>JACCDW010472165.1_pt1 | contig 53155 bp, 75 predicted proteins | sample 7449781 | NCBI WGS metagenome assembly JACCDW01 (sample SAMN15323449, study PRJNA562643) | freshwater metagenome | isolation source: river surface water | place: USA:Blue River Watershed | collected 2017-08-18
ACCCCCTGCAACGGGTTACCCCCTCCCCCACTAACACGGGTTACCCCCTCAACTGACTTAATTCTGCTTGGTGCTATAACCTGTTGAATGACATCTCGATTGATTTCATCGCTACCAATCTTATCAACAATGATGGTGTAAAGATTCGATGTTTGCCTTCCGAAATGATCCTCTCGCTCATCTCTGGTAACTACTCCAACCTCAATCAAAGAATTCAAATACTTCTTCAATATAGGTTCCGAGACATTCGCTTTTTCTGCTAGTTTCCGAATCGACGGCCAACAACTAGCATCGTCATTGCAGGAATCGGCTAGAGCAAGAAGAACCAATCTTGCATTTCCTTGAGTCCTGCTTTTCTCAAATACCTCCGACATTATTCGGACGCTCATTGTATGTGTCCTTTCAAAAAATCTTCGATATAACCAGCAGATACAAGTTCCTTGTAAGCATTCTCGCCACCCATATCTGCTATAGCTTTCCACAATTCAATTATTGTAACTGTAGATTCTCCTTGTTTAGCGCAAACTAAACATATTACTGCTGCTAATCCCTTTGCTTGTAAGGATAGTTTTTCATCTTGAGCCAACTGATGTGGCAAAAACGAATAACCATCTACCACTTTCCAGACACGATTGTTTTTCATTTAAAAAAGGCGACCCCTTGTAGTGGCAGACAAAAGCGGCAACTGACGCATAGGAGTGGTGAAACCACCACAAGGGATCATATAGTTTTTGTTTATTTAATTTTGTCTTTATCTTCGGCTCCTACCCCGAAGGCGTGATTTCTCGCACGCGAAAGAAACTACTAGATGTTGTATTCAGTGTCAAGCATCTTTTTTATCGGAACCGATAATTACTCTAGTTCAATCGTGTCGATATCTCCGTTAGACCATTCATCTAGCTTATCGGTTAGAACCTCCCAAACATCATCGGCATCACTTTTGTTTTTGCATTTGAAGATCGAGCGGCGTTCTCCGACACCTTCACCAGCGATAATAAAATCACACTTGATGACAGTATTGGAGTCATGTCCACAAGCGACAATGATAGAGGTATTGTTTGGCTTGAGTGCCATCATCAGAATGCCTTCATCATTTTCGTAGGTAGCAATGAAGGGTTTTTCTAGCGCGGTGGCTAAAGACATATTTGTGACAAGGACAGTCTTTCTGACAGTAGCCAGAAGTTCTTCTGCAAATGTATTGTTGTTGTTTGTGTTATCCATAAGAGATAAGGCTATCAAAAATGCCTTGACTTGTCAATAGTTCTGGTTTAATTTTATTCAAATGAAACATCCGTTAGAAGAAGCCTACGATAGTTGCATGATGGCTTACGAGCAATCACGCACTGTTCGTTCTATTGGACGGAGAACTTTCGCCCAGCAACTGCGCGAGACTCGCAGGAAACTGAACATGACTGTCAGGGAGCTGGGCGAAAGGATCGGAGTGACTGGATCGCTCATCAACCAGATTGAAGTAAACTCCAAGAGCATTCTGAAAAAAGAACAAGTAGAAAAGATTATCGAACTATGCGTGTCTTCCTTGAAATCGAAGAGGGGAAATACAAGCTCCGAGTCAGCCCATACGCCGCAGAAACCCCAAGTCCAATGCACCAGCGAGGAAAGCCCTTCCCCGACAGCTACAGTCCAGAATACGAAAGCATGGAGTTGGCCACCATCGGACTTCAAGAACTAACTGACTACTTTCAATGCTACGAAGAAAAACGCCTCTCAAAGCCAAAACGGGTTTCAAAAAAAAAGGTGGAAAGTTAAATGCGATATCTTTGAGAGGCAAGCAAAGGAATGAATCATACAGAAAAGTTAGGAAAGAATACCTTGAGGAAAAGGATTACGCCTGTGAAGTATGTGGAGTGTATGCAACAGACATACATCATAAAAAAGGTAGGGGTAAAAATCTTTGTAAAAAAGAATCGTTCTTGGCGGTCTGTAGAGCTTGTCATACCCGAATCCATGACAACCCGGCATGGGCTAGAGAAAACAACTATTTAATTTATGACTACAAATAATACGTTTGAGCCTCGCGTCATCTGCGAGGGAACTGAAGTAGAAGAGAACCAATACAAGATTCTTTTCCAGCAGAAGTTTAACCAGTGCTGGGTTCCAAAGAAGGACATCCGCCTCAAGGAAACGCTAGGGCATATCGGCGGAGAAAAAGTTATCCGTATCGTAGTTCCAGAAGAAGTAGCAAATATGCTGGAACTTGAAGGGATAATGGATTAATTTAAATGGTCGGCGGTAACTCAATCCGTTCCAAAAGCGTTTTGAGAATAATGCCGAGTTAACCCGGCCACCTTTTGGTGTCTTCCAGAGGAAGGAACCCTACAGAGGCTTGACCACTGAGCCAGCATAGCAAATCAGTGGTATTTACCAATCTCCGTTATCGTCTGATGAGTAAGCATCGTCATCAGAGAACACTTCAACTGGCTTTTCCTCCCGCGCCCAGAATCGGTTAGTAGGAACTGGTTTATCGTTTCCGATAAATACTAGCCCGTTGCGGCGAGCCATTTCGAGTGCATAGATTAGACTATCACTCAAGTCTGGCGAGTAACCTGTTCTACCTTTAAGTTCATCTTTAGTCTCGATGGAAATCTTCTTTGACTTAATCGTGTATCGGCGCAGGCAAAGTTCCCGCGCCAAATCAGAAGCAGGATCAATCCCAAAGATAACTCGACTTTTAAATGCGTGATAGCAAGAGTAGTAGTATTCAGATACCAACCTATCATAAACATCCTTACACGGGCGTTTATCAACTTCGGCTGCGATACGCTCGGTAGGTTTACCCATAGAAGAGATGAGTGCGATTGCAGATCCAGTAGAGTCAAATCGTAGCCACTCACGAATAATAGCCTGCCCGACTCGTCCACCATCACCGGAAACGTCCATTCCAAAGTTAGATGGTTTTACTCCAGCCGACCTACAATAATTAACAACTTCAGTAGCAAGCTGGATTTCAAACTCGGCAGCGGCATTGGCGGACAACTGAATGATCTTCTGACTTTCTAGATACATGACACGATTGCGAGTCCCACGAACGTATCCTAGCTTGGCGATGGTAAGAACGCATCGGTCTCCACCAACTGTAAACGCGGTATCGAATCCAGCTACCTTGGTGAATCCTTCAGAATCCCATAGTGGTTCTTCGTTGGTATTAGCATTACGGATCAGATCGGCGGTGAGAATTGTTTGAGCGAATCCAGACTTCGGCCACCAGCCAATAGCGTTACGAACATAGTCGATAGCGTTCTCATCTCCGTAACATTGTTTAAGCATGATCTCCTGCTTCTTCCGATCCATAAGGAACGGGAATGGAGATGGTTCATTGGCAGGCGCGGCGAAGTTGGGAGAGCGCATACCATTGTAAAACAAGCATACGCCAGTTCCAGTCTCCCACTTGTCCATCTCTGGATTAACAGAATCAAAGTTAGATGCGCCTTTAGGCATTGCCCAACGAGTGTGCGGGTTGTCACCAGCAGACGGGTTTCCGATACCGATAAACGTCACGTCATTGTTAGCGGATAAGTTAACCTTGGCGGTGATCGCGCCTAGTTCCATTTCTGGCAACTCATCAAGAGCCAACCTAATCCGGTCATTCTTACGACCACGGGTGGTATCAATAGCCTTTTGGCCTTCATTACCGGACTGGAATGCGAGAGCCTTGATAGCATTACGATAGTCCTTATCCTCATCGTTGGATGCGCCACCCCAAACAATCATGTGGCGATAATCAATGAGCTTACCAAACTGAACGGCGGCACACTTCCATAGTTTAGAGATGATACCCCAGATACGATCTTCGGACGCACCGAGAGTTGTAGTAGCAACCCAAGAAGAAGTGCAGTGCGGGGCGGCGCACCAATCAAGATAGACCCATAATCCAACAGGAAAAGATTTACCCATCGAAGCCGCGCCAGCTAAACAAATATCTGTATTGTTGCAAAGCTCCTCAAGAGTTCTCAACAACTGGGTATTGGTATATCCACGATTGTAGATAGAAACTTCAGTCGGCCATTGGAGTTTTACGGCATTAATAAAATGTTCGTGAGGTGAAAGCAATTTAAAGTCACCTATATTGATATTATGTTTAACACAATACTCTTTCCCGTATTCCCCTCTACTGATAGCGTAGCAATACAACTCAATACCAAGGTCATCCATGTTTTCTGGGAATTGAATTCCGTATCTACGAATTCCTTTGTTTGAAGAAAAAGCTCTTGACATATCAATAAGAAAATATATTTTCCGCGCAAAGGCAAGATGAAACTTAAAAACAAAAATCTCGCACCAGTCGGTGGTTTTTATTGGCGTTATGAGATCAAGCGCGATAAGCTGACGTTCCCTGCGATTGTTTACGGAAGCACATGGAGCAGCCTTATGCAGAATATCCAGAAGGATTACAATTCTAATGGAATTCCAATCCCTCCGAATATTGAGCAGATGGTCGAGGATCAAATTTGCCAGCGTCAGCCAAGCGAGCGTTGCTGGTATAGCGATGGCATTGGAGATAAGATCGCGCAAGCCATCCACACTGTAGCCGCAACAGCAGACAAAGTTTTAGGAACAAAACTTGAGCATAAAGCTCGCGGATGTTCTTCTTGCAACCGCCGAAGAAATGCGCTTAACTCGTTATCGTAAACGATAAAGATGGAAACTATCACAAAACATAAACGAGGGGATGTCCGCGAGGATGGGAAGGTGTTTTGGGCAAGATATAGGGGAACAAAAGAAATTTGGGTTACTCAAGAAAAGTTTGAGGAAAATAAAAAACGTCATGCTCTCCAAGAAAAAAAATTTAGAGATAGCAACAAGGGGTTATTAAAAATCCGAAGAAAAGAAAACAGAATAAAAAACGGAGATCATATAAGAAAAAGAGAAAGGGAGTGGTGGGCTAATAATCCAGAAAAAACAAAAACTCTTATTCAAAGAAAATACAAAAATCAATCTCCAGAAAAAAGGTCACAAATGATGCGTGTTGTTTTTGCCAATAGAAGGGCAAGAAAACTCAATCAAACACCAAATCTAAATGAAGATCAAAAGAAACTTATCAAGTGCTTTTACGACCAAGCTCACAGGCTTGAAAAAAGATTTGGATTGAAATTTCATGTTGACCATATTATTCCAATAGCTCGCGGAGGATTACATGAACCTAGAAATCTTCAAGTAATTCCAAAAAAAATAAATCAACAAAAAAATGCTCATAAAATATTTATCTGGGCAAAACTATAAAATATTATGTTAAGCGTTGGGAATGACAATTTCAGTTTGGCTACACTTGATCAAGATGGTAATCCTCCAAATACGAGGATAAGCAATGCCTCGCATTGCTGGAATATCGCAAATCATTTAAGGCTGGCAAACATCGGGCGCGAGAACAAACGCTTGCGTATCTATAAGGCTTACAAAATGTTTCCGCCTACAGGATACAGTAAGCTCGCGGAGAAGCGCCTTCCTTGGCAATCTGATGTAAACTACGGACAGCTTGGATTCATCGTAGATAACCAGAAGTCCAGCTACTACGATGTAATTACGGAACGTCAGGCTTGTTGCACGATCAAGACCAAGTATGGAAACGAAAAAGAACGACTCGTTAACTCCGAAAACATTTCCATCGCATTTGACCAAGCAATCCGCGAATGGCCCGGATACCTCTACAATACAGAGCAAGACCTTGAGGAAATGTTGCTGTATGGAAAGGGAATTGGAATGTGGGATTCACCTATGGGATGGATGCCAGAACACGTATTCCTATCCGACCTTCTCTTTCCAGACGACATTAGGATCGACTTCTGCAACCTTGAGGAGTTTGTTCGCCGTGTCCGTTTGACGCCATACGAACTCTACAAGAAGATCGAGAATCGTGCGGCGGCAGAAGCAATGGGCTGGAATGTCGATGCGGCTATTGACGCTATCCGTTTTCACCGCGCATTCAGCAACCACCGCAAGACCCGCGAGGACTTCTTCCGCACGATCAGCGAGGCAGGATTCAACTGGTCATTGTCTGTGAATCAGAAGATTGACCTCTACGAAGTATACTGGAGGGAGTTCGACGGCAAGATCAGCAAGGCGATTATCCTCCAAGACTACCAACCAATCTCCGACTACATCAACTCCAACATCAAAGGAGCAGGCAAGATCAGCGAAGATGACATCAGAACCCAGCACGGGTTTATGATGCTCAAGGTAGGACTCTTCAACTCTTGGGATGAAATCATGTATATGCTCACCGATTCGGTTGGCAGCGGACTCTTCCAAGACATCAAGAGCCAAGCGGAGTCGGCATTCGTAGCTTGCCGTCAGTATGACTTCACGATGAACTCGCTGGTTGATGCCGTGCGCCTCAACTCCATGTTGATGATCGAAGGCCAAGGGCCAGACGCAACGAAGATGTTGAAGCAGATGGAATGGTTGCCAATCAGCGTCATGCCAGACGGGGCGAAGTTCATTCAGAACCGCTTCCAACTTCCAGTAGCAGAAAGCATGAGCTTCATGCAGTTCTTCATGGGAGATATGTATAGGGGCATGGGGCAGTATCGTATCAATGCCCCCACCGCTGGAGGAAAGCAACGCACGAAAGGCGAAGCAGAGTTAGATGCGGCTGAATCAGCCAAACTCTCTGGAACACAAATCCGTCGATTCAACGAGTGCCAGACGCTTTACTTCAAGCAACTCTACAAACGCTTTGTAAGCTCGAAATCCAGCGACGATGGATACGAATTCGTTAAAAAGTTCTACGAGATTCTTGATGAACTCAAGACTCCGAGAGAAGCCGCGCAATGGAAGAACATCACCAGCATCCGTTCCAACCTCATCAATGGTGCAGGTAGCCCATCGTTTAAGCTGATTACCGCAGAGAAGTTGCTGAACATCACAGCAATCACTCCAGCGAACGAAGGCCAAGAGAATGCAGTTAAGGACGCAATCGCGGCACTCTCTGGGCGAGACAACGTAGCTCGCTACCGGAATACCAAGGTAAGCAAGATCGACGATACAACTCGTATCATCGGATTTGAGAACGCTGGAATGACTGATGCGTTCGTGAACCCAGCCAACTTCCCTGTGCTTCCGACCGATCCGCACATTGAACACGCTCAAGGTCACTTCCAAGACTTGGTAATGCAGTTGCAGATGAATATGCAGTCTGTCCAGCAGGGTCAGCCAAACATGGATGATCTTGCATTGGCGATGCGTTCCATCAAATTCAAGGGTGGTCACATCATGGCGCACGTCGAGTATATCAGCAAAGACCAATCCAAGCAGGACTTCTTGAAGCAATTCATGCAAGGAATGAACGAGGCGCAGAAAATGGCCGACGATCTTCAGTCTGTATACGTGGAGATGGCTCAAGCCGAAGCTCAAAAAGGTGGCCAACCAAACTCCGAGGAAGATGTCAAACTTCAATACCTCGCCGCCAAGTCCGGTATCGAAATCGACACCAAGAAGAAGCTCGCCGACATTGCGATTGGAAAGGCATCTATCAGCCACGCCCAGCGCACCGAGCAACGCAGGGAACAAGGTATCACTCAACTCGCTCTCCAGAAAGCCAAGGCTCGCGCCGAGATTCAGAAGGCAAAAGGCAAGATGGCGGCAGAGAAGCCAATGCCAGCAGAGAAGCCAATGGAGGAAGAGGTAGAGATGGAAGAAGAGACCGAAGAACCAGAGGAGATGGAAACCGAAGAGGTAGAGACCGAAGAGGTCGAGACTCCAGAAGGAACTGAAGAAGTTGAGATGGAAACCACACAGACACCAATGCAACCACAATGACAACCGAAAAAGTAAAATCCCTATGCGCGGCAATAACAGCACACGAAGATTGGAACAAGCTACAGGCATACCTGTTGCTTAACGTAAATCCACCCGAAGGAGTAACCACGCTTATCCATGCAATCAAAGCTATTGATGCTATTGGAACAGAGGAACAAGGAGCATTCAAAAAAACCAAGCCTTCTTCAAGAAATAAAGAACTTAAAGAAAGCACGATTGATCCAGACCTCGACGAAATCTAATTTATGGCAGACACCGACAACACAGCAGAAGTAATCGCAGAACTGAAGTCTAAACCTCAAGTTCCGATTAAGGGCAATACATCTGACTTCCTCAAGAAGTTCAGCAAACAACAAGCCGACGATGGTAAGCCGAGCGCGACCAATGTTGGCGACCCGAATCTCGGAATACCTAAATACAATGAAGAAGAACCACCCGAAGAAACAACCGGAGTTACTGAAGCTGAAATCACGTCTGAACGGACAGGAAAGAAAAAGGGATTCGTTGAGCGACAAATCGAAGAAAACCGAAAGCTCAAAGAAGAACTGGAGAAATACAAGAAGGAAGAAGTTCCAAAGTTTGAAACCAAAATCCAAGAACTTGAGCGATTGGTATCCGAGTCAAAATCGACGGCAGAAACCAACCACTACCAAGAACAACTCAACAAAGCCAACCAAGAGAAGTTGGAAGTTGAGCAACAACTATCCGAGCAGATTAAGGAATTGCGAAACAAACTGGATTTCCACGATATCACAAGCAATCCTGACTTTAAAAAGAATTACCTCGATCCCATCAAGAACACTTACGACACTGCGCGGCAGTTGCTGGCGAATGATCCAACGCTTCTTTCAACATTCTCCCGCGCTGTCAATGCAAACGCCTCCATCTTCAATGCGGCATCCGAAGAGGATCGTCGAGCGGCAGAAGCTGACCGCGACCAAGCGTTCGAGGAAATCACGAACTCGCTATCGCAATTCAAGCAATACCAGTTCGCGGAGCAAGTCAACAGCTTCATCAAAGCAACTCAAAACCACCACTCGGCTCTAGTTAACTTTGAAGAGACCAAGCAGGATATCCTTCAAACTGCAAAGCAACGCGAGCAAGAAGGACGCAACAAGTATCTGAATCAGTGGCGCGAAGGGTATAAAACTACCCAGCAAGAAATTGATAACGCTACCGCGATTCCTGACTCTCTGGCTGAATACATGAAGGAAAAGGGAATCAAGTATGACTTGTCCCGTGACGAAGCTATCGCTCTTGCCGCAACCCAGCAGAGCAATGAGCAGGCATCGGTAGAAGATATGAACCGCCTCATCAACCAAGGCCGGGCGTATCAGAAATTACAAGCCCAACTAAAAGCATTGCATGAAATGGTGAAAGAGAAAGACGAGTATATTTCACAACTGAAAGGATCGTCACGCATCACATCATCGCCAAGTGCATCGGATTCCCAGAAGCCAAGAATGAGCCTGTCGGAGGGACTGGCCGCGAAGATCGCAAGATTCTCGCCGCAAGCAAGAACTGCATAGCCCATCATTCCTAATTCTGGTTGTCATGGAGGGGGAGGTAGAGTCTATTGCTACCTCCCCCTAACTTTTTTTAAAAATATCGCTTGACATAATAAATAGGCGATTGCAATGTGGCGCACAAGAGATAGCCGAAATTATCGTTTACGATAAAATTAGGGATTCAGCCGCACTCTGGCTGGCGAGTTTTCGACCTCGCATTAAAAGCGATTTCTGGACAGAAAAATCTCTGGGTCGGTTCCAGCAGAGGAAACCAAGCACTCGCTTGCTATTCCTCTGTGGTATGGTTTAGCGGTGCAAAACTAAACTAAACAAAAATCAAACTCAAACAAACTAATTATTATGGCATCAGATCAGCTATATTTCAACAGTTGCGCCGAGATTGACAGTTTCTTCCGCGAGGGCCGCGAGTATTTCAACGACCTCTATGTTAAGAAACTCGTCACCAACAGTGCATATTTCACCCGTTTCGAGGAGCAATCTTGGCCCTTGAATCACACAACCGAGCAGAAGGCTTTCCGCTTTGGCCGTGGATTCCACGATCCTTGCAGCCCCTTCCGCACGATCACCGACACCTACTGCGAGACTGACTCTTGCGATAGCAAACCCGAAGTCATCCAACGTCCCGGCACGGAGAGCTACACTTTCGAGCTTCTCCGCAAAGAGATGACCACTGACTGGATTTGCGTCGAGAGCCTTCTCTATCGCCTTTTCCCTGCTGAAGAGATTCTTCAGTTCGAGGAGTCCAACGCCCGTATCACCAAGAACGTTCACGAAGAGTTCCTTCGTAGCAACTACATCGGTGGTGCTGGTCACAAATGGATGGGTATCACCACTGATGACGGAACCTACTGCGGTCTGGTCGATGACCAAGCATGGTTCGTTCCCGAACATACCCTCAACAACGAAGCTGGTTACGACCTCTGCGCTCTTCGCGTTAAGCTCGCTCCCGCCGATCTCAACAAGATCGCTTACCTCTCGCTTGATATGCTCGACGATGCTCTCGTTGACCTCCAAGACGAAGATGACGCTTTCCGCCTTGATCTGCAAGATGCGACCGGTCAGCCTCTGCTCGACATCGTTATCCCTGATCCTCAAGTTGGCCGTGCGCTTTACTTCCAAGCCAAGCGCAACAATGGCTACTGGGATGCTAACACGGACTTCGATGAGCGTCTTACCCGTCTGAAGCTCGGCATCAATCGTATCATCGGCGACTACGCTTTTGGTTACGACATCAACGCCGCTCGCTTCAACGCTGACACTGCCTTCAACGCTGGTCTCGCTCCGTTCAACGAAGCTGATCCTGCTACTTGGGCACGTCTCGTTCGCGTTCCTCGCTACATCAAAGTTGTGATGGAACAGGGTTGCGCCTACGTCCCGAACAAAGCCTACCGCAATGCCGACTTCGGTATCTCGGTTGCTATGGTCAACAAAGCCATGTGCAAATGGACGATGCCTTCCTCGACTGGTTACGGCCAAGCCCAACAGATGACCCAGAACTACGCTGGTGATTGGGAATGGAAGAACCCTGATTGGGAGTGCAACCGCTGGCGTAAATCGGGTTTCTATCAAGCCCAGTTCCGTCTGGCCGCACAGGTCAAAGACCCAACCATCATGCACACCTTCCTGCATCGTATGCCGAAGAGCAAGAACCTCTATGGTTCCTGCTGCCCCGTTCAGAGCTACATCGTCCCTGAAAACAATCAGGACTGCTATAGCTGCGCTGGCGTCGGTGACATCGTTGTGCCTTCCTAAAGTTAAATAAGGGGAGGGGCTATTAAAGCCTCTCCCCATAACCTTAAACAAAATCAAAATATATGTCTAATAAACGACCACTCGCTTACGACCGCGTTAACTTGTTTGGCCCGGTTGCCGTTAACCTCCTCGCTGCTGGAGACGCTGATCTCTTGGTTCTCAACGACCAAGACACCAAGTTCTTTCCAACTAGCATCGTTCTAGAAACCGCCTACGCTCGCGGAACCACTGCCACCGATCCAGTTGTGATCGTTGACGATGGAACTACTGGCGATAACATGACGGCATCTCTGACCATCACGGACGCTCTTGATAATCAAGGCCGCTACAATCCAATGACGCTCGTAGCCAATCCTTTCGTTATCACTGGTTCTGGTAAACTTCGCTTGGTGAAATCCACTGTTGGCGCAGGTCAAGCTACCGCAACTCGCTCCCGCACTTCGGGCGTTGCTACTATCGTTACCGCCGCTTCTCATGGATTCTCCACGGGCGATGTGATCACGATTGCCAGCATGACCGATGCTACGTTCAATGATGTGCAGGCTGAAGTTACTGTCGTTAACTCTAGCACATTCACCTATGCGAACGCTGGCGTTAATGTCGCTTCTGTCTCGGATACCGCTGGACGTGTTGGCGCACTCTACGTGAATGCCTACGTTGTTGGTATCTACTACTAATCACTAATCTGGGTGGGGGAGTTACATTCTCCCTCACCCTAACCATTTTTTCTTATGGCTTGCTTTACCTCTCTACCTTACCGCGATAAAACCTATCCTTTCGTTCAGACGATTGCTGACGCCGCTGGCATTGAACCAATCTCTTTTGGTTGCTACGACTCGGCAAGCGATGCCGCCAAACTCTATCAGTTCTATGTTGGATTCGCAACCATCGGTGGCCTCACCCCAGTTACTCAAAATTGCTTTGTGCAAAAAACTGAAGACCAGCAATTCTTCCTTACTAACGAGGCTCTTGCTGCGGCTCTTGTGTAATTATCGTAACCGATAAAATATTATGGCACTCACTCAATCATGCTTTACTGATCTTGCTTTGGATCAGCAGCTTTACAATATCTACAAAGCGGCACTTCAAGCTAATGAGTTTGAGATTCCCTTGCACGATCAGATTGATTACACTTATTATGGTTCTACCAATAATAAGAATACAGAACAATACTTGCTAGATGGAGTCCCTGTAGCTACCATTACATACACATACTTCACTACTCCTCCGACTGTTAACGATGCAAATATTGCAGTCAAATCTATCGACTACCCGTAATTATCGTAAACGATAAATCCCATGAGTAATTGCAACGAAACCATAATCGTAGCATCCTACGCAAGATCAGCAAAAGAAAGCGCCATCAGCGCGGCCCATTCAGCTTGTTTGGCTCAAAAGGCTATCGGAGCAAGCGGAGCGACAGGGGCTACCGGAGTTGGTGCTACAGGAGCTACTGGACTCACGGGTGCTACAGGGCCAAGCGGTGGCCCAACGGGAGCGACAGGAGCAACTGGAATTGGAGCAACAGGCGCAACGGGATTAGCTGGTATTAATGGAACTACGGGCGCTACTGGTTCGCGTGGATCAACTGGCAGCACAGGCGCTACTGGTATCCAAGGAGCTACTGGGCCTCAAGGCTCTACTGGAATAGGCTCAACCGGAGCAACTGGAGCCACCGGACAACAAGGCCCAATTGGCCAAACTGGAGCAACTGGAATGGTTGGCCCTCGCGGAGCAACTGGACTTACAGGTTCAACTGGGACTGGCGCGACTGGAGCCACAGGCGAGCAAGGCGCAAGTGGCATCAACACAATTTACGACGAAAATAATCCTATTCCTCCTCTTGTTCCAGTAGAAGGACAACGCTGGGTAGATACAGATACGCTTATCGAATACCAATGGTATGATAATACATGGGTCGAAGTAAATGCTCCAAGAGAAGGCGCAACAGGCGCGACTGGCCCTGCTGGGCCTGCTGGAGGCCCGACTGGGGCAACTGGAATAGATGGCGCAACTGGAGCTACAGGATCGACTGGCGCAACAGGATTAACTGGCAGCACTGGTGCTACTGGGATTGAAGGCGCAACTGGGGCTACTGGACTAACAGGTAGCGATGGCGCGACTGGCGCGACTGGCGCGACAGGTATCCAAGGCGTTCAAGGTGCAACTGGAGCCGCAGGCGTTGCAGGCGAACAAGGAAGCACCGGAGCAACCGGAGTTTATGGTTCTACAGGCGCGACTGGGGTTGCTGGAGCAGATGGAAGCACGGGCGCGACCGGGGCTACAGGAATTGCTGGTAATGATGGAGCCACAGGAAGCACTGGCGCAACGGGCGTTTCTGGCTTGGATGGCGCGACTGGTTCCACTGGCGCTACCGGAGATTCAGGAAGCACTGGAGCCACTGGTATTGCTGGAAATGACGGAGCTACTGGGGCTACGGGTCTTACTGGAGCCACAGGATTGACTGGCGCAGGTGGTGCTTCTGGATACTGGGGGTCGTTCTGGTCAACTCAACCACAGACAGCAATAGCAATCAATGCTGGCTATCCGATCACCTACAACAATACCGATCCAGATTCTATTGGCGTATCAATTGTTGCCAATAGTCGAGTTACCTTTCAATACACTGGAGTTTATTCAATCACATTCTCCGTTCAATGGTCGAATGCAGGAACTCAAATTCACGATGCTAATATTTGGCTCAAGAAAAATGGACTTAATGTTGACGATACTGACTCTCGTTGGTCTGTTGTCGAAAAACATGGCGGCGCAAATGGAAGAGCTATTGGAACAGTAAACTATGTTTTGAAGGTTCTTGCTGGAGAATATCTGGAGCTTTTTTGGCAGACTAACGATACTAATATCTCACTGGAATACCTCGGCGCAATCCCTCCTGCTCCTGCAATTCCTTCCGTAATCCTTACAGCTACCCAAGTAATGTATGGTCAGTTGGGAGCGACAGGAGCAACTGGCGTAACAGGCGCAACAGGATCGACTGGCGTTCAAGGCGCAACCGGATCAACAGGTTTGCAGGGTAGCACAGGATCAACTGGAGCTACTGGTCTTACAGGCGTTCAAGGTGCAACTGGGGCAACAGGTTTGACAGGAGGACAAGGAAGCACTGGCGCAACTGGCGCTACGGGGGTTGGAGCGCAAGGCGCGACTGGCTTGACTGGCGCAACTGGCGGAACGATTTCTCCACAAATTGACACATATAATGCATCAATTACTTGGACAAAACCAGTAGGCGCAAAGCAAGTCTTGTTTGAATGTGTAGCAGGCGGCGGAGGAGGTGGCGCAGGCTTGAAAGTTGCCGCTGGAACTGCTGTTTCTGGTGGCGGTGGCGGTGGTAGTGGCGGATATTCCCGTGCATTAATAAATGCCGCAGACTTGCCTGATACTGATGTATATACAGTTACAGTTGGTTCTGGCGGATTAGGTGGTATTGCTGGGGGAGCTGCGGCTACTGCTGGAACAGTCTCAAGGGTATCTGGTTCAACGCTTGGAATTTTTATTAACGCGGTCGGCGGCGGCGCAGGCGGTGTTGGTGTATCTGGAGCGAATAGCACGGCAGGAGCCGCTGGTGCGCCTGCCGGAAATACTGGAGGTGCTGGGAATATAACTACCGCTGGAGGAAATGGATCAGGACAAAATTACGCTCCATCAAGCGGCGGCGCTGGAGGCGGATGCTCCACGACAACCCCATTCAACGGAGGAACTTCTGGTGCAGCACAATTTTATAGTGGTGGAGCGGCAGCTTTTGGTGCGGCATCAACAACTGCTAATGGAGCCAACGGAGGGGCTGGGGTGACGAGAAGTATCCCCTCGCTTGTGATGAATGGTTGCGGAGGCGGAGGCGGCGGCGCGACAAACGCAAGTGGATTCAATGGGGGAAATGGAGGAAACGCAGTTGGTTATGGCGGAGGCGGAGGAGGCGGCGGGTCATGCTCTGCGGCAACTGGCACGGCTGGCAATGGCGGTGCTGGCTCACAAGGATTTGTAGTGATCACAACTTATTTCTAATTATGGAAATCGACGATTGGGCAATCATCAATCAAGAACACAACTGGATCGAAATGGTCATCCGTTGGGATGGCAATGTCGAAACTTGGCCTCTTCCAGAAGGCACTTATGCAGTTAAGCGAAAAGATTTAGATTATTCAACTATCAACGAGAAACCAGAAGAATGAACGATAATACTGCTATCAATGGAATTTTAGGAACATCTACTTCATTAGGTGGCGTTGCCATTTCTCTTTTCCCTCAAGTCGAGGCATGGGTTCGCTTTAGCGGTGCTATCGTCGGTTTGGTTGCTGGTATTCTTACATGCATCTACATGATCCAAAAGATTTCTAAACAATGAAAGTAAAACAAATGGCTCTTGGGCTGATCTTGATATCGCTCGCTTTTCTTGCAATGGCATTTTTGACTGGATGCGAAACTCTCGGAATCTCCCTAGAAACACAATATGGTCGGTTCACTTACGAACTACCTCAACCAACAGGAACAAAGAAATGAAAATCGTAAACATACTACTCGAACGGCTATCAGAGAATAGCACATGGCGCGGATTGATCCTAATCGCTACGGCGGTAGGAGTTAAGCTAGAGCCAGCACTTCAAGAGTCCATCATCGTCGCTGGGCTAGGACTCGTAGGTTTAATCAACGTTATCCGCAAAGGAAAATGATTCCCAACTCCAGACCACAGCAAGCCAAGGAAAAGACACTCGCAATGGTAATCAAAGCGGGTATCGAAGACTTGGTTTGTTTGGTCGGGATTCGTGGATATTACCTCGATTCGATGGGAGCAAAAGGAAAGAACGACAGAGGTATCTACGACGATGCGATCATTCTTCTATCACCAAGCGTTCATGCTACGTTTAACGCTAATACTGATCCTTCAGTTTTCAAGAAAGGTATTGCGGTGCTTAAAACAGGTGTGCATCGCTATCGTAAAGGCAATCATGGTATCTCTAAACCCGGAGGTGGCTACCCAGCGTTACGACCTGCTAACGCAAAAGAACAACTCCCTGTTACGCGAGATGGTGAAGGTGATTCGATGGGGATTGCGATAAACATCCATAAAGGAGGATATCGAACTACCAGCAGCGAGGGCTGTCAGACGATTTATCCACCGCAATGGGACGGGTTCATAAATCTCGTCTACTCGGAGATGAGCAGATATAACCAAAAAACGATTCCATATCTGTTGGTAGAACAAGCTACTTGACTAAATTTTCAACTATCGTTAACGATAAATTATGCCTATCACTTTTCCTATCCCCACATTTATTGGACAGACATTTTATGCTGGCGGTAAGGGCTGGCAATGGAATGGATATGCGTGGGATTCTATAGCTAATACCGCAGCAATTGGCGCAACGGGTGCAATTGGCGCAACGGGATTAACTGGTTCAACAGGCGCAACAGGTTTGCAAGGCAGCACAGGCTCGACTGGGATTGGAGCAACTGGAGCAAGCGGTCTCGCTGGAGATAAATATACGACATCTTCATCTACTACATTAACAATTGGTTTAGGAACTAAATCTCTTACAGTCGGAACTGGATTGGCATTGAGTATTGGGCAATCGGTTATCATTGCTAATAGTTCTTCTAATAAAATGGAAGGATCAGTTATTAGTTATGATAGTTTGACTGGAGCATTAGTTGTTAATATTATTTCTGTTACTGGGTCTGGAACATTTTCTATCTGGTCTGTTTCTCTTTCTGGCGCACCCGGCCCAGCAGGAACAACTGGTTCTACTGGAGCAACTGGTGTAATTGGTCTTACGGGAACCACTGGCTCTACTGGAGCAACAGGCGTGCAGGGTATTCAAGGAGCTACTGGTTCTACAGGATTAACTGGTTCTCAAGGTTCAACAGGAACAACTGGTTTGCAAGGCAGCACAGGCGCGACTGGCCCTCAAGGAACACAAGGCAGCACAGGCGCGACTGGAATTAGAGGTTCTACAGGGGCGACTGGCATCCAAGGCATTCAAGGAGCGACAGGAGCAACTGGAATACAAGGCGTTCAAGGAACCACAGGTGCTACTGGATTGGGATATGACAATGTTACATCAACTACATCCGCTACTCCAGCATCAACGGGAACAATTACATTAACAACGAATAGGCAGGGAGCATTTGTAACAGGATCAAGAGTTCGTGCAGTAAATACAACTTCAAATTATTTTGAAGGAGTTGTTACAATTACTGGAGGAACATCATTTGCAATAGCGGCAGATTTTAATATTGGAACAACGACTGCCTCATCTTGGACTATTTCTATTGCTGGCAATAGAGGGGTAACTGGAATCCAAGGCAGCACGGGCGCGACTGGCGCGGGAACGCAAGGCAGCACTGGAGCAACAGGGGCTACTGGAGTTGGAACGCAAGGAGCCACAGGAGCTACTGGCCCTGCTGGCTCTGGAGGCGGAGCAACAGGAGCAGGAACGGATGCCATCTTTTTTCTAAATGGACAAACAGTAAATACATCTTATACAATACCAGTTTCTCGTAACGCTGGTAGCTTTGGCCCAATCACAATTGCGGCTGGAGTTGTAGTAACAGTTCCAACTGGCGGGATATGGACAGTGGTGTAATTCTTTGAAAAAAATGCTTGCAATGAAAACAATCAACCCTATCGTTAACGATAATCAACTATGAGTTGCGGAAATTCCAGAAGTTCTAAATGCAATCCATGTGGCCCAAGTGAAGCGGCATTGAACTCGATTGCGGATCGTGCAGCTTATTACGCTCGTATAGCTATAGTTGCTTCAGAGACTGGTGGTGGTATCCGTTGGGGATACATTGGGGATGGGACTGAAGTTACCTTCAATATTGATGGAGCCGCGACAACCAATAGCGCATCATTCCTTGTAACAATTGATGGAGTAGTCCAAGACCCATTGGATTATACAATTACATTTGGATACCCATATACCATCACAATGAACAATCCCGTCCCGTCTGGTGATGAGATTGTCATTGTATCATTGAATGGTAAGACTGGCGCAACTGGCCCCGGAGCAGGCGCAACTGGCCCAATGGGGCCAACTGGCGCAACTGGCCTTACGGGTGCAACAGGGCCGGGTGCTGGTGCTACTGGATCAACTGGATCTACTGGCCCCGGAGCTATTGGGGGATCGGGAACAAATGAAGTATTTTTCTTGAATGACCAATCGGTGACTGCCAGCTATTCAATTCCATCAACAAAAAACGCAATGACTGCTGGGCCAATCACAATTGACGCTGGAGTTATTGTGACAGTGCCAAGTGGATCAACGTGGACTGTAGTATAAAGGATAAAAATTATGCCAATCACACTTAACGGAACAACAGGAATTACGACGCCGAATTTGAATTCGGATGGAACTGTAACGACATCCAATTTGGTCAACGGAACTGCGTTGGCTTTCCGCAATAAGATCATCAATGGTGATATGCGGATTGACCAGAGGAATGCTGGGGCAACCTTTTCAGCGTCCTCGCCTGTCGCATACACACTTGATAGGTGGTCACTTGGATATTCTATTAACAGCAAATTTACAATACAGCAAAATGCTGGCGCAATAACACCTCCTAATGGGTTTAAAAATTACGCTGGCATTACATCTTCATCGGCACACTCTCTTGTTTCGTCCGATTATTTTACATTACAGCATGTTTTTGAAGGCAACAATTGCGATGACCTTAACTGGGGAACTGCCTCTGCCGTACCAGTAACCTTGTCATTCTGGGTGAGGTCTTCGCTTACTGGAACATTTGGCGGGGCTATGCGTAACTACGCAGCAAATCGATCCTATCCGTTCACATACACCATCAACACACCCAATACTTGGGAGCGCAAAACCATCACGATTCCGGGAGATACTTCTGGAACATGGCCGTCTGGATCAGCGGGATGGGGATCGTTGCTCTTTGGACTTGGGGTCGGTTCTACATTTAGCGGAACTGCTGGTGTATGGACTGGTAGCAATTTTCTTTCAGCAACAGGCGCAACATCCGTAGTCGGAACAAATGGAGCAACATTCTACATCACAGGCGTTCAACTTGAAGCAGGATCAGTAGCAACTCCGTTTGAAAATCGTCCTATTGGAACGGAGTTGGCGTTGTGTCAGAGGTATTTTCAACTCATAAACGGAGCAACAAACTATAGAGTTGCAGGCCAATTTTATACCACTACTTCTTGTCGTATTTTTTGTCCTTCATATGCGCCATTTAGAGCATCTCCGACTATTGGAGTAACAAATTTAACTGGTGATGCTATCGGATCAGGAACCACTACATTTACAGGAACAACAAATTCCGTTTCAGGTGTAGATGCGGTTTCTTTTGATTTAACAGGCGGTAGTCCTTCAAGAACCATTTATCAAAATGTAGCTTTTCAAGGAACTTTGCAAATTTCAGCAGAACTTTAATATATGAACTACAAACTCATCTACGATTCTACAAGTATCCTGCGACTCACGGATAACGCATTTATCCCTGCTGATCCTGCAAATACCGATTATCAAGCATATCTAACTTGGCTTGGAGAAGGCAATGTTCCAGAACCCGCTGATCCTCCAGCCCCACCAGATATTGATGCACTTCGTCATACTGCTTATGTCGCAGAGTCTGATCCGATTTTCTTCAAGTATCAACGAGACGAAGCAACCAAAGAGGAATGGATCGCTAAAGTAGAAGAAATCAAAGCTCGTTATCCAAGGAACTAATTATGGCAACATCACTCTCATTAGAAAACGATCCCAGCCTCGCGCAAGGGTATATCAAGGTCAATGGCACTACTGCCGCTACGATTACTACAAGTGGCATTACAGGAAACTTGACTGGGGATGTCACTGGTTCACTTACTCAAGGTGGTTCGCTTACTCTTGCAACTGCACAGACAGCATCTGGAACTGCTGTTAATTTTACTGGTATTCCATCATGGGCTAAGCGGATTACTGTGATGTTTCGTGGTTTATCATTAACTACAAGTGACGATATTTTAGTAAGACTTGGGGCAGGGTCTTCTCCTGTAATTACTGGATATACAAGTGGATATGGACTTATTGATGGAAGTAATCCGACTTTTTCATCATCTTCAACAACAGGATTTGGAGTTAAACTTGCCAGCGGAAGTTCAAATTTTCATTTATGTATGAATATTCAAACAATTGGAAATAACATATGGATTTCAAATCATTCTGGAGGTTCAAGTTCTGGTTATGCACTTTCTGGAGGAGGTTCAATTGCGCTTTCTGGAACATTAGATAGATTGCAAATAATTACAACCGCAGGAAGTTTTGACGCTGGAACAATTAACATTTCTTACGAAGGATAACATATGCCAACACAAATCGACTCCGCAGGAATTACTTTTAACGATGCAACTTCGCTGACGAGTGCGAATATCGGAACCGCACAACTTGTCAATGGTTCAGTCATCGCATCCAAACTTGGCACTAACGAGCAGAAGCAGATTTGCAAGGCATGGGTGAATTTTAATGGGACTACATCGCCCGGAACTATTCGCTCCAGCTACAATGTCTCCAGCGTAACGAAGAATGGAACAGGTGAATATACTGTGAATTTTGCTACTCCAATGAGTGATGCGAATTATGCTGTAAGTGGAGTGGTTAGCAATCCTTTAGCATTAGGTCAGATATGGGATGGGTCTAGAACAAAAACAATATCGTCTTATAGTTTTTTTACTACTTATGTAAGTGATCTTACTGGAGGAGGAATTGGGAGAGATACCGCGCAAGTTAATGTTAGCGTCTTCGGAAATTAATTTTATGTTTATCACCTATCCACAACCTAACGGACAAGTAGCAGTAGTTATTCCTACTGGCGATGTTAATGACGCAATCAAAGATGTTCCAGCAGGAGTAGAATACAAGATTGTTGAGTCAGTTGACATTGATAACGATTATTTCAACGCTTACGAGTTTGACGCTGAACTTGGCGCAAAGGTAAACATTGAGAAAGCGAAAGTTATCCATCTTGATAAGTTCCGTGCTGCTCGCGATCCTAAACTTGCCAAGCTCGACATTGACTTTATGAAGGCAGTTGAGGCTAACGACGAAGTGAAGAAAGCTGAAATCATTGCCGCTAAACAAGTACTCCGCGATGTTACTTTGACTCCGCTTCCAGATGACCTTGCTGGCATCAAAGCAACTTGGCCCGATATTCTGAATTAAATATTATGACTCCATGCACTCCAGCCCCACCATGCGACTTGGAATATCCATTGTTCTGCGAACCCCGCGAGCTTACAGCAATCGCTAAAAGGTTGGTTGTAGAAGATTCGTCTGCTTGTGACAAGACTCTTCAGACCCCACCATCTGGACAGGTTCTCATCTCTAATACGAACGGAACAATATCGTGGACTAACGGAGCGAGTAATACTCTTCTGCGTAAAAATTCAACTGGAAGCGTTGAGTTTGCTACTTCAAATACTATCCTTCAATCGGGGCCAGTTGATCTTGGTAGCCAACCATTGACTACTACTGGCGCAATAACTACTGGAGCGGCAACTATTGGTGGATCAATTACTGCCACATCTAGTGTATTTAACGTATCATCTTCTACTGATGCAGTTCGTATTACACAAACTGGAAGTGGGAATTCTTTGATTGTTGAAGATTCAACAAACCCAGATTCAAGTCCATTTGTTGTTGATTCAAATGGATCGGTTGGAATTGGAACAGCGACACCAACTACAAAACTTCATGTTGAGTCAACTGGGTTTGGTGCAGGACGAGCATTATTCAAAAGCTCTGATGCTGGGAATTACATCACAATCCAAGGCGCAGACCCAGTAGGAACTAACGATGCTGCTTTTATAGAATTCCAAGATGGCGTTGCAGGAAATGCAGCATTTATTGGTATTGGTGGTCAAGCGACTGCAAGTTCAGGAAATTTAAGATTTTTTACTGGAGGAAATACAGGAGGAGTAAGAATGCAAATAACAAAACAAGGCAGAATTCGCGTAATACTTCCAACTTACGCTAACAACGCTGCTGCAATCTCTGATGGATTGATTGTTGACGATATGTATAAAACCTCTACTGGTGAACTTCGTATTGTTGTCTAATGCCAGCAGAAGGATCAGTCTTTGATGGATTCACAAGTATCATCGCGCAAGACGCAGATACTCATCCATCATACTTACCAGAGTCTGTAGTATCAGAATCGGTAAATAGGACATTCCGAGGTGGAGTTAATCGAACAAGGCCAAGCATTCGGAATATCACCATAATAGCAGGAGCGGAGCAATCGGCGACTATCGTTAACGATATTCAGAATGGCAACTTCCAAGGGGCATATCCATACAGGTCGGTAAAGTATAACTCTGCTGATGGATTGCTTATCTCGGTATCCGGTGTGATCTACTTTCTGAAGATCACAAACAACTTTGCAACGGCATACAAGATCATTGATGGGAACGATCCCGGCATGATGCACACATGGTTCGTGCAAGCTGAAGATCGAGTATACATCCAGAACGGATACCAGAACGCAATCGTGTGGGATGGAGACCTAACAATCCCAGCTTATCGGTTGAACCCATACAACCAAAAGATGCCGATTGGAACAGTGATGGAGTATGCTTTTGGGCGAGTCTTTGTATCTGATAGGTTAAATCAAATCTACGCATCTGACATTATCTACGGAAACGGATTTACAGATACAAAGAATACCGAGAACTTCACAGAGATCACATACTGGGCAGAGGGCGGAGCTTTCTCGACTCCTGCAATGATGGGGAATATCACTGCAATGAAAGTTATGCCGCAGATTGGAACCAACCTTCGCGGCCAAGGCGAGCTTGTTATCCTTACTGGCAATGGAGCATTCTCAATGGATGTGTCTATACCAAGAGATCAATGGAATCTATCGAACATCCAACGCATATCTCTCCTTGGGCGCGGATGCACAAGCCCGTATGTAGGTCTTGCTAACTCGGAACTTTGGTTTAGGTCACACGATGGCTGGGCATTCTACTCCAATAGCCAATCTGAATTCGCAAGATACTTCTCACTTCGTAAACTATCTAGGGAAGTGAACAAGTGGGTATCAAATGATACTCCTTGGTTGAAGCAGTTCGCCTCCACGATGTTCTTCGACAACTACCTTATCAGCACAGTTGCGCCACAGACTTACCGCGCAGAAGGTGTGGAAGGATTGAATAGGTATCATCGCGGGATGGTGGTTCTTGATCTTGACCAATCTTCTTCCCCGTCACCGGACGCACAACTATCATTTCGTTGGAATGGAATCTGGACAGGGTTTAGACCAACGCAATTACTAACAGCATTGATTGATGGTCAAAAGCGAGGATTTGGATTCTCGTTTGATAAAGACAACAAGAATCGACTTTACGAGTTCACAACATCACAAGGTGACGATTACGGGCCAAATGGAACTAGGAACATAGATTCATTCTTCACAACTGGAAGGTATGACTTCAACCGGAGCGGAGCTACAAACAAGTTCCTACGCAAAAAGATTACTGGTGGAGAAATGTGGTTGAGTGAAATTAAGGGCGAGGTTGAAAGCGCAGTCGAGTTCCGCGCAGATAGTAATCCATGCTGGTCAGTTCTCAAGGTTCCTACTACTTACGGATGCAACCCATGTTCGCCACAAGTAACGGAATGCATCCCGCAGAAAGGCGGCAACCGCTATAAACGCTACAAGTTTAATACACCAGACCCAAGTGAATGTAATGACTTGGCAGGTATTCCAGCGGTAGAGGGAAGTGAATTCCAAATCAAAGTCAACCTAACTGGATCAGCTACAGTTGACCGATTAAGATTGATGGCAAACATCAAGAACAACGACGATTCTCCGATTGGCGACTGCCCAGAAGAAAATCAAGAGTGCGAACCATTTTTGTGTTGCCAAGAGAAATATTGGGAATATAGTATCATCAATTAAACGCTATGGACAATCAGGACAGCTCTCCTTCAATTATTTTCCCGAATGTTCCAGACGATTTTTGCCCAACTGGTAACTGGGCTGATGTATTGCAAGAGTTTATTGATCAAGTTCTTTCAAACGGAACGATCAACGTTCCGGGCCTTGGCGATGTAACTCCAGAAGAAATCGCTGAAATCAATGCAACTCTGGCCGACCTTCAAAACCAAATCAACTCGATTGAAGATAACTTCCTTGTAAGAAAAGGAACCATTACTTCAATTCCTGTTGGGGATTCTATTCAGACAGTATCATTTGCAGCATTTGATACTAACGTATTTTACGCTGGCATTACTCCATACTGCAACGCAACAATTGGAACATCAGCCACACCATTATTTGCTATCGTTGATGGCAGCAAGACAACAACTGGATTCAATATCCGAGTTGAAAATAACATTTCTCAAATTACGCAGATAGATTGGGTTGCGATCTATTCTGTATAAACCAAGCAACCAACAAAATAAAAATATGACACCACTAAAAGGAACTGATCCTAAACTCGTTAGCGGCGGCGCACCTACTCGCGGCATGATCCGTGAAGGTATGGGCAACATGAACCCACCTAACACTGGTAAGAACCCATACTCCAGCGCACCGCTTCCTAAATCTGGAAAGCCCGTTGGCTCGAAATAATTATCGGAAACGATAATCCCTATGGCTGATACCCTCGAAGAGATGGTTGAAGTCGTGAAGGGGTTTGTTGGTGATAGCGGCGTCTGTTCATACGACAGAGCCGTTAAAGCCGTGAACCAAGCACGACGATTGCTCTGGAACAAAAGGGCATGGACTTCGCAAGAAGAATATGTCCAGATTTGCTGCGTGAACGATTGCTTTACGCTTCCAGCCCGCTATGAGCAAATCAAACTTGCTTGGATCGGGGACAACTCTACGAGCCTCGCTGATGAATGGTTCAATGCGACAAACGCCTTCGCTCTCCATGCGGATCACTCATGCCATAGAGGAATTGTAGAAGTAGGAGGACTCCATGTTCTCTTCCGCGACTACACAACGCATCCATACCAAATCGGAGTAATGGCCGAGGAAGCTGAAGACATCGGAGTAGAGTTGATGTTTGAAGCACAAGACCAGTATGACACCTACCATAAGGTTAAGGTGACTACTGCCAATCCTCCAACGCTGGCGAAATCTGATCTCCTTGTGAAAGGAATTCGGGCAGTCAGCAAACCAATTACCAAAGGCAGGATTCGTGTGTATGCCTACGATACGGAATTGGAAGCAAAGACGCTGATAGCAATCTATCAGCCGAATGATGCCAACCCAACATTCCGTCGATTCAAAGCACCGAGGAGTTGCGAGTGCATTACGCTTTACGCATCCAAGAAATACTTTGATTTGGCCGACCCCAAAGAGTTGGTTGAGTTCATTCCAGATGCGATGATATATGCTGTTCTGGCATTGAACTCGCGTGAGAATCGTAAGGCACAAGAGTTCTTGCAAAATCTTTCTCTTGCCGTGCAGGAACAAGAAAAGGAGATGGAGAACTTGGAGATACCAACAGCAGGCCCAATCCGTTTCGCCAACTATAGCAGGGCAGACAACCTAATCGGGTCTGACTTACTCTCTCCTTCACCGAACGACTACTTCCTATACAGATGACACTGACAATCCCAGATAAGATTGATGCAAGGAACGTAGTTGGGTATGGTGATCCAGACTACGAGTTGAATCTCATTGATCTTGAGATTCTGAAGTTGCCGCCGAGGGAATGTCCGTTGATCCATAGGTTCACTCCGGGGATGTATATTCGGGAAATCTATATGCCGAAGGATACGATTCTCACAACAATGCTCCACCTGACTACTCATCCATTCTTTGTGATGAAGGGTGATGTGACTGTCTGGTATCATGGTATCCCTGCCCACCGCTACAAAACAGGTTACACGGGCATTACGGAAGCAGGAACTAGGCGATTGCTTTACACCCACAGAGACACAATCTGGACTACCTGCCATGTAACAGACTTAACTGATCCAGACGAAATTATTGACACAATAACTTCCAGAGACTTTAATCCTCACATCGCCAAGGAAGACCCAAGGGTGCAGAAGTGGCGGCATAACCGAACTGACTTAATCAAATGAGATTTCTTCTACCAGACCAGCTAGGCAACGATAAGCATTGCAGGATGTTTCACTCAAGTGGATTTGCTATTGCTGCTGGCGTAGTATCCGTAGCTGCTGCTGGAGCTTCTGCTGGCATATCTATGTCAGCGGCTAACAGAGCAAAGAAAGCTCAAGGAAAGGCGGCAAAATCATATAAAAAAGCACAGCAAGAAGCAACTGCTAAATACGAGCAGAGACAAAACGAAGTAAGAGCAATGATTAATGCCGTAAAAGCTCCAGAATATAATCTTGGAGCAATGATTGGAGATGCCTCAAGAATTTCAGAATACAATAGACAGCAGGCTGAATTGTTTCAGCCCGGAGCGGCAGCGTTAAGAGCAAGGTCAGTTGGTCAAATCAATAAAGCAATGGACGTTACTGACCAATACTTGAGGGGAGAAATCCCACAAGATGTCAGAGAGCAAACCATGCGAAACATTGCAGAGTTTGGTGGGGCTGGATTTAACCCAGCAACAGCAGGCCGAGCAGGTGGATTCCAAGCAGCACAAGCGTTAGTCCCAAGACAATTCGGATTAACCTCCCTTGATATTCAACGACAGGGAATGGCGGCAGTTCCGGTAATTCAAGGCACAGCACAAAACTGGCAACAATTATCCCGTGCATTTATATCTGAACCATTGGATGTAGGAAAAGTTCAACTTGCATATCAAACAGCAGCAGCAGAAGTTGGATTACAGAAAGCTGGATTAACATCTAACCTAAACACCGGATTATATAACGCACAGACAGGACTTTCTCAAAACGTATATAATGCAAACAAAGAAAACATCGCCGCAAGCTACGCTGCCCAGCAAGCAGTTGGCGAGGGCGTTGGAAGAATTGGACAAGCTACAGCTGGTGCGTTGACGATGGGAATGAACATCAGTGCCGCACAACAAGGACTGAATCTTGGTGGAACTGGGGCTTATGGGCAATTAGGTCAATTTGTTGGAGGACTTGGGACGGGATTGGGATCACAACCAGTCCAAATGCAATCTAGGTCAGATTCATATGGAACACTTTCTAGTCAACCAATCGTCGCATCACGAAACCTTGGATCAGCAAATATAACTGATCGCCCAGTTCCAGTGCCAACATCACAAACAATAGTCTACGGGGGAGGAAGGTAAAATACTATGTCTATCGCAGAACTCATAATGCAGGGAACCAATCGCGCATCGGAATCTACCGCATGGGTTGGAGATTCTTTGGCTAAACTTGGTCAGAATGTAGGGAAAGTATTAGCTGATCGTGAGCAGCAGAAGCAAGCGCAAGAGATGCTACCCATGTTCCAGCAGAGTATGCAGGATGCTATGATAAATGCTAACGAGGGCGATTCTGGACTAGCGTTCTCAAAGCTGATGCCATTCCTTACAAATCCAGCTACGCTGAAGAATCCATACATCCTTCCTGCACTAGACGCAGGAACTAAAATGATTGAAATAGCAGCGAATGACTACGCTAGGAATATTCAAGTCCAAGCATACAGGGATCGCTATAGTGGTGGTGGTGGCAATGGTGGTGGACTCGGTAGTCAAGAAGACATTATTTCCGCATTCACTCAAGGTGCGCCGGGATATACAGATGCCGAAATGGCAGCGCAAGATGTTACAGATCAGACTGGCGCACCAGCAGCAGTAAGCCCAAAGGTTTTATACGAAGGTGACATAGCTAGACAAAAAGCAGGTCTTCCAGTAATTCAAGGACAAACTGGATTTCCATTTAAGCAAGTTGTAGATGAATCAATGCAACGGAGAGCAGCGCAAGATCAAGGAATGAATGCTCTATTTATTGATGCATTGCCAGAAGAACAACTCTCTAATCTTCCACAAGGGCCAGTAAATCCACCAAAGAATGAGCCATCTCAAGATACTTTAAAAGCATTCAAAAAATATTCAGAAAACTTTCTTGATTTACCATTAAGGGGACAGAAAGAAGATAGGGACAAGGCATCTATTATTTTTAGAGACAAAGAAAATATTGATAAATATATTCAAGGAAAACAAAAGGACAGACAATTTCTTGAAGTTGCTAGTCAATCAAGCGTTGCGGTTCCGGGAGTTTTTGGCGTTGAGCTTCCAAAAGAAATATCCAAGTTTGTTATAGCGGGAGGAAGCCTTGGTAAAAATGGTTTTACTTATAGGATTGACGAACGACAAGAAGGAAGCCAAAAAGCAAAGGATGCTGTTGATTGGCTAAACGAATGGCAACAAACAGCAGTTAAGGCTGAATCAAACACTGATATTCGCAACCTATTAAACCAAGCTGGTAATGACGCTTTGAATATTGAAGTAAGTGAGAAACCAATATCTGACGATGAGGATCAAATATCATATAATGTCCAAGTAAGAGGAAATCCTCAAACAGCTATTCAAGTAACAAGGGACGTATATAACGATATTTTAGAGTTGAAGTTGCAGACAGCAGCAGCGCGGACGCATGGAGCCAAGTTTTTGAGAATGAAGCAAGCTCAACCAACCGCACAAGTTCCCACTCAAAAATCTGGACAACGCCGACAGATGACTGATATATTTGGCAACAAATGATCTTCACGGCAGATAGACTCAAAGAGGCGCGGGATTCTGGATACTCTGATGAAGAAATCTGGAGTTACGTAAGTTCATCTGATGATAGATTTAATGCAGCAAAATCAGAAGGCTATTCACTTGATGAAGTAGCCACATTCTTTTCAAGTCAAAAACCAGTAGGAACTTCTTTTACTGAAGAAATCTCACAGCTACCAGCGGCACTAAAGCAATCCTTTGGTCAACCGCTTGAGGCAATGGGAGAGACTGCCGAGGTGGTTGGATTTCCTGCTGTCGGCAAAGGACTCAAAGAAGCTATCCAAGAACCAGAAGGGTATGTTACCGCTGGTCAGAGATTCATGGAGCCACAAGAAGGTGAGTTCCAGATTGCAGGGTTTGCTCCTCAATATGCACCGAGAGCTATCGCTGAACAGACTGGTCAGATTCTAATGAGCATTGGTTCTAGGGCAGCGGGTGCGGCGGCAGGAATTCCTTTTGGCCCAGCGGGTGTAGTTACCGGAGCATTCCTTGGCCCTGCGCTTACGGAGGCCGCGCAAATCATCGGCCCAGTAGCAAAAGAACGCGCAAGGAACAATGGCTACGAGGAGCCAACCAATGAAGACATTGCATATGCAGCAGTAACCGCCGCTGGTTCTGGTGCGCTGAATGCGTTTGGTGCAAAGTATCTTCCCGGTGGTGAAAAGGCAGTTGGTTCTTTCTCTAAAAAACTAGCATCTTCATTTCTTGGTGAAGGTATTCCAGAAGGATTGCAATCATTGGTTCAGCAGGTAGGTGAAACTGTAGAGACTAAAAAAGGAATACAGGTTAGACCTAAACAAGCTGTTGGTGAAGCATTGATTGGTGGTGGCGCAGGCGCAGCGGCTACTACTATTGCTGCACCATTTACACCAGAGCAAATCGAGGAAGCAAAGATCATAGAGAGTGCAGACAAACAAGCCGAGAATCTTTTTATCGGAAACGATAATCCGCAGGGTAAAGCAGTGCTGTCTAACAAGCAGAAGCTAGAACAAGAAATCGCGGATGCCAAACAAGTCCTACAAGCTATCGAATCTACTGATCCAGTAGCACAGAAGCTGAAGCTGGAACTGAAAGAAAAAGAAGCCATCCTTGCGGCAGCACAAGGCCAAGTAGATAGTATCATTGAATCCGCTGATCCAGTAGCAGAAGCAGAAAAGCAACAGATTGAACTAGAAAAGCAGATTGTAGAGAAGCCTGTCGAAGTTACTCCACAAGTAACAGAAGTTGTCGCTCCTATAACAGAGGTTACTCAAGAAGTAATTGCACCAGTTACAGAAGTAACTCCAACTGCTGAAGTTGCAGCCACAACAGAAGTCACTCCAGAAGTTGTAACTCCTGACGAAACAAAAGCCATAGAAATTACCCAAGAACAGATCGACACAACAGCAAAAGAGTTTGGCGCAACTCCAGAAGGAGCAAAAGCTATTGTTGAAAACAAACCATTTGAATCAAGTCAATCCCAAAGATTGCCGAATGGATGGTTTACAGAAGCATACGAAGGAAAGTTTTTTGCAATACCTCCTGCGATTGTAAAAATTAGAATGCCAGCGCAAGCTGAACTTCGCAAGTTATCCATACTTGAAAGGGCTGCATTGGCTGGAGAACTATCAACTGAAAAAATAGTAAATCAAACTGATGCTAAAACATACATACTCGAAGCAAAAAAACAAGGATTTACTGAAGAAGAAATCAATGCCGCCACCCCCGAAGCAAGAGCAAAATGGAATCAGCGATTCGGAGTTGCAGGAAACGCTAGAACTGTTGCAGGAGAAGTATCGCCTCCATCTGTTGACTTTGCAGCAGAAGAAGCAGCAAGATCAGGAAAACCAAAAGTAAATAGCGGAAATGTTTTGCCTGCAAATAAACTATTTGGGAAGACTGCAAGAGAGGCATTGCAATATCTAGCAGATCAAAATCTCGGAGCATCGGAATTGGAGCGCGAAGGAAGACCACTTAATACTTCTCAAATAATGCAACGAGCAGCTTCCGTTATTGCAAAACTTCCACTCAAGATTCTTGATGCAGACTTCATAAAGAGTGGCAGGGGTGGGAGCAGGGCATATCGTGCTAATGAAGGATTTATTCGCATACCAGCAACATATCGTGGAAGAACATATTATGAAGACCCAACAACGCTTGTGCATGAAGTTGGTCATACTCTAACTGCTGATGCTGTAAGAAAATATGTCTTCGATAGATCAAAAATGTTGGCGAGTGGTAGTCAGTATTTAAGGGCATTGGATAACTCATTGTCAGATCAAAACACACCAGAGCAAATCAAAAAGCTAATCTCTCTATATAAGAAAACTATTGATGAACTTGGATTAACGAATGATTATTTTGGTGCAAACGGACTTGCTTCAGTTGATGCATCATCTTCACAGAAGAAAGCATACAGAAGAAAAAAACCAATAATCAATAAATTTACAGGCAAAAAGATTGGGTGGTCTGAACTATATGCCTTGGCAAATTTGGATGAATTCGTAGCGCAGGCATGGAGTTCTCCAGCGTTTCAAGACCTATTGAAAAGCATCAAGGTTAAAAACGAACCAAGTATCTTTGAACAATTCGTAAAAATTATTAGAGACTTGTTTGGATTTGAAAGCGACACAATGGCTGCTGCCGTTATAGACGCATCATTTGCGTTAGCTGAACTTGAAGCTCCAGCTACAAGAGGAACAGTAGAGGAAAGAATTGCGGAAAATATTGCTAGAGAAAAAGGGAGAAAAACCACAAAAGCACCAACTCCAGCAGAACCCACCCCCGCAGTATCGGAAACGATAACGGAGCCAACCGCTCCCGCGCCAGCCGCCGAGCAAGCTGCACCAGCGGAAGCTACCGCGCCAGAGGTGGCGGCAGAACCAGAACAAGGTAATGCTCCAATAAAGCCAGAAGCAAAAACAATTACAGAAGGATTGGTTCAAGGAATTGATATTGGAAAAGAAACCAATATGCCAATCAACAATAAGATTGAGAGTCACATTAAGAACTTTGCTTTTGTCCGTGGTATCTTTGAATCTGCGAGCGATAGATTGCGTAGGGCGAAGTTCACTAAACTGGCTACAGCTATTGATGACTACTACGATCAAGCTCAACGCCGACTTGGTTTCGCCAACAAGATTCTCCTTCCAGCATTCGAGGAGTATTCCAAGCAATCAAAAGCAACCAAGGCAAAGATTGATGAAGAGGTTAAAATGTTCTTTGCGGCACAAGAAAACAAGCGAGATACCGCTGAATTCTTTGATGACTTGAATCCAATTACGCAGAAGATCGTTACTGCTTGGCAGAAGTTTGGTGAGGAATCTGGAAAAGAAAATCAAAGGATCGGGATTAAAGTATATGATAAGGGTTTGCAGAGATGGAGACCAATTGGAAGAGTGGATAAGTTTTGGCCTCGCGTTCTTAAGCCAGAGTATAAACGAGCATTGATGGAACCAGACAAGTATCAGAAAGAATACAACGAAATTGTAGAAGCACTGATGAAGTCTGGAAGAATCGAAACTCCAGAAGAAGCAGAAGTGTTTATTTCTGAATATGAAGGAACGGGAAGCAAGAATGATTATTTCTCTGGTATAGAAACGGCTCGCGGACAAGCATTCCCAGAAGAACTCTACGATTACTCAACACAAGTGATGACGGATTATGTTGCACGATGGGCGCAGCATAGTAGCCGAATCGAACAATTCGGTCAGAAACTTGGAGAGAATTCAATGACTCTGTGGGATAAGTCAAGAGCATCAACGAGAGATCGTAGAACGATTGACTACATTACGGCAGCACAAGAACGAGTCGAAGGATACTATCCGAATGATCCGATTGTAAAAGGCATGGCAACGCTAAACATTTGGTCATCTGGATTGCAACTTGGAAATCCCGCTTCATCCATGCTGAACTTCTTTGGTGGAACAACTCTCAACGCCATGGTTGGACAACCGGGAGCGTTTTCAAGTTATCTTTCATCTTTTGTGGAACTCCGCAAACTTGGCAAAGAACTCAAAGATGCGAGAGAAAAAGGTATCGTATCCCGTGATTTGATGAATATAGTTGGAGATCATCAAGCTGTTCTTGAATACAACCGCATTGCTGAAGCTGGGCAAAAAACTACTGACTTCTTGTTGAAGTGGTCTGGGTTTACACCAGTAGAACAAATGGTGAGAACTCAAAGCATGATTATTGGGAAATCGTTTTTGAGAAAAACGCTTTCTAGCTTATCCAAGAATCCAAACAGTTCATTTTCTAAACGGGCATTAACATGGTTGAACCGAAACAACATTGACGCTGACAAGTTGATCGTTGAAAAAGGTTCTGGGCCAGAGACGGACAAACTGCTCCGTTACTTTGCCAATATCTCACAGGGTAGTTACACGATTTCTCAAACGCCAATCTTCACAGATACACCTATCGGAAGATTCCTTTTCAAATATCAGAAGTTCTCTACGCAAGTCATGCGTCAAAGCTGGAAGAATACATTTGAGCCAGCATGGAAGGCAGTCACAAACAAGAACGAGACGCTTCAGCTTCCAGACCCAACACGGCAATTGCTATATCGTTTAAGGTTGGCGGAGGCGAAGGAGCTTGGTGACAATCGCAAGATTACCTTGGACGAGATACCCAAGAAGGTAACGAAAGCGGAAGGCAAAGCACTCACTATTATTCCTGTGATGATGTGGCTTGGTGCTGCTTACGTTGGCGGAGAAGTTATCCTTCGTATGCGCGATATGCTCTTCGGCGTTCTGATGAAAGGGCCAAGCTACGAAGATATCATTCGTGCCTTCGAGGATGACGAAGACGATGACGAGCTTTACCTAGCCCTTGAACGAGCATGGTATAATTTGATTGGCATGGGTGCGCTTGGACTCATCGGAAACTACGCACAGTTCTTCATGGATTGGCAGGATCGTGAGCGAGTAAAAAACCCACTTGATCCACCAGCACTTTCCATATTCAAAGAAACCGCAACATTCATTCAGAATGCAGTAGACCAAGGCACGATTACAGCAGGAGATATTAACAACTACCTTAATCGGACGCTTTCTGGATACCGAGTTCTCCAGCGAGCATATCAAACAACTGCGAGTTGGCTTGGATATTCAAAAGCTCCAACTGTAGCAGAAGAGATGTTCAGAAGAGAGACTGCTGTAATTAACAAGTATGCTCGTCGATGGGCTGAAAGCGCAGGATTGGAATACAGAACCAAGCGACCAATGGATATTGCGCCAAGCAAAATGACGCCAATCAATCGTGAGATTGCAAGCTACCTTCAGCGCGGAGAGCCGGGTGCAGCGGTGGCGTATGCAAAAGAGTATTTGAACTCGCTTCCAAAGAAAGAACGAGAAAACGCAATTCAAAGCATGGAGTCTGGAGCAAGGTTTCGCCAACCATTCCGATTGGGTAACGGGCCAATGGATAAATCAGAGAAGGAAGCATTCACGAAATGGCTGAAAGAAAAAGTCAGCAAGGAAGATTTCGATAAATTCCAAAAACTGGATAAGGACTACAAAAAATCATACAATATGTTTTTGAATGATCTGCCAAACAAATAACCTTGACGCTCGCCAAGGCTGATGTATCCTAGCTCCGCAGGTTGATTCTGCATTCGTGTTATTCATAAGGTTGACGCACCTCTGGAGAAATCTGGGGGTGCGTTTCTTGTTATCGGAACCGATAAAAATATTTTCTAAAAAGTATTAAAAATCTATTGACACGATTATCGTGGGATGTAGATTCGCTCTCCGACAGCACAACACCTGTCGAAAAACACAATGAAAGAAACACCAAAAGTAAAAGCAGAATCAGCAGAGAAACCCGTAGTTCAGAACATTGATCTTCAGCGTGAGATTTTTCTCCGCTTGGTCTCGTCGGCGGCAGCAGACGGACGATTCCTTCTCGGCAATCTTCCCAACGCACAAGCAGTGGTCAAACAAGGCGACCATCTTCGCGGAGTCTCGGAACTCCTCGCTAATTGCTTCGAGAAATGAGTGACGATATTTATCGAATCATTCGACCCTCTGACGAACCAGACAATGACGATAACGAATAACTACGATTTGCCAGCCCCCATGTATCGGGCGTTGGCACACGATGGGTATACACCCGGAACGAAGAAGGCAGACATCTCGGTGACTACCCTAATCGGGCCACCGAAGATCAACCAACTCAAGAAACGCTACTCTGACCAGATCGTAGAAGACGCATCCGATAGGGTGTGGGCATTGCTCGGTCAGTCAGTTCACAAGGTTCTTGAGTTAGCTGGAGGAGAGGAAGAGCTTACTGAAAAGCGTCTCTACTTGGAGATCAATGACTGGACGCTGACCGGACAGACTGACCTCTACGAGACTGGCAACAAGACTATCTCTGACTTCAAGGTAACATCGGTCTTCTCCTTCCTGCTCGGCGGCAAGTCCGAATGGGAAGCACAGATCAACCTCAACGCCATGCTCTGGAGAAGCTATGGATATGAAGTTAAGAAAGGTCAGATCGTCGCCATCCTCCGCGACTGGCAGGCAAGCAAGGCAGAGTTTGACAAAGAGTATCCTCAATGTGCAGTCCACATTGTTGACATACCGCTTTGGGATAACGAAGAGTGCATCGCCTACGCAACGGAACGGATTAAACTTCACCAAGCGGCGGCTGAAATGCCAGACGATACGATCCCGTGCTGTGATCCAAAGGAACGCTGGGCTAAACCAGATACCTTTGCCATCAAGAAGGACGGGAACAAACGAGCAGCCAAAGTGTGCGAGACCTTGGAGGAAGCAGAGAACCTGCTACCTACCTATGGGCCGAAGCACAGCATAGAGAAACGAAGCGGAGGGGATATGCGATGCGAGCGTTATTGCTCCGTAGCTCCCTTCTGCCACTACTACAAATCAACCTATAACAAACCAAATGAGTAACCAACTAGACGGAATCGAACAGAAAGACATCATCAAACGAGTGACTGGTAAGGTCACTAAATTGTGGGAAGCCAAGACATTTACTGGCCCGAAGGGTGAGTTTGTCATCCAAGGCGGAGAGATTGAGATCGACGGGCAGACCTACGGCCTCAAGTTCTTCAACAATACACAGGAACAATCTATCAAGGGTAATGTAGTCACGCTATCGTCAGTCCGTGGAAAGCATGGCCTGACCGGAGTATCGTTGGAGCATGAGTCCTACGAAGGTAAGAACGGGAAGGTAGATCGTGACATCATCAAGGTCACATCTACTGGAAAGATTGAGTTCGACCAGCCCAGCGAGGAGCCTGCCCGTGTAGCAAAATCCGCTACACCTATCGTAACCGATAATCCAGAGAGGGCGATTGATGAGATCGTAGACTTGCACCGCTTCATCAATAGCTTGGTGCGCCACACCTACAAAGATGTGGAGGATGAGGAGACCCTTCGCTCCTATGTATCGTCGGTCTTCATCGAAGCTAACCGCAAGGGAATCCGATACGCCAAGTCTTCTCCCAAGGTAGAGGAACCTAAAGAGGAGCCGAAGGAAGAACTCGATCCAGCGGACTGGGCATCAGCCATTGTCCCATCTGGATCACAGAAGGGCAAGAAGCTCGCCGAGATTGGCAAGCCTGCGCTCACTAAACTCTATGAGTATTACTTGGAGAAAGGGTTCACTACTCCATTCGCCAAGTGCGTAGAGCAAGCCGCCGAAGACCTTCAACTCGATAGCCCAGCAGACGACATCCCATACTGATCCTGTTCCTCCCAGAACAATCAACCTAATAACATACAACCAAAATGAAAAAGAAAGAACTAGAATTGTTTAGCCCAACTCAAGAGGGAGTCCTTGTCCCTCTGTCCACCTACCTCCGTCACATGGGGGAGTTCGTTAAGACCGAATGGCCGGGGATTACCATCACCGAGACCCACATTAAGAAGGCGTGGAGCAAGCTCCAGAAGAACGAATATCTGGATGACGATGCTCCAGATGAAATGCTGGAGATGTATGAGCGTATGTCCGCCGACTGGGACATGGCTAAAGAGATGGAAGAAGAGCGTCAGAATGTAGATCAATACAAACCAGAGCCAATCACGGCCACACCAGAGCCAAAGAACGAATCTCTCGCCCTTGTGGAGAGTGTGAAGAACGGATTGGAATTGTCCTCCTTCACGCAGAAGTTCGACATCGGGCAGGGCATGACGCAATGCGTTCCCAAAGGTAAGGTAGAGATGAAAGACTGGGTGGCGGCATTCGCCTTCGGTCTGACTCTGGAAAGCGGAGCGCAATGGATCATCGGAGATTCGGTGGTAGCACTAGAGAATGGTGGGCATGAAGATGTAGTCAACCAACTCTGCTCCAACTTCAAGAAGTCCTACTCGACTGTCTCTGGATACGCTAGGGCTTGCCGCGCCTTCCCTGCTGACAAGCGTGATCCAATGCTTCCATTCACAGTCTATCGTGAGATTGGCAACGCCAACTTCGGGGATGATAAGACCAACAAGAAGAAGCAAGACGAGCTTCTTGAGGCGGCGAAGACAGAGAAGCTATCCTCAACCGAGGTTAGGAACCGAGTCCGCCATGAGCAAGGTAAAGACGATAAGCCATCCGGTCATCGTTACCTGCTCCTAAATGTCGGGAACTTCAGCAACTCCGAAGTTCTCCGTAATATGCCAGAGGAAGTCCAAGAACACCAACTTCTGATCGACCTAGGCGATAAGTCATGGTTCGATCCAGCCGAAGGTGAGTGGCTGAAATTCTTGAAAGAACAATAATTTATGTCAGAACCAACACCACAAAACGAAACATCCAAAACAATTCTTGAGGCTTTCAGCTTCATCAAATGCGAGGATGAGAAACTAAACGAACGAGTCCACGCTATGGCGAGCCTCCTGCACACGGCGGCGATGATGGTAGTCCGATCTGAATCCCGCAAGGGTGAAGGGTTTGAAGCTATCAAGTATCTGGAGATTGCGTTCCTCTACTATAAAGAGAGCCAGTTCCGCAAACGCTTCGACAAGCAAGAGGAAGAGGAAGCTCCTCGCATAGTAACATAAAATGGTAGTAATGCTCGATACATCGGGCAGCCTTGAAACGGCTGCAAGTGAGCTTGGTTGCGAAGTTGAACAACTTTTAACACCTCTCACTTGCCGCCGAATTCAAGCCCCCGGCAAACGCTTTGCGGTAGATAACGGAGCATTCTCACAATTGGAAATCAATGGATTCTTGTCTTTACTTAAAAGACTTGAACCAGAAAAGCACCTTTGTAGGTGGGTAGCAGTTCCAGATATTGTTGGATCAGCGAGAAGAACGCTTGAAGTATGGAGCAGATGGAAGGATCGAATCAATTACCCATTGGCATTTGTATGTCAAGATGGGCAAGAAGACTTTAATCTGCCTTGGGATGAATGCTCTGCAATATTTATCGGAGGGACAACTGAATGGAAAATGTCCAATCATGTTGTTCATCTTATCAAGACAGCAAAGGCTTTAGAGAAATGGATTCATGTTGGAAGGGTAAACACACCCGGACGATTTGAATACTTTGAAGAACTTGGAGTTGATAGCCTTGATGGAACTGGATTGGGCAGATACACCCACATGAGGAAAGCAATATACGAAGAAAGAAACCAACCTAAACTACTATGAATATCTATGAGACAACACATAGAGCCGCTTGCCCAAACGGAAAACTGATAGACACATACGAGATAAAGATAACGAGTCACAACACGATAATCGTGGAGGATTTAATTGAACTCTTGAAAGATGCGCCAAAACAAATCTACCAAGAAGACTTGGCAGACTATCTCCGCGCCAAACTTGGAGCGAAGGTAGAAGTAATCGGTTTGCACTACGGAATCAAAATAACCTGCATCAGAGAATGAAAACTACAGCATTCAAAGACTTCACATTTAGCGCGGCCCATTACCTTAAAATACCAGATCACCCATGTTCAGTCATGCACGGGCATAACTACAGAGTAAGAATAGAATGCTCTGGTCAAGTAAACACCTTGGGAATGGTAGTGGATTTTAGTGAGATAAAACGAAAGGTTGATCCAATTATTAAAAAATTAGATCACAAAGTTATCAACGATGTAATATTTGGAGGAACAACATCAGAATATATCGCAGCATGGATATTCAAACAGGCTAATGACCAGCTTGGAAATGTGGTGCGAGTCACGCTATTTGAAACTGATACTTGTGGAGCGATAGTAGAGAAGTAAGTATCGGAAACGATAGAAACAAAAAAGCCCACCTTGGATTTCTCCTCGGTGGGCTTCTTGCTTTTTAGGACTAGATCAACTCTTCATCTTTTGGAGCTAGTGAGATAGTCCCATCAATTTCTCCATCGTTCAACGTGTCCATACGCTTTAGCTTCTCGTCTAGCTTCTCGCAGATTGATTCCTCGATAGGAACACCCGCCGCGTAGATGAGATACTGGATCGACTTGGACTTGCCGCCTGCCCTGTGGACTCGACCCAATACCTGCTTGAGGTCGAACACGCTAGGCGAAGGCATGATTAGCGCAACCCGCGAATGATTGCCATTGAGATCGTGGAGGTTCAGACCTTCCCTACTGGCTTGAATGATCCCGATAATGATTCGGGAACGATCCGCTTGGAAGGAATCAATCTTACCTCTACGCTCAATCTCGTTCTGTCCTCCGTAGATAGCGCAATCGGTCTTGAGTTCTTCCATCAACCACTCGCGGGTTTCGGTGTAGTTGACTGCGATGAACACCGAGTTCCCTTCTTCAATTAGATCACGCGCCATCGCCGCTACTGCTGGGGCTTTCAGCATTTCGATTCTCTGACGTGCGCGAGTCTGTTCTGCTAGGACATTTGCCGAGAAGTTTTCCTGCATCCGCAATTCCTCAATTCGGTTACATAGGTCTTCATACTCATTGGCAATCTTCTTTGCGTTATCCATGTCGAAGGCTTTAGCTTTGATGAGCGTTTCCGGGAACGCATCGCCGAGATCGGAATGCCTCAACCGATTACCTTTCTCTGGATAGATGCGGCTATGGAGACGCTTTAAGACTGCATTGCCTCCGGTGAACTGCATTCCGAAACGGGTTTTCCTGCATCCGTTCTGTGATAAGAAGCGGAAGTAGTCTTTACCGCCTTGGTGTAGGCCGAGGAACTGCCCGATTGCCCACAGCTTGGTTGGATCATCCGCAATGGTAGCAGACAGAGCAATGGCAGGGATGTTTTGGATAACCGAATCACGGACTAGGAAAGCGTTCTGGGTAGCTTCACCTTTCCCGCGATGAACCTCATCGAACACCAGCAGAACATCTTCGGGGAGCATGAAGCGGAAGGACTTTTTATTATCATCCGTCCAACGTCCCATCTGACTCTTGCCTGTCTTGGCCCACTCCCATCCGCAAATCTCAAAGACCTCAACGCCCATCATCTTCGCGGCGCGATGCCAGTCGGTAGTGATAGGCTTCGGACAGATCACCGCAACCCGCTTGCCTAACTCACGGGCGATGCCGAGGGCGCAGAAGGTTTTTCCTACACCTGTGGAATGTCCGAGCAAGACTCGATTGTATTTGTTCATCGAAGCAACACCCATTTGCACGGAGGTTTGCTGATACTCAAACAAACCTTCGGGATGGAGTAGCGGAATCAGATCAAGCTCGGCGACCGCCTCAACTTGAGTATCGGAACCGATAATCTGCTTGAACTTGAGTTGATCGTCAGACCACCAAGACAAGCCCCACTCTTCGCGGAACTTGCCGAGGGTGATCCCGGCTTTAGACATTTGCTCTTTGAAAAGCTCTTTGTCCTCGCGGTATACCTTCCAGAACTGGTCGGTGATCGGAGCCTTCTTTAGAAGCCTAACCCCGCGTTTAGTGTTTAGCTGAATGGGATGCGACCATTCAACTGTTGCCATGAGATCGTGGATGTTCATTTGATCTTCTTCGCCTCCTTAAGAGCATCCCTGCATTGCGCGGCCAGAAGCGAATCCGTGGAACCATAGGCATCGACTACGGCTTGGAGGGCTTGGACGCATTTAGTAAGTGCAGGGTTAGCCAGATAGGTTTCCTGCACACGGAATGGTTTGATTAAAGATTTTCTCATTTTATTTACGCTTTAAGAACCAGAAAGAAATGATTTTCATCTAAAACATCAGAATCGGATGTCGTTTCGGTGTGAACCACGGCAATGTATTCATCCTGATAGGGATCATGGACTGTTACAGTTTGATTCATTTGCTCTTCAGTGAGCGTTGATAGTTGCTGGAATAGTTCTTTGTATGTCATTGTATTAGTTGTATTGTAATTAGATTTTAATGGTTTCTGTTTATGGATTGCGTAGGTTCTCATTTCTTGGGTTTCTTGGGTTGCGGTTTAGGATAGACCGAAGAACGAAACTTCGGCGCATTGTTATCGCAGTTGCGAATGATGCGGATGTATGCCTCTGGTGGAAGGCAAGTTGGTTGGTCTTTTTCTGTTGCACTCATAGTAGGATATTCTTAAGTGCTTGGACTTCGTTATTATCAAGGAACATAACCTTCGGGCCTTCGCCGTATTCTTGGATTATGGTGATGTCACCGCAATCATCATCGCGGAGGATTACTGACTCACAACCCTCATAATCATCTGTCATGGTGATGGTGAAGGTTGATCCTGTTCCTCTGATTTGTGCGGCGATTTCTTCGCCGATTGTTTTTTCTGGTTTTATGTTTTTCATTTGGTTTGTTTGTTGGTTTTGGTTGTTGTGTTGTGGAGGGAAATTGTTGACAAAATGGCTTGCGTTTGTAAATAGTCAGCTATGAACAAAACACCAGAATTGAATAGCGAAACGCTAGGCCGTGGAAGGCGCAAGAAATGGGACATGGATAAGATTGAACAGCTATTCATGGGCGGCGCGGAGATGTCGGACATTCTGAAATTGCCAGAGTTTAGCAAGATGAGCAGGTTCTACCTCAAGAACTGCATGGTGAAGGGAAAGTGGATCGACAAGCGAAAGAAGCTCCGCGAATCCGTTGCGAATATCGTCGCCCCGAAGATGGAAGACCTGATGGCCGTGGAAACATCTGCGCATTATCAGTTTATGCTTAAGCAGATCGCGGAGGAACGGGCGCAAATTGACAGCAGATACAAATCGGGAAACATTAAAGACCAGTCCGCGCGTCTTGATGTTCTCGCACAATATGAGAAAATGGCGACCCGTGCGTTGGGACTGGATGAGAATAATATGCACGACAGGAAAGGTTTATCGGTGAACGCTATGATTTCGCTTCATGTGGAAGGGCCGCGAAAAGCTGTGGAAGGAACAGTTGTATCCGGTGAATATGTCATCAATGAAAATCATGGCGAAAAAGTGGAGGAATCGGAAACGGAAGGCGGAGAAGGATCGGACTAACTCGCGCCCCCGTGGAGTGCTATTTCTTGATTCGGTAAATATACTTCACCGAGTGATCACTTCCGAGCCATGGCGCCCATGTTCGCGGAGCGAGTCTGACATATTCGCCCGGAGGCATTGGACAATCAGGGACAGGATGCGTCCCCCAACGAAGCAATGTCGCGGGGAGTGGAGAGGAGAATGTGACAATGGTTTTCATGCTTCCCCCTTCGCCTTGCGGAGTGTGGAGAGGGCCGCATCAAAAGCCGCTTGATGGTCAGGATCGAGATCATCCTCAATTTGGCGCAAAGCCCAATCAAGCGCATCAAGTAAATCTGGTGCAAAGGATATCAAGCGAGCGTTGGCTAAAGTATTGCCTCCAACCATTTCATGTTCAGGGAAAACCCGCGCGATAGTTTGCGCGTTGGGCAGTTGCAATTCTTCATTCCGTGCGGAGATGTAAAAGCCCATTGTTTCCCAAGGGCCGGGAGTGTGGAGTGTGTTTTTCATTTTTGGTTGGTTGGTTTGCGTTCTGTGGAGGGGATATTACTTGTCTTTCGCCCAAAAATCCCCGCAAAGATGCCCTTTTCTGGTATTGCGATACAAGGGATGATTTTCTGGTTTGGAGTATTTCCATGTGGAAAGATTAGAACGGCTTTGCTCATGTGCGGCGATCACCGCAAATGCTGGTTTGATTGAATAGACTGACTCTTCAAATGTCTTTGTGTTGTATACTGTTGTCATTGGTTTTTGGTTTTTGGTTTGCGTTGTGGAGGGAAAAATTTTGTGGAGGGATTATCGGAAACGATGAAAGCCGCAGGAATGCGCGGGAGTGGAAAGGAAGGGAAAGACTAGGGACATGGAAAGAAAACGAGAATGCGGGGCGAATAAAGCAAAGCAGGGAGAGGATCGGACTCAAACCCCGCTTTGTGTGGATGGATTAGAGGTGTTCTTGCAATCTATCGTCTGGCCCTTTCCATGATGGCTTTTCTTCCGTGTAGAATTCAATTTCCTCCAAAGCAAGCTCACGGGCCTCAGAGTAAGTCAAACCCTCATCCCGCATCCAGCGGAGGGTGATGTTTTCGAGATTTTCGTTTTTCATGGTGTGGATAGGTTAGAAGCTGGAAACGATCACGCCCCCGTCAAACTCGATCAGTTGGCCTCGGTCTTGAATATATTCACGGATTTTTTCGTCAACATCGTCATCGTCGTTTTCCTCCGTTTCATCAAATCCGAGTTCCTCAAGAGCATTTGAAAAATGATCATGCGCCCAATCCTGAAGGCTGTCATGTTCGGAAAAGTCACAACGAATTGCGACAGGATCAAATTCCATTTCTTCCCCTGTGGAATCTTCAAGCTCCTCCAAGTATTCGACAAGGGCGAACGCACCAAGGCGAGAGAATGACGAATATTCGTCGTTGGCGAGGATTTCGGCGGCGTGTGAGGTTGTTAATGTGGTTTTCATGTTATTATATGTTTTTTGGTTTTTGGTTTGATGTTCTGGAGAGGAACAAATGGTTTCAGAGTTCGGGGTCAAGGTAAACGGCTAAAGCTCCCAATGCAACAAAGCTAGCGAATCCCACAAGCGCGGGAATCGGGCCAAGGGCGAGAGTAAACGCGCATCCACAAGCTAGGGAAGCAAGGGAAGCGAAGGCGAGAAGTGAAGAAAGGATTTTCATGTGATCAACGGGACAACTTGTGAATGACGATGGAAAGCAACACGCGAACGGCGACGATTCCCGCGCAAATCAACGCGAAGTCTAGCGTGCTGGATGACACGGGAAGGGAGAGAATGTGGGCGATGGTGTTCATGGGATCAACGAGAAGCGATAATATCCAAGGCATCCGCTATAATGTTAGCAGACCACGCATCGGGAAGCATGGATTCCACTTTATCAATTACAGCTTGAGTCTTCCCGTGTTTGTCAATGTATCGGATGACAGCTTGCAAGAGTTCGTCGTATGTTTTCATTGGTGTTTTTTCTAGGTTGGTGACACATCCACGCATCAAGATGGGAAGATGTGACAGGTTTTTTTTGTGTATCCGCACACTGGATTTTCTAGCGTGCGAAAATTTATTTTGCTCAAAGATCAATTTGTGGATTCGCCCGCCAGCCCTGTATTACAAAGGCTCTGACGCCCGCCACGCAAACTACAATATATGGTGATTCGCGTTCTGTCAATGCCTCACTCAAATATTTTTTCACATGGCACAAGCATTTCCCGTGCCACACTACAAGATGTTGTGTTAGCATTTCCCGTGCCAGAACACAATAGCTTGTGTTTGCCATTTTGCGCCAGTCTCAACAAGTGCCAGAAATCACGGGAAAACACCCGAAAACGGAATTGTTATTTAGATTGAGAAATGCGATTGATATATTCAAATAATCACCCAAAGCGACAATGGGCCGCAAACCAGAATCACCCAATCTCATCAACGAACGAAACACGATTGCCAGCGATCCCGCACAAATGCGATTCACTCCCGGATCGATCATGTCACACACAGCCAGCCAGCCAATGACACACAGGCATGACATCACGCACAGCCAGCCAGCGACACAGCCGATCCGATTACGCTATATACAATGACACACGCTCACAGCTACAGCGTGACGCTGGTATTATATAGCACAGCGCACAGCATGGGCAGGCAGGCCGCACGCACGCGGGTAAGGAATCTCTTTTCTATAGGGAGGGCCGACGGCATCACCGGGGTGGCCCGCCATGCCCGACTCGCGCACGTCCCAATGCGGAAACCCCTCTCCCCAGAAAAACCGCTATTTCTGCCCTATGCAGCTACGCTGACCAATGCTTGTCTTCTGTTAATAAAATGTTGTAACCATCCTTTAGATTTTCCTGTGATGGTTTTCTGTAATCAGTTGTCTGGTGTTTCTGGTCTACTTAACCATCCTTTATTTCTCACAGGAGTAGATAGTATCATGGAGTTTGAGTTTAGGGATTATGGGGGTGGTGTAGCTATTGTCTATGAAGGCTACTTTGTTTGTTGGTTGGATGGTTAGTCTGCCGTTGTCGAGTTGGATGAAGATGAATTCTTTGTCTTGGTCTGGGGAGTCTGACCAGCCATCGTTTAGGTGGGTAGTGGAGAAGAGGTATTTACCTTTGTAGATGTTTTGGTTGATCTTTGCAGTTACTGTTAGCCCGGTTAAGATTTGGTTTTGTAGTATGGTAAAGTTGTATGAGTAGCAGTCCCAGAGTTGGGATTCTTCTATTCTCCATCCTTCTAGGGCGTTTTCTTTGAATCTTACTGCGTTTGGGGGGATATTTCTGTAGAGTGCGCCGCCGTCTTTTAGGATGACGTTTATTCCCCATGCTCTGCTTGGTATGCTAGTTATACCTACCCACATGGCTTCTACTGGCCCGATTGGCTTTTCGTGGGTGTATTCGCTATCTATGTAGATGTAGCGGTGGGTTGGCAGTGCGCCGATTTTTGTGTAGTTCATTATCGGTTACGATAATCTAGTCTCTGTTGATTTGGTTTAGTATGAAGCAGGCTGATACTATTGCCCAAGCTAGGGCTAGAGCTAGGAGTTGGTCATTCATGGCTTTCGTCTATTCCTATATCTTTTGTGAAGTCTCGGTATTCTGGTATTACAGAGAGGGCTTCTTTAATGTATTGAATCGGTGCGCGGGAGGACAGGGCTATTTTATGGAGTTCTTTTATGAACATGACCGATCTGTTTTGAGGAGTTGCATTCCTCCACTCTCTATATGGTGCGCCAGTAGAGTATAAAAGATCGTGTTTAGTAAGAAGGTTGTTTGTGTCCGGCCAAGGCAGAACCATGAAATTACCAACTTTGTTTGTTTCTTGATCGTAAGGGTTCCATGCTAGGATGGCATCCTTGAGTGGTATATCTGTATTCATAATTTGGATAGTGTGACTCCCATTTTTTCTGCTATTTCTATGGCTATGGGGTCGGATTTGTAGATGTCTTTGTAGAGGACTCTCTTTATCTTATAGGCGGCTATGGTCTTTAGGCAGTCTCTGCATGGGAGCAGGGTGGATACTAGTGTCTTTCCTTCGCCGGGCTTTGTATACCGGAGGGCGTTCTGTTCTGCGTGGATGACGTATTTCCTTCTTTCTTCTCTGTCTGACCAGTCTTCTTCTTGGCCTTGGGGGAATCCGTTGAATCCTACTGATGCTATAGAGTTGTCTTCTCGGAGGATGACCGCGCCGACTTTTTGCCATGGGTCTTTGCTCTTTTTAGCAACTACCTCGGCTATGCTCATAGCGTATTCGTCCCAGTTCATTGCATCTGGCGCATCATTTTGTTTACCTTGAGAGCGTAGAGCATCTTATTCTCATGCTCGATTTCCTCTAGTGTCTTCTGTGGTAGATCACCTACGTAATCGAAGTCTACTGGGTCTGGATTGTGGTTGATTTCTTGGTGGATCACAGGTTCAGCCTGCCTGACCTCTTGGCCTTTGTGCATATACATATCCTTTAGATGCGGCGTTGCACCTTTAGGGTAGTGAAACTCGCGGGTTTCTGTGTAGGTTTCCTTGGTCATCGACGAGCAGGCGCACAATGACATGGTTAGTAGTATTAGTGCTATTTTCATAGGTTGTTGATCCATTCTGCTACGCGAATTGCTTGAGGAGTTTCTTCTTTGATAATCTGATCGTAACAGACATCTCCATAAGATTTGAATATTTGGACATTGTTTATCAACCATCCCATGTGGTAGCCTTGCCTAATAAAGTTGATAAAGTTATGCGTTAGTTCTCTATCTACTACAAAGTTCATCTTCCCAAATTTATTCTCCCAGTATTCTTTTGGTTGGCAGTTGATGTGTCCATGTCCACCTTGCCCCGGCAATGCTGCTGAAAAGATAATTGTTGGAGCTAATTCAGTTAGTTTCTTTACTACATCATCAGATAATGACTCATCAATATGTTCAGCTACTTCCAAACATAATGCTAGGTCATATTTTCCATGTTCATCAAACATACTTTTAACTGTTTCTGGACATCGTTTATCTGGATCAATGCCTACTACATCATGACCTGCATTGCGTAAGGCTTTCACATAAATCCCCGGCCCACATCCTACATCTATTATTTTCATAGGTATTGTTTGTAATTTGCTAGTAGTCCGTTTGATTTGGAATACCACCCTTCTCCGGTGTATACATCCATCACATCCGCGAAATACTTCTCATACATTGGTGCTACTTTCTCTAGTGTGAAGTTTTCTCCGAAGGTTCTGCAATCGTAGGGTTCGATCATATTAATGCTGTTGATCGCTTCTACGTAGTCACCCATCGTGCGGCATCGGAATCCTGTTACACCATGCAGGTTATTCTCTGTGAAGCTACCCCAGTCGGAGGTAATCGTTGGAGTCCCAGATAGTAGGTTCTCTACTTGGACACCACCGAATGGTTCTACATACTGGCTAGGGATAAAGGATGCTTTGGCTTTCGACATGAGCCTCTTCCTAGTAGGAACGTCAGCGTAGCCTACATACTCTACATGGTCTGGCAGTTGATAACCTTCCTCTTTTTGTCCTGCGATGACTAGCTTTACTCCTGCCCGTTTAGTTGCATCTATGGCGATATCTACACCTTTTCCGCTATACACCCTACCCAGATAGAGGAAGTAATCTTCTTTCTTATCACAGAAATCGAAGTCTTCCTTATCGAAGTAGTTTGGGATGACTACAGCATAGTTATCTTGGCAGCATTGTCCTACTGCCTGCATACCGCAGAACGCATGGTAGATTGCGTAGGATTCAAATACCTTCCACCTAGCCCAGTGTCCGCCAGCATATCCAATGCCCGGCTCAACTGTGATTAGGTCTGGGTGGGCGTCACATATGGGACGAACACCACTGCCCCAGAATGGCAGGATAAAGTCATTCTTCTTCTTGCGCTGACCGATAGCTTTAATGGCATTCCGGTAGAATGTTTGGTATGCATGGTCTTGCGTGTTGAACTTGAAGAATGTCTTCCTCCAGTCATGGGAACCATAGCTCTTATTGAAGTCATCGTTGGTTAGGACAGGGACGTGTTCTGTGCAGATCAGGTCTGAATCTTCGTGTCCGTAGTGGATGACTTCATGGCCGCGCTCGGTCATCATTTTGCCGAACTTCACCACCTTTTGGGTGTAAGCGCAGGCGTTGAATTCCTTGCTGGTAACGGTATGCGGTAACGAAAGAACGTGAAATCTAAATTTATCACTCATTATTTTTTATATAGTAAAATTCATTTGGTTTTGTTTTCATATAGTAATTAAAACAAGATGCGTCTATGCCATAATGCTTTGCAGCTTCATTTCTACTTTTGAATATTCCTTTTGGAGTCATTATTTTTTTGCAAAGATTTTTTACTCTTTTTTCTATTACTTCTTTTGAAAATACTTGAAGTTTTCTTTTTTCTCGTATTTTTGCTTTTGCTTCTTCTGAATGTTTTTTCCCCTTCATTGGATGATTTTTTAACAAAGATTCACTAATTTTTTTCCTATGTTCTGGTGAAAATGATTCAGAATTTTTGCATGGATTATTTTGACCACGCATTGATTCACTCCTCATCTTTTTACAAAATTCATATCTCCTTGAATTGTATTTAACGCAATGTCTTGTTTGCATCCAACAAAATGCCTTTTGCATCTTGTGGTATCTTGAAGAGTTTAATCCATTTCTAAAATAGAAAATCTTTAGCAGTAATTTATGTGCAATAAAATGTTGCTTCGGAGTTATGGTGGTTATTCTTTTGTTTTTTCCAAATATACTTTGTGGGAAAATATGATGTTTTTCCATCAATTCATTTTCACAAGTTTGATTAGATATTTTAATCAATGAAATATATTTTCTACAATATTTTCTCCAAAGACGATATTCCATGAATCCATCATTTCACATTCTTGGTTTAATGTCAAGCCGAGGATGTGGAATCTGAATTTATCGTTTCCGATACTCATAGGTTATTTAGTATTTTCTTTGCCCATTCTGGGGTGTCTTCTGTGACTGATCCAGTCCAGACAACATTGGGTTCTATTTCTTTTTTCTTTAGGTAGTTTCGGTTGGATAAGACAACAAGGACTTCGTTGGTTGTGAATCGGAATCCACACTTACACGCTCTCCTCCGCATTACTGTCTTATTGATCTTCCTGCTGTTAACTACTGACGTTACTTTACCGCATTCTGGACAGGTCATTTCTTATCAAATACAGGCATGAAAGTAGCCTTCTTCATTCCGCGTTTATCGAAGAACTTCTCACAGGCTTTGACGATTTCCTTGGAGTTAAGTGGGTATTTCCACCCTACCCGTCCATCGTCATTCGATAGGTTCTCTGTGTTATTCTTTCCGTTGACTTTCATTTCATTAATTTTGAATCCAAGTATAGTTTTTCGATTTCATCTGGAGTTGCATTGTTTTTAATCCAATTGGCTCGCCATGAAATTACTCTTACATTCCCTTTTGTATATCCACGTTCTGGAATAATTCTATCAAGAGATGGACTATTATTTTTAGTTCCATCAACTGAAAGTTTAATTCCTAAAACTGGGCAAAATTCAGGCACAACAACATCTTCAATTTCAATATCAATTTGAATTCCAAATTGTTTTGCTCTTGATCTTGCGGCGTAAAGCAATGAACTTTCAATGTTTTGTTTTTTATACATTTTAGCATATTCATTAATTTTGCTTAAATTAGACCTGCGATATGTGTCCTCACATTTTTTACAATTGCGAGATTTTCCATCTTTTCTAAAATTAAAACTATCTTTTGTTTTCCAGCTTTTACATTTATTGCACCAATGGACATCTCCATCGGGCCTTGTTGGGCGAGAAACTTTATGATGGCAAGAGTGACAAGATTTAATTCTATCAAGACTATCACTTCTTACTTTTCTAATTTCATCACAAGAAGGACATTTGCATAAATAATAAGACCTATTATTTTCAACAATCCTTTCTGATACAATGCAATCTCTTGCCTTTATATTCATACAATATTATTTCATTGATTTAGACCCCTTGCATCTCCAGCGTTTCCGACTTAAGTTATTGGGTGAATTGGTGTCACTCTTCCAATCGCCTTTGATCTTTGCTGAACGGGCACAGTATGCGTCCGCTTTTTTTGTGAGTGGCTGAATACGATCCTTACCATCTTTAGCCTTACCGGCCTGCCCATACTTCACAGTCTTTGTCCTGCCAGTCTTGGGGTTCTTTACTACCTTTGTGAATCGCTTTTCCATATTATTTCTTCTTTGCTGTTTTCTTGGATTGAATGAACGCTTTAGCGGTAGGGGCGCCTTTGGCTCCAACCTTCCTCATCTTCTCGCCACTACCAGCGGCGATGCGTTTTTTCTTTTGGTTAATGTTGTAGTAAAGTCCTTTATTCATAATTACTTTTTCTTTTTGGACATTCCAGCTTGTGAAAGTGCAATCGCCACGGCTTGTTTACGACTTTTAGCCATAGGTGCTTTTTTCGGGCCTTTAGGGTTCACTCCAGCGTGGAGCTTTCCAGCCTTGTATTCCCGCATGACTTTAGCCACCTTCGCGGCTTTACCTGCTTTAGTTGTTGGTTTTTTCATAATCCATCCATTCCATCCCTTAATAGTTTGAAGAACGTGGAGGCAGAGATTGTGACCTTCCAGTCTTTGTTGTTTTTCTTATGAGCGCAAGCCCACGCAATGCCTTTAGCATCCCGCTCGGCCTGCTCACAAGCCTTATCTAAATTCAAATTCTGCACGTGCTTCACCTCAAAGTGGAGTTTACCTTTCAGTTCTTCACAGACTACATCCGGTGAGTCTTGACCGCCCGCGAATTGCTGTCCTCGTTTAGCGTTGAATCCTTGGGCGCGGAGTTCATCTCGCCACTGGCGTTCTGCTCTGGCTCCCTTTGCTCTTGAGTTGATCATTTATGCAGTCCTCCTGCATGATTTGTTGCGCCTTCTAACTCACGAATTCGTTCTGCTTGTCGTTTAATCTTCTTCCGCGCCTCATCACGTTCACGTTCTACCATATCAAGTCGGTCATACCAACGATCTGTGATACGTTCTAAATTTTCAGTGAAAGAAAGCGAATCAATGAATCCATCTGGATGATTTCTCTCAATCCAGCGGTGGATGATTGTAAGAACCTTCATCGTATCATCACGCTCACGTTCTAACTCTTCTGTGATTTCAAATGCTGCTTTTTTCCACTCGTCGCGCTCACGCTCTGCTTTTAGCTTTTCTTCGTAATGGTAATCGCAGGCGTATTTTGAAGAGCGGTTGGTTTCGTCTTGTTTACGAATCGCCTCGTCGCGCTCGCGTTCCAGCTTCCTTGCAAAGTCTGCAAGAACAGTGGCGCAAGAATGGTTCCCAAAAATTGAATGGGCTTTTGCATCTGTTTCTGGCGTGTCACTCATGGCAGCAAGCTATCTACATCTTGTAGTTCTGTCAATACTTTTGTTTCAGAGAAGTATTCATGGTATATCTTCATTCCTTCACTCCAGTAATTATCTGCGATACAATATCTTTCTTTATCGAAAGACTCCCAGATCGTCAGGGCAGCGTCCATCAGCCTAGATGCTTTTGCGAATGCTTGGTCAGTTGTCATCAGTATACCTCCTCTAGTTTGGAAATGTCACCACGCATGATGACTTCCGTTGTGTAGTTCCTCGCGCCACGGCGGTTCTTCTTGATTGTTAACATACTCTTGGTCTTTAGGTGTTCGATATACACAACTTGGTCAGAGTGCATCCCGATTGCTCGTGATTCGCGCAGTCTTCCCTCGTCGTTTAACTGGGAAGCCGTCAGCATAATCGAATTATTCTTGAGTGCAGATACCTTTAACCGCCTTGCTATCTCGGAAATCTGCCCTTCGCGGCTGTCTGAACCATCAAATGAGATGATTTGCAGGTAATCTACAACAATCACATCTGCCCGTTTTTCGCCTGTATATCGTGCTATATTGGCCTCAATTTCGGTGATATCGGCTATTCCATCTACGATTTCGATGGGTAACTGGTGTAATTTAAGGAGTGCCGCGCTAATGGCTTTCAGTTCTCCTTGGTTTACATTCTTGTAATCCTCTGGTTCGCGGATTGGATAGCCTGCCAAGTTGCAAGCCATGCGAGTCAGGATGTCTTTAGCCTTCATCTCTAGGGAAAAGAATAGGACTGACTTTCCATCCAGCAGATTTGCGAGTGCAGATTGGACTAGGTAGATGGATTTACCTCCGCCCGTCTCCGAAGCTACAGTCATCATCTCTCCTTTGTGCATACCACCCTTGAGCGCACGATCCACTTTTGTCAGTCCAGTAGTAAAGCATTCGTTTACCGCTTTACCTTCCATCTCATCAATGATCTCGATGATGATATCTTTGACTGGTTTTACTTTGACTGTCCGATCCTCGGCGCACTTCATTATCGTTTCCGATAACGAGCGAAGGTCAGCCTTTCCAAGCCGCAGGTCATGCTCGGTTTTCTCAATGACAGAGATGGCATCTCGGTAGCCCTTCATCTTGTGAAGATTCTTCCGGTAGTCATCAGCCATGTCTTGGCACACCTTACCGGATGCGATCTTCATCGTGCATAAAGTGTCGTGGACAGATTCTTCACCTCCGACTTCTTCTAGCTGTCCAGTTGCTTCAAGCTCTGCAATCGCGGAGAATTGACAGCAAGAGCCTGTCCGCTGGTGAACCCCTTGGAGGGCGTTAAAGATGATTCTGTGGGCAGGTAGCGCGAAATAATCGGCATCCCACGTTTGTTGGGAAAGGATGTTTCGGTCGGTTGCTATCAGCGACAATGCTGCCGCTTCGCTCTTGTGTGCTATTGGGACTTTTTTCATAAGGTTAAAAGTTGGAGAATCGTTCTGGTTTGATGGTGTTCTTTGAGCGGTTGATCCAGCCAGAAAGGAATTGTTGGGTAAACTGGCGGTTAGGTTTGGCGAGTATCCAAGTCCGCGCCATCTGCACTTCCTTGTCTACGTCCTTGTCGGGATTAAGACGTTTCAGTTCGGTAATGAAAGCATCGTCTACGAGTTTTGGTTTTCGTTTTGTTTTCGGTTTTATGGAAATCAAATCAATGGATTTTAAAACTGTTTGCTGTGATGGTTCTATTTTCGGTTCCTTATGATGGTTCATTATAGGGAGACTAACCGGGGTTACCCCCACCACCCCCTGCAACGGGTTACCCCC
>JACCDW010169975.1_pt1 | contig 53152 bp, 47 predicted proteins | sample 7449781 | NCBI WGS metagenome assembly JACCDW01 (sample SAMN15323449, study PRJNA562643) | freshwater metagenome | isolation source: river surface water | place: USA:Blue River Watershed | collected 2017-08-18
CGGTATTCGGCTCTGGTTCCGAGTTGGTTGATCGACCAAGGCAATTGGTACTTGTCGAATAGTTCATTCACCCCAGCAGTGAATACTGTTGCGAGTTTGATCATCTTTTCGAAGGCATCTTCGGTCAGCACGTGTTCCAGCGTTGCTCGCATTGCGGCAACCGAAAGCGGGTTACCTGCCAAGGTTCCGCCAACGCCACCCATGTCTACCAGGTCAAGGTCGGTTCTGCTAAGAACCTGCTCTGCAAATTCTTTGCTCAAACCGTAGGTGCCGGTCGGAATGCCTCCAGCGATCGCCTTGCCGATAACGAAGATGTCGGGTTCGAGACCGTCTCGCCTAGTCATGCCTCCATAACCAGCCGAGAACGTGTGGGTCTCGTCAATTATCAAAAGCGTGTCGTATTTTCGGGTGAGCTCTCGAACTCCTGCTAGATAACCGGGTTCTGGAAGCACGATTCCGATGTTGGTTAGAGCCGGCTCCATCAAGACCGCAGCAACATCACCGTTTTTCAACTGGCGCTCCAACCCAATCAGATCATTGAATTCGGCAACCCTTGAGGTTTCGGTCACATCAACAGGAGACCCTACGTTGCCGGGTCGGCTCATTCCTTCACCGTCTGGGCCAACCACGATTAGTGCCTCGTCTACCGATCCGTGGTAGCAGTAACTGTTGAACAGGATCTTAGGTTTGCCTGTGATCGCTCTAACCAAACGAATAGCCCAACGGTTGGCATCGGTTGCGGTTAGCGAGAAGCTCCACTTTGCCATACCGAAGCGTTTGGTTAGATTTGCAGCAACCCACTCGGCGTCCTCGGTTGGCAGCATTGTGGTCAAGCCGCCCTGAGTCTCAATTCGGCGCTTGATTGCTTCTACTACGACGGGGTTAGAGTGGCCGGCCATGGCGCCGGTGTCGCCAAGGGCAAAGTCGATGTATTCGTTGCCGTCGATGTCCCAGATGCGGTTTCCGTGTGCTCGATCAAAGTAAACCGGAAAACCACCGGCCTTCTTATTCATCCAAGTCATTGGCACACGACCAAACAGGTGGTCGGCTTTCTCGTATGCGGCTCGTGACTTGGGGTTTCGCGCAGCAAATGTTGCGAGTTCGCGATTGTTGAGCTCGTTTAGACGTTCACGGTTCATCAATTTGAGTCCTAACTGGGTCCCCCGCCAAAGCTACGTTGCTTGGCTACTGCCCGAATCCAGAGGATATTGCTTCTAGTGTGCCAGTTCAGGAACCCGAACCATACCTTCTTGTGCGATCGTGGCTAGAAGTCGTCCATCTTGGCTGAAGATGCGTCCGAGTGACAAACCTCGGCCTCCGCTAGCGCTCGGCGATTCTTGAACATAGAGCATCCACTCGTCGACTTTGGGTTCACGGTGAAACCACATTGCGTGATCGAGGCTTGCCGATTTTAGACCGGGATGTGACCAGGCGATGCCGTGCCTGCGATAGATGCTCTCGAGAATCGAGTAGTCACTCGCATAGGCGAGAGCTGCGGTGTGTAGCTGGGCGTCGGCGGGCATGTCTCCGAGGGCCTTGATCCAAACCGCTTGATGGGCAACCGGTTCGCCCTTGACCGAAAAGTAGATTGGTGAGCCCACGTGCCTCATGTCAAACGGTCTGGCTTTTGCCCAATACTGCGCCACCGGATGTGGGTTGTCGCCAATTAACTCGGCAGCGCTTGGCAAAGTTTCTGGTGCTGGGATGCCCAGTGGAAACTCATCCTGGTGCTCTAAGCCTGGGTCGGTCTCTTGAAATGAGGCAATCATCGAAAAGATTGGTTCGCCCTTTTGATAGGCCTGCACGCGTCGAGTGCTGAACGATCTGCCGTCACGAAGACGATCGACCGAAAAGGTGATTGGTAGCTCAATGTCGCCGGGTCTCAAGAAATACCCGTGTAGCGAGTGAACCGGGCGCCCCTCAACGGTTCTGGTCGCCGCTACCAGGCTTTGAGCAAGCACCTGGCCGCCAAAGACTCGACCGTGAGGCATCCATTGAGATGGGCCGGTGAAGATGTCTTCGCGAGTTCTTGCCCCGCCGGCATCGGTGAGGTTTAGCGCCGAGATCATCTCGGCCAACGGATCGACCGGAATTGGAACGTTCACTTGTACTCAATTCTTCGGGCAACTTCGCCCGACACACGCTAGTTTAGACAGAGTCATGAATAACCCGATCTATCTGGCTGACCAGCAGACCGCAGCCGACCTGCAATCGTTTTTGAATCGAGCCAAACGACTCGACCAAGAGGGATTGGTTCGCCTTCGCGCCTATGGCAAAGTTTTGGCTGCCTACGTTGCCCCAATTTTCTCTGGAAACCTGATGGATCAAGGGCCGACGATTCTTGGTTTGCGCACCTGCGAGCTTGGCAGAGACTGCGAAGTTGATGCAGTCGTGCCAATTGCAGTGGTCGTCGAGCGCCTAGCCAAAATCGTTTCAGAGGGAATCAATGCTCCCGAGGGTTTGAAGATTGTGCTTCCCGATTCGACCAGAGCACCTTGGGTCGGTATTTCTCCGCCGCGTCAAGGTTGGGTCTCGGTAGGAACCATCAATGAGTCACGCCTAACCCAGATTGCCCGAGACGGGATTGCCGAAGTGGCGTCTACACTTCCCGAAGCGGTAGGTGGGCCGATTGCGGCACGCATCCGTGGAGAAATTTGGGGCCGTGGCATCGACCTTGAAACCAAAGTGCCAACCGGTGCCGCATTTGTTGCAGCCGGACTTGGTTTCTTGACCGAGAACGAAGAGGTCGGCGTATACCAGTCAGAGGGCTGGGTTCGCCTCAGCAGTGAACACGGTCACGTTTTGGCCAAGGCCTCGGTCAAGTTCGCTTCGATCTAAAAGATCGCTGGTTCTTTACTCTTCGAAGGTGTTCAGCATCGCTGTGGCAGCGCGATCGAGGTAAGCCCATAGCTCGGCCTCACGAATCGGCGGTAAATTCAGAGATTCGACAGCGACGCGCATGTGCTTCAGCCAGCGTTCGCGAGCATCCGGGTTGATCTTGTATGGCGCGTGGCGCATACGAAGGCGGGGGTGCCCACGTTGCTCTTGATAGGTGGTTGGGCCACCCCAGTATTGCTCGAGAAATAACTGAAGGCGCTCGGCCGCAGGGCCCAGATCGTCTTCGGGATACATGGGCTTTAGAACCTCATCGCCCGCAACACCTTCATAAAACTTGTCGGCAAGCGCCTTGAAAACCGGCGAACCGCCTACCTGCTCGAAAAAGTTTCCACCAACGCGTTCGCCGTCAAGCCCCTTGATGCGAATCGGCTCTACTCGAGCGGCATCTTCAAATCCGTTGCTCACGCCTTGTTCTTTCGATCGCTGATTTCAACAAAAATCGAATGCTTGTTGCTGGCCAGTTCGATTTTGGCTGCGTCTAAGGCGTTCTTGATAGCCAAGCGCAGGGCCCGAGCTACTTCGTCGCTGTGTGCAGGTCGAACCTGCTGAGCCAGGCGAATGACCACCTGGTCGCCGCTCAACGCCTCGATGCCCCAAACTTCGGGAGCCCCGATAACGAGTTGCTTGTAATCGGCGTGCTGCGCCAACTTTAGAGCCGCATCGGCGATGGTTGTTTGAGCCGCATCGAAGTCAGATCGGTAGGGCACGGCAACATCGAGAACCACGCGTGACCAGCCCTGAGATTGATTTCCAACGCGGTTGACCTCACCGTTGCGCACGTACCAAAGGGTTCCAGCAGAGTCTCGCACCTGAGTGACTCGAAGGCCGACGGTCTCGACGATTCCACTGGCTTGGCCAAGGTCAACCGAGTCGCCGACTCCATACTGATCTTCGAAGACGATGAAGAGGCCTGAGATCAGGTCCTTAACCAGGCTCTGGGCACCGAAACCAATGGCCGCACCCAGAATTCCGGCACCGGCGATTAGTGCGCCAACGGCAACGCCAAGTTCGCTTAACACCATGGTCACAGCAACGATGGCTAGGCCCCAGGTGATGAAGTTGCTCAGCACCGAACCCATGGTTCTTGCTCGCTGAACGACGCGTTCCTTGGCCAGGGGAGACACGTCGATTGCGGCAGTGTCAGTTTTTCCGGCCTTTGACTTCACACCAGAGACGATGCCCTTGACGACTCGCTTCACAGACAGTAGCAACAGCGAACGCAAAACGACTGTGCCAAGGAGCAGCAGAACGATGCGAATAAGCGTGTGCCAGTTCTGCCAAATGTCAACGAGCCAGGCGGGCATCAGTGATCGGCCTTCTGTGCCTTAAGCGCGCGATCGACACTATCCAGGTTTTCGAGCATGATTCGCTGCAGCGCAGGCTTGGCGGCAACCTCTGCGCTGTGAGCAAAGGCTCGAGTGCGGTTTGCTAGCGCTTCGTTTGCTAGGTAGAACGGGAATGCCCCGCGCAGGATGTACTCCGCGATCTTGAAGGTGCGAGTGTTCCAAACGTTCATTGCCGCCTCGAAGTACCAATCCACCATTGGCTCGAGCAAGCTAACATCGTGGGCGCGAACTAGACCCTGGCAGCCGAAGTTGATGTCGGTGTTCGAAAGGTCCGGGTCGTTCAAGACCAGGTCCCAACCAGCTTTCTTTCCGCTTGCCGTTGGGATCGAGGTTCTTGCCATAATCGCCTGCTTAGCGCCGTTGGCAGTGTTGTCTTTGGCCGCTTCGGCTTCGATTGCTTCAACACCTAGGCGTCCTGACATCACAAGACCGTTGATTAGATCCCAACGCATGTCCTGGTCGAGAGCTAGCCCGTTCAGAACCTTGCTGCCATCGAAGATAGCCTGAAGCACGTCGGCGCTTTGGCTGTCTTTCGCAAAGTAGGTTGCGAATCGAACAAACAGCAACTGGTTGTCAGATCCTGGCTTGGCCTTGCCGGCAAGGTCGAGAAGGGTTTTCGCAATGTGCGCCCAGTGCTGGTCTCGTGAGTCTGCACGGGTGTAAATCTTGGCGGTCGTGACCAATTGGCGAAGCAAAGTGATCAACATGGTGCCCTGATCTTCGTTTTCAACATTGCCAAGGACCAAGCTGATGAAATCGCTGGCCGATGCCTCGCCATCTCGGGTGGCATCCCAAGCCGATCCCCAAACCTGGGCACGTGCCAGAGGGTCGGTCAGCTTGTCCAGATTTGCAAGCGCAAACTTCCAAGACTCTTCATCTAGGCGAACCTTCGCATAGGTAAGGTCATCATCGTTTAGCAGAATCAGAGCAGGTCGCTCAAGACCGACAAGCTCGGCAACTTCGGTGCGAGCGCCTTCGACGTCGAGCTCGAGGCGGTGGGTGCGAACCAGGGCATCGCCAACAAGGTTGTAGAAACCGATCGCCATTCGGTGGGGACGAATTGTCGGGTAATCCGGGTGTGCGGTCTGGTTGACAGCAAAAGCGGTGATCCTGCCGCCCTCGCTCTGAACATCTGCGCGCAGGGTGTTCACGCCGGCAGTTTCGAGCCAAGCCTTGCTCCAGGCTGTTAGGTCGCGCCCGCTGGTGGCTTCTAGTTCAACCAGCAGGTCGTTCAAAACGGTGTTCTTGAAGGCGTGCTTCTTGAAGTAAACCGAGACGCCCTTTTCAAATGCCTCGCGGCCAACGGTGGCGCCAAGCTGCTTCAGAACCGAGGCTCCCTTTGCATAGGTGATTCCATCGAAGTTCACCTGCACGTCTTCGAGGTCGCGAATCTCGGCGACAATCGGGTGGGTCGATGGCAGCTGGTCCTGGGTGTATGCCCAGGCCTTCTCGCTGAATGCGAAGGTTGTCCAAGAGTCAACCCATTCGGTTGCCTCGGCAACGGCTAGGTGAGACGTGTACTCGGCAAAAGACTCATTGAGCCAAAGGTCGTTCCACCAGCGCATGGTCACGAGGTCGCCAAACCACATGTGGGCCAACTCGTGAAGAACGGTAACTACTCGGCGCTCTTTAAGAGCTTCGGCAACGGCACCTCTAAAAACGTAGGTTTCGGTAAAGGTAACCGCGCCAGCGTTTTCCATGGCACCGGCGTTGAAGTCTGGCACGAAGAGCTGGTCATACTTGGCGAACGGGTATGGGTAGCTAAAGGTCTTCTCGAAAAACTCAAAGCCCTCGCGAGTCTTTTCGAACATGTAGTCGGCCTCTAGGAATGGCTCGAGTGAGGCTCGGCAGAATACGCCCAGGGGAATCTCTCGACCATCCGAAGAAGTCAATGATGAGTGGCGCGACACGTATGGTCCGGCAATCAGCGCGGTGATGTAAGAAGACATTCGAGGTGTCGGTTCGAAGTTCCACTGGGCCTTCTTGGAGCCCAAAGAAATCGGATCGGGGGTTGGCTGGTTTGAGACAACCTGCCAGTGATCAGGCGCAGTGATCTTGAATTCGAAAGTTGCCTTTAAGTCTGGTTGCTCAAATACCGCGAACATGCGGCGTGAGTCAGGTACCTCAAATTGGGTGTAGAGGTAAACCTCGTTGTCGACCGGGTCAACGAAGCGATGTAGGCCTTCGCCGGTGTTCATGTAAAGAGCATCGGCTTCAACGATGAGTTCGTTTGAAGCTGCCAACCCATCAAGTTGAATTCGAACGCCGTCCGAAACTACATCTGGGTTGAGTTCTTGGCCGTTCAAAGAGACTCGACGCACCTTTGCCGTGATTGCATCGATAAATGTCGATGAACCAGGTCGGCTAGAAGTGAATCGAACCGTGGTGTTTGAAGTAAAGGTCTTGTCGCCCGCGGTTAGGTCGAGTTCTACCTTGTAGCTCTCAACTTCGATGTGTTCGGCGCGTTCAGCAGCCTCGATGCGGGTTAGGTTTTCTCCAGGCAAAATGACTCCAATGTCGTTGCGGTTTTCGCATCTAGCCTAAACCCGATTTTCGTCTGGGATAATCGAACTTATGAGACTCAAACCTGGCGCCCTCACCGAGGCCTCTGCCGTCTTTTCATTGGCTTGGATTCTGATTTTGATCAGCTTTATCGTGATCTCGGGCGACATCGGCAAAGCGGTAAACGCAGCCACCCTGTCGCTTCTTTTTTTGCTTCCTTGCTACACGCTCTGGGGTTTGATCGGGCTAGCGGTTCGCAAGCGAACCCGCAACGTGAAATTCTTCATGAATATTTCGATTAGCTCGGTGGTTGTGCTCGGCGGCGCCTTTGCGATGAAAATCATCACCGACTCTTATGATGGCCCGCGTGTGCAAGCGGAAACCGCACTTAGCTACATCAGCGCAGTGGCAGCCATCACCTATCTTGCTGTTGTCGGCGCTTCGGCCTTCACATACTTCTGGCTTACCAAAACTAAAAAGGAAATTTGATGCGAATTCACATCGCCACCGATCACGCCGGCCTAGACCTAAGCCACTTTTTGATTCGCGAGTTGACCAAGCAGGGTCACGAAGTTTTCGATCACGGGCCAACGGCGTATGACCCGCTCGATGATTACCCAAGTTTTTGCATCAATGCCGGGCTCGCCGTGGTTGCGGATCAGCGCGCTGGAGTTGAAGCGCTTGGAATCGTTCTAGGCGGTTCAGGCAACGGCGAACAAATCGCAGCCAACAAGGTTGAGGGGATTCGCGCAGCCCTAGCCTGGAACGAGTCAACGGCTAAGTTGGCACGTGACCACAACGATGCGAACGTGATCGCCATCGGAGCACGTCAGCACACCCAGGATGAAGTGCTGCACTTGATCGAACTGTTTATTGCCGAACCGTTCAGTCACGATGAGCGCCACGTTCGCCGCATCGGCAAAATTGCCACCTATGAACAAACCGGCGAGATAGTCGCGTAGTTTCGAACAATGCCAGAGGGCCACACGGTTCATCGAACCGCAAATGATTTCAATCGACTTTTCGCAGGCGAAACCGTCTTTGTAAGTTCTCCGCAGGGGCGATTTGAATCCGGCGCCAGGATGATCGACGGCCACACTCTCTTGAAGGCCAAGGCAATTGGTAAGCAGCTCTTTCTCAAGTTTGATAACCAGCTCACCTTGCGAATTCACCTTGGCATTTATGGCAAATGGAACACCCATAAAGTCGGCTACCTTGATGCACCAGAGCCGGTTGGCCAGGTGCGTGCACGTTTTGGCAACCAAAATGCGGTCGCCGACCTGCGAGGGCCGACCGTGTGTGAGGTCATCACACAAGAAGAAGTGCGCGCGGTAGAACGAAGGCTCGGTCCCGACCCGTTGAATCCCGACCCCAATGGCCGTGAATCCCAGCGTTTTATCGACCGGGTGGCCGCATCTAAGGCCGCGATTGGTCTGCAGCTTATGAACCAGGATGTCATCGCCGGCATCGGCAACGTTTATCGGGCAGAAATCCTGTTTAGGGCGGGCATCGATCCGCATACCCCGGGCAATCAGTTATCGCGGGAACAATTGCGCGAGATTTGGGCTGATTCGGTAGATCTCTTGAAGGTCGGCGTGAAGACCGGCTTCATGATCACTCGAGATGAACTCAGAACCAAGCGCCCGACCAAGAGCGAACGCAATTTCATCTATAAGAGAGAGGGTTTGCCGTGCCGAGTATGCGGCACCAACATCTCGATTGAATTGATGGCCTCTCGAAAACTATATTTCTGCGTCGGCTGCCAAAAGTAAAAATCTGCACCTTAAAGTGCAACGCCACCGCTTGTTGGCGATGGCGTTTATCGAGCGGATGACGGGAATCGAACCCGCATCATCAGTTTGGAAGACTGAGGCTTTACCACTAAGCTACATCCGCGTTGGAGCCAGAAGTTTTTTTCAAAAATCGAGGCAACATGTCTATTCTATGGGATAGACTCAACGAGGTTGTTCAGCCTGGCTGAAAATCAACCGGGGTGTAGCGTAGTGGCTAGCGCGCCTGCTTTGGGAGCAGGATATCGCAGGTTCGAGTCCTGTCACCCCGACCATTCGGTTCAGATCCACACTGAATCATTGAAAATAAATGGCCTGTCTTCTTAAGAAGGCGGGCCCTTTTCTTGTCTAGGAGAAGACCTTGAAAACTGCAGTAGAGCGCATCAAGCCAACCCGTGTGAAGCTCACCATCGAGGTGACTCCTGAAGAGTTCAAGCCAAGCCTTGACCACGCATATGAGCACATCGCCGAGAGCGTAAACGTTCCTGGCTTCCGCAAGGGCAAGATCCCTGCAGCTATCTTGGACCAGCGTGTTGGTCGCCCAGCGATCTTGGCTCACGCCATCAACGACGGTCTAGACACCATCTACCGCGAGGCAATCGAGGCCGAGAAGCTCCGCCCATTGGGTCAGCCTCAGGCAGACATCAAGCAGACCCCTGACGAGAAGACTTTCGCCGGCAACCTAATCGTCGAGATCGAGGTTGAGGTTCGTCCTGAGCTAAAGCTCAAGGAGTACAAGGGCCTAAAGGTCAAGGTTGATGACATCAAGGTAGAGGCTAAAGAGGTAGAGGCAGAGCTAGACGCACTTCGTGCTCGCTTTGGTTCACTCAAGACTGTTGAGCGCGCTGCCAAGAAGGGCGATTTCACCACCATCGACCTGACTGCAACCATCGGCGGCGTGACCATCGACTCAGCCCAGAACATCTCTTACGAGATTGGCGCTGGCAACCTGCTTGACGGCATCGATGAGGCGCTAGACACTCTTACCGCTGGCGAATCAACCACTTTCAAGTCAAAGCTTGTTGGTGGCGACAAGGCCGGTCAAGAGGCCGAGATCGCCGTAACCTTGACCGCAGTCAAGGAGCGCGAGCTTCCAAAGGCCGACGACGCGTTTGCTCAGTTGGCTAGCGAGTTCGACACCCTAAAGGAACTAAAGGCTGACCTAGAAGCTCAGATCGCACGCTCAAAGAGCTACGGTCAGGGCATCCAGGCTCGCGATCTAGTCACCAAGCAGTTGCTAGAACTCATCGACGTTCCTGTTTCTGAAGAGCTAGTCGAAGCCGATGTCAACCGTCACCTAGAGGGCGAAGGCCGCCTAGAAGACGACAAGCACCGCGCCGAGGTTCTAGAGCAGAGCACCGAGTCATTCAAGGTTCAGATGCTGCTAGACGCAATCGCCGAAAAAGAAGAGCTTCAGGTTGGCGAAGAAGAGCTTATTCAGTACCTGGTTCAGGCCTCACAGCAGTACGGCATGAACCCTAACGACTTCATCAAGACCATCAGCGAAAACGGCCAGGTGCCAGCATTCGTTGGTGAGGTTGCTCGTCGCAAGGCGTTGACCGTGGTTCTTGAAGCAGCCGTCGTTACCGATGGCAAGGGCAAGGCAGTCGACCTGTCAGAGTTCACCAAGTCTGACGCCGAGGCCGCTGACGCTCACGCAGGTCACGACCACTAATCTCAATTTGAAATCGCCCGGGCCTAGGCTCGGGCTTTTTCATTTTCGTCATTGGCGAACACGTCACGGCATTCGCGTGTTGTGCGGTTATCTTTGACAAGCAACCTTTAGAAACTAGGAGTACTTCATGGCAGATCAGGCAAAGGGCCCAAGCAGCACCTTCGACCGCTTGCTTAAAGACCGCATCATCTGGCTCGGTTCAGAGGTTCGCGATGACATGGCTAACGAGATCTGCGCCAAGATTCTGTTGCTTGCCGCCGAAGACTCGCAAAAAGACATCTACCTTTACATCAACTCACCGGGTGGTTCGATCACCGCCGGCATGGCCATCTACGACACCATGCAGTACGTTCCAAACGACATCGTGACCGTGGGCATCGGCATGTGTGCATCTATGGGTCAGTTCTTGCTTTCTTCGGGCACCAAAGGCAAGCGTTATGCAACCCCAAACACCCGTGTCTTGCTTCACCAGCCGCACGGTGGCTTCGGCGGAACCGCATCCGACATCCAGACTCAGGCAGAGCTCATCATGTCGATGAAGCGCCAACTTGCCGCGATCACCGCCGAGCAAACCGGCAAGACCCTTGAGCAGGTCATGGCCGATGGAGACCGTGACCGCTGGTTCAGCGCCGATGAAGCCCTCGAGTACGGCTTTATCGACCACATCCAAAAATATGCAGCTAGCGCCACCGGCGTCGGAAGTAACTAAGGGAGATAAGCAAATGACTAACCCAAACGTTTTCCAGAGCCCAGATGCTCGCTACATTCTTCCTACCTTTGAAGAGCGCACCTCATACGGCTTCAAGCGTCAAGACCCTTACAACAAGCTGTTCGAAGACCGCATCGTGTTCTTGGGTGTTCAGGTCGACGACGCATCGGCCGATGACATCATGGCTCAGCTTCTAGTTCTTGAGTCGCAAGACCCAGACCGCGACATCACCATGTACATCAACTCACCTGGTGGTTCGTTCACCGCGATGACCGCGATCTACGACACCATGCAGTACATTCGCCCGCAGATTCAGACCGTATGTCTAGGTCAGGCTGCTTCGGCTGCTGCAGTCTTGTTGGCCGCTGGTGCGCCGGGCAAGCGCTTGGCTCTGCCTAACGCACGCGTTTTGATTCACCAGCCTTCAACCGGTGATGCCGGCCGCGGCCAGGCTTCAGACATCGAGATCCAGGCACGCGAGATCATGCGCCTGCGTGAGTGGCTAGAAAGCACCCTTTCGAAGCACTCAAAGCGTTCAGTTGCCGAGATCAACAAAGACATCGACCGCGACAAGATCTTGACTGCGCCAGAGGCACTTGAGTTTGGCTTCATTGACCAGGTCTTGACCTCACGCAAAAACGCGTAGCGAACCGACTTATAAGCGGGTGGGCGAGGCTCACCCGCTTTGTCGTTGCTAAGGTTTAGGCTTTTTGCATGACAAAGCTAGGCGAATCGGGCGACCTTCTGAAGTGCTCTTTCTGCGGAAAGAGCCAAAAGCAGGTTCGCAAGCTAATTGCCGGCCCGGGCGTATACATCTGCGATGAGTGCATCGAGCTTTGCAACGAGATCATTGAAGAAGAGCTTGGCGCTGCGGTTTCCGAGGGCGTCGAAGAACTCGACCTACCAAAACCACGCGAAATCAAGGGTTTCCTTGACGACTACGTGATTGGTCAAGACCAGGCTAAAAAGGCATTGGCGGTTGCGGTTTATAACCACTACAAGCGTCTTCGCTCACGCGGCACACTTACCGCTGCCGGCAAAGAGCACGACTCAATCGAGATCGCCAAGTCAAACATCCTCATGATTGGCCCAACCGGTTGCGGCAAAACCTACCTTGCGCAAACCCTCGCCAAGCGCCTAAACGTTCCATTTGCTGTTGCCGATGCCACCGCGCTCACCGAGGCTGGGTATGTAGGCGAAGATGTCGAGAACATCCTGCTAAAGCTTCTTCAAGCCGCCGACTTTGACGTCAAGCGTGCCGAAACCGGCATCATCTACATCGACGAAATTGACAAGATCTCACGCAAGGCCGAGAACCCATCAATCACTCGCGACGTATCTGGCGAGGGTGTTCAGCAGGCATTGCTCAAGATTCTCGAAGGCACCGTGGCCTCGGTTCCACCTCAGGGTGGCCGCAAGCACCCTCAGCAAGAGTTCATTCAAATCGACACCACAAACGTGCTTTTCATCGTTGCTGGCGCCTTTGCCGGTCTCGAAGAGATCATTTCGGCTCGCGCCGGAAAGAAGGGCATTGGCTTCGGTGCGCCAATTGCTGGCAAGAACGACAACATCGAGATTTTCACTGAGGTTCAGCCCGAAGACCTTCGCAAGTTTGGCTTGATTCCCGAGTTCATCGGTCGTCTGCCGGTAATCGCTTCGGTTACGCCTCTGGACCGCTCGGCTCTAATGCAAATTCTCACCGAGCCTAAAAACGCTTTGGTCAAGCAATACCAGCGCATGTTTGAGCTCGACGGTTTCGAGCTTGAGTTTGAAAAGTCTGCTCTCGAAGCAATCGCCGACCTTGCTGTGGCTCGCGAAACTGGCGCTCGTGGCCTTCGCGCCATCATGGAGGAAACCCTCGGTCAGATTATGTTCGAGATTCCCGGTAGCGAGGTGCAAGGTACCGTGCACATCACCGCCGAGGTAGTTGCGGGCAAGGCCGAGGCGCAAATCGTTCCCTTCAAGAGTGCCCGCCAAGAAAAGTCGGCCTAGCAATTGGGTCGATTCGCCGACCATAAAGCTCCGTTCCTAGCGGGAACTGTTGCCTCAATAACCGGCACGGCCGCCAGCGCCGGCCTTGTTCTTGCGGCTTTCACCTCGCTCGGTGCCACAAAGTCTCAAACGACATCAGCAATCTTTGTCCTTATCGCACTCTATGGCCTTCTTTCTATCGGCCTCAGCACGCGATTTAGAATGCCTATTTCTATCGTCTGGAGCACGCCCGGAGCGGCACTCTTGATCGCCTCTGGAACCCTGGGGCTTCCGTTCTCAGATGCGGTTGGCGCCTTCATGGTTACCGGTGCACTGCTGGTTTTGACGGGCCTCTGGCCAGCGCTTGGGCGACTGGTTTCGTCGATTCCTCGACCTATCGCTTCAGCAATGCTCGCCGGAGTGATTTTCAATTTCTGCGTGGCACCCTTCAAGTCAGCGGCAGCTTTTCCGCTGATCGTCTTGCCGGCAATTTTGGTTTGGTTGGTTCTCTACAAATTCGCGACGGTGTGGGCCACCCCGGCTGCTATGGTCATCGTCTTTGCTTTGACCGCAATTGATCTTGGAATCACAATCGATCCATCCGAGGTTGTTCCCGCCCTAGAGTTCGTAGCGCCAACCTTCGACATCGCGGCGATTGTCAGCATCGGAATCCCGCTGTACCTGGTCACCATGGCCAGCCAAAACATCCCTGGCATCGCCATCATGAAGTCATTCGGATACGAGGTTCCTTTCAAGCCCGTTCTGGTGACCACTGGTCTTGCATCGATTGCCGGCGGTTTCTTTGGTGGCTTTTCGATGAACCTTGCAGCGATCACAGCTGCTCTGAATGCAAACGACCATGCTCATAAGAACCCGGGTCGCCGCTGGCTTTCATCGGTTTACGGCGGTTACGTCTACCTGGTCATCGCAGCGCTGGCGGGCATCACGGTTGCTTTTGTTTTGCAGGCGCCTCGAGACCTAGTTCTAGCAGCAGCCGGTATCGCGCTTATCGGCACCATCATCTCGGCTCTGAGCTCGGCCGTCGAAGAACCCGCACTTCGCTTGCCAGCGATGGTCACGTTCTTGGTTACCGCCTCAGGTTTGTCGGCCTTCGGAATCGGCTCAGCTTTTTGGGCTCTAATCGCCGGCTTGCTGGTGTGGGGTTGGCTTAGCCTAAAGTCTCGTAAGGCTCAGGCTTAGTTCAGACCCCTGCGTCGAAGCAGCGGCTCGATGGTCGCATTTTGACCTCTGAAGTTTCGATACATCTGCATCGAATCAAGTGAGCCACCTCGCGACAACAGTTCGTTCCTAAAACGATCGCCATTCGAACGCTTTAGGCCACCGTTGTTTTTGAACCATTCGACGGTTTCTGCGTCTAGAACTTCTGACCAAATGTATCCGTAGTAGCCGGCAGAGTATCCGCCAGCAAAGATGTGCGAGAAGTAGGTGCTGCGGTAACGTGTTGGAACCGGAGCGAAGTCGAGACCATAGCCAGAGATCGCGCCGGCTTCGAATGATTCGACATCGGTGACTAACTCACCGGCAGAAATCGAGTGCCAAGCAAGGTCAAGCACCGATGCCGCTAGGTATGAAACCGTGGCATGCCCTTGGTTGAAGGTCTCGGTCTTCTTTAGGTTCTCGACCCACTCCTGAGGCAGAACCTCGCCGGTTTCAAAGTGCTTTGCATAGTTGGCAAGTACTTCCGGCCAGAGCATCCACATCTCGTTTACCTGCGATGGGAACTCGACAAAGTCACGCTGCACGCTTGTTCCGCTGAAGCGCGGATAAGTGACATTCGAGAACAGGCCGTGAAGTGCGTGGCCGAACTCGTGGAACAGGGTAGTGGTCTCGTCGAAGGTCAACAGAGTTGGCTCGCCTGCTGCCGGCTTTGGAATGTTTAGGTTGTTCACGACAACTGGCAGCTGACCCAGCAGGTGGTTTTGATCGACCAGGTTATTCATCCAAGCGCCACCGCGCTTTGAGTCGCGGGTGTAGAAGTCACCGATGAACAGGCCAACTGCTGAGCCATCCTCGTTGAAGACCTCGAAGACACGAGCTTCGGGGTGATAGGCCTTCAAGTCAGACCGTTCTTTGAAGGTGATGCCAAAGAGCTTGGTGGCAGCGAAGAAGACGCCGTCTTGAAGAACACGCTCTAGCTCAAAGTATGGCTTGAACAAAGTCGTGTCGACGTTGTATTTCTCGACGCGAACTCGTTCGGTGTAGAGGTCCCAGTCCCAACTGGCGAGCTCGAACTTGCCACCTTCGGCGTCTATTGCTTTTTGAAGGTCAGCGGCTTCGCGCTTGGCATTGGCCACAGCGGCTGGCGCAATCTTGCGAAGCATGTTGTGCACGTTGGTTAGGTTGCCGGCGGTCTGTTCTGAAAGCACATAGGCTGCGTGATTTTCGAAACCAAGCAATTTAGCTCGTTCGGCTCGAACCGTTGCCATCTCGGTTAAGACCAAGCGGTTGTCGTTGTCATTTGGGCGCTCGCCCTTTTGCATCGAGGCCTTCATGATGCGCTCTCGAAGACTGCGGTTGGTGAGGCTCGAGAGCATCGGGTTACCGGTGAAGTTGACCATTCCCAAAAGCCACTTGCCTTCGAGTCCGCGTTCCTTCGCCGCAGCCGCTGCGGCGGCAATCTGACCGCTGGTTAGACCATCTAGTTCGGCAACATCATCGACCACAACAGCCAAGTCGTTGGTGTCGTTGAGCAGGTTTTGGCTGAATTTGGTTTCAAGCTTCGAAAGTTGCTCGTTGAATGCCATCAGCTGTTGGCGGTCGCCGGCGCCTAAATTTGCGCCGGCGTGAATAAAGTCGCGGTAGTAGCGTTCGAGCAACCAGGCTGACTCAGCATCAAGCCCAAGCGAATCTTTCGCCTCGTGCAGGTGGCGAATGCGCTCGAACAGCTCTGGGTTCAAGCGGATCGCATCGCTGTGAGCTGCAAGTTTTGGCGCTATTTCGGCCTCGATTTCGTCTAGGCGCGCTGTAGTATCGCTCGATGACTTGTTGTAGAACACGAAAAGCATGCGCTCAAGGTATTTGCCAGAGCGTTCCAGTGCCACGATGGTGTTTTCGAAGGTGGGAGAACCGGATTCCAGAATCGCCGTCACTTCGAGAAGCTGTTCGGCGCATCCCTCATAAAAGGCGGGTAGGTAGTGGTCTTCTTCGATCAGGTCAAAGGGCGGCAGTTCGTAGGCTAGGTCACTGCGAACGGCAAAAGGGTTTCTGGCTTCATTGCTCATTGTTCGAGCCTAACCAAAAAGGGCCTCCCAAGTGGGTGACCCTTCTCGATGTTTACAGTGTTGAAACTTTAGGCCTCGTCGACCTCTGCCAATATGATGTCGACCATGGCGACCTCTTCGCCCTCGACATAGCCAAGGGTGACGATTCTGCCGACCGACTTAAGGTCGGTTTCGAGCAAACGCAAGCTGGTTAGAACCGCTGCAGGTGCCTGAAGAACAGCCGACTCAACGACTGCCTTCATCGAAACCTTGGCGTCAGACTTGGCTTTGCGAACACCCGAAACAGCCTGTGAGGCCAGTTCTAGCAAGCTCGCATTGCCGGCATCGAGACCAGCGGTTAGCTCTTCGGCGGTTGGCCAGGCTGCGCGGTGAATCGAGCCGGCGTCGGTCTGCCACCAGCTCCAAACCTCGTCGGTGGCAAACGGCAAGAACGGTGCAAACAAACGCAGCATCACGTGCAATGCGCGACGAAGGGCAATTGCTGCCGAGGCTTGCTGAGCTGCAGAGTATTTGCCTTCTGCGTTGTAAGCGCGCTCTTTGACAAGCTCAAGGTAGTCATCGGTAAAGCCCCAGAAGAAGTGCTCGGCAAGCTCGAGTGCCTTGGTGTGGTCATACGAGTTGAAGGCAGCAGTAGCACCACGAACCACATCGGCGAGACCCAAAAGCATCGCTTGGTCGAGAGGCTCGCTTACCTCGTCAATTCCAGCCGGAACCTCGAACGAGAGCGCAAACTTTGCGGCGTTTAGCACCTTGATCGCCAGGCGGCGGCCGACCTTCATCTGACCTTCGTCAAATGCCGCATCGGTGCCTAGGCGAGCCGAAGCCGCCCAGTAGCGAACCGCGTCTGCGCCATGGTTGTCGATAGGCTCGGCAGGCACAACGACGTTGCCCTTCGACTTAGACATCTTCTTGCGGTCAGGGTCGAGAATCCAACCAGAGATCGCCGCGTTGCTCCAAGGCAACTGGCCGTGCTCTTGCTCGCTGCGCAGAACAGTCGAGAATAACCAGGTGCGAATGATGTCTTGTCCCTGCGGGCGAAGGTCGTAAGGGTAAACCTTGGCAAACTTTTCCGGGTCCGCGATCCAACCACCGGCAAGCTGAGGGGTTAGCGATGACGTTGCCCAGGTGTCCATGATGTCCATCTCACCGATGAAGCCGCCTGCAACACCGCGCTGTGACTCGGTGTAACCCGATGGAACGTCGGTAGATGGGTCGATTGGCAGAATCGAGGTATCTGGAACAAGCGGTGATTCGAACTGTGGCTCGCCGTTTGCATCGAGGGCATACCAAACCGGAATCGGTACGCCGAAGAAACGCTGGCGCGAGATCAGCCAGTCACCGGTGAGGCCGTTGACCCAGTTCTCGTAACGCACGCGCATGAAGTCGGGGTTGAAGTTGAGCTGCTTGCCAAGTTCGATCAAACGCTCACGGATGCTGGCATCGCGGCCACCGTTGCGGATGTACCACTGGCGAGTCGAGACGATTTCGAGTGGCTTGTCGCCCTTCTCGAAGAACTTAACGTCGTGGCTGATTGGTCGTGGGTCACCGACCATGTCGCCAGACTCTTGAAGCAATTCCACCATGCGCTGCCTGGCAGAGAAAACGGTCTTGCCAGCAATCTCGGCGAATGCTGCCTTGCCGGCCTCGCTGGTGATCACTTCTGGCATTTCAGCCAGGATGCGGCCATCCCAGCCGATGATTGCGCGGTTTGGTAGGTCGAGTTCGCGCCACCAGATCACGTCGGTCACATCGCCGAAGGTACAGATCATTGCGATGCCAGAACCCTTGTCGATTTGGGCTAGCCGGTGGGCGACGACAGGAACTTCGACATCAAAGATTGGTGTGGTTACGGTTTTGCCGAACAGGTGCTGGTAACGCTCGTCATCTGGGTGGGCGACCAATGCAACACAGGCCGCAAGCAGTTCTGGGCGAGTGGTCTCAATGAAGATCTTGCCGTCTGGGCCATTGAAGCCAACACGGTGGTAGGCGCCCGGCTGCTCGCGGTCTTCTAGTTCAGCTTGGGCAACAGCGGTGCGGAAGGTAACGTCCCACAGAGTTGGAGCCATCGACTGGTATGCCTCGCCGCGAGCAAGGTTGTTCAGGAACGCCTTCTGTGAAACGGCAATGGCGTCTGGAGAAATGGTCTGGTAAGTCTGAGCCCAGTCGACCGAGACGCCAAGCTTGCGCCACAAGGCTTCAAACTGCTTTTCATCCTCGGTGGTTAGCTTTTCGCAGAGTTCAATAAAGTTGCGGCGCGAAATGGCAATCTGGTCGGCTGCCTTCGAGCTCTTGTTGTCGCCACCCTCGAATGGTGGAACGAAGTTCTCAACGTAGGGCAGCGAAGGGTCGCAGCGAACTCCAAAGAAGTTCTGAACTCGACGCTCGGTAGGCAGACCGTTGTCATCCCAACCCATCGGGTAGTAGACCTCTTTGCCGGTCATGCGCTGGTAACGCGCAACGACATCCGTGTGGGTGTAGCTAAAAACGTGGCCAACGTGCAACGAACCCGAGACGGTTGGCGGGGGAGTGTCGATCGAATAAATCTGCTCGCGAGTGGCTTCGCGGTTGAAGCGATAGGTGCCGTCAGACTCCCAGCGAAGCCCCCATTTTTCTTCGAGACCCTCGAGGCTCACCTTGTCGGGTGCGGCTGCGGGTGAGAGGTAGTTGCTGGTCGAGCCAGTAGGGGCATTATTCACGCGAAAAGTCTCCAAAAAACGGGTTGTTAACAGGTTAACATTGATAGAGAAAATCATTTGCTTACGTCGACGAAAGCCGTGCATGTATCCCAAGAATCAAGACGCTTCAAACGCCGCGCGCGAGGGTGTAAACCCGAGCCCAAGTTTTCCGGCCGTTGAGCAAGAAATTCTTGGCTTTTGGGCTAAAGACAATACGTTCCAGGCTTCGATCGACCAGCGCAAAGAAGCCGGTGCCGAAGAGTTCGTTTTCTACGATGGCCCTCCGTTTGCCAACGGTTTGCCGCACTATGGCCACCTGCTCACCGGCTACACCAAAGACATGGTTCCGCGCTTCAAGACCATGCAGGGCTATCGCGTCGAGCGCCGATTCGGCTGGGACACACACGGACTGCCGGCCGAGGTTGAGGCTGAGCGCCAGCTTGGCATTTCGGGCCGTCACGAGATCGAGCGCATCGGAATCGATGTTTTCAACAATGCTTGCCGCACTTCTGTTCTGAAGTACACCAAAGAGTGGGAGCAGTACGTCACTCGACAAGCACGTTGGGTTGACTTCGAGAACGACTACAAGACCCTAGACACCGATTACACCGAGAGTGTTCTTTGGGCCTTCAAAGAGCTGCACAACAAGGGCCTGATCTACGAGGGCTTTAAGGTTCTTGCCTATTGCTGGCGCTGCGAGACCCCGCTTTCGAACCACGAACTTCGCATGGATGACGAGGTCTACAAGAACCGTCAAGACCAGACCCTCACGGTTACCTTCCCAATTTCTGAAGGTCAGCCACTGGCCGGAGCCAGACTTCTAGCCTGGACGACCACTCCTTGGACATTGCCTACCAACTTTGCGCTGGCTGTCGGACCAGAAATCGAATACGCCGTTGTTGTCGCCGGCCCAAATGGCCCTGCCGATGGCGGCCCAGTGGGAACCCGATACATTTTGGCCACCTCACTCTTGGGTGGCTATGCCAAGGATCTTGGCTACGATTCGGCAGAAGAAGCCCAAGCCGGAATCGTTGAGATTTATCGAGGCAGTCAGCTCGGTGGCATCAAGTACGACCGCCTATTCGACTACTACGCCGACCAAGAAAAATACGAGGTAGCAAACGCCTGGACTGTTTTGGTCGACGATTACGTTGGCGACGGCGATGGCACCGGCATAGTTCACCAGGCACCGGCATACGGTGAAGATGACCAGCGAGTATGTTTGGCAGCCGGAATTGGCACTTACGTTTCAATCAACGAGCGTGGCGAGTTCAACTCGATCATCACCGACTTCGAGGGCCAGCACGTTTTTGACGCGAACAAGCCAATCTCGCATCACCTTAAGGCTGGCGGCCGCGTGCTTCGTCAGGCTTCATACGAGCACTCATACCCACACTGCTACCGCTGCAAGAACCCGCTGATCTACAAGGCGGTTTCGTCCTGGTTCGTAGAGACCACCAAGCTTCGCGATCGCATGCTCGAGTTAAACCAGCAGATCGACTGGACACCTGATCACACCAAGGATGGCTCGTTCGGTAAGTGGCTTGAAAACGTTCGAGACTGGGCAATCAGCCGCAACCGTTTCTGGGGTGCACCGATCCCGGTCTGGAAGTCTGATGACCCGGCCTACCCGCGCGTAGACGTCTACGGTTCACTCGAAGAACTTGAGCGCGACTTTGGCGTACGCCCGTCTGATTTCCACCGCCCGGTTATCGATGAGCTGACCAGACCAAACCCAGATGACCCGACCGGTCGCTCGACCATGCGCCGCGTGCCCGAGGTTCTCGACTGCTGGTTCGAGTCTGGTTCGATGCCATTTGCGCAGGCGCACTACCCATTCGAGAACCGCGAGTGGTTTGAGACCCACAACCCGGGTGACTTCATCGTCGAATACGTTGGTCAAACTCGTGGCTGGTTCTACACCTTGCACGTGCTTTCAACCGCGCTATTCGATCGCCCGGCCTTCAAGTCGGCGGTCTCGCACGGCATCATCCTTGGCAATGACGGCCAAAAGATGTCGAAGTCATTGCGCAACTACCCAGACGTGAATGAAGTCTTTGACCGCGATGGTGCCGACGCCATGCGCTGGTTCTTGCTTTCGAGCCCAATTCTTCGAGGCGGCAACTTGGTCGTCACCGAGCAAGGCATCCGTGAAGGCGTTCGCCAGTTCTTGCTGCCGCTTTGGAACACCTGGTACTTCTTCTCGCTCTACGCGAATGCTTCGAACTACGAGGCCAAGTGGTCGACCGAGAGCACCGATGTTCTTGACCGCTACCTTTTGTCTAAGGCGCACGACGTTGTGAACGAGGTCGAGGGGCACTTCAACCGCTTCGATTCATACTCTGCCGCAGCTAGTCTTCGCGACTTCGCCGACGTTCTAACCAACTGGTATGTTCGCCGGTCGCGCGATCGTTTCTGGGAGGGCTCGGCCGAAGCGTTTGACACTCTTTACACCGTTCTTGAGGTAATCACTCGTGCAGCTGCGCCGCTTCTGCCGATGGTTGCCGAGCAAATCTGGCAAGGTCTAACCGGTGGGCGAAGCGTGCACCTCGAAGATTGGCCAGATGCCAGCAAGCTTCCTCACGATCAGAAGCTCGTTGAGGCAATGGATCAGGTGCGAACCGTAAGTTCGGTTGCATCGAGTCTTCGAAAGGGCAATGGGCTTCGCGTGCGTTTGCCGCTTGCCAAACTCACCGTGGTCACCAAGAACGCGCAGTCATTGGCTGAATTTGCCGACATTATTGCTGAAGAGCTGAACGTGAAGTCGGTCAACCTGGTTGAGCTTTCGCTCGACTCGACAAGCGAGTTCGGTGTCATCAAGCGTTTGACCGTCAACTCGAGAGCTGCTGGACCACGAATTGGTAAATCGGTGCAGGCAGTAATTCAGGCCGCCAAGGCCGGAGACTGGTCTGAGGTCGACGGTGTAGTTATTGCCGGCGGCGTTGCTCTGGTTGAGGGTGAATACGAGATCGATTTGGTAGCCGACCTAACCGAGGCTGTCGCTGACGAGGCGCCAACCGAGTTCATCGGAATTCTGCCATCGGGTGGCTTCTTGATTCTTGATGGCAAGGTAACCGCCGAGCTTGCCGCCGAAGGCTTGGCTCGCGACGTTATTCGTGCGGTTCAGCAGGCTCGTAAAGATGCCGACTTTGACGTTAGCGACCGAATCAAACTGACTCTGACCGCAACCGATGATGTGCTGGCCGCCGTTGCTGAGCACTCGGCACTGGTCAAATCAGAAACACTTACCCTCGAGCTCGAAACCCACAGCAACTCGGTACTAACCGAGCCAGTTGCCGTTGGCGATGGCCAGCAGGTTGAGATTTTGGTGCAGAAGCTTTGAGCGATCTAGAGTCACAGAACGCCCGCGAAGAGGCCTACTGGGCCGAAAAGGCGGCGTCGGTCGAGGCCGACCTGCTCACTCGAATTCCCGAAAATAAGTTGCGCCCAAGACTCGAGCCAACTCGTCGTGCTGTCGAATTGCTTGGCGATCCACAAAAGCTCTACCGAGTTGTGCACGTAACCGGCACCAACGGCAAAACCAGCACCACACGCTTTATCGAGAGATTGCTTCGTGAACACGGATTACGCACGGGTCGTTTCACCAGCCCGCACCTGGTCAAAATCAATGAGCGCCTCTCTCTCGATGGCGAACCGGTTTCTGACGAACGTCTTTATACCGTTTGGCAAGACATCGCTCCGATTCTTGAAATCGTCGATGCCGAGTTGCTTGCGGCGGGAGACACCAAGCTAACTTTCTTTGAGGCTCTTGCAGTTTTGGGTTTTGCGGTCTTTGCAGATGCCCCGGTTGATGTGCTCGTGCTCGAAGTTGGCATGGGTGGCGAATGGGATTCGACAAACGTTGCCGATGGTGATGTCGCAGTCTTCACTCCCATCGATCTTGACCACGTCGAAAGACTTGGTTCGACCATTGCCGAGATTGCCAAGACGAAGTCTGGAATCATCAAGCCTGATGCGATTGTGATCTCGGCCAAGCAGCCGGCAGACGCCGAGAACGTCTTGCGTGCCGTCGCTGGCGAGCGGGCCGAGTCTATTTCGTTCTTTGGCGACAGCTTTGATGTTGTCTCGACTGAAATCAATGCTCTGGGCCAGACGGTCACCATCAAGAGCCTTGCGGGCGAATACAGCGATCTAAACCTGCCGGTGCACGGCAGTTACCAGGCTCAAAATGCCGCACTAGCGGTTGCCGCAGTTGAGGCGTTTCTTGGTGGTGGCACACAGCGCATCATGGATGACGTCGTTCGAGCTGCCTTTGCCGACTTTTCTTCACCCGGCAGGCTTCAGATTGTCGGTCGCGAACCGCTCACTATTCTTGATGCCGCCCACAACCCTAGCGGCGCCGAATCACTGGCCAATGCTCTCAAAGAGTCGTTTGGGTCACCCTATGCAATTGGCGTTCTCTCGGTTCTCGCCGACAAGAATGCTCGAGGTTTGCTTGAGGCGCTAGATGACAGCTTTGTTGAATTCGTGATCACACAGTCTTCATCTCCGCGAGCACTTGCGGCCGAAGAACTGGCTGAGTTGGCTCGCGAGGTTTTTGGTGCCGACCGTGTGAAGGTTCAGGCAAACCCTCAGTGGGCAATTGCCGAGGCTGGCAAGGCTCTGCCTGCAGGTCAGGCAGCCGCAATCGTGGTTACCGGGTCGATAACCTTGGTTGGCGACGTGCTCAAACTTAAACAGATAGAGGCTGAACAAGATGCGTAACCGCTCAACTCAAAGAACGCTTGGCTCAATGTTGATGGCTTTTGAGTCATTCGTTGTGTTCTTTGCCACTTTGGTGGCATTCGGTCTAAAGGTTGCCGACGGCGCAACCGTCTGGGCCGTGGGCCTTACGCTCGCGTTTGCCCTCATCATGACCCCAGCAATTCTCGGTAAAAAGGGTTCTTACCTATTCGGATCTTTTTTGCAACTGGTTGTTGTGGCCCTCGGCATTTGGGTTCCTCTGATGTTTATCGTCGGTGGCATTTTCGTCTGTTTGTGGGCTTGGGCAATGATTGCCGGTTCAACCATCGATAAGGCGCGCGCGGCAATCGACCGTGCAGCCGAAGCTGCCAACTAATTTTCGATTCACTATTTTGTAAAGAGTTTCAAAGGAGAATAAATGTCAGAAATTCAGCAGACCCTAGTTCTAATCAAGCCGGATGGCGTAAAGCGAAACCTGATCGGCGAGATCATCGCAAGAGTGGAAGCCAAGGGCTATGTCGTTGCGGATCTAAAGAAGCTGACTCCTTCGACTGATCTGCTTGCGGCGCACTACGCCGAGCACGAGGGCAAGCCGTTCTACCAACCTTTGGTTGACTTCATGAAGAGCGGTGATGTCGTTGCCATCAAGCTAGAGGGTCACCGAGTCATCGAAGGTTTCCGTTCACTGGCTGGGGCAACCGACCCAACCGTGGCAGCGCCAGGCACCATCCGTGGTGATCTTGGTCGCGACTGGGGCCTAAAGGTTCAGCAGAACCTGGTTCACGGTTCAGACTCACCAGAGTCGGCAGAACGTGAGCTTTCGCTCTGGTTCTAGAAATTGAAAACCCCTCGAAAATCTCGAGGGGTTTTTCTTTGGCTACAAGAGTGTCGGCCAGAACGACCAGAACCGCCAAACGATTACGCTAATCACAACGGCCTCGGTGATGACCGTGAAGAGCCAAGCCTTGTTGGCAAAACGATCGAAGAAACCGACCAGGCGAATCGGGGTGTCAATGAATCCGTCATTGGCTCCGAAGATGAAAACACGCCAGAACATCGGAACCATCGCTGCCCAAGCCACCATGCAATAAGGGCACAAAACGTTGATCACGAAGGTGCTCTGAACGAAGAGCCAGATCACAAAGATGAATCCAGCGGTTACACCGGCCGCAAAAAGCCTCCAGAACCAACGGGCAAACTTGGCACCTGCAAGTATGGCGACGCCAAGGATCACAGGGGCAAAGAAAGCAGCCAATCCGATCAGTGGGTTAGGAAAACCAAAGAGTTTTGCCTGTTCGGTGAGCATCACGGATTTGCATGAGATAAATGGGCTGATGTCGCAGCTGAGGGTCGCGTTTGGGTCGGCCGCCACGTGAAGTCGCTCAAGAGTGAGTGAGAATGCTGCGATCCAACCGACTATGCCGGTGACAATCATCGACCAGGCAAAGCTCTTGGTTGGGTTTGGAAGGCTCTCGACCTCAGCGGAAACGTTGCTCACGCTTTCAGTATCGCACGCGCCTTTGGTGACATTTGCTGCTTGGCGTGTCATACTTGAAGGAGTTTGAGCGGCCACACCCGTTTCAACTAAAGATTTAGCAAGAACTAGCGTTGATATCGCGTAAGGCCCATCGGGCAGCGTTTGCCGCAAAAGAGTTGCTTGCCGACAGTTTTGGTTGTTCGCAAAAGCGAGCAGCAACGATTTACGCCCTAGGGTCTGGTGAGTGTGGCCCAGAAACGCGGGCAGCTTGGAGTGCACCAGAAATGGTGAAAAAAGAAGATTCAAACGCACCTGTAGAGGCAGCAAAGACCCCGCGTCGCCGTGCCGTAGCCAAAAAAACCACTGAGCCTGCGGCACCCGCGGCTGCGGAGGTGAGCTCGGAACCCGCCAAAAAGCCTGCCGCAAAGCGCGCGCCAGCAAAAGCCACTGCCGCAAAGCAAGACTCAGCCACTGTTTCGCCAGTCGAAAAGCCAAAGGCAAAGCGCACTTCTCGCTCATCGGCAAAGACTGAAGCGCCGGTTGCCGAGGCTCAGGCCCCGGTTGCCATGTCGGCAACCTCGCTGATGTTCATGGCTCCTGACCTGCCGACCCCGGTGATTGACCCTAAGCGCAACCGCCCGATCGAAGACAAGGCGGAGGGCGACGAGAGTCACCGCCGCACTCGCACCCGCCGCCGCGCCGGCGAAGAGGGCAACATCGAATCTCTAGCGCCAAATGCGGTTGTGAAGGTTCGCACCCCTCGCGAGCCAAAAGAGCCAAGCAACGAGCCAACCCGCGTAAAGGGTTCAACTCGACTCGAAGCCAAAAAGCAGCGTCGCCGTGATGGCCGCGATGCCGGTCGCCGCCGCACCGTTATTACCGAGTCAGAGTTCTTGGCCCGTCGTGAGGCCGTCGACCGCAAGATGATTGTTCGCTCGAAAGACGGCAAGATCCAGATCGGTGTTCTCGAGGATTCGGTTCTGGTCGAGCACTACGTGGCAAAGGCCTCAGAGGCATCGCTGATTGGCAATGTTTATCTGGGTAAAGTTCAAAATGTTTTGCCTTCAATGGAGGCGGCATTCGTTGACATCGGCCGCGGCCGCAACGCAGTTCTTTACTCGGGTGAAGTTGACTGGGAGCTTGCCGAAACCGGCAACCAGCCACGTCGCATCGAGCTTGCTCTAAAGTCTGGCGACACCGTTTTGGTTCAGGTAACTAAAGACCCGGTTGGCCAGAAGGGTGCCCGTCTAACCAGTCAGGTATCGCTTCCTGGTCGCTACTTGGTTTACGTTCCTAACGGCTCGATGAACGGCATCTCTCGCAAGTTGCCAGATTCAGAGCGCGCCCGACTAAAGAAGATTCTCAAAGAGATCCTCCCTGAGGATGCCGGTGTAATTGTTCGCACCGCAGCCGAAGGCGCCACCGAAGAGCAGCTGACCCTTGATGTTCAACGCTTGCAGCAGCAGTGGGAAGACATCAGCAAAAAGGTCGAAAAGGGCAACGGCCCGGTACTGCTTCACAGCGAGCCAGACCTCTTGGTCAAGATTGTTCGCGATGTTTTCAACGAAGATTTCCAAAAGATGGTCATCGCTGGTGACGACGCCCGTGAGGTTATTGAAGAGTACCTACAGTCAGTCGCACCAGACCTACTAGAGCGTGTCGAGAAATACGAAGGCACCAAGGATGTATTCGACGAGTACCGCGTCGGTGAGCAAATCGCCAAGGCGCTAGAGCGCAAGGTCTACCTGCCATCCGGTGGTTCGCTCGTGATTGACCGCACAGAAGCAATGACCGTGGTTGACGTTAACACCGGCAAATTCGTTGGTTCTGGCGGCAACCTTGAAGAGACCGTTACAAAGAACAACCTTGAAGCGGCCGAAGAGATCGTAAGACAGCTTCGACTTCGTGACATCGGTGGCATCATCGTTGTCGACTTCATCGACATGGTTCTCGAATCGAACCGCGACCTAGTTCTTCGTCGTCTGATGGAATGCCTCAGCCGCGACCGCACCAAGCACCAGGTTGCCGAGGTCACTTCGTTGGGTCTCGTGCAGATGACCCGAAAGAAGCTGGGTATCGGTCTGCTTGAGGCTTTCAGCGAACCTTGTGAGGCCTGCGCCAGCCGAGGTGTGATTGTTCACCACGAGCCGATCATGCGCTCAAAGCAGATTGCCGGAGAAGAGCCGCGTGCACCTCAGCAGCAAAAGCAGGGCAAGAAGAACCGTAACGACCGCAACAACCAAAAGCCAGAGGTTGCCAAGGTTGTTACCCCAGAACGTGCAGTCGAACTAAATAACGTAATCACCAAGATTGCGGCCTCGACTGTTGCTGCCCATGAGGCAGCGGGCGAGCCATCGCCAATCACTCTTCCGCCGGCTAAGACTCAACCAGAGTCGGCCGGAGAGGCAGAAAAAATGTTGGAGGCAGTTCTAGATGCCCTTCCAGAGCCTAAGGCTCCTGGCCAGGGTCGTCGCAAACCGCGCCGAGCAACAAGCGGAGGAACCGTGGCACCCGTCGCATCCTCAGCGAATGCAGAAACTGCTGGCTAAATAGGTTTGACCGCAGCCGATTGGCAATGTAGACTAGACCCTCGTTGCCTGCTGATATTCGCACGTGCAATACATCAAGACTTTTCGAACAAAGGGTAGATCTGTGGTTTACGCAGTAGTCCGCGCAGGCGGCCGCCAGGAGAAGGTGTCGGTAGGCACCATCGTGACTCTCGACCGTATTAAGGCTGACGCCAACGGCAAGATTGAGCTAACCGCTCTTCTTCTAGTTGACGGTGACAAGGTCACCACCGACGCCAAGGCACTTGCCAAGGTTAAGGTCACAGCCGAGGTTCTAAACGACCTCCGTGGCCCAAAGATCATCATCCAGAAGTACAAGAACAAGACCGGATACAAGAAGCGCCAGGGCCACCGCTCTGAGTTGACTCGTGTTCAGGTCACCGAGATCAAGTAAGGACTGACGCAGAATGGCATCGAAGAAGGGTGTTAGCTCGACCCGTAACGGTCGTGACTCAAACGCACAGCGTCTAGGCGTAAAGCGCTACGCAGGTCAGGAAGTCAACGCAGGAGAGATCCTAGTTCGTCAGCGTGGAACTCACTTCCACCCGGGCGCAAACGTTGGCAAGGGCAAGGACGACACTTTGTTCGCTCTCGCTGCTGGCTCGGTTTCATTCGGGACCAAGGGTGGCCGTCGCGTTGTAAACGTGACCGAGGCTGCCTAAGCAGTTACCAAGTTTTAGCGGGAGGCGAGCCTTGTGGCTCGCCTTTCCTGTTTCTAAACCATATTTGAAAGCAGAAAGGAGCACAGCATGGTTTCATTTGTTGACCAAGTGACTCTTCATCTGCGCGCCGGAAACGGTGGAGACGGCTGTGTCTCTGTAAAGCGTGAGAAGTTCAAGCCACTGGCTGGCCCAGACGGTGCCGATGGCGGCAAGGGCGGCTCTATCTCGCTCATCACCGACTCAAACGTCACGACACTGCTTGACTTTCACTTTCACCCTCACCGCGCCGGTGGCGACGGTGGTGATGGTGCCGGAGACTTCAGAAATGGTGCCCACGGAGAGAGCCAGGTGCTTCGCGTTCCTGTAGGAACCGTGGTTAAGGACGAAAAGGGCAAGGTTATTGCCGACCTCGACGAAGAGGGCATGGAACTCGTTGTTGCCGAAGGCGGCATGGGTGGCCTTGGTAATGCTGCGCTATCAAGCTCAAAGCGAAAGGCTCCTGGTTTTGCGCTGTTCGGCGTTCCAGGTTGGTCTGGCGACGTAATCCTAGAGCTAAAAACAGTCGCAGACGTTGCGCTTGTCGGATATCCAAGCGCTGGCAAGTCTTCGCTAATCGCGGCACTTTCGGCGGCTCGCCCAAAGATTGCCGATTACCCATTTACTACTCTTCACCCAAACCTAGGTGTGGTTCAGGCTGGCGAAACTCGTTTCACCATCGCCGATGTTCCGGGTCTTATCGAGGGCGCCAGCCAGGGTAAGGGCCTTGGACTTCAATTCTTGCGTCACGTTGAGCGTTGTTCAGCACTGCTGCACGTTCTTGACTGCGCAACTCTCGAGCCTGGCCGCGACCCGCTCACCGACCTCGACAAGATTCTCGTCGAGCTAGAGGCATACCAGGTGCCAGAAGGCGAAGTTCCACTAACTCAGCGCCCACAACTTATCGCTCTAAACAAGGCGGATGTGCCCGACGGCAAAGAGCTGGCCGAGTTTGTTAAGCCAGATCTAGAGGCTCGTGGCTACCGAGTATTCATCATCTCGGCGGTTAGCCACGAGGGTCTTCGTGAGCTGAACTTTGCGCTTGCCCAGCTGGTTGAGCAGGCCCGCGCCGACCGCCAGCATGAGCCAGCCAAGCCACGCATCCAGTTGATGCAGGTTAAGCGTGACGAAAACAAGTTCACCATCAACAAAGAGATGCACGGTGATGAAGAGATTTATCGCGTTCTCGGGCCAAAGCCGGAGCGTTGGGTTCACCAGACCAACTTTGCCAACGAAGAGGCAGTGGGTTACCTAGCCGACCGCCTGGCAAAGATTGGCATGGAGCAAGAGCTGTTCAAGGCCGGTGCACAGGCTGGTTCAACCGTCGTCATCGGTCCTGGCAAGGGAATCGTTTTCGACTGGGAGCCAACCATCACTGCGGCAGCCGAATTGATTGCTGGTCCTCGTGGAACCGACGCACGTTTCGACCTGCGCGAACGCCGAACCACCAAGGAACGTCGTCAGACCTACACCGAGCGCATGGATGCCAAAGCGGCCCTGCGCGAAGAAATGCGCAAAGAGGGAGAGGCCGGAATTTGGTCAACCCCAGAGGATTTCGAAAAGGAAGATTAAGTGGCACTTCAAAACAGGAGCGAACTGGCAACTGCCAAGCGCATCGTAGTGAAGGTTGGTTCGTCATCAATCAGTGGCGCCAACGAGTCAAAAATTGAACACCTTGTTGATGCCCTCGCCAAGGCTCACTCGCGCGGCGCAGAGGTCATCCTTGTTTCTTCTGGCGCAATTGCAACCGGTATGCCGCTTCTGGGGTTCACCACTAAGCCAGAGGATCTTTCAACTTCGCAGGCTTTGGCCGCCGTTGGTCAGAGTCGACTTATCTCTCGCTATCAGGTCAGCCTCGAGCGCTTCGGTATCGTTGCGGCCCAGGTGCTGCTGACTTCGGGGGATTTGGAAGCCCAAGAGACCCGTGAAAACGCAAAGCGCGCCATGGATCGTCTGGTTTCGCTAGGTGTCTTGCCTATCGTGAACGAGAACGACACGGTTGCCACGCAGGAAATTCGCTTTGGTGACAACGATCGACTGGCTGCTCTCGTTGCCGTGCTCGTCGAAGCCGACGCTCTGGTACTGCTCAGCGACATTGACTCGCTTTATGACATGCCGCCAATCAAGCCTGGTGCCAAGCGCATTGAAAGCGTTGCTTTCGGCGAGAATCTCGATGCTATCGAAGTGGGCGGAAGCAGCACTTCGGTCGGCACTGGTGGCGCAGTAACCAAGGTTCAGGCCGCTCGAGTTGCCACCGAAGCTGGAGTTCCAGTCTTGCTTACCAGCACCGATCTGGTTGCCAGCGCACTCGATGGTGCCCAGGTTGGCACCTGGTTTGCGGCAAAAGAAAACTAGTCACTACTTGGATAGGGTTTATTTATGATCACGGCATTAGACAAGATCGCAATGGCCAAGGCAGCATCCAAGGGTCTTGCGCAAGCCTCGACCATTCAGAAAAATGAGGTTCTCAAGCAGATTTCTTTGCTGCTACCTGCTCGCGCTACTGAAATCATCGCCGCCAACCAACTCGATCTCGATCGTGGCGTTGCCGATGGCATGACCGAAAGCCTTCAAGACCGACTTCGCCTAACCTCCGAGCGCATCCAAGACATCGCCGATGCCGCTGCAAAGATCATTTCGCTGCCAGACCCAATCGGCGACGTAGTCAGAGGCATGAGTTTGCCGAACGCATTGAAGTTGAGCCAGGTTCGGGTTCCGCTTGGTGTCGTTGGAGTTATTTACGAGGCTCGCCCCAACGTAACCGTTGACATTGCCGTGCTAGCTATAAAGAGCGGTAACGCCGTGGTTCTTCGAGGTGGCAGTGCCGCAGAGCAGACTAACAAGGTGCTGGTTGCCCTTCTGCAAGATGCTCTTCAGCTAGCCGGTCTAGACCGCGATGCCGTTCAAACCGTTGATGAATTTGGTCGTGACGGCGGAGTCGTCATGATGCAGGCCGTTGGTTTAATTGACGTGCTGATTCCTCGTGGTGGCGCTGGTCTAATCAAGCAGGTTGTCACCGAAGCCAAGGTGCCGGTTATCCAAACCGGCGATGGCGTAGTTCACATTTTTATTGACGAAACCGCGCGACTCGATTGGTCGGTTGACATCGTGTTCAACGCCAAAGTTCAGCGACCTAGCGTGTGCAACGCCGCCGAAACCCTATTGATTCATGAGGCAGCTGTCGAACGCATTCTGCCGGCTGTTCTAGACAAGCTTTCCGAGGGCGGGGTAACCATCCACGGTGACGAGGCAACTCAGGCAAACTTCTTCGCGGCCGTTCCAGCAACCGAAGAGGACTGGGGTATGGAGTATCACGATCTAGACATCGCCGTTAAGGTCGTCAAGGACCTCGACGAGGCTCTGGCTCACATCGAGAAATACTCAACCAAGCACACCGAAGCAATCATCACCGAGAACGTTGAAAATGCGGATCGCTTCTTGGCCGAGGTCGACTCAGCCGCAGTCATGGTTAATGCCTCAACTCGATTCACCGACGGTGGCGAGTTTGGTTTCGGTGCTGAGGTCGGCATCTCGACTCAAAAACTTCATGCTCGTGGCCCAATGGGACTTCCGGAATTGACCAGCACCAAATGGTTGGTTCGCGGCTCAGGTCAAATAAGAGGCTAAACGGCTCGAGTTCTGGGCTATTCTTGAATTGTTCTTAGGAGAAAAATGAACGCGATTCTTGCAAACGCAACCGAAGGCGAAGCTTTCGTAACCTTGCCATTCCCGTCAGTTGTCTTCGGCATTATTGCTATCGGCGTATTCGTTCTGCTTGCAGCCGTCACCTGGTCATACCGCGACGTGGCTAACCGTCACGAACACAAGACCAGCAGTTCAAACTCTCACCACTAAATCTGGCCGAGCGGTTGTCTCAGATGAGCCCTCTGCGTCTCGGTATTTTCGGTGGCACGTTTGACCCGATTCACAATGGGCATTTAGTTGCCGCCCGAGCAGCCCTCGAGGCGCTCAATCTCGACATAATCTACTTTGTGCCGACCTGGTCATCGTTGGCAAAACAACACTCGGCAACAGCGCAGCAGCGAGCCGAAATGGTTGAGTTGGCAATCGCCGAAGAACCCAAGTTCAAAATGAGTCGAGTCGACATTGACCGGGGTTCACCAACTTTCACAATCGACACACTTCAATCGTTTGCTCGGCTTCACCTGGGGGCGAAACTCTATTTTCTTCTTGGCCTAGACGCCTTTCAATCGATCGCCTCTTGGAAAGACTCTCAAAAACTAGCTGATCTCGCAGAATTCGTGGTGCTAAGTCGCCCGGGTTACGAGGTCGATGCGAGCGGTTTGCAGTCAGAGTATTTTCATACGCCGCTGGTCATCGATGCTGTAGACATTTCATCGACCGATATTCGTAATCAGCTCGAAAAGTCTGGTGACTTGGGCGAGAAAGTACCAGCGCCCGTCCTCAGTTACATTCGTGAACATGGTCTCTATGCGGGGCAAATGTGAACGAATTTCCAACTAGACGCGAGTTGAGGGCTGCAGAGCAACTGGCCGGCGTAGCGGCGCAAGCATTTGATGCGCCTTACAGGCCAGCGGTTGATCAGCAACCTGTCGAGGGAACACGTCGATCAATCCGGCACGCAGAGCGCAACCCCGTTCCGACTCTGGTGAGCACAACGCCGGCTCTGTTGGAAACTCCTCCGGAGATCCTGGCTCAAGTTGAGACGCCGGATCCCGCCCCGCAGGTGCCTTTCGTTGACGAGGATGCTCCCAAGACCTCCGAAATCGTGATCACCGCACACGAAAACGCTCCAACATTCAGCATCATGCTGGGGTCGGGGAGTGAACCCAAAACCGGCAGCATACAACTGCCAATTCTGAACCCCGAGACCGGTGAACTCGATGTGGTCAGGACCGCACGAGAATCAGACGAAGCCATGAACTTATCTTCGGCCGAAGGTTTTGTTTCCAACGTTCAACCGGTATCTGCTAACGCCTGGATGATTGAAGTTGATTCACTGAACCTCGTGCCACACGCCACTAATAATTTGTTTCGCCAGATGCACCTTGCGGTTTTGAGTTCGGTCATTCTGGTTGGTGTGGGTGGCCTGCTGCTCGCAGCGTATATGCTTGGTATCTTCAACTAATCCAAAAGGAAATCGTGACTGCATCAGCAAAAGCTATTCAAGAAGCAAACATCGCGGCATCGGCGGCAGCAGACAAGCTTGCCGAGAATCTAGTCGCACTTGATGTGACCGCAGTCATGCCGTTGACCGACATTTTTCTGTTGGCCTCGGGCCGAAGCGAACGCCAAGTTAGCGCGATTTCTGACGGCATCGAGGAAGAGATGCTGAAGAACGGTTTCAAGTTGTTGCACCGTGAAGGCAAAAGCACCGGTCGTTGGGTGCTGCTGGACTTTGGCAATGTGATTTGTCACGTGATGCACGAAGAAGATCGCATGTACTACTCACTTGAACGCCTGTACAGCGATCAGCCGGTTGTGAAACTTGAAGTAGTTTCCAACAACTAAAACTTTCGTGTAAACTGTTGGGGTTGCCTCGGCAACGTTCGGGCCTATGGCGCAGCTGGTAGCGCACCTGCATGGCATGCAGGGGGTCAGGGGTTCAAATCCCCTTAGGTCCACCGAAAAAGAGATCACCGCTTGGTGGTCTCTTTCGGTTTAAGCGCTAACTCTCACGCGTTTGATTCTTGAGGTGAATCCCGATTCGATTTCGATGTTCGATTTCGCGGTATCGAAGTGTTTGGCCAATACCTGGATGAGAGCCTCGTTAGCGGCCCCGTCGACGGCCCGTTGCTGAATGAAGACCGTCAGGCCCTCGGGGGTTACCTCAACAAGAGGACCCTTCTTTGATCCAGGTTTTACTCGGACGGTTATGCGCATGCTCCAAAGATAAAACATCTCATGCGACTTAGACTGAGAGCATGAGCAAGACCTATCGCGGCTATACGCTGCAACAAGTAGCAAAGACCATCGACCACTCGATTTTGAAGCCCGATTTCACCTACGCGGATGTTGTCGCTGGGGCCGAATTGGCTCTGAAATACGAAACGGCGTCTTATTGCATCAGGCCCATGGATGTTGCCAAGGCAGCCGAGCTTCTTGCTGGCAGTTCGGTCGCGGTTTGCACTGTGATTGGTTTTCCTCACGGAAGCTCGACCTCTGCTACCAAAGCATTTGAGACCCAGGACGCCATCGCAAACGGTGCCACCGAGATTGACATGGTTCTAAACGTTTCTGCCCTGCTATCTGGCGACTATGACTACGTCGAAGCCGACATCCGTGCGGTAGTCGAAGTGGCACATGCTCGAGGTACTTCGGTCAAGGTGATTTTTGAAACTGCCTTTTTGAATGATGAGCTGATTGTCAAGGCTTGTGAGCTCACCGAGCGAGCTGGCGGCGACTATGTCAAAACCTCGACTGGGTTCGCTGCCGAAGGTGCAACGTTGCACAACGTGAAGCTGATGAAGGCCACCGTGGGCGACCGCCTCAAGGTCAAGTCTTCCGGCGGCGTTCGAACCCTCGATCAACTTCTTGATTACATGGATGCCGGCGTGACGCGTTCTGGCTGTTCTGCAACGGCTCAAGTTTTGGACGAATTTCTGTCAAAAGCGGAATAATCTTGTCAAGTGGGTGTTTACTTAACTCATGACAGTTTCTGACTTCCCGGCCCTTTACATTTCGCATGGCGCGCCCATGCTGCTAGACGATGACCTTTGGGTCAGCCAGCTAGCAGATTGGGCCAAGACGATGCCGAAGCCAAAAGCGATTTTGATCGTCTCGGCACACTGGGAGAGTGCCCCAATATCGATTTCATCCACGGCGGCAAACACCCCGCTGATCTATGACTTCGGCGGTTTCGACCCTAAGTTCTATCGAATGACCTACAACACACCAGATGCTTCATGGCTGGGAGATTTAGTCGCCAAGTTGATGCCAGACACCGAGCCGTTGCACCAGCACTCGACGCGTGGCCTCGACCATGGCGCTTGGGTGCCGCTTCGAGTCATGTACCCAGACGCAGACATCCCGGTTTTGCAGTTGTCGATGCCTACCCACGACCCGGTCAAGTTGCTGAGTCTCGGTGCGCGGTTGCGTTCTTTGCGCGAAGAAGGTGTTTTGGTTATCGGGTCAGGTTTTATGACCCACGGCCTGCCATACATTCGCGATTGGCGAACCGATGCCCAGGCGCCGGGCTGGTCTTCTGATTTCGATCTCTGGGCCGCCGAGGCTCTTGCCGCCGGCGACCTTGACACTCTGATCGACTATCGAAACAGTGCGCCTGGCATGCCTTACGCTCATCCGACCGTGGAGCACTTCACCCCACTTTTCATCTCGCTTGGCGCAGCCACGCGCCCAGATGCTGCGATCGACACCAAAATTGATGGCTACTTCATGGGCTTGGCTAAGCGCTCGTTCGAGGTCGGCTAATGGCGGTAAACGCAAAAGACCTTTCTAGACCACATATTTGGCAACCGAGCGAACACGTAGCCACTGCGAGAACCTTGCTCTTGCTTCATGGAACAGGAGCGGATGAGCGAGACCTGCTTGGCCTTGGGCGGCTGCTTGATCCCAATGCGAATCTGCTATCTCCTCGTGGTCTGGTTCGGGCGTTTGGTATGAACCGTTATTTCATGCGTTTTGACGACGGAAGTTTTGACGAGGTCGCCATCAAACAAAACGCCGATGAGCTTGCCGAGTTTTTGTGGGCGGCCAGTGGGGAGTACGGTTTCGATGCAAATAACGTCTACGCCGTGGGCTTCTCGAACGGTGCAAATGCAGCCGGTTCGATGCTTCTTCTGCATCCAGAATCTCTTGCCGGAGTAATCGCATTTGGCACGACCAAATCTTTCTTGAAGACCCCATTCGGCAAGAAGCTGCCTGATCTATCCGGCAAACGAGTCTGGATAGCGAACGGTGCGGCAGATGCCTACTCGCCACCAGAGAAGACCGCCGAAATGATTGCTGAGTTTGAAGGCTTGGGTGCCAGCGTAAGCCTCATGGTTCATCCCGATGGGCACGTTATTGCTCCATCGCACGTTCAGCGAATTCACAGCGAACTCGCCTAGTCTTTAGTTCGTAGGTTCTGGTCAAGAAAGGTAACTATGTCTATCTCTCACAACCCCATGTTCAACCGGGCTATGCAGACCGGCGTTGAGCAGGCTCGTCTCGACATTCCTCAAGAGGCAGTCGACGCTGAGTTCGCGAAAATCACTTCGACCGCAAAAATGACTGTCGAAGGAACCGCCGCAAAGGTTTTTGGCATGTTCCTGGTTCTTCTCGCCACCGCTGGTGTGACTTGGTTCATGCAGCTAACCGCGCTTATTCTTCCAGCGGCAATCGTCGGTCTCGTGCTCGGACTTGTCGCCACCTTCGGTAAAAAGGTTCGCCCAGCTCTCTACGTTGCCTATGCCGCAGCGCAGGGTGTCTTTTTGGGTGGTCTCACCTTGGTATTCGAAGCGATGTATCCAGGAATCGCTCAGAACGCAGTGCTAGCTACGCTTGCCACCGCCGGTGCTATGTTTGCCGCTTACCGCTTCGGCTGGATCAAGGTAAACGCTCGATTCACCCGCGTTATGACCTTTGCCATGATGGGCTATTTGGCTTTCGCGCTGATCAACTTCGTGGTTTCGCTTGCGACCAACTCAGCTGGCGCCTATGGAACCGGTTTTGGCTGGGTTATTGCTCTAGTGGGCGTCGCGCTTGCTGCCTTTACTTTGAACCTCGACTTTGAGGCAATTGTTGTTGGTGTTCGCGAGGGTCTTCCGGTCGAAAACGAATGGCGTGCAGCGTTTGGTCTAACTGCTTCGCTCATCTGGCTCTACGTTGAGATTCTTCGTTTGCTAGCAATTTTCAATCGCGACTAATTTGCTTCTCGAAAACTCCCTTGGTCAACCGGCCAGGGGAGTTTTCTTTTTGTTGACCCACTGTTCCCAGAGTTCTCTGATGTCCCATGCATTCTCTGCCATCAGGGATACGCCGCGAACGCCGGTTCTTCGGGTCTTGCCCGCGATGACCAGCAGCCTGGTGTTGAACAGAATGTGACTACACCGAGACTGGGCTTCGTCGAAGAAGGTGCTGTCGCTGCAACCAACTCCGTCATCGAGCGTGACAAACACAACGCGTTTGCCCGATCTCATCGGCGGAGTTTGCGTGGCTACACGCACCCCTGCCACTAACACCTCGGTTTTGCTCCTCAAGTCAACCAACTCATCGCTTCGCAGAACACCCATTTCGTCTAGCATCGGTCGATAAAGTTCGAGCACGTGCTCACTGACGTCCATTTTGAGGATCGATAATTCGGCCTGAACGCGATCTTGTGTCGAGCTCTCGGGGTTTCCGGTGGGAAGGGACTCAAGAACCGAGAAATCTAGGGTTGGTTGATTCGCGTTCAGTGCCTTCCTGTTTTTGATGGCGTTGAGCTGTCTGACCCGCGCCAAAACATCGCCGCGTGTGACCTCGGCCGCGGCAAGGCTGTCGAGCGCACCGATGAGCGCAAGGTTTTCTAGTGTGCGTCTGGTTGGCTTGGCCCTCAGATAAAAGTCGGCGGTGTCTTTGTAGGGGCGGTTTTCGATGATTCTTGCTACCTCGGCGTCGCTAATTGATTGAACGTCGCGAATCGACATTCGCACACCGATTTGGGGTTCGTTCGTATCGAGAGTCTTGCGCGTGATTGGCTCGACCAAATATTCATCGGTAGAAAAATTCACATCAACCGGCAGCACCTTTACGCCAAGTCTGCGGGCCTCAGAGAGCAACAGCCTTCTTGGATACATGCCTGGGTCGTGGGTGAGTAACCCAGCGATGAACTCGGTGGGGTAGTGGGTCTTTAGCCAGGCGCTTTGATAGGTGGGTAGGGCAAAGGCGGCGCCATGCGCCTTGCAGAACCCGAAGCTGCTAAAGCCCTCGATAACCGACCAAACTCTCTCGATGACCGCCTTGCTATAACCGCGCTTAGCCGCTTCGGTTCTAAAGAATGTTTCGATCTGAGGTTTGATGCGGGGCTTCTCTAGTGAGCGTCTGAGTTCATCGCCCCTGGCCAGACCACAGCCTGTCATTTGATTCAGAATTCGAATCACGTGTTCGTGAAAAATGACCACGCCCCAGGTTTCGCGCAGAATCGGTTCAAGATCTTTGTGAATAAAGTCTGGCTTTGCAAAGCCGTGCCGACCGTCTAGATAGGGCGCGATCATGTTGCCCTTCATCGGGCCGGGTCTAAACAGTGAAATTTGAATGGTCAGGTCATTGAACTCGGTCGGTTGATGTTTTCCGGTTAGTTCACGTTGCCCGGGGCTTTCGATTTGAAAGATGCCTAGGGTGTTGGTTGTGCGAATGTCTCTGAAAGTTGCGGCATCGTCTCTCGGCACTGCATCTAGGTCAATTTCTTTGCCGCTAACTCTAGAAATTTCTCTGACCGCATAAGCCATAGCGCTCTGCATGCGAACTCCGAGAACGTCTAGTTTGAGTAAGCCCATTGGGTCCATGTCGTCTTTGTCGAACTGACTCATCGGCAAGCCCAACCCGCTTTGCTCAACCGGAGTGCGCCGCAACAGCGAGAGATCGCCCAGGATGACGCCACAGGGGTGCATCGAGATGTGCCTCGGAAGCCGATCTAGTCTTTCGGTGATGTCTACCAGCAGGCTCATTCGTCGGTCTTGTTCTACCTCTTCGGCAAATTTAGCCAGCTCGGGTTTGGTCTGCAGTGCGCCTCTAAAACTTCGTGCGCTAAAGCGCCACATGTTCTTGGCGATTTCGTCAATCTGTTCGTCGTCAAGTCCAAGCGCCAGACCCGAATCGCGCATTGCTCCCCGGCCACGATAGGTGGATTGCATCGACAGCAGCGTTACTCGATCTGAGCCGTAGCGTTTGAAGATGGCTCGATAGATTTCGTGTCGCCTTGCCGATTCGACATCGATGTCGATGTCGGGAAGGCTCGATCGCTCGACACTGAGAAAACGTTCGAACAGCAAGTCGTGCTCGATTGGGTCTACTCCGCTGATGCCCAACAGGTAGTTGGTCAGCGACCCGGCGCCCGAGCCTCGAGCCTGACTGCGAATTCCCATGTCGCGAATCATCTGAGCCACATCGGCTACCGTCAAAAAATAAGTGGCAAAGCCAAGTTTGTTGATGGTGATTAGTTCTTGACCGAGGCGGTGTTTGACCTGGGTGAGCAGCGAATCATTGGCCCGCGGATAGAACCGCTCTATGCCGGCATGGGCTTTCTGCCAGAGGACCTCGAAGGGGTTGCCTTCGATGCCGAGAGCGGTCTTTTCTGGAGTTTTAGGTCGCCCCCAATCGCAATCGCCGACTGCGTCTAGAGCGCAGAGTCTTGCCAATTTTGCGGTTGTTGAGAATAGCTCTAGCGCTCGATCGCGGTCTTCGGTTATTTCGACGGCCAAGGATTGCATCATGCTGGCTGGCTTTAGCCAGGCTTGAGCGTTTGGTTGCGGCTTGAATAACCCCAACGCCTCGAGGTGTCGGGCTGAATCGAGCACGTCTGCGGTTAGGGCGTCGTCGGGCTCTAAATAGCGAACGGCGTTTGTTAGGACGGCAGGTGTTTTGGTTGCATCCGCCAGTTGCAGCATGCGACGAGCTTGAATAACAGATAGTTCGGTGCCCGGCTCGGTGATGTGACTAACAATCTCGATTGCCAAGGTGCCCGGTGTTTTTAGACACGCTCGCCAAGCCTCAAGAGCCTCGATGGCACCGCTGCGGTTTGCAGCCAGAACTTCGAGCCCAACATCGCTGTCTGGGCCGAGCAGCACCGTGCAGCCGCCTTCGTCGCGCAGCAAATCGGCCAACGCGCTTCTAGCAATGCCAACCTGCTTCTTGATCGCTTTAGGTAGAGCGTGTGCAACAGAGACTATTTTGCAAAGTTTGGCCCAACCTAAACCGCCGTTATTGCCGTGAGCCAGAATTACGCATCGACCCAGCTGATTGCCCGAGTCATCTAAAACCGCAAGGTTTACTCCGACGATGGGCGAGATGCCCAATTGCAGACAAGCGCCAATGTGCTTGACCGCGCCATAGAGGCCGTCTCGGTCGGTGATGGCAGCAGCCTGAATGCCCTGTGCCGCAGCCGCCTCGACCATTCGCTCGGGCCTGGTCACGCCAAAGTGGCCCGAGAATGCCGAGGCTACATTGAGGTGAATAAAGCCAGACATGATTCGGTTAGTCGTAGACCCTGACGAGTCGCCAGATGTGCTTTTGGCCACCAGAGGTATCTAGCGTGTGCACCAGTTCGTATTGAGCTTTGTCTTTGTTGTTGCTTGATGCGCTCATGCGCCACATTTCAACCTCGAGCACGCCGGCGCCAATGCCGCGTTGCACCCTTGCCGCCTCGATCCACCATTCGCGACGAGCAAACCAGCGGATTGGTTTTGACTTAACCAAATAGCCGGCACCACGCCACCAAAAGCCAATCGGTTCTCCGACTCGATCGACCGAAACCTCAACTCTTTCATCAACGCGCAGCATGACCGCACCCCTAACCTTCAAGTAGTTATTCGAACATTTGTTCGAATGTTAAGAGTGTATGGAAAGCCACCGACATTTCAAATTTTTGGAGCCGAACTATACGTTTCGGGCGTGTCTAGAGAGCTTTGATCAGCGATTCTGAGTTGTTGCGAACCTGGCCGACTTCGGCTCCGACTGCAAAGAACTCCGCCTCACCGGCAACCAAATCCGAGTCGATAGCAATCGCATCGAGAAGGTCTTGGTCGCCCTCGATGTGAGGGTCAAGCCAGGCATCAAAGGTGTCGGCTGACAGCAGAACCGGGTTTCGATCGTGAATATGAGCCAAGTCTGGGCACGAAGCCTTGGTCAGCGTAGTTGCCGACAGCAACCAGCGAGTCGGGTCGCCCGCAGCTTTGCTCGGGTCTGCCCACCATTCATACAAGCCGGCTAAAGCGAACATGCCATCCGTGCCTGCATTTATGTAAAAAGGCTGCTTGGTGCCATCGGCGGCAACCTGCCATTCGTAATAGCCAGAAGCCGGGATGACGCAGCGGCGGCGCACCACCGAGTCTTTGAATGATGGCTTTTCGAGTAGCGACTCGATGCGACCGTTGATCAACGGAGCACCCTCGGCCGGGCCCTTTGACCATCTAGGCACCAAACCCCAGCGAGCCGAATGAATCTCTCGGCTAAGTTCGCCAAGCGGTGCACCATTTTCATCTTTTTCAAAAGAACGATCGACGATCATTGCGATCTGTTGAGTTGGTGCCACGTTGTATGAAATGCCCGGCACATCACCGATTATTTCATCGACTTCAAAAATCGTTTGAATCTCGCCAACGCTTCTGGCAACAACAAATCTTCCGCACATGGTTTAGGCCTTCGGCTTCTCTTCGCTATCTGGTTCGGCTAGCTTTTCGGCAGCAATCTCGAGGCGTTGTTTGCCGAAGTGAATGATCACCATGAAAACCAAGATGATGGCCACAAAGACAAAGCCGCCCCACTTTAGGTTGCCGGCTATTTGCTCGTAGGCGCCGCGAGCCAGGTAACCGATGCCAACGTAGGCAGAAGCCCAAATCGCGCAGGCTCCAAAAGTCCAAACGATAAATTCTCGATAGCGCATCCGAGTCATGCCCGAAGCCACCGGGACCAGTGAGTGCAAGATCGGCAGGAATCTCGAGATCGCTACGGCCAAGCCACCGCGGCGTTCGACAAAGCGATCGGCGAGTGCCCAGTTTGCCTCACCAAGTCGCTTGCCGAGTTTGCTGGCACGGATGCGTTCGCCAAAGAATCGGCCGATCCAGAATCCCAGGCTTTCGCCAATCAGCGACCCGATCAAGACTGCGGCAAGCAAAAAGAAAAAGTCACCGGCGTCTTGAACACCGGTGGACGCAACCAAAACCACGGTATCGCCGGGAATCACCAGGCCGACAAAAAGCGAGGTCTCGAGGGCAATAGCCAGGCCGGCGAGCAAATTGCGAAGCGCCGGGTCGACCGATTGAACCGTGTTGATCAGCCAGTCCAGGATGTCGTTCATGAGCCAATTCTCGCACTACAGAGCGCCCCGCTGGGCATTTGAACTAGATGGCTGTCGAAAGCAGGCGTAGGCGCCGCTCGAAAGACTCTAGGTGTTTCGGTTTACCCAGCGGACCACCTAGATCAACCCACTCTGATGCGACGCGAATGCCTTGAAGTGAACTGAGCGCCCAAACTTCTAAGCCAACTAAATCAGCGGGTTTGGCAGTCACCAACCTGGTTTTGATTCCCATTTGTTCGGCAATCGAAAAAACCTCGCGCCTGGTGATCGAATCAAGCCACGGCAATTCATCGCCTGGGGCACACAGAACGTCGTCTTGCCACCAAACAATCGCGCTCAAAGCACCTTCAAGGATGTTGCCCCGCGCGTCAGTGATTACCGCTTCATCGGCGCCGTGCATCTGGGCGTTTCGTCTCATCTGCAGACAGAGCGAGAGGTCGGGGCCCTTGATCAAAGGATTGTTCCGAGGATCAGATTGCGGATAGGACCACAATTTGATTGAGCCAAGTTGATCTGGCGCTTCACGAATTCTCAAAAATAACTGGGCACCACTGTCGCCCTCGGTGTGCAACTCGATTCTCGGAAACAAGCGGCCAGGAACCCTAAGGGCTTCTTCTACGGCATGGAAAAAGCTTGGCAACTGAACCAGAAGCTCGGGTGCGGACTCGGCTGTCCAGTCTGCGAACCTTTCGAAGTGGGCTTGCAGTGAACGCGCCCTACCGTCTGCTGACAGCCATGAATCGGCAACTGCCAATTGCGGTTCCCCGGTTGATTCAGACTGTTCTACCAGCGCGCCAGATTGAAAGCGAAAGAATTTGGCGGATTCGCTCATGCTCTAGACCTCCTCGCTGGTTCAAAGTGCCCGTGCGTCTAATCTAGATAGGAACAAAGCGGTTACAAAATCGACACCCAGAATGCATCGAAGGAGTGAACCCATGCGCCTGTTTTCAGCCCGACTAGACGCTTGGGTCAGTGCACCAGACATCTTCACTTTGCTGCATTCTAAAGACGAACACTCATTCTGGTTAGATCGAGAGCACCACCCGACTCACCGGTATTCGGTCATCGGTGCCTCAAGCGGCACCAGCGATCTCGAAGATCTTGCTCAAGTTCGCGAAAGTTTGCTGCCAATTGAAAACCAACTCGATTTACCATTCGCTTGGCGTCCGGGTGTTGCCGGCGTTCTCTCCTACGAGGGGAGACCGCACTTTCTTGCGGTCGACCGCGCAATTGTTTTGGATCACGATTTGCAACACCTCTACTTTGTAGGGCTATTCGAATCCCAGGAGCAATTTAGACATTGGCATCAGGCTGCACTGCTTCGACTCGGGCTTTCGGGCGGCCAGGTTGCCAGCTACCGGCATCTAAACGGTCAGGGGTCGGTTGATTCGGTTTCGCTTCGCCACGATTCCGCCGCCTACCTAAAAATGATTGAGCGAGCCATTGAGCACATTGCTGCTGGCGATGTCTATCAGCTTTGCCTGACGAACCAAATCTCGATGCGTCACAGCCTCGATCCATTGAATGTCTTTCTTCAGCTCAGATTGCAAAATCCAGCCCCATACGCCAGCTATTTTCGATTTGGCGACCTAAGGCTCGTGTCGAGTTCGCCCGAACAGTTCATTTCGGTCAGCTCACAGGGCGCACTCAGCACCAGGCCCATAAAGGGCACCAGACCGAGGGCAAATAATCCAATCGAGGATGCCGAAATCGCAGCGGAGCTTGAGGCGAACGAAAAAGAGCGTGCCGAGAATCTGATGATTGTCGACCTAATGCGAAATGACTTCGGTCGGGTGGCTCAACCAGACTCAATCAGCGTTCCGGAGTTGTTCCATGTTGAAACCTATGCAACCGTGCATCAATTAGTTAGCACGGTGACGGCGCAGTTGGCAGAAGGTCATGACGCTGTGGATGCACTGGAAGCCTGTTTTCCAGGTGGTTCGATGACCGGAGCACCAAAAATTCGAGCGATGGAATTGATCAAAGACCTAGAAGCTGGTGAACGCGGTCTCTATTCGGGAGTAGCCGGCTTCATCGGTGCAGATGGCGCTGCCGAGTTCGGCATGATCATTCGAAGCATCGTCTTTGAGGGCCAAAATGCGACCATCGGCGTGGGTGGAGGAATCACCTCGGATTCGGATCCGCTAGCCGAACTCGAAGAAACGAAATTGAAGGCGGCAGCCCTGTTGAAAGCGCTAAACGCCCCCGACCCTTGGGCTTGATTGGTAACCTTTACAAGGGATTCTTCCCAACGATTTCATGAAGAGTGAGTAAATGACCGACCAAAACGAGAACGCGACCGCCGAGAACGAATACGACGTCGCTGCCATCCAAGAAAAGTGGCTTCCGGTCTGGGATGAATTGCGCCCTTTTGCATCGGGTAACCCTGGTGATCAGCGTCCAAAGAAGTACGTTCTCGATATGTTTCCATACCCGTCTGGTGACCTTCACATGGGTCACGCTGAGGCTTACGCGCTTGGCGATGTAATCTCTCGCTACTGGGTTCAAAAGGGTTTCAATGTCATGCACCCGATTGGCTGGGACAGCTTTGGTTTGCCAGCCGAAAACGCAGCCATCAAACGTGGGCTTGATCCAAAGGGTTGGACCTACGACAACATCGCTCAGCAACGCTCATCGATGCGCCGCTATGCCTGTTCATTTGACTGGGATCGAGTTCTAGTCACCTCAGACCCGATTTACTACCGCTGGAATCAGTGGCTGTTCCTAGAGTTTTACAACAAGGGTTTGGCCTACCGCAAGAACTCGAATGTGAACTGGTGCCCAAGTTGCCAGACCGTTTTGGCAAATGAGCAGGTTGTTCAGGGTTTGTGTGAACGTTGCGACAGCGTCGTAACCAAGAAGGCTCTCACCCAGTGGTATTTCAAGGTGACTGAGTACGCCGACCGCTTGCTGGATGACCTAGACACACTTGAGGGTAATTGGCCTGCCAAGGTGCTTTCGATGCAACGTAACTGGATTGGCCGCTCGCATGGCGCCGATGTCGATTTTGTTATTGAGGGTCGCGACGAACCGGTCACTGTCTTTACGACCAGACCAGACACCCTGTTTGGCGCAACTTTTATGGTTGTTGCTCCAGACGCTGCGCTTGCAGCCGAGCTTGCATCATCGGCGGATGATGCCACCAAGGCCGCTTTCGAGGCATACCTAGACCAGGTAAAACAATCCAACGACATCGAACGGCTTGCCACCGATCGACCTAAGTCTGGTGTTCCGCTTGGCCGCTTTGCAATCAACCCGGTCAACGGCGAACGCTTGCCGATTTGGGCTGCAGACTACGTTCTCGCCGACTACGGTCACGGTGCCATCATGGCTGTGCCGGCTCATGACCAGCGCGACTTCGATTTCGCCAAGGCATTCGGTCTGCCAATTCGCGCAGTTGTCGACATCAAGGATGAAAATGGCGAGTCGATCGACCCAGCCGTTTCTGGCGCACCAACCACGGGCGAAGGCGTTGTCATCAACTCTGGCGCTCTAAATGGCCTAACCAAAACCGCAGCAATCGAAAAGATCAGTGAAATGCTCTCGGCAGAGGGTAAAGGCAAGAAAACCAAGAACTTCCGTCTTCGCGACTGGCTCATTTCTAGACAGCGCTACTGGGGAACCCCAATTCCGATCATCCACTGTGAAATGTGTGGCGAAGTGCCAGTGCCGGCCGATCAGCTGCCTGTCGAACTGCCTTCGGCCGAGGGGCTAGACCTCAAGCCAAAGGGAACCTCGCCTTTGGGTGGCGCAGAAGAGTGGGTAAACGTTGCCTGCCCGAACTGTGGCATGCCCGCCAAGCGCGACACCGACACCATGGACACCTTTGTCGACTCGTCTTGGTACTTCCTTCGCTTCCTTTCGCCAAACTCGACCGAGGTAGCTTTTCCGGTTGACGAGGCCAAGGCCTGGGCTCCGGTTGACCAGTATGTCGGTGGCGTAACTCACGCAATTTTGCACCTGCTTTACGCGCGATTTGTGACCAAGGTGCTTCACGACCTCAACTACATCGATTTCGAAGAGCCTTTCACCCGTTTGCTAAACCAGGGCATGGTTTTGATGGGTGGTTCGGCTATGTCGAAATCACGCGGCAACCTGGTGGCCCTATCCGAGCAGCTTGATGAACACGGTGTCGATGCGGTTCGTTTGACCATGTCGTTTGCTGGTCCTCCCGAGGATGACATCGACTGGGCAGATGTTTCACCTGCCGGTTCGGCGAAATTCTTGGCCCGCGCATGGCGAACTGCAAATGATGTGACCAGCGCCAAGGGCGCAGACACGGTTTCAGGAAATGCAGAACTCCGCAAGGCTACACACAGCTTCTTGCGTGATTTTGGCCCGCTAATCGAATCGTTCAAGTTCAACGTTGGTGTTGCCAAGATTATGGAACTGGTCAATGCCCTGCGCAAGGCAATCGATGGCCCGGCTGGGCCAGCTGACGCTGCAGTTCGTGAAGCTGCAGAGACTGTTGCAAAAGCACTGTCGCTTTTTGCTCCTTACACTGCAGAAGACATGTGGCAGAAGCTAGGTCATGAACCGGGTGTAGCCTTGGCCCAGCTGCCAGATGCTGACCTTTCGCTATTGGTCGAGAGCTCCACGGTCGCTATCGCGCAGGTCGACGGCAAGGTTCGTGACAAGTTCGAAGTTTCGGTCGACATCAGCGAGCAAGATCTTCGCGAGTTGGCGCTGTCTTCAGAGGCAGTAAAGAAGGCGATTGGTGACAAGCAGATTGCCAACGTAATCGTGCGCGCGCCAAAACTTGTAAACATAGCAACTCGCTAGTCGTTATTCACAGTTAGCCAGCTGGCAAAGGTTTAGGTACCGTCCGAAAGTATCTTTCATGGGTGGATTGGTTAAAGGCGCAGTTTAGAGATGCTGTCTCGGCAAGCGGCAAATCATCGCGTCCGCTTTTCGCAGCGATTTTTGTGATTGTTCTGCTAGCGGCCGGGGCCATTACTCTTTCGACTTCTAACGCCGCGACTGGAACCGTAAGTTTGCCTTCGGCTTCTTCTTCGGCGACCACCCAGATTGATCAACCCGCACTTTTTGTACACGTGGTTGGCGCCGTCAAGGTGCCAGGAATCTACAAACTCGAGGTTGGCTCAAGGGTTGTTGACGCGGTGTTTGCCGCTGGTGGTTTTCTTGACGAAGCCGATCAAACCAGTCTGAATTTGGCGCGTGAGCTTAGTGATGGTGAGCAACTATTCGCGCTCAAGATAGGCGAGCAACCTAGCGGCTCGCAGGGTTCCAGTTCGAGTTTGATCAGCCTAAATCGCGCGACTCAGGCAGAACTTGAAGAATTACCAGGCGTCGGACCAGCGCTAGCGGGCCGTTTGATTGATTGGCGAACTGCCAACGGGGGATTCAAATCCAAAGAGGACTTGCTTGGCGTAAGTGGCATCGGTCAAAAGCTATTTGAATCAATCAAAGGACTCGTGACACTTTGATTGTCTGGTTTCTAGCGGTGGCCGTTTGGGTGTATCTGGTGTTGAACATCGGTTTTTCATGAAGCGCGTAATTTTCTTACTGATCTGCTCTATCGCTCTCGCCGGGTTCTCGCTTCACGTGCAGACCCAAGCAGCCCGACCATCAGTTCTTAAAGAGCTAGCGTCAACGGGCATGTCGCGTGAGGCAGAGTTTTCGGTGGTCGGTACCCCTAAAATCTCGGAATTCTTCGGAAAGATCAATCAAACGGCGAACGCTCGTGTCTCCTTAGAGGGCAGGAGCGCACCGATCCAGGTTCGATATGCAGGTGCCCTGAAGTTCGCGGCCGGGTCCCAATATCTTGCTCGCCTCAAGATCAGTGAATCGCAAGGTTCACAAAAGCAGTCTTTTTATGCAAGCGTCGTTGGCGAGCCAGTTCTTGTTCGTTCGGTTCAGCCCACTCCGTTCGAGACGGTCAGAAGCGCTTTTGTGCAGGCGACCTCAGCAATTGATTTGGAGTCCAAGTCCTTGGTTCTGGGCTTAGCCATCGGCGATAAGTCACTAACTCCGGTTTCACTCGCCAAAGATATGAAAGTCGTTTCGCTCACGCACCTTATGGCCGTGTCAGGCGCAAACTGCGCAATCGTTGCCGGTGTGGTGCTGTTTCTTCTTTCTAAACTCCCAATTACGAGATTCGCTAGAGCAGCAGCGGCGACGGGCGCGATTGTTGCTTACGTGAGTCTCGTTGGCCCCGAACCGAGCGTCATCAGGGCGGGATTCATGTCGGTTGCGGTAATCATTGCCCTAGCTGCCGGCAGAAAACCGCATCCGACTGCCGCTCTCGGATTCGCGGTGCTTTGCTTGCTCATTATCGATCCTTGGCTAGCTGTCGATTATGGGTTTTTGCTTTCAGTGCTCGCCACCGCAGGAATCTTGGTGTTGACTCCGGCGATCTATCAGCGACTCAAATCTCGATTGCCCAAGGCACTCGCTCTAGCCCTGGCGGTATCGGCTGGCGCCCAGGTGTTCTGTTTGCCGGTGCTGCTGCAACTGCAGCCCGGAATATCTACCTATTCGCTGTTGGCAAACGTGCTTGCGGAACCGATGGTGGCCCCAGTGACTGTTCTAGGAATTCTCGCCTGTTCGGTCGCCTGGGTGTTTCCGTGGATGTCGATGGTGCTTACGTTCTTGGCGAGTTTGGGAACTTGGTGCATAGCCCAATTAGCTCATTTCTTTGCCGCGCTTCCAATGAATACGCTCCACTGGCTTTCGGGCCCAGTTGCCGTCGGTGCTGCGATTCTGTTAGCGGTGGCACTGGTCACGAGTCTAAGAATCCAGAGCAAGTGGCCCAGGTTGGTAGCGGGTGGGGTGGTTGTCTCGTTTCTGGCGAGCACGCTATTGGCCCAGGTCCCAATTCAAAGGGTTTTTGGGCATTGGCCGCCCACAGATTGGCAGCTGGTTCAATGCGATGTCGGTCAAGGCGACGCCTTGGTTTTGCGTTCGGCTAATCAGATAGCGGTTATCGATGTCGGGCGAGATTCGAAGTTGATTGATGCATGTCTGAACGATTTGGGCGTCCAACAAATCGACCTACTTGTGCTAACGCACTTTGACTTGGACCACGTTGGTGGTCTGAGTGGCGTTCTCAAAGGACGCAAAGTGCTCCAGTCGCTGATTTCGCCATTCGATGATCCTCGTTGGGCGGCAAGCAATAGCTTGCGAGATCTAAGCGAACTTGGCACCCAGGTGGTTGTTGCCGAAGAGGGAACTGCGGGCAGTCTGGGCAGTGCTAAGTGGAGAGTTGTTGGCCCTGCCGTGGCCGCAAGCCAAATCGAGGACTCGAACGATGGTAGTTTGGTAATTTCGTGGAATTTTGAAGACTTCTCGCTTGTGACCATGGCCGATGCTGGCGAACACGCTCAGCAATTGATTGCTTCGAGGTCGCTGTCCTGGATGAGTCGTTTGTCCGATACAAAACCTTTGATTCTCAAGGTTTCTCATCATGGTTCGGCAGATCAGTATCCAGAGTTAATCGAGGAACTGGATCCGCAGGTAAGCCTCATTTCGGTGGGTGCAGCAAACACCTATGGGCATCCAACGCAAAGGACTTTGAGGCTACTTGAAGGCATTGGTTCCAAGGTTTTGCGTACCGATCAATCTGGATCAATAGCTTTAAGTTTCGACGCCTCTGGCTTTCAATACTCAAGCTCCGGTCGGGGATAGGCTTGTCGAATGAGCAAAGCGAGATTGGTTGACTGGCGAGCAGTTACTGCCGCACCTGTAGTGCTCATTAGCGGTGCTGAGGATTTTTTTGCATCCAGTTCGATCCGTGAGATACGAGAGCAGCTCAAAAGAGTCGATGAAGCTCTGGAGATCCACGAAATCGAGGCGAACGAATATGCCTCCGGACAACTTCTAAACCTCACAAGCCCATCGCTGTTCGCAGAACCGCGCCTGATTATCATCAGTTCGGTAGAACGCTGCAGTGACGAACTAATCGAAGATGTCATCTCCTACCTTGAAGAACCGACATCTGACACTTGTGTCGTGCTGAGGCACAATTCTTCAAGCGTGCGTGGCAAAAAGATGCTTGACGCTATCCGTCTGCGCGAGTTTGCAATTGAAGTGTCTTGCCTTCCAATTACCAAGGATGCCGAGAGGCTCGCATTCGTTCAGGCTGAGTTTGCGAGGGCCGATCGCAAGATCACTCAAGGTGCGGCTCGTGCACTGCTAGAAGCTTTTGCTGGCGATATTGCCGAGCTCGCCTCGGCCTGCGATCAGTTGCTTCAAGACAGCGCCGAGAGCATCACCGAACAAATCGTGGAACGCTATTACGGTGGTCGCGTCGAAACCAACGCCTTCAAGGTTGTGGATTCTGCGCTAGCCGGTCGCTCTAGTGAGTCACTTTCTCTGTTGCGTCACGCATTAAGTTCTGGAGCCGACCCCGTGCCGATCGTGGCAGCGGTCTCAATGAAGATTCGTCAGCTCGCCAAAATCTATGGAAACCGCTCAGCATCGGCTCAATCGCTTGGCATGGCACCGTGGCAGGTCGACAAGGCTCGTAAAGACGTCTCAGGATGGTCCGAAGAGGGACTAGCTAGAACCATCCAAGTCTTGGCAGACACGGATGCAGCCGTGAAAGGTGCAGAGCGCGACCCGGTCTATTCGCTTGAGAAGCTTGTTCACCTGATTGCCAAGAAGGGCCAGCTTTAGTGTCTAAGTTTGCAAAATTTGGCTTCATTGGTGCGATGGCACTATTTTTCATCACCATCATGCTTAGGCCGCCAGTTGCCTCAATCGGCCCGCTGCTCAACGAAATCATCGGTGATCTTCAACTAACCCCTCTAATGTCGGGGCTATTGGCTTCTGCACCCGTGCTTTGTTTCGGTGTCGGCGCGTTTGCAAGCCCACGTTTGGTTCGCCGCCTTGGCGTTGACGGCGGAATGTTGATTGTTTTGCTGGTCGTGTTGGCCGCCGTCACCCTAAGACTGGCTCTGGGTTACCCAGGGCTTTTGGTCGGAACGATAGCCGCTGGACTCGCAATCGCGATCGCTAACGTTCTATTGCCAACAATTGTTAGAGAGCGATACCCAAAGCACGTGGCGTTGGTAACCGGCATGTACACGACCGTGCTTGCGGTTTCGGCCAGCTTCGCAGCATCTATTGCAGTCCCTTCGAGCTTGGCGCTAGGGGGTTGGCGACAAGCGCTAGCTATTTGGATCATCCCTGTAGTTCTTTCAGTTGTGCTGTGGGCGCCAATCGCGAAGGCTTCAGTTAGACCCACGCCAAATTTGCATCGGGAATCAGCTGCTGATGCTAAAGCCATTAATCGCTCGCCTCTGGCCTGGGCAATAGTCGGATTCTTCGGCATTCAATCCCTTGGCTTTTATGCGATTTTGGCTTGGTTGCCTTCGATGTTGATTGACGTCGGCGTGTCCCCGGCAGAGGCAGGTGCAACCTTAGGTTTGGCAACAGCCGTTGGTATTCCAACCGGCTTCGCGCTTTCGTCGGTTTTGAGAAAGTTCAAGACCTTGGCTTGGTGGTCATCTGGTGCCAGTCTGGTCACGCTTTTAGGCTTCGGAGCCCTCTTGTGGGTTGTCGCCCTGGCCGAAGTCGGAGAGAAAATCACTCCATCTGCGCTCATTTTTGCCTGTGTGCTAATTGGCCTTGGTCAGGCAACAACTTTTCCGCTGTCGCTTACCTTGATCGGAACGCGCGCTGCGTCCCAGGCTCAAACAACCCAGTTGTCAGCCATGTCGCAAGGCTGGGGCTACCTCTTGGCTGCTGCCGGCACGTTCGTGGTTGGTTACCTAAGCGAGATAAGTGCAACCTGGAGCTGGAGCCTGGGCTTATTGGTCTTTTTGACCGTCTTGCAGATTGGTTTTGGCTTTTACGCTGGTCGTCCGGGCCAAATCAAGAACTAGCTTTTGACGGCATAAAAATAATCCCCAAGACACTCGGCCCTGGGGATTATTGAATTCTTTTGGCTTAGAGAGCCGCAACCTTCTTAGCAAGTGCTGACTTGCGGTTTGCAGCGTTGTTCTTGTGCAAAACACCCTTTGAAACAGCCTTGTCTAGCTTCTTTGAAGCCAAAGCAAGTGCCGCAGCCGCAGCAGCCTTGTCGCCTGAAGCAGTCGCTTCGCGAGATGCACGAATTGCAGTCTTTACCTCGCTGCGAACAGCCTTGTTGCGCTCAGCAGCCTTTAGGTTGGTGCCAATGCGCTTGATCTGTGACTTGATGTTTGCCATGTTTCACTTTCTTGGTTTGCTCGCTGCTTCTGCAGTCGCGCGGAACAGTTTCAAAACTTTTGGGATTGTGGATAGACCAGCCATCCGTATCAGCCTCTAACTCTATCAGTTGATTGACAGTTTGGGCAAGCAAATCCAGTGTCGCGCTCACTCTGGTGTGAGAGAATAGAGTCACCGATTCACGGTTCCTTTCAAACAACACAGAGGTTTATTTTGTCGCCACGCGCAACCCGTCGTCTTGAGCCTTCAAAGACTGACCCGGCGTTCATTCGCAACTTCTGCATCATCGCCCACATTGACCACGGCAAGTCAACCTTGGCTGACCGAATGCTGCAGCTGACCGGTGTTGTTGACGACCGTTCAATGCGAGCCCAGTACCTCGACCGAATGGACATCGAGCGTGAGCGCGGAATCACTATCAAGTCCCAAGCGGTTCGCATGCCATGGGAGTTTGAAGGAAACACTTACGCGCTGAACATGATCGATACTCCTGGACACGTTGATTTCACCTACGAGGTTTCGCGCTCGCTTGCTGCTTGTGAGGGAGCGGTTCTTTTGGTCGACGCGGCCCAGGGTATCGAGGCTCAGACTCTCGCGAACCTCTACTTGGCGATGGAAAACGACCTCGAGATCATCCCGGTTTTGAACAAGATCGACCTACCCGCTGCTCAACCCGAGAAATATGCCGAAGAGCTCGCCAACCTAATTGGCGGTAACCCAGAAGACTGCCTAAGAGTCTCAGGTAAAACC
>JACCDW011964196.1_pt1 | contig 53128 bp, 49 predicted proteins | sample 7449781 | NCBI WGS metagenome assembly JACCDW01 (sample SAMN15323449, study PRJNA562643) | freshwater metagenome | isolation source: river surface water | place: USA:Blue River Watershed | collected 2017-08-18
CACTACCTCACTCCCTGCCTCGGTCGGTCAGGGGGTGGGGTGGGTCACTCTCACTACCCGTAGGCTACCCGTAGCACCTGCGAGCCTCTCTCACTGCGAGCCTTGCCCCTCGCCTCGCTTCACCTGTCGTGACCTTCCACGCTTCGTGCGCCCCTGGGGGGTGGGGATACTTGCCTCGCCTCTGCCCTGCGACTACGGTGGTCGGTATGACCAAACACGCTGATAGCACTTCACTCACTGGACTGACCGTTGTCGTTGCGCCCTCGCACGACAGACACGGTGGTCGTGTGGGTGTAGTCATTGCCTCGCCTCTGCCTGACTATGCGACAGTTCAGTTCGCTGACGGTGGCGACACTGCGACGCTTCACACCAAACTGCTAGCGACGACTTCACGCTGACGCTTCACGCTTCACACTTGCGAGTGTGACGAGCTGACGAGTTACTGAGACACTTCACTAGCGAGTTCGTGACGACTGCGCTGACGACACACACACTCACGAGTGACGACACGCTGACGAGTTCGTGACGGTGACGAGTGACGACACACGGTGCGAGCGTGCGACGAGTGACGACACACGACACGCTGACGACACGAGTACCGAGTTGGGTACACACACGACACTTCACTGGTGACGAGTACCGAGTTAGGTACACCCCCCACAGGGGTCGGCGGGGCTCTTTGGGGCACCGGTGCCGGCTGGTGGGCGTACGTGCGCCAAATTTTTATGACGCATAGTTTTTATTTAGATTTATCTAAACCGACTCTTTGAGACTCGTTGTTGACGGCGTTGGTATTCTTCGGGGTCCTCGATTACGGTGACGAGCTCTGGCACTCGGCTGTAGTTTCCGGTTACATCTAAGTGTGCGATGCAGGTCTCAAGTTCTCGTCGTATGTCGCAGTCGGTGTGATAATCAGCGATTTCGATATGTATACGATTCAAATCGATAGTGAGCATCGGTGAGGAGTTGTCGTATTCGTAGTGTGTTTTGAGTTTTTCGCTCATCTCGTCCCAGCCGCCTGGGGCAAGCAATCTTCTGACCGGCCGATTGGTGTCTATTGCTACATATCCGTATGGATGTTCGAGTATGTCACTTACAGTCTTTGCGCTTTCTCGAAGTTTCTGCGCCCCAAAGCCGGAGTTTTCAAGTATTGACAGCAACCGAGCTAGGAAGGTTCCCATATAGGTGAATTGGCGATGATGTGCTGATTTGCCAGTGTGTATGTATACGGGCAAGATGAAGCCTTCTTTTATCCAGTTGTCGATGGTCTTGTATGGCTTGTCGATGTAGTACGACAGCTCCTGGAGTGACAGCGGTTCTTTCATCTCTGTCTTTTTCACAAGGCCGATAGTTGCTTCTGTCATATAGAGCGTCATAGGGATAAATATTACATGCGTGGAAGCACAGGATAAATTTATCTAAAAGGCGGCCGATTTTCTTTCTGATAGTTCTAGGCCCTACAAAATATAGAGATGTGTGCGTGTGCTGGATAAATTTATCTAAAGAGCCTCTAAAAATAAAAAAAATCGCGAAAGGGCTCCAGCCTCGTTATTTTGGAGTTACCCGCGTTTCGTTTAAATTTATCTAAACGTCTTTATTTCGATGCCTATTGAGAATCTGAGCGTTGCCGTTTTCTCGAAGCATGTCTTCATAGTCTGCTTTACGTTTTTGTCCTAGACGCCTGAGGCACATCTCTCCATCTGCCGTAATACGGAAGCGAGTTACTTCTCCGTCTTTGTGCTTGGCGAGGTATCCGCATTTGGAAAGTCGCTCGAAGTTGCGAGATATGTCCTTTATGAACGACTCTCTGTTGAGCTGAAAGTTCCTGTAGTCATCTGCTGTAATCCAGCCTCTTTTGGTCTTGGCGTAACAGAGCACTACGTAGGAGCGACTCGTGTATTTGATTTGGGGTGTGAATTTGCCGTTCATATACATGTGCCTGTGAGTATTGCGGGAGATATCTGTTTTCGCAACCTGCAATAGATGTTGGAATGTCACACTGGTGCGCCCTCTGGGGCTCGAACCCAGGACCAACGGATTAAAAGTCCGGTGCTCTACCGACTGAGCTAAAGGCGCGAAATCTACAACCTAATGACTATGTCCATAGTCGTCCATAGAAGTCTTGAGGCGCTCACGCACCTTGTCGTATAGTCCGTCTTGAACATCCTCGTAAACTGCATCTGCATATTCAACATGACCCAAGTCAATCGCAAGCATCCTGGCGGTTTGCTCCCAGTCCAGAGCTTTTTTAGCCAAATAGTCGATACAGAAATCAGCCTCGTCAAGGTCTTGCCTTAGCTTCTTTATTTTTGCTTTCTTACTCACTGAGTTCCTCCCCCCAATGGTTTTGGCACAATGTCTTTCTCCAGCCTGTTTTCGTCTTCACAGCCGAACCTGGTTGTCCGCAAATTTCGCAAGTCTCCAATGACTTTCTTTCATACTCATCAACAATTGCTTGCATGATGTTTTTGTCTCGGTGATTGGAATGGAAATAGTACCGAAGGCCGCCAAACTTCTCTTTTATCTGAAGGATGTCGTATTCCTTGTCAATTGCGTAAAGCCGCTCATGACATTCGGTGATAAGGGGCAACCAGCCCTTGCCGCACTCGATTGGAAGTTTCTTATTTGCCATATTTGTCCTTAATGTTAGTGGGCCCGGTGGGGATTGAACCCACGACCAAGGGATTATGAGTCCCCTGCTCTGACCACTGAGCTACAGGCCCTTGTTGCGAGTCTTATCTTTTTCTAGTTTTTTGGCATCTGGATGTTCCGACCCTTGATGCATCCCGCAAAAAGGAGTCAGCGACATTGCCCCTGACCTACATTGACTTCCGCTTTTAGTTTTTGCCTGACAACGAAAAAACCTATCCATGCCTTCGACGATACCTGCGTTCCATTTCATATGCAAGGATGCGCTCCTTCTTTTCATGTTCTTTTTGCGCCCTACGCTCACTCTTTGTTTTTGCAGTCATTTCTGCACTTGGAAACCAACCGCGTTCTTTGCTATGGAGCACATAACCCTGATGGTCCTCGCAAAACTCTCCGTTATGTCCTTGTTCTGTCGATACCCTATTTCCACAAGTTCGTTTGTTATTTTTCCTACTTATAGAATAATAAGTACAAATTGGACGAGTATCTGGCTTTTTGGATACATAGGAAACTACCGAGCCACCATAAGACGCACCAGGCTTTGCTCTGTTTACCTTGTCCCAGTTCATTTTTGTCATATCAATACTCTTTCAAATCTCTCTTTGTAGTGAGTGTGGTGATGAAGTCCTGGGTGTGTGCCCCTATCGATTGCACAGTCCCAGAATTCCGATGAAGAAAAACCCTCGTGACACGGCCCCTTTGGCTGGACATGGCCGCCGTCAATAAACCCTTCTACCCCAGACTCAGCAAGAATGCTGTTGACTCTATCGCTCCATGAAAAATAACTAAATCTTGAGCCGATAGCGCGGGCAAAATTCGACATTCTAATTATGGCTTTGAATGATTCGCTTATTGCCATCTCAACTGGGATGCTTACTCTTTTTCCGTTATGTGTTTTAAGGAAAAACGGTTCTACTTTTGGTGAGTTCATTGAAATAAAAGAATCGACGTCGGAGCTCCATGCGTATGTCCACCAAGGGCTCCCATTCACATCAAATGCCGCATGGATTCTGTCGATATTTGGAATTAAGAAAAGAATATGTTTTGGATGAGAAAAATCATTCATAACAGCCATCGCCACGTCGACTATTTGTGGAACCGAGCCACCAGGTATCGAGATGTTATTAAATGCCCCAATCTTTTCTCCAAGCAAATACGGCCATGTCATCTCAACGGGTAGGCCAATTCCATATGTCACAGAACAGCCAAGAACGACAGTATCTGGATTAGAAAACTCCGCCCCACGGAAACCGTGAGAATTAAGCGAGTATTCAACCTGCGGGTGTTTATCGTGCCAATCGGTGCTTCTGAAGTTCTTGAACAGCGGCGGAGAGAATGAATCCAGCGCTCTTGATGCAAGCTCTTTGTAGGGAATGGTTCTTCTTGTTCTCATTGTGGGCGCTGAGGGTCTCGAACCCCCGACCTACTCGGTGTAAACGAGTTGCTCTACCGCTGAGCTAAGCGCCCGATGCTTACGGTCTATCGTCTAGGACACCTTTGCCCACACAGGTCCAGCAGGTTGTGCTAACAATTGATTCACCCATGACAGAAAGAAACTCTACGTAACCACCGATTTTTTTCCCGTCTTCTTTGACTAGCGGCCTGTCGCAATGCAGACAGCTTTCGAGATATGTCTGTATGAACTCACTATTTTTCATAATCACCTCTTGTTGTAGATGGATGACTAAATCTTAAGGGCGTTTTTCCAGAACGGCAACAATTGATTCTGCGGAATAGTTTGGATTATCGAAAGAATCAACAGATATGAGAGCCCTGGTCGCAATAATCCCTCGTTTTTCCGCATCAGAGAACCATCCAAGAAAATCTTCTTTTTCATAATGGTCGCTCTTTATGCTTATTACAGCCATCCCGTCTTTGACAAGGCTCCCAAGAAGGGTCTCGAGGTGTTCAGGCTTGAGATGCCCAAGGGTAAACGTCCCAGCGCTAAGCATCAAGGTGTATCTTTCGCTCTCGAGTGCTTTTTCGCGAGTTGCATCAGAAAGAATTAGCGATGAGTAGCACCTATTCCCACCCCTACGCTTCTTGTCATATGCCTGATAAATCATATTTGGAGAAATGTCCAGACCGTCGAGAATGAGTGACGGCATTTTCACACCCACATTTACCCCAATAAGTCCTGTCCCACAACCAATATCAATTGCACGCTCAGGTTTGTCGCCGAAAAATTCGCGAGCAATATCCACAACCCGGGACGGAAGAACATATTTTACGGCGCTTACAAATTCGTCGTACTGTTCTGCAGAGTCGTCGTAATACCGTTTTAAGTCTGATGGCGATTCATAGGAATAGGCCAAATCTATTGAATAGTCTTTAGGTGTTTTCATATTATGTTCAGAACATCATACAGACTTTACGAAGTGCCCAGTGAGAGAATGCCTAATGGCTTGCTGATTTGATTCGAGTTCACCCCTATGGACCATATTCCCATTCCAGATAAGTACATCACCCTTTTTTGAATCAAATTGTTTTATTATTCCATTATTAGATTTAATTAGATTCTCGTAGTACTCGTAGCCACTGATTCCCTTGCCGGAAATTTTTTCTCTGCCGACAATTTCATAGTCAACACCCCAAAGATGAGAGCCAGGGACATATGAGATAAGACCTGCTTCGATATCTGAGTCGCTCATAGAGATTGACACAACTAGATACTCGGGAATCCCCTCCGTTTCCCATGTTACGTCCCTATGCCAACCAATTCTTGACGAAGCCAACCTTGCCTCTGCAACTACAAGCTTCATGTCTACTTCAAGAAGCGAAAATATGTGTTTTATTTTTTCACCGAATAGCAGGTCAGTTATTGAGCTATCACTCATGAATGACTCCCTTGACGGGAGATATGACTGCGACCAGTGTTGCTGATTTTGTATATCGTCTTTATGGGTGTTGATGAATTCGTCAATTTCGGCTGATGAAAATACGCTTTCGAGTGCTATCACTCCGAAAGATTCATACTCATGCTTGATTTCTTTTGCTGCTGAATATTGACGCATCCTTATTATACTAACAGTAATGAGCTTTGATAAAAATACCAAAACCGTGGAATCAAACAATTTGCGCGACTTGCTTTTGCAAAATATCAGGGTTATTGATGACTTTATTTCTGTTCCTGAAATCGAGATGTGCAAGTCATCATTTTGGGAAGAGGCTGATTGCGCCTGGCACTCTGATTCGGGAAGGGTTGGAACATACAATGTTCTTGAGTCATCGTTTCTTTCTGGCGTAATACATAGTCGGCTCACCCCGTATCTCTCTGCCGCCTATGGCAAGCAACTGATTCCATTCGTTCAACCATATGTGCGCGTATACAGCGAGGGTTCATCGCTCAATTACCACATCGACGGTGAAGCAGAGGACGCATTTGGGCCATTGCCTCTAGGTTCATATCATGAGAACTACTCAAAGTGCGCAGCACTAATCGAGTATGCGGCAAATATCTACCTAGACAATGATTTTTCTGGAGGAGAGATTATTTTTCATAAACTTGATGTATCCATCAAGCCAAAAGCCGGTCAACTAATAGCATTTCCATCAGGAGCTGAATTTGCTCACTCTGTAAGCAAAATAGAATCGGGCCAAAGAACTGCTGTTGTTTTATTTTATACAACAGGAAAACTTAAGCTGTTGCATGAAAAAATAAATAAACCGAATAAGTAAAAATTTCCTGAGGATTTGTTTTTTAGTAGCTATGTACGAATGCTGAGAATTCTTCCTCAGAATCACCGAGGTGTTCGAATTCAATAGTTCCCATCTCTTCGAATTTCTTGCGCAACCATCCACCGTTACGGTCAAGAAGTCCCAGTTTGCTCACATTTGGAACAATCTTTGCTGCAAGCATCTTTCTAATCCATGCTTGGGCAGGGTCTTTGAGCAAGTATGGAGCAATATCGCGAGTCTTCACGCCCATTTTTTCATAGACTTCCTGTTGCAACATTCTTTCGCCAAGTTTCACGCTTGCTTCATACGCAAACTGCTGACGCTCCATTATCTCAGAATCGCTCATTTGTGCATAAATCTCTTTCAGAGAGATAACGCCGAAAGAGATATGTCTTGCTTCATCCGACATTACGTTTCTAAGCAGCTGCTTTAATAGCGGCTCGTTCGTAAGCTCCCTCATGTAAGCCATAGAAGCCAAACCTAGTCCTTCGACCATGATTTGCATGCCAAGGTATGTCATGTCCCATCTGTTATCAGCAATCGTGTCATCTACAAGGCTTTGAATATGCCAGTTGAATGGGAGCGTGCCGCCAAGTTTCTCTTTGGCATACTTTGCGAACACTTCTACGTGGCGAGCCTCATCAACAACCTGTGTTGACGCGTACAACTTGCCGTCATACCACGGACAAGTCTGTGTGAGTTTTGCTGAACACATCAATGCTGCTTGTTCGCCGTGAATGAACTGAGAAACAAGCCATTTTCGGCTATTTACGCCAAACTCTAGCCACTCCTTGTCACCCCAGTTCTCAACAGGGCTTCCTGCGTATACGGACATCTCCCTGCTTGAGCCAAAGTTCGCATAGTCTTCAATTACGTTTCGTTCAACATCGACGTCAATCGTCCAGTCGAGTGCTGTTTCGCCATTCCATTGGTTATTTTTTGCTTTTTCGTACAGTTTGCGAAGCTGCGGACGGGCTAGCGAGTAGTCCCAGGTAAAGATGACATCGCTATCATTCTTTACTACGTGGTCAACGGCATCAAAATCGACATCCGGTGTGTTAATAATTGGCTCAATATCCCCAAAATTGACCCTACCAATGAATTCTTTGTATGTTTCTCTTGTGACCGTCATAGCGTAAATATAGTAACACTGACGTGTCGATAGGATGTGTATATGGATTTGGTTAAATTACAGAAAAACTGGTGGAGAAACGGTTTCGAGCTAGGGCTCAAGCAGAATATCTACATAATCGACAATTTCATCTCCCCAGCAGAAGCCAAGCAGGCTGTTGAGTCTTTTGATGGCAGCGGCGACGTAAACGGATGGGCTGCAGATGGTGGGCATGTGACAAGTAGGGAAATTGATGAGACAAATCCAATTTTCGGGGTTGTCAAATATCGACTTATTCCAATGGCGTCCGCCTGGGCGGGAAGACGGTTGACAACATACCTCAATCCGTATTTGAGAAAGTACCCAAATGGCTCGTGGCTTGGAAGTCACTGCGATTCTGAGGGTGAGGATGATTTTGGGCCACTACCCGAAAGCTCATTTAACGTCGAATACTCACAATGCCCAATGCTCATCGAGTATGCGGCAAACATCTACCTCAATGATGACTATGAGGGCGGTGAATTGGTTTTTAATAACCTGCGTCATTCAATAAAACCTAAGTCTGGACAGCTCATCCTCTTCCCATCCGGAATTGAATACAAGCATGAAGTCTCACAGATATCTAGTGGCGACAGGTACTCCGCTGTTGCCTTTTTGACTACGGAAAAATTGGCAATACTTCACTCAAAGATTCAGCAAAAATCAAATAATCTGTAAATCCTTATTAACCCTGTTCCATTGACCCACGTCTATATGGTCATTGATTATTGGTTGACCTTTGATATTGAGGCTTGTATTTAATAGAAGTGGAACTCCTGTTTTTTTGTTCCATCTTTGCAATAGTTCAAATAAATCTTTGTGTTGTTTCTCGTTTACAGTCTGAACCCGTGTTGTTCCATCCGCATGAACAACACCGGGTATTAGTCCTGGACGCAAACAAGTAAATGTCTCTTTCATGTATGGGCTGGGGTACTGAATATCAAACCACTCATGTGCGAGATGCTCTAATACCACGCAGCCAAAAGGCCTGAATGCTTCACGCCCTTTATATATGTTCACAATGTCCTGTATGTCTGGAAGCGATGCATTTCCGAAGATGCTTCTATTCCCAAGCGCCCTTGGTCCAAACTCTGCTCTTCCGCTTGCAACTGCAGCAACACCTTTTGTCTCAAGACTGTTGATTATTTTTTCTATTTCATATTTTCTTTTTATGTCAGTTCCAAGAAACATGCTTTCGACGTGCACATGTTTTTTATGTATTGCCAAAGCAGCACCGAGACTTGAACCAGAGTCTCCTGGGTTTGGATTCACCCATAGTTTTTTGCACATTTTACGTATCTTCCCGTTGGCTGTAGCGTTAAGCGCACACCCACCAGAGAGCACGAGGTTGTCGTATATATTTGTCGCATTTTGCATTGCAGATATGAATTCGAATATTCGTTTTTCAAAAACAAACTGAACTGCTGCAGCAATGTCTTTATCTGACGGATTTTGTATCCCGATTTCTTCAAGATTTACGCCATAGTGAAAATTGTGTTTTTGCGTGTTCCATTTCGGAAACAGTGATTCAATCTGATTTAAATATCGCTCTTTATCCCCGTATGCGGAAAGGCCCATCATTATGTACTCTTCCTCATTTGGTTTAAACCCAATTGATTCGGTGAAAGCGGAATAAAATAAACCAAAACTAACTGGATATTTCATGCTGTAAATTTGCCTGAGCACATCCCCATGGCCAACCCAGGCCGTTGCTGTTTCAAACTCCCCAATAGAATCGACAACGATTACAAGTGCTTTGTCAAATTTGCTTGTGTAATAACCAGCTGCGGCGTGCGATTTGTGGTGCTTAACTGTTTTTGTTTTAATTCCTAAATCAAGTTTTTGATAGCTCGAATAGTGTCCACCGAATAGTCGGTGTCTAATGTTTTTCAGCATTGGTTTTTCATAGTACGCAATCAAGTCCGGCTGTCCATAGGACAGCGCTTCCTGAACTATTTCTGAGCCTAAATACCAGTCGTTCTTTTGCTTTGAATATCGCTCTTCGTGAGCAGCAAAAAGCACCTGACCGTTTTTTAGAACTGCTGCAGCAGCATCATGAGAGAACTGATTTATTCCAAGAATGTGCATAGTAAAACTGTAGTGCCCCTGGCTGGATTCGAACCAGCGTGTCACCGCTACGGTTTCTACACCTTATAAGAGTGAGCCGATACAGGGGCGAGCGCGGTCAAGCCGCTATTCGACCCTGTATTCGTTTCATTAGTTGAGCTGGCTCTGCACGTAAGCAGCCCATTCTGGGCAAAGGAATAATACCGAACCGGCAATTACTGCTGAGTACAGTTCGTCATCGTATGCACCAGTGGAGTTATTTGAGAAAATTTTAATCACGCCTTCAATTGTTCCACCGGTATCAAAAACCTCACAAACGGTTGTTCCAAGTTCAAGCAAGTCAGACTCTGTCCAAGACCTGGCCTGCGCTGACTCGTTGTAGAGCATTTCAAGGTACTGGTCAAACTTGTTCAGCTCTGGCGCTGGTGCTTCCGTGGCTGGTGGAGTGGTCACGAGTACCTCTCGGATGGTTTCTTTTTGTCCACACCCAGCTAACGCCAAGACGATTGCAGTAGAAGCGGCAAGTTTCAGTTTCATTAATTTGTCCTTTGTTTGTGTGTTTTAAATCTACTTGTTTTTTTCTTCTGCAACAAGGTCTTCGTCAGATTCCTTGTCTTCCACATATTCGTAATACTCGAAACTATTCTGTTGCCCTAGGTCGGTCCGTTCCAAGTTGATTATTTTGCGAACACGCTTCTTTGTCATAGAAGTCCGCGTCTTTTCAGGGAATATTCATGCAAGACTATTTCACGCTTCTTTGCTTCCTCGAAATCTCCGGCTGTATCAATCTTGAATGCGTAAAGACAGTCATGCAATTTATCGGAAAGCAACCTCTCGGCTTCATAGTCCTTCCTCCAATTATCTCTGTCGAGACGAAGAAGAACGTACCTTGATTGAAGTGCTTTAATTTCGTTAATAATGGTCTGGGCAAACTGACTAGGACTCTTCTGGAGCTCATCTAGAACAATAATGAGCGACTCGTTTTCTCCAGACTGCCCTAGGGGGATTTCCTCTGGAAGAACCTCAGTGCTTTGCTCGTCTGTCATAGCTATGAATCGTACGCCTGGTTGGTCATCATGTCAATCACATCTTCGGGCATTATCAAAAACCCTTTTGCCGGATTTTTGGGGCCTCCGAGGTTTATTTTTGTGGATTTATTGAATTTTTCGCTATTGGCCCGCAGGTACCTTTTCAACCTAGCGACCTCAATAATCACAAAAGCCTCATCCATGGAGAAAACATAAACCCACCACTTTGCCGTGGTTACGTTTATTCCACTATCAACCCATATTGGATTGCCGAAACCATCCTTCCTAGCCCACGGATTCTGATTTGTCTCTACAACCATTCGACCATTGCGATAGCGGTCGCTTTTTACTTCAAATGAACCGCCTGACAATGCGTCAAGAAAACTATCGACTAGAGATTCGCCTTTTTGACCATAAGCAAGGTCTCTATCGAAGTCAAACTGTCTTGCTGGTATGTCAAAAGATTCTTGCATGCATAGCAGGCTACTTGCTGTTTAATTAGTCAGCAACTATTGCTTACATTCTCCAGTTAGACAGCCCGCCCTGACTATTGTTCATGATATAGCGAGCCATCATCAGGTTGCAGTGAATTGTTTTAAGGCCCTGCATGCGGTTTTGTACGGCATCTTCTCCGCAAACCTCTTTGGTTGCTGAATACCATCCAGAATTTATCTGAAGAAGACCAGTGTCGTATGAACCATCTTTATTCAGGGCATACGTCATGTTCCCTGCGGCGTCCCAGGTGGCATTTTGCGCCTTAGGCCTACAACCAGATTCTCTCCATGCAATGTAGGACCATGTCTGGACTGGATAAAGACCGTACGCCTCGAATATTGGCTCAAGTCTTGGGCAACGCTTTTTGGGGTCCTGTGGAACTTCTTGCCTCTTACCTCTGTGGTCGGTTTTTACTGGCGGTAGCTGGGGAAGTGCCTTTTTTGCTCGGAACGGGGGCTCTGTCTCCCTGATTCCCTGGCTCTCTGCCCAGACTGGGTTCTCCACGGTGATTTCTACAGTTACCGCTGGCTCTGATGGAGCGCTCGCCTCGCTGGAGTTCATCGGGATTAAAACACCCGTCATGAAAAAGAGTAAAGAAATTCCATATCCCAAAATTGCGTTCAACTTTTTGTCTCCTGTGCTAGCGGATAGGGCAACAGGTTTTAGTAACTAACCTGCCTATGTGTGTCACTTCGGACTCTTCTATATTACCAAATTATGACGGGGGCAACTACTTTTGGTGTCTTAATACTTTACATTTTTATTTAATCATCAACCAAATTTTTGCTCAAAATGGCTTGAATAAAGGATTCTACGTCGTTGAGTTTAAGTCTTAAAGCAAATTCATTTTCTGAAAAAATTTCTTTAATTTCAGCCCCCAGAGAGTCTACGATTATGCCTGCAAGGGTTGCCGACTGTATCGATGTGTCCTCAATTTCATCTTCGCTCATGCCGTCTTCAATGTAGAAGAAGTTCAGCAGTTCGCCGATGTGCTCAATGAGTTTCAATTTGATTTCTTCTTTTGATGCGCTCATGTTCACATACCCTAGCAGTAGGTGATATGGTTTATGAACCGAAGCCGACTTGGCCTAGGAGATTAAACCGTAAGGAGAGATATGAACCCAGCACCAGTAGTGATTGTCGGGAATGTGACAGCAGACCCGGAACTCACTTTCACCACAAGCGGTCAGGCACGCCTGACGTTTTCAGTAGCCTCAAACTACGTCTGGTACGACCAGGCCGGAGAGAAGCAGGAGAAAGTTTCTTTCTTCAACATCACGGCATGGCGTTACACCGCGGAGAATGCAGCCAAGACCCTTCAGAAGGGAATCGGCGTCATTGTCACCGGTCGACTCGAACAGCGCACTTGGGACGACAAGGAAACCGGTCAGAAGCGCTCAACTGTCGAGGTAATTGCCGATGAAGTCGGAATCAATACCCGCGCAATTGAGGCAGTGACTCGCCGCACGAAGCAAGAAGGTGGCCAGGAGGGCTCTGCACCAGCAGCTCGCCGTCAGAAGCCAGCAACTTCGCGTCAGCCAGTTGGCGTCGGCGCAGATGAAGGTGAACCCTTCTGATTTAGGCCTCTAAGCCTTTAAGCAAGACCCTCGTTAATCTCATGCTGTGACATGGGGACGGGGGTTTTGTTGTTTCTACGGAAGTATTTAGCCAACTCATCCCCATCTATTGGAAACTCATTTTGTGTACTATCGGTCTTTATGTCCAGCAGGATGTCAATTACTTCCTGGACCGAAAGTGCGGTTTTGGGTTCTGAAACCGCAAGTTCCGCCAGTTCTTTTAGGTGTTTTTCAAGCATGCTCATTTCTATAAACTAGCAAAAAAAATTTGGTCAGAGGTTGTCGGTTTTGAAAAATGTGGCTATTATCAAATCCACCTACAAACACTTACCCAATAGGGGGTTATTAAATGTCCGAATACAAAACTCTTAAAACAAAAGGTCTTCACCGCGGTCGTCCTCGACTTAGCGAAAAAGAACGTCAAGAGCGCAAGAAGGTAACTGCGATGCGTCAGGAAGCACGCCGACGCGCAGGTCTTGTTCTTCAGCACCGCCACGCCGACGAGTATGACCAACTCGTTGAAAAAGAAATGGATGGACTTAAGCGAGAGTCTCGCTAGTCACTTCCACTCATCGCAACAAGACGTCGGTTCGGATAAATCTGAATCGGCGTCTTTTGCGTATTCGCCGGTTTTAAAACGCAAACGAAAACCTAATCCGTCGCACCCTTCATTGGGTTTCGATTCTTTTTTGATGGCTTCATCACTTTTGACTTTGACTTTCCATATTCCATTTCCAGCCATTCGTCAAAATCCTCTACATCCCCATGCGAGGTCTTCGCATATTTTTCGTACTCTTTTACCAGTCCGATGAGCTCTTCATCTTCTTCATTAAACCGCGGCATTATTCTATGACTTTCTTACAGCCCTTCCGGCATTCTTGGCTTTATCGGTATTCGCTACAAACTGTCTACCGCTTCTAGAACCAAGAATCTTTTTTCTATTAGTCGCCCTTCTTTGTGCTGGCGTTAATCTCGCCCATGCTGCAGCCGGCAAGTACCTACGCATCCCACCTGGCCTATTTGCTTTTTTGCCATCACTTGTTGTCCACTTTTCACGTGTCCATTTCTTGAGAGAGCGCTGGGTCTTGCCTAGACCGCCCCTGTAACCACCACCAGCTTTACGGTATTCTGCTGCAAGCAATTGCGCCTTGCGCGCAGACCATTGACCAGGATTACCACCCTTGCTACCAGCCATGATTCTGTTTTTGATTCGCTCACGCAATTCTGGTTTGGTGTATGACATTTTTGCGGCTTTACCCATGACATTGAAGTCTGGAGCATTTTCCACAAAACTATCGACTACATCCTGAACCCATGCCGGAGAGGTGTCAAGTGATTTAAATTCTCGTTCTATTGCCACGCAATAAATAATACGATAGAAACTCTATTTACAGGGTTTGATGTTTATTTGAGCCTGGTATTGCATTTTGTGCAAATTTTCGCCCAGGGGTAGAGTTTCATCATATTAAGCGGGTGTTGACACTCAAGAAGTTCTGTCGCCCGGGCGTTGAGTATGTCTCTAATCCATGCAGACATTGTTTGCCCTTGAACTTCTGCAGCCTTTCTCCATCTTTCTCGATTTTCTTCCGTGGTGCGTATGAGAACAGACGTTCCTGCTGGTCCCTCTTCTGTTTTTTCAATTGGCGAAACAGTCAAGCTTGTTGATTCGGAAACCTTTTTCATAGCTGCGCCAAGATTGTCGTTATTCGGCTGCGTCTTCTTCTGCATTTTCGATTTCCTCTGATGTTGTTGCTTCTATTTCTATAAATTGAGAATCCTCGACTATTTCGGCATCGATAATGTCTTTTTCACTCAGTATGCGCTGGACTGTTTCTTCTGGGAGAACACCGGAAGAACCCATGAGCGCAAGCAATTGTCTGGCCTCTGCTTCTGGGTCGAATTTTGGCCCTACTTGTTTCATCTGCTCCGAGCCAGCAAGTGTTGCCTTGATTGTTTCTGTTTGCTTAGTCGCTACATCCATTTGGACATTGATGTTCATCTGGTCCATACCGAGCAGCTTTGTTCTTCTGTCCATAATCGAAAGAACTTGCTGTATGGCTTTCAGGTCGGGTTCAAGTTGTACTTCAGTGCCGTCGGGTAAAACTTCACGGCGATGCTGTGTCATCGGCCAAATCGCCTGCTGAAGATTGTCGAGCCTCTCTAGTTCCAAGCGAAGAACCTCTGGGTATGCCATGAGGGTCTCTTTGTTCATTTTCTCTAGTTGCCGCTGAATGGATTTAGAAACTGCTCCAGTGGATATACCAAACCTTCTGGCAATTTCTGTTGTTGAAGTACCGGCTTGGCGAAGTTTAAAGATTCTTAGGTCGCGCTCGCTAAGGAATTCGCGTGAAGCAATCTTGTTTCCTTTTTCTTCGCTCATTTAACCATCTTAGTAAACTATTTGCCAACTTTCATAAACTCGATGACCTGGAACGGGAATGTTGTTCCACGTTTGATTTTTAGAGGCCATTGACGCTCGTCGCGAGCCCCACGAAAATGGCGAACGTCGTACACGTATGGTTCCGGAGCTGTCGGGTCTGGCTGGAGGGAGATACCAAACTCTGGCCAACGGGACCAAACTGCGCTTCCGAATGGTCGTAGTTCTCTCGTGGCCAAAGTGGAACCAAGGGGTGCATGATGCTCAAGCCACATTGCGCACCCATACCTTGTTCTCAGAGAGTCAAGGTATTTAGCAATTTCTACGACAATTGATTCTGACGTTCTTCCGCCTGGGTCAACAAACGATTTATAAATAGGACCCATTACGAGTAGTTCTGGTTCTGCTCGTTCAATCGCTTCTTCCAGAATTGCCCTGTCTTGAACTTTCATCAGGTCCAGGCCAGCTGGCTTAATCAGAAGCTCTCCATATACCCGCTGGACATGTCCAACCCGCATAGCCGATGCCAGAATTTTGGAAGACATTCGACGAATAATTCTTTCTGGGTTTTCCAAGTCGACCGTAAGTGTCTTAATTGGCTTCATCTGTCCATATGTAAATGGGTGGACACCAGCGGCAGAGCACAATGCAATTTGTCGTGCAAGCATTGTCTTACCAACACCTTCTGCTGCTACAACAATTACTCGTTCCTGTTTCTCAATCAAACCAGGAATTACCCATTCATATGTTTCGTCTGTTTTTTCCGCAATAAAATCATTCCATTGGACAAATCTGCCCCTGTCCTCAATTCCTGATGAGACGGCCTCAATGATAAGTCTGTTGGCTTTTACTATTAAGGTTCCAGCATCAATGTCATCGCGGCCAAATAACTCTTTTAGTTCCTCAACTTTTTGTGCGATTGATGATGGTTTTTCTTCTTCTACTTCTTCTTCTATTTCCGCAACTTCATCACTTGAAATTTCAAATGCTGGTGCTTCTGTCTCGTCTAGTGGATTGAGTTCATCAAGGTGCAGCCCGGATGTAATGTGGTCATGTATATCTTTATGTTGTGGGCACACCCAAATCTGAGCATCTGAACCGGCAGCTTTTAGCGCATCATAAACAGTCTTGGCATGCGCAATACCTGGCTCATCATTGTCGGCAATAATTTCCACTGTTGCTCCAGCAAGAGCCTCTGTGTGTATGTCGAGCCACTTACCAGCTCCACCTGGCATGGTTGTTGCTACTATCCCATTATTAATTAACGTGTCGGCGTCTTTTTCTCCCTCCACGAGCCAAATTGGGATGTTGTTTTCACGTGCTGCGAGCACTGCGGGAAGGTTGTATAAAACCTTGGGCGTATCTCCGAGGGAATAAATCCAGCCATTGGCACCATCAGACCTGCGTTGCCTAAAAGATTTCTTTCCATCTTGATTTACATAACGAACCTTTTGAAAGAGCAACTCGCCATCTTCGTTTACATAGTCATATGACTTTACGAATGTAAGTTTGTCTGCTGGCTTTTGCACCACTGGCTGTTTCGTTTTTGGTATAACGCTCTTTGTTGATGGTGGGGTGAAATCGCCGTCTCCGCAGAGGTCGCTTTCTTTCATGTTCACAGCAGCGCATATTTCGGAAAAAGAACAGCCATTACCTCGGTGGCAAGTGACAAGAACCCTGTCTCCAGCTACGCCTATACTTAGGGATGGATTGTTGTCGTCGTTCCTGCACGGACAGCGAGCAGCCCACTGGGAGCCAGCCTGTCTGACGCCATCCAATCGACTCAGAAACTCGTTTAAGCGCTCATTCCCAGTGCTCATTATTGCTCAATCATTTTCCTTATGACGCTGTCGCGATGGTATTTCGACCCGCGATATGCAAATCCGTTTGCATTTCTTCTTCCTATCCCAGGGAGGTAAATGCGCGCCTCTCTGCTTACCAGGATATTTCTTTCAGAGCGAATATATGCGCGCTCGGCCTCGGTTTTTCCACCCCATATGCCGAGTGGTTCATGGTATAAGGCATACTCAAGGCATTCTTCTTGCCTGCTGCACTTAAAACAGATTTCCTTAGCTTCCTGGGAATCTGCGTGTACTTTCTTCAGTTCCTCTTTTGACAGTTCAGAGACGATAAGTGGAAACCACTTATTTACATCGTGACCCTTGCAAAGTCCATCTTCAGGTGGACTGTCAACGCTTCTTTCCATGTTTTTTGCCCCCGATTTTCATGCTCCTGATTGGTTTCGGGACAGCCTAGCCACATCCGATGCTGAAAGGAAGAGTAGAGCGTGTTGAATTACTAAATTTCCATTTACGTCTGTTGCGACAACGTCGATGGCTTCAATTGGTATTTGGAAGCGTGTAGCAATTATTGCTTTTGTTCTGCTTATATCAATTTCTTCTGCTGCTAATTTTTCATTAATATCATCTATTTGAATTGTTTGTACTCCAGCACCAAGTGCTTTCATTTCTTGGTTCTTGGCTTCAGCCTTTAAACACCAAGCACAAGCTAGTTTTGGAGTCGTTGCAGCTCTAGGGCGTATCTCTGTATGCCCGCACGACAATAGGTGCTTGTATTTAACTCTTCCCCATGCGCCCTCGCGGGATATTTCAACCACATCGCGGCGTGGTGCTTTACGGTGCTCTGTTGTCACAATCCACCAGGCAGGTGGAATCTATCTACTTGGACAGATTCTTGAAAAGCTTGCGCAACCAGCTCTTAACGCCACGTGCATCGACTGTGACCTGTGCTGGAATGCTGTCAATGAGCTCTTCGATTTTGTCTGCATGTTCAGCGATTTGCTTTGCAGCAACTTCCTCGAAGAATTTATTTGAATCAACGAATGTTGCTTTCTTTGTTTCTGTTGCAACCTTCTTTGCCACAGCCTTTTTAGGTGCAGCTGAAGTCTTCTTAGCCGGAGCCTTCTTGGCTGGTGCCTTTTTTGCGGCTGGCTTTTTTGCTGTTTTCTTCTTTGCTGTTGTCATGGCAAAAGACACTAGCAAAGACTTACGCCCCCCAGTGGAACACCACCTCCCCTACCAGCAAGTAGGCCGGAATAGTCTATATGCGTGGATGGAAATTATGACAATGATTATAGTAAAATAGCGTTGGCTGTGACTTCCGCGCAATTAGCTAAAACCACATGTGTTAAAGAATTTGGGATTGGCGAAGATTTATCAATGAATTTCTTCGGCTGGAACGACGATGCTTTGTCAATAGTTTGCCAAATGAAACAAGAACTTATGAGGGATACCCCGGAAGCCAGGTTGGAGCGTTGCGCGGAGCTCTGCAACGTCCTTAGGCGTTATTGGGGCGTTGATTCAATCAGCATGGTCGCAGAGGGCTATTGCTCGTTCGACCAGGCCGAGACAGCTGGCACAGAGCTCTCCCAGGCCTTCCTGGACCCCAATAAGCCTGTTAAAGAGTGTATTACCGTAACCCATGTTGGCCCCGTGGAAAAAGGGGAGAATGTTTACATAACGACGATAGTTGCCGTCCCATATGTCTATGAGCTCGGTAGGAGCATCAATTGGTTTGACATGATTGTTTACCCTGAAAGCCGCAAAAATAATTTCAGGAACGCCCGCTACCCAGCCGCTATCGATAAAGCCTTAAAACAAAGGGTTGTCGACGACCTGCCCGATGAGGCATACGACGAACTACGCCAGCTTATTTTGGCTAATGGTTTTCATATAGAAGAGTTTGATTAAAGTAATATTTAAATATGCCATTTTACGACAATCCATATACATCATCATTTGATGCAGGGAAACTATTTGATGATATTACGTTTGTAAAAGCAGACAGAATGCCATGCCCTGTTTGTGGACATCCGACTGGCGACTGTAAATCCACAGATAATCCACAGCCTGTGAGGATTGCTGGTTTTGGCTTAAGCGAGTCGCTTAAAGACGTTCAAACATTCTTACTAGAAGAAGATGTTTTTGAAGAGAGACAAATAACACCATTTTTAAAGACGCGTGTACTCGTCTATCCCAAGGGGAAGCAGATACCATACGCCGAAGCAGAAAGACTCGGATTGATACAAAAGTTCATATGACTTTTGAACCTTTCAGTATTTTCTTCTGAGTTACAATCGACACCTACCAAAAACAACACCGTTAGGGAAAATTATGACCTTGCTAGACCAATCATTCGTGGATTCGTATTCTCAAAAACAAGCTCCCTGGGGTTTTAATGGAATGGGGGAAGTTGTATTCCTCCGTACTTACAGTCGCAAAAAGGAAGACGGTACCAACGAGACCTGGACTGAGACTCTTCAGCGTGTCATCAATGGTGCACATGAGATTGGTGTTGATTACACAAAGGAGGAGGCAGAGGCCCTTTTCGACCACTGCTTCAATCTCCGCTGTTCGTTCTCTGGCCGCTCTCTGTGGCAGCTCGGAACACCACTCGTTCAGAAATTCAATGCGACATCGCTGAACAATTGTTACTTTACAAACATCGAAAAGATTGAAGACTTCGAGCTTTTGTTTGAGTATCTCATGCTTGGTGGTGGCGTTGGCTTCTCTGTTGAACGCTCCAAGATTCACGAACTTCCAAAGGTTAAGACTGGAGTTAGCATTACGCACGAACGCTCCAATGATGCAGACATAATTGTTCCAGACTCGCGTCAAGGATGGAAGCGTCTTCTCCACGCCGTACTGAAGTCGTACTTTGACACTGGCAAGTCTTTCTCGTACTCCACAATTCTCATTCGTGAATTCGGTGCACCACTGAAAACCTTTGGTGGTACAGCATCTGGCCCGGGTGCGCTTATTGACGGAATCGCAGACATCTGCAAGGTTATGCAAAACCGTGAAGGGAAAAAGCTCCGTTCAGTTGATGTTCTCGACATCTGCAATATTATTGGTCGCATCGTTGTGTCTGGTTCTTCACGTCGTTCGGCACAAATCGCAATGGGCGACCCTGACGATGTTCTTTTTATCCGTGCAAAAAACTGGTCGTCAGGAAACGTTCCCGGCTGGCGTGCAAACTCAAACAACAGTATTTATGCCGACTATTACGAAGAAATCATGCCAGAGCTCTGGAAGGGCTATGACGGAACTGGTGAGCCATACGGCCTCCTGAATCGTCGCCTTGCTCGCAAGTATGGCCGTCTTGGTGAAACCAAAACAGACAACTCAATTGACGGTTTCAATCCATGCGCAGAGATTGCATTGGCGGACGGAGAGTCGTGCAACCTTGCGACAATCTTTTTGCCCAATGTGGAATCACTCGAGCAGTTCATGGAGATTTCACGTCTTCTCTATAAGACCCAAAAGCAGATTACGCGTATGGCGTATCCGTATGAAAAGACAACGAATATCGTCAGCAAAAATGCACGTCTCGGCCAGTCTGTAACGGGTATTTTGCAGTGCAGCAAGGAAAAGCTCGAATGGCTATCTCCTGCGTATGAGTATCTGCAGGCGTTTGATGCAACATACTCAAAAGAGCGCGGTTGGCCTACATCGGTTCGTCTAACAACCGTTCAGCCGTCAGGAACGCTCTCGCTTCTCCCAGGAGTAACACCTGGAATCCATCCGGCGTATGCGCAGTACTACATCCGTCGAGTTCGATTCGGTGCAGCCGACCCACTTGTTGACGGCCTGCGCAAGCGTGGACATAAGGTCGTTTGGGATATCGGCATTGACGGCCGAGAGGACCATACGAAGTATGTTGTTGAATTCCCATGCATGTCTCCAGAGGGCTCGGTATTAGCAGCAGACATGACTGCTGTTGAGCAGCTCGAATGGGTTAAGCGCATGCAAACCGAATGGGCAGATAACGCTGTCTCCGTGACCGTGTACTACCGCAAGGAAGAGTTGTCGGAGATTCAGGACTGGCTCAGCAAGAACTATGACAAAAGCGTTAAGTCCGTGTCATTCCTGCTTCACGCCGACCACAACTTCCCGCTTCCTCCGTACGAGGAAACGACCAAGGAAAACTATGAGAAGATGCTCGCAAAGATTGACTCATCAATTCCGCTTCAGCAGACGACATTCCTTGGTGATTTGGAACTCGACAATTGCGCAACAGGTGCTTGTCCGATAAAGTAATTGGCATGCGTCGGTGGCCAAACGGATAAGGCAACAGACTTCTAATCTGTAGACTGCAGGTTCGAATCCTGCCCGACGCGCCATGAACAAGGAGGAATATTGGACTACGGTTTTGTTCGTTTAGATGGCTCTTTGGCGGATGACCTTTCTGTGGTCAATGCAGCACGGGTATCTTTCAAGTCTTCACAGCAAGAGATGGATTCTGCGGCAATCGGCTTAATCGGATTCCTCATGCGTGAAAAGCATGGTACGCCTTTTGAACATAATGCTTTCAGATTCCATGTCAAATGCCCCATTTTCGTAGCTAGAGAATGGTTTAGGCACAGAATAGGTTCTTTCAACGAGTTCTCATCTAGATACAGCAAAATGGGCAATGAGTATTATGTACCAAGTCCTGGATATGTGCGTCAGCAAAAAGGGAAACCAGGTGCATATAAGTTTGAGCCAGTAGATGAGGTTGTTTCGCATCAAGCAATTGAAATAATAGAAAACACCAATGCCCGTGCATTCGAGGCATATGAGCACCTGCTTGGGATTGGCGTGGCAAAAGAGGTGGCACGAGTTGTGCTGCCGATGAGTTCGTATACACAGTTTTACTGGACAGTTAATGCACGCGCATTAATGAATTTTCTTGCTTTACGTAATAACGAACATGCACAACGCGAAATACGGGAATACGCGGTTGATGTAGAAGAGATTTTCGCATCAAAAATGCCGGTTACGTACGCTGCATGGGTTGAGAATGGTAGGGTTTGTCCGTAATCATTGGCGAGTAGCTCAGTTGGCAGAGCAAGGGACTGTTAATCCCTGTGTCGTAGGTTCGAGCCCTACCTCGCCAGCCATACGGGACGTAGCACAGCTTGGCTAGTGCGCTTGTCTGGGGGACAAGAGGTCGTGGGTTCAAATCCCGCCGTTCCGACGCTATAGTTGTAGTTCTGTCGGAGTCCGACGACAGCAGAAAATAAACGGGCTTGGCCTTTGTCCAGAGGGCGACATGATTCTGTGGGTTTGGGTGCATCCACAAAGCGTCTGGTCACACCCTGCGGAGCGGTGGCAGAGAGGCTTATTGCACCTGTCTTGAAAACAGGAGTCCGTTTGCGCGGACCGGGGGTTCAAATCCCTCCCGCTCCTCGAAGGGTTCGTGGCGGAATGGCAGACGCGCCAGATTTAGGTTCTGGTACCTTGAGTGTGAGGGTTCAAGTCCCTCCGAGCCCACTAGGATGCTTGCTACGCCCTTGTAGCTCAGTGGTAGAGCAACCGCCTTGTAAGCGGTAGGTCGTCAGTTCAATCCTGACCGAGGGCTCCAGATACTAGAATTATATGTATGGGTGTCACCATATATAGAAACATGGAAATTGGGGATGTTCCTGCTACCCCGCCGCACCCGCACATAGATGAATCAATCACCACTGAATCAAGAAAATCGCTAATCGACATGGGAAGTATCCTCGGACTCCCAATTAGCTACCAACAAGAGCAGGGTGGTCGCCTGATTCAAAATCTGGTACCAGTGCACAAAACCGAATATCAACAGATTTCGACCTCATCAAAAGTTGAGTTAGAAATGCACACGGAGACTGCGTTCCACCCATACCGACCATCACACGTGCTTCTGCTTTGCCTCCGGGGAGATGATTCTGCCGTCACGACGTATGCAAACGACTTTGACATAGTTGAAAAACTTAGCGATGAGGCTATAAACGTCCTGCAAAAACCATGGTTCACAACGCAGGTCGATGAGAGTTTTAGAACCAATGGTGAACCAAATATGAAGATGACAACGTCTATTTTGCGTAAAAAAGATTCATCTGAATCTGCATCGTGGAAGCTTACCTATGATTCTTCATTCATGGAGGCTGCCGGAGTGGATGAGAAATCACAAATCGAGGCTGAAAGAGCTCTAGAGGAGATGCGAAACGCTGTAAACAAATCCATTCAGGAAGTAGTACTAAAGACTGGTGACTTGATGATTATTAATAACGATAATACTGTTCATGGAAGACGGCCTTTTCAGCCAAGGTATGACGGAACGGACAGATGGGTTCAAAGAATGCTTGTTGTGCGGACATATCCGCCGACGGACCATATTTCAGGTCACATAATCACAACTAAGTTCCGTGCAAATGTCTAAGGGGTGCATTATTTCCTACGATGTATTTTCTAATCCAGAGTATGACCTGTACCCAATAGTCATTATGCAGGCACGATATGGCGGAACATACGAAGGCGGAGCGTGGCTGGCGATTGGTTGTTTTGAGAGCCTCGAAAAGGCGGGTCTAAAGGACTACGTTGAGGGCGATGACTACGATGCGGTTGAGTTCTGGACATCTGGAAAATCGTGGAAAATTGGTCGTGGACCAAATCCGAATTCTGCAGCCATGGACTTATGCACTAGGAACGGTTTCGACCCCAATATGCTTATTCGTACATTTCTGGGTTAGACGTTTTTATTATCTTACGCAGTTGTAGCGCGTAAGGGATGGAAACAAAAATACTTACTGGTATCAGCGCAATAAGAAACTTCATTTTTGTAAAACCCTTCACCTGTTGTCTCCGCTCCCGCTAATTACGTTACGCTCTTTTCTATCAAAAAGTTTCTCGATATTTTTTTTAGCAATTTCTTCGAGACTGAATCCAATTACGACTCCAATCTGGGCGATGTACCAAAGAACATCTCCAATTTCACCCATTATTTCGTGGCGTTTTTCTTCAATCGAGCCGCCATCACGGATAATCTTCTTTACCTTTCCAGCCACTTCCCCAGCCTCAGACGTGACCCCAAGCGTTAGGTATTCAAGTGCTTTTTCCGGTGGATATTTTGCTGTTTGCTTTGTCAGCTCTTGATACTCATTGAAGTCCATGATACCGCCCATCTATTTTAGAGATACTTTTACTATTTCAATCTAAATTAGCGATTGTCATGCCATACTGTTCGTCATGTCAGCACTAATCGCACTCATCATAACAGCCTCGGCAATTTGTTCTATCCATATGTTTCTCATGAAGTCGGTCGAGAACTACGACGGCTACGGGCAACAGGGCGGCTCATTTAGGGAGTGGCGAGAGTTCGAAAAGCAGAAAATGGATGGCTGGCTATAAAGAATAGCCCGAAATAGCCATATTCCCAGTTCCGGCATATTGCGGCACAAATGTAATAGTCTTGCCACATGAAAACTATTTATGGCATGGTCAAGACATGGGTGAAAATTAAAATACGCTATAGAAAAGTTAAAAGAAACAAAGTCATCTACTAGCCATGTTGTTTTCAATTTTCACAAAGAAGCCATACTCGGCCGTACCCGTTGCCGAGTCAATGTACCAGGCGATTGGATTTGACAGATGCAACCCAGAAAGAAACTGGGAATGCGAAATGTCAATATTCTCGCCATGGTCGGAGGTTGAACGGCCCGAATATAGCTATAAATACAACAAAGATGGATTTCGTTCATCTGATTTTGAGGAAAACCCCGAGGTAATTACTCTCGGTTGCTCTATAACTTTTGGACAAGGCCTGCCAGTAGAACATACCTGGCCACATATTTTTACTGAGCTTTTAAATTCTGGTGGGTCAAAATATAAGTTTGGAAACATTTCGTATGTTGGTGGAAGCATTATGAAATGTGTGTCCGCATTCTTTTCTGTTATAAAGATGTATCAGATTAAACCAAAGTACGTCATAGCAAATTTTCCAAATTTTGAAAGATTTTGGTTCATGAGTACAAATATGGACGGGTTGTACGACTATCACCTAAGTCCGCAGAAAATGAAGGTTAAGGCTGTTGCGCCTTACGACTACAGCGAACTTGTCCCAATTGAGCAAGCATATTTTTCAAATCTAGAATATATAAAACTATTGGAGACATTCTGTAAATCACTTGGAATAAAACTGCTGTGGAGTACATGGACGACAAATCTGACTATGGAGATGGAGCAATTTCTTGTCGAAAACTTTGACAGTTATATTCCAGACTCAACTCGAACCGAGTGGAAACCAAATCATGAGTATTTTGTTGATGCGAAAAACAGGGACGAACTAGTTGATATTTTTCGTATGAAAAATTACGAAAAAAAGATGTGCCATATCGAATTCTCTAATCTTGAGGATTTTGATTTTGCATACGATTACCACAAGAACCCTGGAAATCCTTCTGGGAGCTCTGTATGCTGGCCGCACTCTGGTATGCATCGACACATGCATTGGGCTGAAATGTACCACTCACGGCTTATTGGTCAATAAGTATTCCTAATCGTTTTTCTTCCGGAGGATTGTCTGGTATATATCTAAATCCTTCTGGAATATTTTCCAATTGCTCAATATCCCATACTGGAATCATTCTTGTGTTACCCCATAGGAAATCTGGATTTTGTCTTAGGTGAATTTCAACTAGTTTCCCGCCAATATATTCGCAGTTGATAACTGGATATTTATCGACAAAACTATGAAGCATTTTCGGTAGTGGAAGGTAATGTTTTTCCTTTACCCAATAGTTGAATCTGTACAAAGGGTCAGATTGATTTCGATACCCAGCGACAGTTAGTACCTGCTCTCCACCCATGTAATCCACTGACACGTGGAGGCCATTAAATTTCTTGACCCAAAACTCACCCGGGTGAATATCCATCACCCAATCGCCCTTTTCTCTGTATTCTATTCTTGCGTTTTTGCTTAATCCTTCGAAGTTCGTTACGGGTCTTACGCAATACATTCCAGACTCTGGAATAGCAAAACCACGAGAGCCGCAGACGTGACCGGCCCTTCTAGCAACTATAAGCTTGCAGAAAATCCAGGTATCTTCGTCATCTATAAAACCCCATACATGTTGGTCTGTGTGTAATTTTTTAGGGCTCGATAAAAATGCACTCACCTGGACACTCTTCTGCTGCCTCAATTACATCATTTAGCAAAGAGTCTGGAAATGAAGCCAAGCCTTCTCCGCCCTGAGGATTTCCTTTTCTTTGGGCGAAAATCTTGTCCCCTTCGCGCACATACGCAATCCCGTCTTCCAAGATTGTGAACACACTTGGCGCTATCTCCTCGCATAGTCCATCTCCAGTACATAGGTCTTGGTCAATCCATACTTTCATATTTTTTACTTCGTCTTGAACTCTTCCCATGTCTTGTCGCCAACGCCGAAATACTCACGCGCATTCCCGGACTGGATGATGTCGATATTCAGACATGCTGTTGACGGATTATCAATGTCATCGGATGAGTAGATTCGTGCCAATATTCTTCCGTACTTATCATTTTTGTCAGGAATCGTATTAACAAAAACCCACTTGTGATTAGCAAGCCAATCTTTTGTGAAGTCTTTTGCTTTTAGACCGAGTTCTTTTTCTTTAAGGTCTTTTGTGCGTGACTCTGGAGTGTTGACCCCATATAGGCGTACACGGATTTTGTGATGAATATTAAATCCAAGGTCAATCATCAGGTCGATTGTGTCGCCATCAATGACGCCAAGCACTGTTGCGCCGTACCAAAAACGCTGCATTAGAAGTCTCTTGGCTGACGATTCCTGCGGATTGGAGTACGTGAATTATTTTCTGTCTGACGGATTGGTGTGCGAGAGTTGCTCTCTGTCTGACGAATTGGCGTCCGAGACGTCCTGCCTGCTGCGTCCGGCCTCCTATTCGGACGTGAGCGGTCAGTCCTATCGGCACCACGTCTGTCGTTCGCGCCTGTTCTCGTATCTGGTCCGTATGCCTGGAGAGTCCCATCACGCTGTTCTCTTATGTATTCTCTATCCTTTGGTGGTTGACCATCGTATTGTTGAAGCTGGCCATCAGCATCCTCAAGAATGTAGCCAGGCTTATACTCTGAACGACTTGCCCTATCCGCTGAATCTGGACGACGATTTGGTCTGGACCTATCAGCTCTATCGGCACCAGGTCTATCGCTTTCTGCGCCAGGACGGGTGTCTCTACGTCCTACCCCGGCACGAACCGGGCTATCTCCACCTGTTGAGTTACCAGCACCCCTCATTGCTCGCTGTCTTTCTGCAGAATCAGGACGACGATTTGGCTCACGCGTTCTTCCAACACCAGCCCTCACTGGTTGGTCGCCGCCAGTCGAGTTTCCTATACCACGAGCGGCTCTTTGTCTGTCTGCCGAATCAATTCTTCGGTTCGGTGCTGAACGGTCAGCCCTGTCTGCTGGAACTCTGTCGTTTGCGCTGGTTGGTCTTCTTGCGTCTGTCTGCCCCCTACGCGTAGCCGCATCAGTTACGTTGCCTACGCCCTCATTTGCTCTTCTGCGCTGAGCTGAGTCGGTTATTGAGTTGATACTACGCTTCTTTGCAGCCTCTTGCTGAGCGCGAATTCCATCAGCATATGTTTGTCTGTCAAACTGTGCCCTTGCCCTAGCTCTAGCGTTCCGCTCTTGCTGGCTTCTATCCTGCACTCGAGCATTTGGCTTTATTCCTTGTGCCGTGAGCTGACCACGAACATATTGGCGTCTACGCTTCTCATAGTCTTGATTACTTGAACGCTTGTATGGTGCGCGCTGCTCATTTTCTGTTCCATCAAAAATAACTCCGTCGCCGTCGCGGTCTACGCCATCGCCAGCGTCGCCTGCACCAATCGCACCGCTTCCCTGCTGCCCAATCGTTTGGCCTGGAAGCTGCTTTGATTCTGTTTCAACCTCGTCGCTCTTCTTCTTTGTGCGCTCATAGCGCTCAAGAAGTCTTCTTCCTTTTGCTGCGAGTTTTGCTGCTGCTGCTGCATCACCTGGAACTGGCTCACCCCATGCTGCTGCAGAAAGCGCAAGGCGCGTAGCGCGACCTTTTTCGTCTTTCATTGGACCTGACGGATTGGTGAAGAATCTTGTAAGGAATGAACCTTTTCTGCGCATCTTTTCCGGCGTATCTGCAGCGCCTTTTACGCCCGGTTTAAGATTTGCGCCTTCTGTTCTCTTGAAGTGCGCACGACCAGCAGCGGTCAATCCACCCTTTGGGTCCTTTAGTTTTGGCTTAGCGCCTTTTTCTTCTTGTTCGAATTCATGCGACAGGTAATCAAACACTGTTGCAGAAAAGTATTCATCGTAGATTGGTTCATCTATCTCAATATCATCTTCTTTAACAGAGAGAACATTCTCAATCTCTGTAAGGTCTTTAAAGAGTTGTTCGATTTCGTTGTTATCGTCCATGGGTACATTCTCTCATAATTAGTGGTGTAAAAAGAGAACCCCCGGTCTTTTTACAGACCGGGGGCTGACTCTTTAGCTATTGCTGATTATCAGCTCGGCTGAGCGTCGAAGTCGACTTTGACGAACGCTTCTGGGCGCTTGACAGCAAGGGCGAGACGCTGCTCGGCCAAGATGACAATCGCGTTGCGTACGAAGAAGTCTGAGTGCTGCTCAGAGATTCTGATTGAAGCCTGCTCGCGGTCGTACAGCTGTGCTGCTGTTCCGAACGCACCAACGAGGCCCGTTCCCTCAGCGATTGCTGGGGTATCGACAACTGGCATTCTCCAGACGCGTGGCTCGCCACCCATTGCAACTGAAACTGCAACGAGGTACTGACCCTGCTCGTCCTTCGTCAACTCGATGTCTTCCCAGTCGTTCGGGTGAAGAACGATGCCCGATGGCTCGTAGTAAGCAAGGAATGACAACGTGGCGGCGCGACGAATCGCATCTGCCTTGGTGTCTGCGACTGGCGTTGTTGCGCCGTCTGACCATGCGTACTCCTGGATGTTCGGGGTGTTCAAAACGCCGAGGAGGTTCTCGCCAGCACCATCGCCGTTGAGAATCTGGTTGTCTTCAAGGAGGCGCAAGCCGTACATGAGTTCGTTGTCGATGATTGAACGCAGCTGCGGCTCATCGGCAAGAACGTTACGGTGTGCAGCTTCCCAGTGAGCCAGTGTGCGGACCGGAGCCTGCTCACCAACGAACGAGAATGAAGACTGTGGCTTAAGAGCAAACGCGTTGTTCGCGTTGTTGCGCTCGGCGACAGTTGAAGCTGAGTTAACACCAGCTGAGTACGCGTAGCCAGCCTGAATCGGCGTTGTGAAGCCGAGCTGACGGAAGTACTCGATAACAGCTGCTGTTGTCGTGCGGACCGGGAACAGGTCACGAACGCGCTTGGTACGCATTGGCTGCGTTACCATCGCATCGCGCTGTACGGTGCCGAACGAACCAATGCGGCTGTTCGTTACTGATGTGTTCGGAAGGGCTGAGTAGACATCCTTGACCATGAGGCCGCCGGTGAAGGAAGCCTTTACCTGCCACGGAGCGACCATGTTCGCGCCATTGCGGCCGTTGGCCAATGACTTGAACTCAGCTGACTCGAGGAACATTTCGCCGATTGACTTGATTTCTGAGCTGGTGAGCTGTGATACTTCAGCAGCTGCAGCAGCAAATGAACCAGCAACGGTCTCTGTCGGCTGTGATGACCAAGAGTCAACTGACTCCATGGCCTGCATGCCGTCGATGAGGCCCTTGATTTCCTTGATGTCGGCCATGTTCTTGTCGAACGCGGTCTTCTGCTCTGGGGTGACGACAACTGTGCCGTCTTCTACACGGAATGAATCCGCAATGGCCTTGTTATCGGCCATCTTCTGACGAAGTGCGCCTTGCAGTTCGTTCAGTCTTGACTTGTCTTGCGACATGATTACTCCTGATTTGGAATTGAGGGTTGGATATTTTTTTCTGACGGCTTAGGTAAGCACCCAGCCCTGAATATATAAAGTAACAGAGATTTACACTCTTTAGTGGAACTAGTTTTATTACAAAATTATTGTGTGTAAATCTTTAATAAGAAGTCTAAAAATTACTTCTTCTTTTGACGCTTGAGTTCTTCTTGGACTATCTTGCGAACGCTTCTCTCGTTTTCCGCACGCTGGCCGCGTCTACCGAGAGATGTTGCTCCTGCGACTCGTGAATAATCGCTCATATTTGTGCATGGCATCCATACTGCACGCCCGCTTTTAGAGATTCTTCTGCTTATCCCAATACACCCAAGCTGACGCGAACGAGCTCTTGCCGACTCCGGGTCGATAAATACATCTGGGTCATTGTCTCTTACGTATTCCGGCCCAATTCTTTCTGCTTTCGCTGCCATCCCGGCCTCGCCAGAAACAGCGCTAACTATTCCAACCCCTGGAATAGCAGTAATACCGCGAATCGGCTTTTCGTCCAATTCTTCCCATCCGTCGTTGCGTTTCTTCCTTTTACGTTTCCTATTGAAGGCGAAGGCTTTTTCTTTCAATTTGCTTGTTTCTCCAAGATTGGAAAGTCTTGTAAGTTCTTCTTCTGATGCGCATGGAAGCCAGTTACCATCTCCGTCCTGGTGCACCCCAGAACAGCCAACCATCTTGGCTACTTCTTGGGCCTGCTCTTTTGAGACTGGTTCTTTTTGTTTGGCCATTTCAGAATCTTTCGTGAACGTCTTTTTTTGCAACCTCTATGCGGTTGCCATTTGTTTTATAAATTGGGGACAGCGACTTTGCGCGGCGCAAGGCACGTCGATTGTCGGAATTTGTTGATTGTTCTAGATTCTTCACTCGAATAAACCTTCGCGTAAAACTGCTCCCGAGCTTCCCTTGAAGTTCTGTTGCCTTACCCATTAGCTCGGTATCGTTTTTTGCACTAATTATCGAACCGGATTGACTCTCTATTGCTAATCCAGAATTCTTAATTCCAACCGAAAATGATGATTTTCTATTGTCGGAAATGAATTTTCGTGCTTTTAGGTTAAATTTATTCATTTTTGAAAGATTTATAGAATTTTGTGAAATTTTATCTTCTAATGTTTTTGTAGCAAACTTATCTACTTTTGCGAATTTTGCCCGTTCGACAAAAACTGGCCGCAATAGGGCAACTTTTTCAAGAATCGTTTCGGTGAATGATTTTTCACTTTCGGTTGACTCAGCTGTTTTTGAAACAATTTTGTCCAAAATGTTTTTTGACACAATTTTGAAAGCTGTCTGAGATATTCCATCAGGCATCGGATATTCACCAGATTTAGAAAATGATGCTTCTGCTTCTTTTGCCCATTCTGAGCCCAATTCATGGAAGCCGTAAAACCTTGTCGTTTCCTGTTCTTTTACTATCAGCGCAAAGTTCGCATCTCTTACTGCGTCTTTGAGTATTGATATAGAAGCCATAATTAACCTTTCAACACCTCTACGAATGTTTTCTTGCTTTTCGCAAGGGTCTCTAATCTATTTTTAAACAGCACTTCAATGATGTTCAGGTGCGCCTCTTCTCCAGCAGACAAACCGTCCATCTTCATCCGTCTTCTTAGCTCGCTCATTTTGAAAGACTTTGCCCTACTTAGCAACGCATCTATATATCTTCTAAATGCAGCTTGTTGGTCGGATTTCAGCTGTGAGTAATATTCAGAATAGTTCGGCATTCCAGCGGCTTTGTAGAACTCATCAATTTTCATCTTTGTTCGTTTTGATATTTCTATCTTGTCCAGGTCTGTCAAGCCAGATGTTGTATTTTGTGCAAGCATCGCTCTTACTTGGCCAGATACTTCCATTGCGTAAATAGACGAATTAGGGCGTTCTCTTTGGTCTGTGAGGAAGTCTGAAATCATTATTCGAGCAACATCCTGCGGGTCTAGTTCTGAAAACTTTATATTTGGGTTCAATTTAGAACCCTGCAATGCGGTCTCTACGTCTTCGCGCAGATACTGTCTCTTTTCTCCCGGCTTTCCAACGAAAAAGATATCTGGAGACTCAAGACCAAGATGCTGTTGCAAATCAGATGCGAAGAACTCACCAATATGTTGATATTTCTTGGGTAGCTGACTCCAGAAATATTTGTTTCCGCCAACTGTAATCAAAGATTGGTTGTTGGCCAATCTTGAAGAATTTATCACCTTTGATTCCCTGAGAACCTGTGGAAGTATTTCTGCAGAAATCTGAGAAATGCTTCCGCCATCTATTAAGTGCTGAATTGCTTCTTCGAGATTCGTAATTTTCTTTCCTACTGCCCTGTTTGATACTGTCCTTCTTGGTGACTCGGGTGCTATCGGAGTCTTTGCCGCACGTAACTTGAATCCGCTTACTGCCCATCTCGGCTTGCCGTTGATGATTTCATTTGGATTTTTTATTCCAACGAAGTTCTCTGTATATCCGATTCCATCGCCTGTTTCATCTGCGACCATTTTCAGCCTTGATGCTGGGTCTTTCCCGAGCGGAGACTCAATGGCTGTATTGACAGTGCGTCCAAGTTTTCTTCTTTCTCCGACGGAAAGTTTTCTTTTCTTTTCTAGGGTCAAAGTTGAGCCACCAGGTAGCACGTAAACAAGAGAACGGACCCCAGTGTTGGACAGGAGCCCCAACTCATCATTACCTATATCCTGTGGAGAAAGCGCAGAGAGCATATATGTTGCCCCCTCCATGTCCCTGTTATCAGGTATTGCGCGCAAGACTTTTGCTGGCACGACAGGTTCAAGAACAAAACCGTCTCTTCTAACCATTCGTGCAGCGCGTCCATTATGCGAACCAAGGTCAGATACGAGTTTCTTTACTTGCTCCAAAGATGCGCCGCGATTTTCGTTTGTTACTTTAGGAATTTGTGGCTTCCTAGATTGAATGAGGCTCTGTGGATATTCGCCAGCGCCAAGAGGTGTTCCAGTAACTTTTTCTGGCTTCTTCCCCCTAGCGGCACGACGCAGTGCGGCAAGCGCAAGACCAAGAGGGGATGGGATGTCAAAAAGTTTTGCACCACAAGTCGACAAGCGTGAGTCTGTGAATCTTCCACCGTATTGATAGCCCTCTGGGCACCTATATCCACGATTTTGACCAGGCAGAGAACCGCCACGACCGCCACCAGGTTTTCCCGGTGTAATTGTTCGATAAATTGCGGACCTGACCGGAGAGCGTATTGGGTCAGTGTCTCCAGGAATAGCTATAGATACCAAACTGCGTCCAAGTCTGGATGCTTTTACCTGAACGCCATCTTTAATTATCGTCTTTGACGACAGTGACCTATTTGTTCCATTTCTCTTGCTTAGCGCTTTGTAGTTAACTACGTCCTGATTCAGTGGAAGCGATTTTCGCGAAATGTTTCGAGGGTAAGACTTTTCGCTGTCCACAAGAAATACTCTTGCGACAGTGACCTGCTGACTATATGGACAGCATGATTGTGCTTCTTTTGTCCTAAACATATTCCCCACCGCAGCATTCTGCGGATTTACGTCCAGCTGGGATTTCGACAACGGTTTTCTTTCCGTTTTCGTCTTCGCCCTCCATCTCCCAGTTTGAATCGTCACGCAAGAACTCAATAAATTTCGGCTCCATCTCCATGAAGTCACGGAGAACGTCCATTGCGTGGCGGAAGTCAGAAACCGTTACTACGTCCATTGGCGAGTTCTGCTCAGCGGCTTTGAACTCATGGAAAAATACTTCCTTGTCCATAAGCTCCTGCTCAAGTGATTTGCCCTTGGTCGGTCGCTTTGCCGCTCCACGAAGATGTCTTGCAAACTCCATGTTTGTCCAGTTTTCTTTCTTCAACTTTCCACGACAGTTCTTCATTGTCGGGTGATGGCAACCCTCGTTTGGCCACAGTCCAGTTGTTTCATGGTGCAGCCATGCGCAGATATTGTTCAACGGATAGAGCTCTGGGTGGTTTGCAAGAATTACTCTGCAACGTCGAAATCCACCCGGCTTGCGCATGATTGGCCTCCAGTAGCGAAGCAGGCGCTCGAGGTTCCCGCGGCGTGGGCCGTAGCCACGCATGATGTCACCAGTGACGATTTCCTGTGGGATTATTCCGCCAAGTGGGTCGGCCTTAATTTCATTTTCAGACATTGTCGTTGCTGCTTTCCTTGGAACCGTGCGGAATGGATACCTTATAATCTACCATTTCACCAGAAGTCTTATAATTCATGAATTTAATAGCTTGTGAATTTTTCTTTTGAAGTTTCTTTTTTGTCTGTCCGAGACTCGTTTCGATGTTCAACTTCCCGAGAACCTCTTTGTCAATCTTTATGCTTTTTTTGATAAACATTTCAAACCATTTCCCTTTCGTGGGGATTTTTGGAGCATCCCAGAAGAATCTATGGAATGAAGTGTTCCTAATTTGATTCAGTCCTTTTACTTTTGCTGACCAAGAAATTAAATAAATCTTTACGGTTGAGCCATCTTCCCGGACGATTATTCCGTCCCTGGAGCCAGCAGGGGCATCAAAGTCGTAATAAACACGATTACCCTCATGGGTTCCAACTAGTACGGCTTTCATGTCAGGCAATCACATCTCTTGAACCGGGCTTGCGCATTTTTTCAAGAATACTCTTTAGTTCGTTATCCATTTCGGAAATAATTTGCTGCTGAAGCATTCGGCCAACATTTTCATTGCCGATGGCGTCTTTGTCATACGTTCTAGGGTTTTCAATATTGATTCCGTCTGGATGGGCGATACGGACGTAATCTATGCCCATTCCTTCGTACTTCTGTTTTATCTTCTTGGCCGCGCGGTACTCACGAAGTTTTTGCATCGACGGCGTGTTCATCATTGAGCTATCTGATATTGAGTAAAAGTACGCAATCTCTTCTGGTGTAAAGCCAAGTTTTTCGAGACGCCCTTTGACTGATGTCTCATTCACGACATCCGATATGTCTTCATCCTGAGCGAGTTTTTGGACCTTGGTGTACGGATAATGAATTCCTTCAACTTCGTCTTTTTTGAAACCACCGAGAATATGAGCTTCGAACGGTTCGTGCGGGCGTTCACTTGGGTCAAGTTTCCCGACTGGGACCATTCTCCCCTTCTCGTCTCTTCCGGCATTTATTGATGAAAAGTTTTTGTCCATAGACGCTTGGATTAGATGCAACATGGCTTCTGCATCCTTGCTTCCACTTCCTATCCCGTCGGTGCTTATCAGCGCATCTGCGATGTCTTCTGGTTCCATTGAGTTCATCATTACCGGTCTATGCGCAGACGCAAGAGAGTCACCACGACCATATGCTGTTCTTTGCGATACATCAGAACGAAGCACAAGCTCTATTTCGCCGAATGCCGTAAGACCATCGCCAACAATATCATTATCACCAATTTCGAAGATTGCGTCAGAAGATATATTCCCTTTACCGTTGGCTTTTACTCGACGTTTCTTTTCCTCATCGTGTGATTTGTGTACGACATACCCGGAAACCGGACGGTTTGCTGATGGCATGTTTCTTCCAAGGCCGATTCTTGATTGATATTCCTTGTTGTAATAAGTTGCTGCACGACCAGACTTCTTTCCGGAAGAAAAGAAATCATCTTCGTACTCAAACCTGCCAGTAGAAGGTTCTTGTGGGGTTGTGTACAGGTCGGCAAACGGGTCATCGTATTCACTTGAACTAGTGGTGCTTTGAGCAGGTGTTGTATCAGCAAATGGGTCGTCATATTCAGAGCTTGCTGGTCGCGAAGTAGATGGCGTCAGGTCGCCGAATGGGTCGTCATATTCAGAATTCCCAGGCTTGGGTGCGGACGGTACTGGGTCACCGAATGGGTCGTCATACTCACCCATTGAAGCCTGAGATGGTCTAGCTGTTGGGGCAGATGACGGTGAATCTCCAAATGGGTCCACTTCGGACGATTCTGAGCTATTACGCCCACGCCTCCTCCTACCAAGTCTCCCACGCACGCGAGATGCAGCAGATTCTACTGCGTCTTTGGCTTTACCGGTTGCTTCTGTAAATGATTCTGGCGCACCTTCTTTCGCGCGCTCAACGAGTTCTCTTGCGCGAGCAGAATTTTCTTCTGTAAATACTCGCTCATCAAGGAACTGAGAACCAACGCTCCATGCATCTGTAAGTTTGTCAACAACCTCGTCAGGGAGTCCATTCGGTGCAACTCTATCGACTTGGCGCATGGCCACTTCTGCCATTTCGGCAGTTATATGACCACGCTCCACGGCTTCTTCAAGTGCTCTTTCAGCAATCTCTCGACCAGCTCGTCGTGCAACATCTTGAGCTAATGCTGCAGCAAAACCAGCAGGACCGCCAGCAGCAAGTGCGGCAGCAAATTGCATTCCATACTTAACGCGTTCTTTAGTTTGTTCGTCTGCTCCAGAACGCTTCAGCGCTGCGTCAACTATCTTGTCTGTAATTCTTGAGCTAAGAGCGCCAGAAAGCTTTCCTCTTCGTCCAGATGAAAAACCACCTGTTCCGAAATTGCCAGCGCTTCGAGATATGGGCGAAGATAGAACTGACTCAGGAGTTACGGTTTTACCTTCTCTCTGGAGTTTTATTGCACGGGCCATAAGCGCAGGACCGACTTCTTTGAGAACGTCATTTCTCACGGAACCATTATCTGTATATCTGGTCCCCGGGCTCACTAATTGTGAAATACCGAAAATTGGTTTTTGCTCGCCTAGTATTTGTCTTTCATCTCCTGGACCAAGAAGTGAAGTTATGTCTCGTCCCTCTTTCCCTCCAATAAGCCATGCTGTACCGCGACGACTTGACATCCATCTGTCGTAGGCATCTCTATCTTTTATTTGCTGAGAAGCACCTTGGATTCGCAGCTCATATTCAGATGGTACTGATGCAATATCTTCCGGAACCGTTTTTGGAGCGAATCTGCCAAAATATCCACCAGAAACAATTTCTTTTCCGGCTGGATAAGAAGAAAGAAATTGTCCATCAATACTTCTTGATACATCGAGTACAGCCTGATAGGTATCAAGAAACTCCTGTTCTTTTCTTATTGTATTATCTATTTCTCTATACCCGTAAGAGTCAAATACAGATTTAGGTATTTCATATTCAAGCCCATCACCGCCGTCAATCTTGAATCGTGGACCAATTAATCCAAGAGTTTCAAGTTGTCTCACTTCTTCTGGTGATGAGGCCTTAAATCGCCCACCTTGTGGATTGTTCTTCTTCCACTCGGATAGGGCTTTAAGCGCATCTAGTGTTGGCTTGCGCTTAGCTATTGTTTCTTCTGCAATCTGAACTTGTCGGTTATTGAGGCCACGCGTATCGCCAGCACCTCGCGAAGCACCCTCCATGCTCCCAACGCTTCGTCGCGGGTCAAGAACTCCACCATCTAGTTCGCTAGCGCCAGCATGATATACGAACGCATCATCTGGCTCACTTCCACGGAACAGAGCTTTATATTCATCTGAATTGGTGTCCAAAGTTTGGATTATCTTTGCTTCTTCTTTTAGCATCTCCATTACGTCGTCCGGAATGTCTTCAACGTCCAAAACACCTTGCTCGCGACGAATCTTTTTTCTAGCAGCAACGTCTTCTTGATGTCGTGCTTCTATTTTCGAAATTCGAATTTTTTCTTTTACATCTTTAATTAGATTCTCTGTTCCACCAATTTCTACAATTTCATCTGCTGTAAGGTTTCTGGGGGTAATCGCTGGATTATCAACACCATTTGCTGTCCATACATCATTCACGGATACGGTTACTCCAAGGTCACCTCCTTTCCATTCACCTGTTTCCTCAAGGATTTTTAGTGCCTCTTCGAGTCCAGAAACTCGCGCAGCTGCTTCGTCACGAATGCTTTCTGCACTACGGACTGAGCCCTCAAGTTCGGCCGCTCGCTGCTCTGTTCTTCCCGAAGAGAATCCAATATCAGCCCGACTGCGGCGCTGTTTCGGATTTATTCTTCTCTCGAGACGTCTTCCGATTGCACCACTTTCAAGAATCGTGTCATCTGGGTCATCCGGAAGCATTTCACCACTCTCAATGAATGAATCAAGCTGCGACTCCGTCATTCTTACGCGTGGACGCTTATCGATTCCTTCGTGGAATTCAACTGCTGATTTTTCTATTTGCTCAGCAACTTTGTCGAGTGGTGTTTCGAATATAACTTTGGCAACAGCAGGGTCAACTGAGTCCTTTGTTGCATCGGGGAGAATATCGTCTGAACCCTTATTCGAAAGAATATCTTTTACTGCATCTACGGTTGATTCAACTTTTTTGCGTCTTTGAGACGTTCTCTGTTCTCGAGTCTGCGCTTTTCCAATTGCTTCAGCACCAGAATTCATGTCGTCAGGCAAATTCCCTGAAGATACTTTGTATGGCGAACGCTTTTTTGAGCCAGGAACATGGTCCGGGTCAAATGCAGGAGGCTGTGGAAGGCTCGAAACAATCTCGCCACGCTTTACGAGTTCAGCGTCTAATGACCTGAGCGTTCCTCTATCAAGGTTCTGAAATCCAGCTCTGTCGTTTGCGTAGTCTGGGTCAAGGAGTCTTGCGTACGTGGCAGCTCTTCTATTGAGCACTTCCTCAACGCTCATCGAACTTACGGACTTAATAATTGGTCTTCCAGTTCGTTGGTCTACGGCATCTGGCTTAATATCTGTCTCTGCTGGCTGGATGAGTGGTGTCTTGGTTATTTCTGCAACATAGTCGTCAAGTGGCGGTTCGCCAAATGCACCACCAGCTTCTCTTACCGTTCTTGTAGCTGCGTTATTGCGAGACTCAATGGCTGGAGATGGCTTTGGTTGCGACGGAACAGACGACATGCCGTTTTGCCTTCTCTGTGCCATGTATTTATTAACTACTTTGTCAACTTTTTTCTTTGTACCCTTTGCGTGCTGAGATGGGCTTGGTCCCTCCAGCGTTTCATCAAATGAATCCGACAGGCGTTGGAGCGTGTCTGCCATGTTTTCTTGTTTTTCAATTCTTGCAACAATCGTTCCGTCTTCTTGCCTATCTACGATTCTCAAGGTCATACCAGGTGGAAATATTGCGTGACCACCTGTCTTATCTCCAGTGACCACATCCCCTCTAGTAAGTACAACCCTGTCGGTTTTTGCCACTTGTATTTTTATACGAGTTTGCTCGCTATTTGGACTGAAGTCTTCGCTTGCAAGTTTTTGTTTCATTATCTCAGGAATGAATACGCGGTCTTGGATTTCATTTACGGTTGAAGAATTGACAAACACATCAACTTCAAAATTGTCTCCAGCTTGTGCTGTTTCAAACGCCTCGAGAGCGGGTATCAGAACATTTTCTATTTGCTGGTCAAGCGAGGCATTATCTGTCCTGTCCCCATTGATTTCTGCTGCCCCTCTTTGGGCTTTTCTGTGGCGGCGATTTATTTGCTTAGCAGCGTAAACCTGTTCCTTTGGGTCGAGTATTAGGGAGATGTCCGCCATCTTGCCGCTCTCGTCGCTTGGTGGTCGTTCTAGTTCAGCAAGGGCGTTTTCCTGTCTAACGGTTAATGAAGCATTTAGTTCTTTACGCTTTCGCGCTGCAAAACTTCCAGATGATTGCTCTGTCTTGAATTTTTTAGGCTTGGCGATAACTCGTTCGGTCTCCGGAACAACGATGTCGTAGATTTTCTTTTCAAGTTCCCTACGCTGCTGGGCCCATGTTCTTTCGTCGCCAGAATCAGCCATTCGCTGCTTATAAGCATCTCTAAATATTTTTTGTTCTTTCTTTATCTTTTCACGTTCTTCTTTTGAGGTGGCTGGGTCTTTGAGGAGAATTTCATGGTCGGCAAGCTTGCGAATGATTCCATCTCCATCAAGGCTGCTCGCCAAATCTTCAGATGCTTTTTTCTCTCTGGCTTCAACGCGAACCCTTAGTTTTTCTGGGTCTAGACTTCCAGCACTTTCGCGATTGTCGTCGATTAACGACTCAAGTTTGCGCTTATTCTTTGTCGCATCCTCTTTTGCCGGTGAACCAAATCTTTCGTTCCATGCCTTTTTCAGAACGGCATCGTCTTCATCAATCTGTCGGACCCTATCTCTCTTGACTCTATAATCCGCATCACTATCTGGAACACCAGCCGATTCCATTGCTTCAAGCTGTTGCTTTAGAAGTTCTCTTTCTTCTTGATTTATTGCAAGTTCTTTTACTATCCTTGACTCCGGCGTGGATGGGTCAGCAGCAAAATCTTCGATTCGCTTCTTTCTGCTTTTACGCTCTTCTGCCTCGCGTTTTCTGATTACTGAAACTGTTTCGCCGAGTATTTCTCTATCTGGTCCTAGATTTAAATAGTAACTTTCCTTAATTTTTTCCATTCCTTCTTCGACAGCTGAAATACGCTCTGCCAAGTATTTGCCATCAGAGACATCGTCCATCCATTCAAGTGCCGCATCAATATCGTCACCATAGATAAGACCAAGGTCACGAAGCGCATGAAGCTCAGCAGTTGCTTCGATTGCCCATAGTTCAAGTGTTGACTTTTCATCAAAGAAGTAGCTTTTCGGATAATCTCCAGCCAAAAATGCAACGACGTCGGTTCGAGAGAGTGCATTTTTCAAAGACTCAAGGTCCAGACCATCTGCTGCGCTCTTCATTAGATGCACGACCATAGACCCATTCAAATCTTTTATATCATTGACACGAATCTTTTTCCCATCTAAATCTGTTATTTCTATAAAACCGTTAGTTTCGATTTGCCGTTTTACTTCATTGGTAAAAGCAGCCATCTGGACGGTATGTGCAATTTCATGTTTTGCTATATGTCGCGCAAACGCCCTAGGCTCGACCATTGCGGCAAGTTGCTTCGACTGACCATCTACAGTCACCAGGAAATCTGTTAATGCTGCTGCCGCTTCGGCATCGGTGCGCGCTCCAGTTACGTCAATCCTCAGTCTTTCGTTTGGCGCAAGCTGTGGAATTAACGCCTCTTGATTGCTCATTATTTCCGGAATGTGATACGTAATAACCGTGGATAATCTCTTCGTATCTTCTGTTAGACGAAGATTCGTGTTTGCTTCGTCGCGTGGGTTCGGCTCCCATCTAAAGTCAATATTGTTAAGAGTTTTCATGTGCTCGGGGTCGGCAACAAATGAGTCGAGCGTCGCTTCGAGGATTGCTCTTTCTGTTTCGTAGTACCGTTCCCTATCTGCGTCAATGAGTGCCTGCTTACGTGCATCACTGAGCCTGTCGAAACCTATTAGGTTGTTAAGTCTTGCAGTAACAACTGCGTCTACTTGTTCTTTGGTCGGTCTGCCTGATATGTCTAAAGTCCATGCACCAGAAGCACGAAGCTTCTCAAAAACCTCATAAATGTCCTCATTGACAGCCATTTTTTCTGGCGTGCTTATTACACCAAGTTCATCTTTGAGGTCGGATATGATTTTGTCTTGCTGAGCGAGTCTTTCTTGAGCACGAATCATTCCATTGACGAAGACTCTGCTGTTCGAATCATTCAGTGATGCTTCGCGCCACTTTTTTATGTTCCTTATTCTTTTCCCATCTTTGTCACGCCAGACAGTGCGACCGATTCCAGGAATACCACCATTATCCAAGTAGGAAAGAAAATTGAAGAAGTTTTTTACGTTATTTCTGAATTTGCTATCGTCAGCTATTTCCCTGCCAAGGTCTACAGCACGGTTAACCATTTCGCTCGCGGATACACCGAAACAATTTGAACCCATGCTGTCGGTAAATTGATTTGCTGCTGGCGTACCTGGAGGGCAACGAAATTTATTCGCCTCGTCAACAAGTACGCCGAAAGCACCTGCTGCACGTTGAAGCAATGAGCGTCCACGGGAACCAATTGTTGCGCCTGGAAGTCTTTTTGTTTCTGGCTCTGCCTTGCCACCCACTGCTTCGCCGTTAAGACTGAACTGGTCGACCATCTGCTCGGATGAATCAATAACTTCATCCGTTTTTGGGTTTACTTTGTACTTGCGAAATTGTATTTTTGGCTTACTTACTATTGCTCGCGCGTACTCTTCGGGTGTTGATTTTTTAGGGTCTTCAAGCCAGCCAAAGTTGGGTTGATTTGGATTTCTCTTTATAGCATTTCGAGACGGTGTCAAATAGAGCGAGCGACCTGGTTCCCACTTTTGATTTCCTATATATCGAATTCCACCCTGTTCCTCCATCATCCCTGTTGGGGAGCCAGAGTTTGTTCTTTTCTTATTATCTGTATCTTTATAGGTCTCTGAACCGGTTGTATTTGCCAGGGCTTTAATTGAATAAGTTGCATCAAGGGTTGGCCGAGAAGCAGTAGCTATTAATGCTTGTTTAAATGCAATAGCAATTGCGTCATAATCTTTTCTTCCAGCGAGCTTTAACTCAAGCTCTTCCGAAAGTATGACCCTAGTTTTGTAGAACGGGTTACCCGTCATGGCGGGTCCCCCTACCTAGATGATGTCTGTTTCTGCTTCGAGAATCTGGAACTCTGCAAGAGCAGCAAGGAACTCAGCATCCGATGCTTCTTCAGTCTTCTCGCTAGCCTTCGCCTTCCAGTTTTCTGGAATCAACGATTCTGCACCAAGTGCGCGGGCACGCTTCATAATGTGCGCCTTTGCCGCTTCCTTGTCCTTTGCTCTACCGAAAGCCTGGATTGCATTACGGAGGTCCTCTTCGCTGACGATTGGATACGAACCGTCCGGAAGCGCCATTCCCTCTTTTGCAAGCTCTGTACGCTTTTCCTCAGAGAAAGCACGCTTCAGTGCAATTTCTGCTGCTTCTGCCTCAATCTCTTCGGCCTCTTCTGGCTCATACTTGTCGTATCCGAGAACGTCGCCATCAAGGGCAACATACACGTCGTATGACTTCCCGTCGAATCCCTCGATTTCTACCGCGTATGCGTCGATTCCCTCGAAGTTGTCTGGCTCGACAGCAACTACATGGCCGTCAACTGACTTAACAGCGATTTCTGCTGCTTCGGCAAAGCTCACAAGATTGAGTTCGTCGATTGATGACTTCTCACCAACGAGTTCATCGTCAAGCTTATGCCAGCCCATTACTTCAGCTGTTGTTCCGTCGATGAATACTTCAAACGGCTTGCCGTCTTTTGCCATTACGTCAACTACGAACATGTCCGCATCTGATGAGTATCCAGAGTCAATAACTTCTCCGTCGAACATCTCTTCTGCCATTCCTTCAACATGAAGAAGTCCAGGAAGACCTTTTTCCGACATGCATCCACCTGGGCAGTCATCGCATACTGATGTCGAGCCTGGATAGGCCTTTCTGTCGATTGCGCAAACATAACCATGTTGACCTAGGTCGGCTGCCTTCATGCCCATTGATGCGATACGGCGCTTACGGAACTTGTCCATAGCAGTATTGACCTTTTCGTCCATCTCCATGGCTTCTTCCATTTCGGCACCGTCTTCCTCTTCCATATCCTCTTCGGCTGGCATTGGAGACTTACGCTTCTTGAACTTGTCCATCATGATGTTCTGTTTCTCGGACTCTTCGTCTTCCATCTCTTCTTCTGACTCCTCCATGTCCTCTTCCATCTCTGGAGCCATTTCTGAGTCTTCCTCTTCCATGTCCTCATCGCCTTCAGGCATCCCCATGCCCATGCGCTTTTTCTTCTTTGGCATTGCATTCATGCCGTACATTTTCTCTTCGTCGTCTTCCATCATTTCGGACTCTTCGCCCTCCATGTCGACGGCAGGAACCATCTTCATCTCAACGGCCATAGCGCCACATTTGCCGCAAACTTTTGCACCTTTTGTGTACCCGCATGCATCACCGGCTAGGCCTTTGGCGCACTTCATCACAGCCCCTTCGCTATCAATGCTGACTGTCGATTTTTCGTCGTAAGCCATAAAACAAAGCTCCTCGCGCATAATTGGTATACAGGCGGCCAAAAGAGCCAACTGTTTATTGAATATTCTTTATAAGAGTATAACCTAGAGCACTCTTTATACGGGAAGTATCAAAATTCCTCTATTTAATAAATTGTTTAACGCTTCATCTTTTGCGTGTCAACAAATCTTAAAAGCTTTTCCCATTGTCTAGCTGTCAAGAATCCATCGCGCTCATACTGCTCAAGAAGGCTTGTAGCAAAACTGCTCCACTTATTATTTCTCGCCCAGTACATAAGTTCGTTCTGCATGCGTGGAGTAATAAAGTCCGGTGCTCCATTGTTTTCACGCGAGCCAGATGAAAGCGCTTCTGCCGACTCTGCACCAGCTCTAGATATTCTCCTCTGAGCACGTCTTCCGCTAGAAAGAGTTGCTCCGCGAATATCGTCAAGAGTGAAGTTTGTGCCAAGTTCTTCGTTTACTCTGTCAAGATTTCTGCCTATTTCGGTATCTGAATACTTCGGCATGGTTCCAATTCGCACGGCTTCTTCGACACTGCGCTCCTTCCCGGCCCTAGCGATTGACTTGCGCCAAGTCCCACCGCCCATCCCGTGGATACGCTCCATCTGGCTATCTCTCGCCTTAACCCCGGCGGCCTTAATCAGCTCGTCAAGTCGCTTGAAATAATCCGCCTTTTCCATGGCTTCGTCGAATGCTCGTCCAGCGTCTCCCCAAATTTCTTCGGCACTCTGGATGATTCCGAGTTTCTTAAATGCTTCTGCGTAGGCATCGGGTACTCCACCCTTTTCCCAGTTCTGCATTGCTGCAAGAGTTGGCTTTATCTTTCCGTCAGTTCTCTTTGCTATTTCTGCGGCAAAGGCTTTTCTATCAGTGAAGGAAACACCAAGGAAGTCTGCTAGTTGCTGAATTGTGAAGTCTTGCTTCTGATAGCTACCGGCTTTCTTTGATTTTGGTCGTGGTGCTAGTGGCGCATCTGGTATTGAATCAGGCCTTGGCTCACCGACATTGAACGCCTCATCAGGCATGTCGTCAGGTATTGCTGCTGGCCTAAGGTCGCGGAATGCTTTATCCTCGAAGTTGCCTTCGAATTCCTCTCTCGTTAGGAGGTTGCCATCACGGTCATACCAATATGGAGCAGCATTCCATCCAAACAACATCGTCGCAAATTTGTCAGTATCTTCCTGTGCTTGGAATTCGCTGTCAAGACGGGTATTTATTGTTCCGGGGAAATATATTTCCTGTAGAAGTTCGAGCATGTCTATGCGTGGAATTGATGCATTCGGTTCAAGTAGCTTTTCTGCTTCGGCTTTACTCAAACCGAGCATTTTGGCCAAGTCTGCTACTGATGAGTCTTCTTGTACTGCAATCATTTCATCCGCAGAACCCTTTTGCGCACGTGGGTCTCTACGCTGCACTTGTATCCCAAGTTGCTCGAGGAGCGGTGCTACTGGTACTTGCCAGTCATCAGTCGCAGGGTTGTACATGTCATTTGATGCTGTAGTGCCAACTGAAACCGGCTGTCTTCCATCGAAATATCTCCGCACCCGTGAAATGTCATCTGGAGTTACGACAACTGCATGCTTTCTTCCTGACGAGAACTCAGAAGCATCTGGTCCACTCTTTTTCTTTCCAGGTATTGTCCGTGCGCGAAGTCTCTGGCCATCACGGAATGCCTGCATCTCCTCTGTGGACATTGGGCGACGCTTGGAACTAGCTGAGCGCTTCTTTTTGCCAGATGACACACCGAAGAGCATCTCTCGTTGCGCTTTTCTGCGTGCTTCTAGGTCACGCTGTCCGCTTCCGTCATACGGTCTGAATTCAAAGTCACGAGTTCTTCCAGAGCTAAGGCCATTAGATGTTCTTTGTGTAGATACACGCTTACCATCGCCTTTTGCGACACCTGGCTGACGTGGATTTACCGGAAGGTCTGCGCCGTCGACGAGTCCCTCAACTTTTTCAAGATTGAAGCTTCTGTACTGGCCGCTTACCTCATCTACACCAACGAAGTAGATTCCACCATCCTTCTTGGCTTTGATGCCAGTTGGATAGATGGTGCGCTTTTCACCCTTATAGGTAAAGAAGATTGGATTTCCATTTGCGCGTATTTCCTCGAGGTCATAAAGACTTGATGGGGCGTACACATTCTTTGCGATATGTCTTGTATTTGAACCAATTTCGTCGTCGCGACCAGCTGCACCCTTTACGCTTGGAATTGTTGATGGGTCTGCATCGTTGTAGCGTGAAACACGACCAGAACCAAACCCACGCTCTGCGTCAAGTCGGTCCTCTCTGTCCAATTCCATTCTAAGGTCATCAGCATGGTCCTGCCAGTCCTCTGCTGACCAACTGGCTGTCTCCTCATCGAACTGTCTCGATATCTCTTCCCAAGACAGTTCCATATCTTCACGTTGTTCCATCGCGCTGCGCTCGGCAAGCTCTCTGAATCTTGCATCTCTTTCAGCTTCGATTCTTGCGACATCTTCGTTAAGAAGTTTGCCAACAAGCTCCATATCGCCAGAAGCGATTGCGTCGTTGTATGCCTTGCTAAATGCTCTTCTTTCGTCTTCATACTCTTTGATGAACTTGGCCATTTCACGTGGAGACTCAAACGAACGGTTAACTCCAGCGTCGTCGTAACTTATTCCGCCATCTTCTGCGCCGTAATAATCATCGACTATCTCGCCACTAATTATCCATTTACCAGTTTTGCTATCTTTCGACGCTTTCCATCGTCCATTTTTTCCAAAGATGTCAGAATCGGCAGCAAAGTACTGGCTTCCATCTGCACGTTCAAACCCTTTGAATCCACCAAGGACATCATCTTCTGGCATGTCGAGAATTCGTGCAAGGTTTGTTCTTTCACCATTTGCGTCAAGCATCTCTTTTGCGCGACCCGAAGAGAGTGTTGCCGACGGAACGTCTGGCATACCAGGGACGAGGTCCTTGTTTCCAGGTACTACGCCCTTTTCTGTCGATACCTTTCCAAGACGCTTCTGCATCTTTGGTGACTTTCCGATAACAAAGTCTGATGCTTTCTGTGCTTCAGAGAATGCTTTTTGCAGAGCATTTGGGTCATTCTTGAGAGTGCGTAGCCAGTTCTTTAGATACTTGGCATGGTCTTCACGTGGTTCTGCGGATACACCTAGTGCTGCAAGGAAGAACGCTGCTGCGATTTCTGCAATGAGCTCTTCCTGTGCGTATGCCTCATCACCAAACATGTTCATATTCGGACGATTAAGTCTTGATGAGTGTCCCGTCCAGTGCATCATTTCGTGAGCAAGAACTGCGTAGTAACCCTCTTTTGACTTGAAAGATTCAAACGGAGGCATTGAAATCTCGTCTGTCGAAGGACGATAGAAGGCACGGCCGTCTGTACCTGTCTTGACAATTGCGCCCACCTCGGCGAGTGCGTCTTCTAGTTCCTGCACTCTCTCTGCTGGGTCGAGTTCCTCACCCTTCAGGGAATCAACATCGATTCCATCAACCTGGTCAACGTTAAATACGTAACCAACCTTGAAGAAGGTAAATCCTTCTTTTACAACAGTTCCGTCTTTGTCTTTCTTTGGCGGAACAATTGTTGGGATGAATATCTGAGTTCCCTTTTCGCCCTTGCGAACAGTTCCACCCATCTTCTTCCACTGTTCAAAGCCGGCCCACATTGGTGTTCCGTAGCCTTTGTCCTCCTGCGCAAAAAGGAGCATGAGCATGTTTACGCCAGAATAAGGGCGCTTCTTGTTTGTTGGATTGTTCGGAACAAATCCAGTCTTATGCCATGGGAATTCCCAACTATCCGGGTCCGCATTTTCGAGCATTTGCACAAGGCGGTCTTGTACTGCCTTGTAAACTTCATCTTGCTTGCCTGATGAAAGATGTTCGCCATTGAACATTCCTTCCATTGGGTTTCTGAACTTCCCTGATGTTCTGCCTGATGAGAGCGTTCCATCTTGTCTTGCGGCCCAAGCCTCAGCTTGCTTATCGAGGTCCTTAAGGAATTGCTCATGACGTTCAGCGCCCTCAATTACTTCGCCAATTCTGATTCCATATTCTTTTGCAATATCTTCTGGGGCTTCTCCAGCCGTAATGCGTGCGTGGAATAGTTCATCTGCTCGTTCTTGGGCAGCCTCAATCTCTGCCATGTGCGCCATGTCGCGAGCAAACTCTTCAAGGTCCTTATATTCTTGAACCGTTGTTGAGTCGACTGGTGTATCAAGCGTTCCGCGCATACGAGCCATATGACGCTGTTCAGCTTGTCGAACGATATGTCGTGGAACGCCAAGTTCGTTAGCAACATCCTCAAGTGAAGCACCCTCCATGCGACGCTCGAAGATTTCCTTGTCTGTGGCGTTTACTTTTGGAAGCCGAGCAGCTGCTCTTTGTCCGCGTGTTCGCCCAGATGAGAATGCCATTCCATCGTTGTCGTCAACATCTCTGTTTCCGAGCATTCTTGATGCATCTGTATTAACAACTGGGTCAACGTTGAATACTGATGCAGCACCGCGCGCACGACCGGACGAGAATCCTGTATCGGATTCATCTGCTCCGTAAACCATGTCATAGTTCCATGCGTTAACTGCCGAGCCGTAGTCTTTTTCAACCCATTTCTTTGCTTCAGCAAGTGAATCAAATGAAGAATCATGCTCGAAATCCATCTGATACTGGCCACCTTCACGAACGGCATCATATGTTCGAGTTGCATAGAACTTGCCATCTGTTCCCTTGGCGATTGAGTACATTCCATCAATTCCTGGGGCATCGACACGCTCGCCATCATCAGTCTTCTCCCATGAACCAAGCCCAGATGAAAGCTTCTCGCTGTCGCGCATATTGACCATGCGCTTTCGCGTCTTCTCTAGTTCATTTGCTACATCAAGATATTCGTCAATTCTATCTGTCTCTGCTTTATCGAATATAGAGCCAGCATCAAAGTCGTCGTATATATCCTCAAGGCGATTTACGTCAATTCCATTAGAACGATACCTATCGTCCTTGTCAATTTCAGACAAAAGCCCTCGAGCTGACCGTGCAATATTGCGCTTTATTCTCTTAACGTTGTCGGATACGTCCTCATCATGAGCATCTGCTATTGCATCTCTAATGCCCTTTTCATCATCTTCACCTAATCTGTTTTTTAAGTCTTCGATGAATGTTGGTGCCTCAATATTGTATTTTTTGATAACATTCGCTTGCTCATCTTTGCTGAGGTCGTCAAATAGCGTTATGTCATTGCTTCTTACATAACCTTCACTTGCATCCCATCCTGCACCATCTACGAATAATGATTGGTCGATTCTGTACCTATCTCTTCTATCAAGTGCGCCAGATGACAAACCACCCTGCTTTTCACGGCCGATGATTTCCTTCATGTCATCTACGGATACAGCATATTTTTGTTCTTCGTAATATGTTTCTATTAGGTCGTTTTCAGTCGGCTCATAGTCTGCTTCTTCGCCATATGGCCCACTTGCCTCGAAGCCCCAATCATTACTCTGATACACCTCATTAAGGTCATCGTCAGAAGGGCTTCCAACCACTTCATCAACAACTTCTCGTACGTCGTGGTTCTCCCAGAATGAAACCAAATCCTCATGGGTTGCACCTGTTTCTGGGTCAACATAGTCGATGTGTAGTTCAGGGTTCTTATCAAGAATCTCTTTATATTGCTCGTCAGATGTGAGTGGCTTTATGTCTACTTTAAAGTCATCTTCCCAGCCGTATTTTCTCCAATTGTCGATTGACCTCTTTACGTCTTCCTTGTCAGAATCACTTAGCTCGTCCCATTGGCGAAGCGCTGGAACATTGTTGCGTCCAGAACCAAAACCATCTCCAACAAATGGATAGTCATCATGTTCTGCTTCTGCTTCTCTGTAAACAGAATCAGCAGTATCAAACATGTCTTGGGTTACATCGTAGAGAATGTCTTTTGCTTTGTCGTAATCACCATCTTTGAGCGCTTGCTCGATTTCTGACTGTTTCTCTACGGTCCAGTCAACAGCCATGCTGTGCTCGTCTGTAACTTCTGTAATGTCATCGCTTAATCCAAAGAAATCAGCATGTGCGTCCTCGAATGAAAGCTCTTGCAAGTCTTCTTCTGTTGGCTCATCAATGTTTCGCAGCTTCTTACGTAGCTTTTCTACATCGCCAACCATTACTGCAGCATCGCTCATTGCTTCTTCAAGTCGATTTTTCTCATCGACCATTTCTTCCATCATGTTTTCGACTTCTGAAAGATTTGAGTCCATGTCGTCTATTGCATTAGAGAGTCTTTCGTACTCAGGACTATCTTCATCAAGGCCTTTGAGCATCTCATTTCCCTGAGCTATGGCAGATTCGAACTCATCTTTTCTAGCCTTAAGTTCATCCACTCGCTCAAACGGCTCAAGGTCGCGTGTCCCATTTGCGCTGAAGTCGTTGTTTGCTTCCTCAAAGTCTTCGACTGATTCAAATTTTCTACCAGATGAAAATATTCCCTCATCAAAATCTCTCTGGCTTCTTCTTACGCTTCGTTCAAGTCTGTCTCTAGACCTTTCTTCATCCGACATGGAATTTGCGCGGTATTGAGCATCAAGAAGAGATTGCTGCAGGTTCTCAAGGAATGCAAGTTTATTTTGACCTTCTATTGACTCGTCTGAAGATAGCTCGTCAATCATGTCTTCGACGGAAGTATTTATCCATGGCATGTCTTCATTTGCTGAAGCCCATCTTTCAACTGCTCCGTCTAGTTGATTGTCAAACTCCCATTCCTCATCATCCCAACCATCGAAGTCATCAAGGAATTTCTTCAGACTCTCATCCGCAGCGGCCATCTCTTCTCTGTCGGTAAGTTGTCTTCCAGATGAGAATCCGCCAGCTGCTCTATCCCTTGTTCCGGACTGTTCGTCACGACGGCGTGCGGCACCAGCAGCTCTAGCGACATCACTTTCACCCTGAGCCATGAGTCGATTTTGGTCAGACTCATAATTACGCTCACTAATGTTTTCCAGCATTGATGAATCCATGCTGTTCTGAACAATCTCCTCAAACGATGGGTCGCTTGAGTAAATTCTGTACTGTTCGGTTATAAAATCTTCCGTGTCTTTGCGAAGAGCATCTCTATCCGCCTCCGACATGCGGTCAAATTCAGAATCAATGAGTTCAAGGTCTCTGTCATTGAATTTCTGCATTTCATATTTCTTGCCAGATGAAACTTTGCCACCCTCTTTACGAAGGCCAGCCATATGGCGCTGTTCAGCTTTTCTTACATCGGTTCTATCTACGCCAAGGTCGTCTGCAACTTCCTGAAGTGTTTCGCCAGCCATTCTTCTGTCATAAATCTCTTTATCAGAAGGCATCTTCTTCGGCTTCTTTTTGCCAGAAGAAAGCGGAGCTGGCTCTCTATCTTTTAGTGAAGAGCGGACACCTCGCTGTTTGTTTATTCCAAGACCGAGGTTGTCAATCATCTCACCGAGACGGTCTGCATCTTCGCGTCTCCACGTAGATGTATCTGGACGCTTTTCATAAACTTCTGTCTTGAGCGCTTCTTCTATTCCGTTCCAGTTGTCATCGCCTTCTTTTGCGTTTGCATCTATGTAGTTGGCAACGGATTGCGCATAGCTCTCATACCAAGATGCGTAGTCAGATGATGAACGCTTCTTTTCGTCGAAACCTTTTGGACGGCGGCGATTGTCGTCACCCTGCCACATCAGGCGTGATTGGTTTACGCCTAGCTCACGTCCACGCAAGTAGTCAGAACTCTTGCCCTTATCAGCGTTATACCGTGGAACTTCTTCCCATCCAAAGCCCTGAGAAATCCACTGGTCTGCAATATCTTCTTGTAGTTTTCGCTTTGCTGCCTCGTCTGGATTTGGGAACTTTGCCTCCATGTCTGCAGAGCGGTCTGCGTGTCGACGTTCATTACGTTTTCCAGATGAAAGCTTTTCGGTAGCCTGCCTAAGTTGCCTACGTGACGGACGTGGATTGTTTATAGAACCAGGGCCATTAGGTGTTGGGTCTGGCTGCGCAAGCGGTCTACCACTAAGGAACAAACCCTCTCCAACTTCTCCATTTAAGTTAGCATCGCGAGCTGTTCTTGGGTCAAAATTCTCAGCTCCAGGAGATGTGAAAAATCTTCCGGCCGAGCGTCCGCCACCAATGTTTGGGCGGTCAATTGCTCTTCTGGCAGCCCCTCCAATACGCCTGCCGAGCGCTTTCTCCTCAATGTTTAGTTCAGCAGATTTTTTTTTTAGAAATTTTGTTGCTGAGACAGTGGCTGCATCAAGTGCATCCTTCGACTCCTGGTCGAGTGGTGAATTAATAACGATTCCATACTCATTTACATGCGTATCAATTCTATGGAATTCAAGAACTGGGTCAATAATGCTCTTGAATGCAAATGCGTCTTCCGGATTAACTGGAATTACATATGAAGCATCATGCGCAAGGAACGGGTCAAGTCCTTTTTCTGCAAGCTCCTGCTCTTCGATTCCCCACTCTTCAAGCGTCTTGTATGACTTGCGCTTCTTGCGGCGCTTCTTAACAACGTTACGGAATGCGCCAAGAATAAATTCGCCCGGGTACTTAGCCTCGATGTCTTCAACCATCTTGACTTCATCTTCGTCAAGAATGTCGTTGTATTCCTTCTTTCCGAAACCAACAACAACACCATCTGGAATGATTGCAAATCTGCACTTGCCTTCATCCTCGACCTGCATGTCAAGAATCTTGCACTTGCCATTACCCTGGTACAGAACACAGTTTGAGCACTTGACGCCAATGTCTTTTACTTTGTTTTCTGCTGGCGGGTAGTAACCAGCCCAGATGCCATCGCCATCTTCATCAAACTTTCCATACTTTCCGGCAATGCGAACAAGCGACTCAGCGAGTTCTCGCTCTTCAGCAACAAGTTCTGGCTTCTTTGCTTCTTCTCCACCTTCATACTTGACTGGTGGGAGTGGAACCATAACCATTCCGCCATCTCCGGGCTTCATCGCTACAGGCATTGGCATGGCTGGATTGTTTGCTGCAGGCTTGTTTTCTGAAGTTGGCTTTGCAGAGATTCCTGGCATTGGTGCTGGACCAGACTGCATTGTTGGCTTTGCCTGCTCCGACTGAATAAGTTCCGGTTTACCGAACATGTACTCGGTGCCTGTGAAGTGGTAGCCGATTCTAAACTTGCCTTTTCCTGGCTTTATGAAAACAACAGAATTTTCTGTTGCGTCAACAACCATAACTGGACCGCCAGCGCGACGTGAGAGCTCAGCAACAACACCAGCAAGTTGTGAACCGCTTATACGTTGTGCAAGACCCTCTTCGAAGATTCCTTCATCAGATGGCTTTCCAGCCGATGGGGAGCCGATTACAAGTGGCATCATTCCGTGCATTTTCTCTTCATCGCTCTTAACTGAAATCGTTCCAGTCAGCTGATTTGCACCGTGGAGAACAGGTGACACTTCGTAAAGCTCTACTTCATAAAGGACATTGGCTTGAAGATTCTGGTCAAACTGTGCACGCAATGTCTTATAACCAATTGACCACTCTTGCTCTTCTCCGAAGAATGCAACATTCGCGAAAGCCTCACGACCCTTCTCTGACTGAAGATTGAACTGAACCTTCGCGTACAGACCACCAATGCCAGCCATCTTCATC
>JACCDW011581565.1_pt1 | contig 53124 bp, 15 predicted proteins | sample 7449781 | NCBI WGS metagenome assembly JACCDW01 (sample SAMN15323449, study PRJNA562643) | freshwater metagenome | isolation source: river surface water | place: USA:Blue River Watershed | collected 2017-08-18
CCGTCAGACGGCCCCCCACCGTGCTGGTGCCCAGATCGAGAGATCCGCTGCTCTTGAGCGTGAGGTCACCACTGGTGTTCGCCGTACCCAGGGTCAACGCGTTCTTGTCTATCACGCTTGCCTTGGCCGCCGTCACAGACACCGCAGCCCCAAAGTCATTGTCCGGGTTCTCCAGCGTGATGTCGTAACGTGTCCCGGGGTTGGCGCCATCGCTCGCCGTGAAGCTGGCCGCGCCACCGGCCGTGATCGCATTGCTGTTGCTGTACGGCATGACCTGTGTGATCGCGCCACCCGTGCTCGTCACCGTCAACGTTGCGCTCGTCGTGGTCTGGCCCAGCACGATGCCACCCGTGCCATCGGCCAACGTCACATTCGCCCCCCTGCTGCTGACCGCGCCCACAAAGTCATTGCCCGCGTTGTTCAGCGTGATGTCCCCAGTGCCCGCATTTAAAGCGCTAGTGGTATGCGCAACCAGAGCAGTGCTTGCAGCCTGCTCAATGTTTTGCCCTTGACTTTGAACCAACAGCGCTCCTCGAGCCGTCAGATTTCCCAGCAGAACGGATGTCGTCGAAGTATCAATGGAAGTTGCGCCACCGACCTCGATGCTGCCCTGACCCTGCTGTTTGAAAGCCACCGTAGCCGTCAGGTCACCTGACACAGACACGACGCCTCCATCTTGATGAACACTCCCCGCGGTGAGCGAACCTGTGGCGATCAAAGCTCCACCGGTTTGCGACAAACCTGTGCTCAAGTTGATCAATCCACTGCTGTTCAATCTACCGCCTTCCTGAGTGAGAGACGCGAGCGAAATACCCCCGTTACCAACGTTCAGGGTTCCACCCGTCTGCAGCAGCGCCCCGCCACTGCCAACGCTGTCAAGATTCACCGGCCGGCGCGCATCAGCCGGCGCTATCGTGTCGGTCGTGGAGAACTTGATAGTGCTTCCCACTGGAATCACCACATTTGCCACGTTGGAGAAATCTGGAACCGCACCGGTCACCAATGGGCTGCTGCCGGTGACAGCCCAGTTGGCTGGATCGAACCAATTGCCCGAGATGCCCCCCACCCAAGTGGCGGAAGCCAGTCGGGTGATCGTTGCACTGGCCGTCGTCGTGCTGCTGCTGATCGTGTAGTTTGCCGCCGCTGTGCCCGCGAGTTGGGGATTCACAAAATTGACAGTTTTGGGGACTGCGGTTGTACCGGCTGCATCCCAGGCCACATTCTTGTCGCTGAACAAGCCGATAGCCGTGAAGCTCACATCATCGCCCGCATAGACCCCACCGCTCAACAGGTTCACGCCGGTCAAATCAAGTTGCGCTGAACGGCTACCGTCATAGACTTTGTCATGAGCTTTCACACCCGCCACGGTGATTGCTTTAGGAGTGATAGAGGCCTGGGTTGTCGCCTGATTGACGATGTCGTAATTGGTCAGCAAAGTACCGTTCTGGCCTGTATAGCTGCTCTGCAAAGTGACCGTCTTGCCCGTACCAACGTTCTTGTCGGCAAAGGTGCCAGTGGCACTGACCGAGATCGTGTCGCCATTGACCAACCCGGTGAACAACGCATTCGTCGAACTGACGGATGCCACAACGCCCTGGTCGTATTGGCGGTTAGCCGCTGTGATACCGGAAACAGTCAAAGACTTGGGTGTGATTTTGGCCGTCAGGGTTTCGCCAGCCAGCTGGTAGTTGGATGCCAAGCCCTGGTTGGCCCCGCTGGGACCATTGGCCAACAAATAACTCACCGCCACATTTTGCAAACCCCCGTTGGTGATGGCGACATCGCGCGAGGCAAAAGTGCCAGAGGCCGAAACACCCAGCTGCTCACCCGCCACCATGCCACTCAAGGCACCAGCCACCACTGAGGCCGTGGTGGTGCGGTCATAGACCTTGTCCGTCACACTCGATCCCGTGACAGTCAGTGTGGCTTTGTCAATGTTGGCGGTGGTCGACGTCTGATCGACGATGAAGTAGTTGGCCAGATCCGGACCCGAATAGCTGCTGGTCAGAATCACCTGCTTGCCAATGCCCGCATTTTTGTTGATAAAGCGACCGGTCGCGGACGCCGTGACGCTGTCCCCCGACACCAGCCCAGCAGCGGCCATGGATGAGGCGCTATTGGCGCCCGACACATCCACCGTCGCCAGCGTATTGGCGTCGTACACCTTGTTCGATGCGGTGATGCCGGCAATCGTCAGAGTCCTGGGTGTGATAGAAGCAGTGGTAAACAGCTGATCTCCGATCGTGTAGTTACCACGATCGGCACCGCTATAAATGCTGCTCAGCGCCACCAGCTTTTGTGTGCCCACATTCCAGTCATTGGCTGTGTTGGCAAGATTTCGGAATGCACCCGTGGCGCTGACCGTGACCGTGTCGCCCTTGATCAGCCCCCCCGCCTCCAAGGCGTCGCTGGTAACACCGTCCACGCTCACTGTGGCCGTGGCATCGCGGTTGTATACCTTGTCAACAGCCGTGATGCCACTGATCTGCAGAGCCTTGGGTGTGATTTTTGCCAACGTGCTGCTCTGGTTGACGATGTCGTAGTTGCCCAGGTCAGCGCCCGTGTAAGTGTTATTCAAATTGACCGTTTTGGCGGCTACGATGCTGCCTACCCCGGATATCCAGGACACATTCTTAGCCACGTTGCCATCAGCCAAACCTGAAGCAGTAAACGACCCGGTCGAACGTACGCTGACACTGTCACCAGAGATCAGGCCCGACAACGCAACGGCACTGATGTCAGTCGTGGCGGCCGCCGTGCCGTCGTATTCCTTGTCCAGCGCAGTGATGCCCGAGACGTTGAGCGTCTTCTTCGTGATGTTGGCGGTGGTTGTGGCCTGCTCGACAATGGTGTAGTTGGACAGATCGGTACCGCCGTAGGTGCTACTCAGCGTCACTGTCTTGCCGTTGGCCGCGTTTTTGTCACTGAACACCCCGGTGGCAGAAACCGTCACGTCATCGCCTACAACCATGTTCCCTTTGGACAAGCCGGAAAAACTCAATGTAGCGGCTGTGGTCGCGTCATAGGTCTTGTTGGCGGCTGTGATGCCCGAGATCGTCAGGTTACGCGGCGTGATCGATGCCGTTGCCGATGTCGAACTTTGGGTCAGCAAATAGTTGCCCGCCAGGCCGAGCGTAGCCCCACTGCCCCCGTCCGCAATGCTCAAACCGGTGATCGACACCGTCTTGCCGGAACCCACGTTCTTGTCCGAGAAGTCGATACCAGTGGCTGCCAGGCTCAAGACCTCTGAACCGACCAGACCGTTGAAACTGTAGTTGCTTAGCGCGCCGCTGAGATTGCCGTTGTAAACCTTGTCGTTCACGCCTACCGATGCCAGAGTGATCGACTTGGGTGTGACGGTGGCTGTGGTCGTGGTCTGCTGGCTGGTCAGACTGTAATTCGCATAGTCATTGCCAGAGAACACATTGCTCAGGCTGACCGTCTTGGCAATGACGTGACCGTTGTTGTCACGTGCCACATTGGCATCGTCGGCGCTGTTCCCTGCGTTGCGGAATGTGGCGTTCGATGCCACACGCACGTCGTCGCCGGCCACCAGACCGGTCAAGACTACGCCAGAGATGTCAACCGTGGCGGCGCTGTTGCCGTCATACACCTTGTCGCGCGCCACAATGCCCGACATACTCAGGCTTCGCTGTGTGATGGAGGCCAATGTCGTGCCTTGAGCAACGATGGTGTAGTTGCCACGATCGGTACCACCATAGGTCTCCGTCAGCGACACGGTCTTGCCACTGCCCACGTTCTTGTCGGCAAATGTGCCGCTGGCGGCGACCGTCACGTCATCACCCACCACCAGCCCGCCTTTGTTCAGGCTGACCAAGCTCAGGGGGGCCACAGAGGTGCCGTCGTAGACCTTGTCTGACACCGAGATGCCGCTGATCGTCAGCGTCCTGGGTGTTATCGAAGCGGTGGTGGTGGCCTGATCGACAATACTGTAGTTGCCCGCATCGGCGCCGCTGTATGTCGCACTGGTCAGGCGCACCAGTTTGGCTGTGCCCACGTTCTTGTCGTCAGCGGTGTTCATTGCATTGCGGAAGCTGCCAGACACCCCGGTGATCGTCACCGCATCGCCAACCAGCATGCCGCCAGCTTGCAACACCGCAGAGGTGACGCCCGAAGTACTCAGCTGGCTGGTCGCAGAGGCAGAGCCGTCATAGACCTTGTCGCTGGCGTTGATGCCGCTGACCGTAAGCGTCTTAGGCGTGATGGTGGCCAGGACAGTGCCTTGCGCAGCGATCAAGTAGTTGTTGCGATCGACCCCGCCGTAGGACTCCGTCAGGTTCACTGTTTTGGTGGTGACCGCGCCAGAGGCGGTTCCACCCAAGCGTGCCACATTTTTGTCCGTGAACACGCCCGTTGCGTTGACGGTGACATCGTCACCAGCCAGAAGGCCACCGGTCTGCAATTGGGCCGAGGTGGCGCCCAAAGTACTCACCATGGCGCCGCTATTACCATCGTATACCTTGTCAGCTGCCGTGATGCCGCTGATCTGAAGTACCTTGGGTTCGATCTTGGCCGTGGTCGTGGACTGGTCGTTAATCAGGTAGTTGCTTAGCAAGGTATTGGCGCCCGCCGTGTAGCTGCTGCTGAGCGTCACCGTCTTGGCAGCCACCACCGGCAAGGCGGGATTGCTCATATCCCAAGCCACATGCTTGTCACCAAAAGTGCCCATCGCGCTCACGCCAATCGTTTCGGCGCCTACGCCAGTGGAGATAACTCCGCTCGTGTTCACATTCACACCGCTGACCACTGCTGCGCTCACGCTCACCGACGCTGCCGTCGTTCCGTCGTAGGTTTTGTCAGAGGCCGCGATACCCGTAATGCTGATCGGCTTGCGATGGATGGTAGCGAAAGTGTCTGCCTGCAGTGTGATCGTGTAATTGCCCGCATCGGCGCCGTCGTAATTGGCCCCAGCCAGCTGGACCCGCTTACCAACACCCGCATTGGCATCGTCGGCGTTGTTGGCAACATTTCGGAAGACCCCTGTGATCGCGCTGTTGCCATCACTCTTGGTCAGGCTGAATGCATCTCCAGTGATCAGGCCCGTCACCACAGCATTGGTAATGTCCAATGACGCACTGGCCGATCCGTTGTAGGTTTTGTCCTGCGCCACAATGCCAGTCACTGCCAAGGCCTTGGGTGTGATGTCAGCAGTGGCTGTACCTTGTGCTGTGATGATGTAGTTGTCAGCGTCCGCACCACCGTAGGTCTCGGTCAGCGTCACCGTCTTGCCGGTCGCCACATTCTTGTTGTTGAACACGCCGGTGGCTGAAACGGTCACGGTATCACCTAGCACCAGGCCAGTCTTGGTCGCGTTCTGAACGTTGACCATGGCGGCGGTGGTGCCATCGTAGACCTTGTTGGTGGCGGTGATGCCCCCCATCGTCAGGCTCGCACGGTTGATCACGCCATCGGTGCCCGTCACCTTGCCGCCATCGGCCAGATAGTAGTTGGCAGCGTCTGCACCAGACAACGCAAGTGACAGCGTGTAGTTGGCGCTCTGGCTGGCGTTCTTGCTGGCGTAGAGGCCGCTGCCACTGATCGACACGACATCAGACGCCCCCGCTTTACCCAACAGCCCCAATCCGCTGGACAGGTTGGTCATCGTCACAGCGCCGTCGTAGGTCTTGGTCAAAGCCGCCGCCGTGGTGGTAGTGGTCAGCAATTTCGGGGTGATGGTCACAGCACCTGAGGCGAAATCGAAGCCGCTGTAACTCGAGTCGAGTAAATTGACGCTCGCGCCTGTCACGATGAAGTTGCCAACTTTCAGATAACCCGCGGTACTGAGATTGCCTGCAGTCGCTGCAGGATCCACCGTCGAGAAGGTAAGCACGTTAACAGGTGAACCGGAAATACTGTCGCTTAGGGTCCAGACGCCATTGAGTTCCGTCGCCGTCAAAGGCTGCACGGTGCCTGACCCGGGCGAAGTTTCTCGCGAATACTTGGCAGTTACGCCATAAGTCAATGCATTGCCATATACGGCATTGACGTTGTTATACCTCACCAAAATCGTTCCCTCCGGAACGATGGTGAAGGTACCAGTGTTGGCGGTTATGGTGTAGTTGGATGAGGTCGCCGATGGCGTGATCGTGTAATTGCCGGTCGCCTCACCCGAAGCACGGCTCACGCTCAGATTGGACAGCACCGTCTCATCCTCACCCGCGATAAACCCGCTGTACCTGACGGTCAGCGTGGGGTCGTTATCAAAGCGCAGCTTTTTCTCATCATTGGCCGTGATGGTCAGCGCCTTAGGCGTGATATTTGCCGTAGTCGTGCCCTGCTTGGTGATCGTATAGTTGCCGACATCCGCGCCGCTGAAGGTTTCAGTCAAGGTGACCGTCTTGCTGTTGGCGGCGTTTTTGTCACTGAACACCCCAGTGACTGACACGTTTACCACATCGTTGGTCACCAAGCCGGTTTTAATCAGATTTGTGGTGTTGAGCGTTGCTCCTGTCGTTCCATCGTAGGTCTTGGGATCAGCCGTGATGCCAGAGATCGTCAAGCCCAGCGGCGTGATCCTTGCCGTTGTCGTGGCTTGGTCGATGATGCTGTAGTTACCCAGCAAAGTATTGGCGCCAGCGGTGTAGCTGCTGCTCAGCGTGATGGTCTTGGCGTCGTAGGTCAATCCATCCGCGTTGCGCACGACGTTCTTGTCGGCAAACGTGCCAGTCGCGCTGACAGTGATGGACTCGCCATTGATCACACCGGTATAACTTGCGTTAGATGTATTGATCAGGTTGACGGACTGACTCGTCGTCGCCGTCGTGCCGTCGTACACCTTGTCGCTGGCGGTGATTCCGCTGATGGTCACTGTTTTGGGCGTGATCGTTGCCGTGGCTTTGCTCTGAGCGGTGATCACATAGTTATTGCGATCAGCGCCGCCGTAGGTTGGGGTCAGCGTCACGTCCTTGGCTACCACGTTACCCCCGTTGCGGGCCACGTTCTTGCCGTCTGCGGCTCCGCTGGTCGATTCGGCAAACACACCTGTGGCGCTCACGGTGACCACGTCACCTGCCAGCAGCCCACCGGTTTGCAGCTGTGCTGCCGTGGCCCCCAGGGTGCTGACTGTGGCGCTGTCGCTGCCGTCGTACACCTTGTCAGCCGCCGTGATGCCGCTGATCTGGAGTGCTTTTTGTCCGATCGTGGCCGTGGTCGTGGCCTGGTCGGTGATCAGGTAGTTGCTCAGCAAGGTATTGAGGCCTGCCGTGTAGCTGCTGCTGAGCGTCACCGTCTTGGCAGCCAGCACTGGCGAGGCGGGGTTGCTGAAGTCTCCAGCGACGTTCTTGTCGCCGAAGGTGCCTGTCGAGCTCACGCCAATCGTTTCGGTGCCGACGCCGGTGGAGATGGCTCCACTCGTGTTCACATTCACACCGCTGACCACTGCTGCGCTCACGCTTACCGATGCGGCCGTTGTGCCGTCATAGGTTTTGTCAAAGGCCGTGATGCCAGCAATGCTGATCGCCTTGCGGTTGATCGTACCGATTAAAGTCTCGCCTGCCAGCATATAGTTGCTGGCCAAGCCTGCCGTGGCATTGCTGCCGGCATCGGCCAGCGAGTAAGTCGCCGTCACATTACTGGTCCCTGCATTTTGGCTGGCAAACACACCGGTGCCGGCCACTGCCAGGGTTTCCAGCCCGACCAGACCGTTCAGTGTTCCTGCAACCACGGTGGCGCTCGTGTTGCCGTTGTAGTCCTTGCTGGTCACCGTGCTGCCCGTGATCGACAGCGCCTTCGGCGTGATGCTGGCTGTGGTGGTCGCCTGATCCGTGATGGTGTAGTTTTGCGAGTCGGCTCCCGAATAGCTGCTGCTGATGGCCACGGTCTTGGCGATAACATTATTGTTCACATCGCGCGCGACATTCTTGTCGTTTGTCGTGTTGCCTGCATCCCGGAAATTGCCGCTTGCAATCACACGCACATCGTCGCCCGCCACCATGCCGGCGGCCACCAAAGCCGTGGGGGTCAGCCCACTGAGGTCCAGCGTCGCGGTCGCTGTGCCGTCGTAGACCTTGTCGGCAGCAGTGATCTTGTTAGCGGTCTGCAAGTTCAGTGCCTTGGGCGTGATCGTGGCCGTTGCGGTGGCCTGATCCACGATGCTGTAGTTGCCCAGCTTGGTGCCTCCATAGCTGCTGGTGAGGTTCACTGTCTTGGCGACAGCCACAGGCAAGCTGTTGGCATCAACACCCCATGCTACGTTCTTATCGGTGTAGGCGGCGCCGGTTACGCTGACCGTCACATCGTCGGCCACGCTGTTGATGGTGATCAGACCTCCTTTTTGAAGGTTTGTCATGTCAATCGCGTTGGCAGCCACGGACGTGTTGCCGTCATAAGTTTTGCCGGTCACGGTGATGCCGCTGATCGTCAGCGTGCGCGGCGTGGTGCGCGCGTTGCTGGTGACGGGCAAGGAAATGGCGTAGTTCAAGTGATCGGCGCCGCTGTAGGTGCCGGTCAGGTTGACTGTCTTGGCCAGGATGTTGCCGTTGACGTCTCGAATCACATCCGCGGCTGTCTGGCCGTTGGTGAATGTGCCTGTGAAGGCGCCGGTGACCGCCACATCCACCACATCGCCTTGAATCAGGCCATTTTTGACCATGGCCGACACGTCGACATTGGCGCTGAGGGTGCCGTCATACACCGTATCGGCAGCGCGCACGCCTTCAATGCTCAAGGCTTTCTTGGTGATCGTGGCTGAGGTGCTCGCCTGATTCGTGATCGAATAGTTGCTTACATCGGCACCGCTGTAGTTGCTGGACAGCGTGACGGTCTGTGCCGTCGCATTTCCGTTGCTCAGGGCCACGTGCTTGCTGGCAAAGGTGCCGGTGGCACTCACCGTCACGCGGTCGCCGGCCACCAGGCCGTTGTAGACCGCGTTGCCGGTGACCACCGTCGCCACGTTGCTGCCGTCATAGACCTTGTCGTCAGCGGTGATGCCGCTGATCGTGAGCGACCTGGCCGTGATGTTAGCACTCAAGCCCGTCGGCTGGACCAATGAGTAGTTGCTGGCATGGGCACCACCCAGGGTATAGCCGCTGACCGATAACGGTTTGGCAGTGCCCACATTCTTGTCGGTAAATTGTGCGGCGTAGGTGCCGCCCAGGGTTACAGCATCGCCGCTGTAAATGCCCGACAGCGCAGCCGAGCCACTCAAGGAGGCCGTTGTTGTGCCGTCGTAGACACGGTGGACACCGCTCAAGCCAGTGATGGTCAACGTGGCTTGACTGATGTTTCCCGTCAACGTGTTGACCAGTTGGTAGTTGGCCGAATCGGCTCCCGTCAGGCTCAAACCACTGATGTTGACGGTCTTGCCCAAGCCTACGTTGTAGTCAGCAAATGCGCCGGAGGCAGTTCCTGTCAGGGACACCGTATCACCAGCAAGACCTGTCACGCTGGCCAGCCCCTGCAGAGTTGCCGAGGTACTGCGGTTGTAGGTCTTGTCGTCGACGTTCAGGCCCTGAATCTGCAGTGGGGCCTTGTTGATGATTGCAGTCAGACCGGTGGGCTGCACCAGCGAATAGTTGGCTGCATCGCCACCGCTCAGTGCGTAGCCACTGATCGTGACCGACTTGGCCACTGCATTGCCGCTGGAATTGAGGACAACTTTTGCGTCAGCAAAGCTGGCCGTTGCCCCGGTGGCATCGAGTTTCACATCGTCCACGGCAAAGGCGCTGATGCTCGCGCCACTGCCCAAGGTGGCCACGATGCTGCGGTCATAGGTCTTGTTCGTGACGCTGGCTCCGCTGATATTCAACGTCAAGGTGTTGATGGTGCCTGTTACGCCTGTCGGTTGGGCGAGCAAATAGTTGCTAGCCAGGCCCGTGGTGCCGTTGGTCAGCGTGTATCCGCTGACCGAGACGGTCTTGCCTGCCCCGGCGTTCTTGTCGGCAAAGACGGCCTTCACGCCCGTGTTCACCAGCGAAAGGTTTTCGCCATTGACACCCTGCACCGTGCCGTAATTGGTCACCGTGGCTTTGGTGGTGGTGTCGTAGTTGCGGGTGGCAATGGCCACGCCGCTGATGGTCGCCGTGGCAGGCGTGATGGTGGCACTCAAACCTGTCGGCTGGACCAGGCTGTAATTGCCGGCATCCGTTCCGCTGATCGTGTAGCCACTGACCGTGACCGACTTGGCGGCATAGTCACCGGTGTTGGCGTTGTAGGCAACGTTCGGGTTAGCAAATGTGGCTGTCGGCGTTCCGCTCAAGGTCACGAGGTCGCCGCCCAGGGCATTGACCACGGCTGTGCCGGCGAGCGTTGCCGAGGCGTTGCCGTTGTAGACCTTGTCGCTGGCGCTCAAGCCCGTCACGGCCAGGTTGGCTTTGGTGATCGCGCCGACATTGGCTGTGGCGTAGGTGATGGTGTAATTGCTGTTGGCGATGCCACCACTGCTGCTATCGGTGATGGTGACGCCCGAAACACTGACGGTCTTGCCGGTGCCAACGTTCTTATTGTCATAGGCGAACTCACCGCCGCTCAGGACATCCCCGTATGCCGTGGTGCCTGCGCCCCCTTGCACAATCGCCGTGCCGGTGGCGGTGGTCGTTGCGTCATAGACCTTGTTTACGCCTGCCGCTGTGGTGATGGTGAGGGCCACCGGTGTGATGTTCACCGTTCCCGCCCCACTGGCATTGATTCGGTAATTGCCACCATCGGTACCACCGAGCGCAATGCCCGTGATCGAGATCGATTTGCCGGTGCCGACGTGTTTGTCGGCCATCTGACCCAACGCGCCCGAAGTGTTCAAGGTCACGGTATCACCGCTGATGACCCCGGCAAACTGAGCGCCTGTGCTGCTGATCGCGACCGTGGTGGTACCGTTGAATGCACGGTTCACACCGGCAAAGCCAGAGGCCGTGATGTCCTTGGGCGTGATGGTGCTGGTGGTGTTGGCCACATAGCTGACGGTGTAGTTACCACCGCTATTGCCGTCGTCCAGGGATACCCCCGACACAGTCAAAGTCTTATTGCCTGCACCGACATTCTTATTGCTGAACACGAAGTTTCCGCCCGTGATAGCGTCACCGGAAAACAGTGCCGTGCCGCCAGTGACCACTGCCGAACCGGTGGCGTTGGTGGTAGCGTCGTAGCCCTTGGTCACATCGCTGCTGGTGATCTTGAGCGTTGCCGGCAGGATGCGGGCCTGCAAAGCGGGCACCGCCGACATATCGATGTCGTAGTTGCCGGCGGATGTACCACCGAGCATCAAGCCAGTGACGGCGACGTTCTTCAGGGTAGGCGAGCTTGTCGCATAAGCCACATGGCGGTCATTGAAGTTGGCCACGTAGTTCGCCAGCGTTAGCGCGTCGCCACTCACGATGTTGCCAAAGCTCACATTCTCCAGGCCCGACAGGTAAGCTGTAGTGGTACCGTCATAGGCCTTGTCTTCGGCCACAAGCCCGCCCACCGTGACGGTGCGCTTGGCGATGTCTGCTTTGAGCAAGGGCTGCAACAGCGTGTAGTTTCCGTTGTCCGCGCCGGCAGCCAACGTGTAGCCTGAGACATTGACGGTCTTGGCCTTGCCTGCATTCACATCGGCAAAGGCTGCTGTCGTAGCTCCTGGAGCCAGGCTGACCACATCACTGCCCAGAGCGCCTACAAGAACCGGCGTGCCTGACACAGTCACCGCATCAGTTCCGTCATAGATCTTTGAACTGGCGCTCAGACCGGACACCATCAAAGCAGCGGGCGTGATCTTCGCACTCAGGCTGGGTGAAACCAATGTGTAGTTACGCGCATCAGCGCCACCCAGAGCGTAACCGGTCAGCGAAACCGCTTGCGCCGTCACATTGCCCGAACCGTCACGCGCCACATGGCGGCTGGCAAAGTTGGCCACGCCGGTGCCGCTCAAGCTGAGTTGGTCAGAAAGCAGAGGGGTCACACTGGCCGCGCCACTCCAGGTGGCCGTGGTGTTGGTGTCGTAGACCTTGTCGTTGATGGTCACCCCAGACACCGAAATGTCGGCGCGGGCAATATCCACCTTCACATCGGTTGGCATGACCAGGCGGTAGTTGTCGTTGTCACCACCGCTGGTCAGGGTGAAACCCGATACCGAGACAGCCTTGCCCAGGCCGGCGTGCTTGTCGGTCATGGTACCGGAGCCACTGCCTTGCAGGATCACCACATCGCTGCCCAATGCCGTCACGCTGGCAGAACCGCTCAGCGCCACGGTCTGTGTGGCGTCGTACGTGCGATTCACAGCGCTTAGTCCGCTCAGCAGCAAGTCGGCCTGCGTGACCGTCACACCTGCATTGCTGTAACTGCCGGCCAGCTTGTAGTTGGCAGCCGACCCGCCACTCAGGCTCAGGCTGCTGCCCGCGAGCGTGACCGTGCGGGCACCCACGTTCTTGCTGTCCAGTGTGGCCAGGGCACCGGCGTTAAGATAGACTCCCAGGTCATCACCCACAACTCGATTGCCCAACGTGAAGATCGGCGCACTGAAATCGGTGCTCGCGTCATAAACTTTGCTGCCTCCGATGGACAAGGCGATCGTGCGCTGGTCCACGTTAGCCGTACCCGAGACCACGGTGGTAGGCGTCAACTGGTAGTTGCCCGCCTGTGCACCGCTGAGGCTGAAAATACCCGACCCGATAAAAGCAGTGGCACCTGCGTTGGCGTTAGCCAGACTGGCGGTGACGTTCCCACCCGTGACAGCCACCTGATCGGCCCCTACCACGCCGCTCAGGCCGTATTGGATCGCTGAATCGCCCACAGCAGTACCCGCGCTGAAGAGAGCCGTGCTGCCATCGTAGGTCTTGATGGCGGTGCTGTTGCCCAGCACCAAGGTTTTGGGCGTGATAGTGCCACTGGCGGTGTAAGTGGCCGGCAGGGCGTAGTTGTAGGCGCCTGACCCGGTCAGGGCCGCATTACTGATAATGAGCGGTTGACTGATCACATTGCCGCCACCGTCGCGTGCCACATTGGCATCCACAAAGTTGGCGGTGAGTGTGACACCCACCTGCTCACCGGCCACCACGCCATTGCTCGCGTTGGTGCCCACGGTCAACGTGGTGTTGCCAAGCAGCGTTGCGCCGTCATACACCTTGCTTCCCGTCACACCCACGGCCAGCACCCGCTTCTCGATGGTGCCTGTGCCCGAGAGGCTGTTGCTGCGCAGCACATAGTTGCTGGCCGTCGCATTGGCGCCATCGGTGATATTTAGGCCCGTCACGCTCCAGTTGCGCGCGCCAGCATCCTTGCTGTCAAAACTGGCGGCGCCGTGGCTCAGGTTGAGCACCTGGAGGTTGCCATTACTGTCGTTGACGCCCGTGTTCAATCCCAGCACTGGGCTCAACAAGGTGGTGCCGTCGTACTGTCGGGTGGTACCGCCCACGCTGACATCAAGCACTTTGGGGGTGACGGTGATCTTGCCACCGTTCTGGACCTTGAACTGGTAGCCGACACCGCCGTAATTGACCGTATAAGCCTGTCCATCCGCCAAAACCAGCTGGTTCTGATTGAGCGTCAGTGCCCTGCCGTCTTTGGTGGCATTGGTGTTGAAGCTGACCGTATAACTACCGACATCCGCCAACGCGCCCATGCCAGTCGACACAGTGGCATTGGCGCCAAACACCGTATCAAGTGTCAGTGTCGTGGGGTTGGCCATCTCGCTGGTAAACGCCTTGCCCAGCACGTCATTGTTCGCGCGCTTGTCCGACAGAGCCAGGCCTTCGATCGTGCCGCTCAGGCGCGTGTAGGAGGCGCCCGACATATCCGACGAGGTCAACGCCGTGCCATAGGCCTTGGTCGCGCTGCCGGTGTAGACCGTCAGGGTTTGCGTGGCCGTGGCCGGCGTTGCATTGTGAAACACATAGCGGTTGCCAATCGCGTCGTTGCCAGTTAGCGTGTAGGTTCCCGCAGTCCAGTTCTGACCCCAGACGGCGCCATTGCCACTGGCCAGGATGGAACTGTCGGCTGAGGTCGAGCCAAACTGACTGTGGTTGACCTGATTCGTGGTGCCAGGCGTAACCACCCATCCGGCAGACCACACACTCCACTGACCACCGGCGGCCACCGCGTCGGCACCACGCTGGTTGATGAAATTGCCGCTCTGGCCTGCATCAAGCACCACATTGCCGCCGCTGGACACCACGCGTGCGTTGGCGCCAAGGGTCATGCCATTGGCCGATACGCCGGCCGACAGGCCGTTGCCGCCGGCCAGAGTGATGTTGCCCGAGGCACGAACGCTTTCATTGACAGTAATTGCGCTCGCCCCTAGGACGCGCACGCTGGCCGCATTATCGATCCCGGTGACACCGCCCACCGTGCCGATGCTCAAGGCATTGGCGCCGGTGGTCACGGCAACTGCGTCGGTGGCATTAGAGGCCAGTGTGCCAATGGTGTTGGTGCCTGACAGGTCAATGGAGCCCGAGCCGCTCAACAGCAAGTGGCTGACGTTCAGGCTGCCATTGGACTGCGATAGCTGTGCTGTGACTGCACCCGCAGGTGCTGCCGCGCTGCGCAGTGTCAGCGTCTTGCCAGTACTCAAGGCCAGGTCGCTCGCCAAGGCGATGCGGTTGAAGTCCAGTGTCAGGTCGCTGCTCACCTGATTGGTGATGCCCGTGCCACGCACCGTCAGCACGGGCGAAGCCGAGGCACTCGCCGCATAAGCCCCCGATCCGCCAATACTCAAGGTGCTGGTGGCTTGCAGATTCGTCAGATCGCTCAGACCCAGGCTTGTGGTCCCCGAGACGCGCTCGCCAACGACCAAGTCACCCAGGTCCATCTGCTGCAGCGTTACATTCGTGCCTTGCAAAGCACGACCCAGACTCAAGTGGGTGCTGCCTGTACCGCTGGTGCGGTAACGCAGCGTCAGATCACCCGTGGTGGTCAAGGCTGCGCCGATTCCTGTGGTGGCCGAGACATCGCGCGTTGCGTCGAGCAAGATGTCCTTGCCCGTGGCGGTCAGACCGCCACTTCCGAAGGCGATGTCCCGGCCATAGACCGTCAGAGCGTTCAGGTTCGTGATAGCGCCATCGCCAAAGCTGACGTCGCCTCGCTGACCGGCCACCGGCGAGGCGTTACCAATCACCACCTGACTGAAGCCAGCAGCAATGTTATTGAGTTCCTGCGCCGTCAAGTCCATCGCATTGACTTGAGGGTTGCGATCACTGCCCGCCGCACCCAGGTGGATGGCCCGACCCGTGGTGTAGGTCTGCAGCGTCAAGGTGTTGGTCGGGCTATCGGTCCCGGCAATACGGCCATTGCTGCCAATGAAGTCGATCTCGTCGGCCTTAAGCACCCGCGACCCCTGAAGCGTCGTCGGCCCGCCCAGGCTCAGGCGCCCGGCAGCCGTCAGATCGGCGTGCACAGTGATGGCACCGGTCTGTGCAGCCACGCCACCTTCTCCGATCAGCAGGTTGCTCAGTGCATTCTGCCCGCCGATGGCTGCCTCCAGCGTGATAGCGCCAGCGCCCGATTGCAGAGTCAATGACTGCGCACCCGCGGTGCTCGCATCGACCTTCGTGCCTATTGTGATCGCGCCTTGACCGCTGCTGCGCAGCAGCGTATCTGCCACCAGCGTGATCGCGTTGTTGCTGTCACCCAGACGAATGGTTCCGGCCACATCCAGCGTTCCGCCCAGCCGCACCGAGCTGGGTGCAATGGCGGTCAGATCGCCAGTGACCGTGAAGCGATCGCTGGCTTGATCTCCCAGAATTAGCGTGCCGGTGTTGTTGAAGATCAGCGATGTGGTGCCAAGGCTATTGTCCGAGCCCAAGAAGGCCAGGTCGTAAGCCTGGCTGCCTGGGTCGGTCGGCAGATGCAAGCTGCCCACCTGCACACTGCCGCCAAAGGTGGCGTTCCCAGTGCGGGTAAGGGTTAAAGAGGCGATGTCGGTGCCAATGCCGCCGCTGACATTGACCGTGCCTGTGGTGGCCATCGTCAGGTCGGAACTGCTGCCACCGGCGGTGCCGCTGATGCTGGCGATGCTGATGGCCCCGGCATTGGTGGTGCCTGGTGTGGCACTGCCGATCGTGAAGCCAGCACCATCGGTCAGGGTCACCGCACCCAGTGTCACCCGGCCGGTGGCGGCGGCGCCGGCATCGATGCGGCTCGCGCCGCTCACACCCAGGGCGCCCAGGGTCAAAGGCTTGTCAAAGGTGCTCAGCGTGCCGCGCAGGGTGCTGGACCCGGCCGTGTGGGTCAGACCCCCTCGGAAGTTGAGCACCGCCGCATCGCTGTTGCCCAGATTCACGGTGCCGCTGGTGGTGAAGGTCACCGCATTGGTGACGTCGGTGACACCACCGAACAGATCAACATCAAAGGTTCCGCCGTTGACCAGGTTGGTGGCGTAAACATCACCGCCGAAGCCGATCTTGCCGCTGGGGGCCGCGAGGCGGATCAAGCCGATACGATTGCTGCTGCTACCCAGAGGCCCCGTGAAATTAAGCGCATTGGCGCCGCTGCCGGCATTGCGCACCAGCAGCTGACTGATATCGGTGCCCACCGCGCCGATGCTGACGGCACCGGTGGCATTGAGCACCAGGCTGCTGGCGCTGCCACCGGCGGTGCCGCTGATGCTGCCGGTGGTGATGGTGTTGGCCAGGCCACTGCCCAGGGCGAGGGTTACCCCATCGGCCAAGGTGGCGTTGGCCAGGGTGATGGCGCCGGTGCTGGTGCCACCGCTGCCGATGAAGGTGGTGCCGGTCACCGTGAGGGCGCCGCTGCCGCCCAGGTTGATCACACCGGTGGCACCAGAGCCAAGGCCAGCGCGTATATAACCGGCGATGCTCCTGGCCGAGGGGCTGGTGGCGGTGAGGCCATCGACAAAGGTGAACGTCGACGCAGAGCTGGCGCCCAGGGTGAGGCTGCCTGTGTTGGCGAGGGTGGTCGCCCCGTAGATGGTGTTAGTGACACCTTGGAGCTGCAGGTTGTAAGCGCCTGCAGCAGTCGCCATGCCGCTGCTGAGGGTGAGGTTGCCATTGAGTTGCACCGTGCCGGTCGGCGCGGTGATGCTCAGGGTCTGGGCGGTGATCGAACCCGTCACCGTGGCATTGGCCGCCTTGGCAAGGGTGACGGTGCCGATGGAAGGGACCAGGGCGCCTCCTGTGCCGATGTTAGCGCCGATGAAGCCGTTGATGCTCACATCGGCGGCGCTGTCGATGGTGAGGTTGGCCGCCATGCCGCTGGCCGGGCCGCCAATGGCCGAGGTGGTGATCGGCGTCGCAGCGCCCGCACCCAGTGTCAATATCTTGCCGGCCGCGATCTGGATCGACCCGAGGGTGATGGCACCGGTCGAGCTGCCGCCGATGGTGGCGTTCTGGCTGATCTGCGTGGAGATGCCGCTGAAGTTGATCACGCCGGTGCCGTTGGCGGCCACCGTGCCGGCCACCGAGCGCGCGGTGGGCATCATGGCGATGACCCCACCTGCAAAGGTGGTCACATCGCTGGCCTCGTTGCCCAGGGTGAGGCTGCCCACGTTGTTGAATGTGGTGAGGCCACCCACGCTGTTGCTACTGCCGAGCAGGGCGACGTTGTAGGTGCCAGTACCACGGGCCACATTGAACTCGCTGACGTTGAGGTTGCCGTTGATCTGGATCGTGGCGCCATCGCCCGAATCGCTGATCGTCAGGCGGTTCTGGCTGATCGCACCGAAGTTGACCCCACCCGACTGCCGCACTGTCAGGTCGCCCGTGCCGCTGAGGTCCAGCACATTGATGCTGGCGGAGCTGGCGGCCCGATCGATCAGGAGGTTGGCGTTGTTGACGACCACGCCATTGCCCAGGGAGCCGCTGGCGCCGCCTGCGCCGATCTGCAAGGTACCCCCGCTGATGGTGGTGCCCCCGCTGTAGCTCAGATCGGTGGCCACCACCTGGGTGCCCGCACCCACCTTCTCGACGGTGATGGTGCCACTGATTTGCGAAATGTTGCCATCAAAGCGGCCCGAACCGCCTGCCACGCCCACGGTCAGCAGACCGGTGTTGGGATTGGCCTGGCCGTTGGCCAGCAGGGTGCGTGTGATGGTGCCGCCGCCATCGAGCCCGTCCACATAGACATTGGTATTGGCTTGTCCGGCCGTTGGCGCAATGCCGCTGTCCCACAGGTTGAGCGTGGCGCCCGACATCACGGTCAAGGCGCCTTCGTTGCCGGTCCAGTTGGTTTTGGCGCTGTTGGCCAAACGCAGCTCGCCTGAGTTGACCACGATGCGACCGCCTAGGCTCATATCGATCGTGCCACCCGCAGCGCCCACCAGTGTTCGGAAGCTGCTTGCCGCGGCCGGCGCATTGCGCAGCACCGTGCCTGCTCCGGTGTAAGTGATGCCGGCGGAGTTGGTGAAGTCGGCCAGCGTGGCGGCCAGCTCCGCCGTGGCGCCCGACCACACCTCAATGCCCTTTGTGCGGGTGGTGGTTGTGTTGTAGACCAGCCGGCCTTTTTCAACCACGGTTTGCACCGGCGAGTCATTGTTGTTATTGGTGATGGTAGTGGTGCCGGCACCGCGCTGCACCAGGGTACCCATCACGGCACTTGGATCGTAACTGAGTGTCGGGAAAGGTCGGCTGTTGCTGTTGGCCGTGTTCAGGGCCCCTGCGCTGGTGATGAACTGGCCGAGCACCACAGCATCACTGCGATTGATGACCAGCTTCCCATCAGTGATCACAAGGGTGCCCCCGGGCAGGTTGCCGCTGGTGCCGCCATTGCCGATCTGCAGCACGCCACCTTGCACCTGGGTGGTGCCGCTGTACGTGTTGTTGCCGCTGAAAATCTGCGTACCGCTGCCAACCTTGATCAGGTTGCGAACGCGGTCGCCAGCGGCCGGGTTCTGGTCGATGATCGAGCCGGAGAAATCGAATGATGTGAGCGTGGATCCACCCGGCCCCTGGGTCGCCGCATGGTTGGCTACACCCAGAATCGGGGTGCTGCGGAAGTAGGGATCGCGCCAACCACCAGCCCAGGTGCCAGCGCCGGTCAAGCCATCGATGCGCACCTCAGCCTCGACACTGCGGAAGGTAGCACCGGAGCCGATGTTCAAACTGGCCTTGTTGCTGTCCCAGTTCTCATTGCCGTAGGAGCCAGCCACCATCGTGCCGCCCTGCAGATCGATCCAGGACTCGGCATCAAGATTGAAGGTTGCAGCTCCCGTGCCCCACACGATGGTGCCATCCCCCGTCTTGCGCAACGTGCCCTTGCCGTTGAACGACGTGGTAGGCATATCGCGCGTGACGCCGGCTGCCACATCAAACTCAACGGCTGCGTTCAGGTCGATGTCATAGCGCTCGGATTTGCTATGCCCCTTGAACTCCAGCATGCCGGCCCTGACGTGGGTGCGGCCATCGTAGGTGGTAGACCCCGACAAGGTCAGGCGCGCCGCGCCTTCCTTGCGCAGGCTAAGGCGACCACTGTCGTTGTCGCTGCTGCGGATCCAGCCTGTGTAGTCTTGATCGACGGTTTGCGTGACGGTCAAATACTTGCTGATATCGTTGTAACTGTTGGTACTGACCGCCTGATCGATCACCGCCTGCTTGGAGCGCGCGTCTGAACCCATGCGGATGTTGCCGATGGTTTGCTCGGTTCCCAGCAGATGCATCCACGTGTACCCGCTCGAGCGACTGTCAAACTTGACGTCGACGTTGGCGCCCAACTGGTTGGCATAGGTGTTGGCATTGGCAATCACACCGTCGCCAAACTCCAGATAAGAATCCCAGCGCCAGCCCAGCGCATTGCCCAGCACGATCTGGCCATTGGGACGCGTGCCGCCCGCGGTGGACGCGTTGTATAGCGCCGGTCCGCCCGAGCGTGCCAGGCGCAGGGTGCCCTCGGTCAGCAAGGTATCACCGGTGTAGGTGTTGGCACCCGACAAGATCAAACGTTCGCGTCCGGATTTTTCCAAGCTGTAGGGGCCACTGATGACGCCCGTCACCCGAGTCGCGTTCGTCCACCAGGTATTGATATTGGCGTTGCCGGTCAGTTCAATGTTGCCGCTGAGTGTGACGATGCCACTGCCGCTGTAGGGATTGATGTGTATTGCACCCAGTCGCCGGTTGGCCCAATCGTAGCCGCCAGAGCTGTCTTCCAGCCAGCCGGCACCTTCAATCTTGAGGTTGTTGGCGTAGGTACCCGCCTTGAACAAGGCCAGCTGGCCGCCATTCTTGACGACCACCGTGGTGTTCAGGCCCAGGTCACTCTGTTCAAACACACCCAGCCGCGCCTTGTCGATCACGAAGCTGGCGTTGGCACTCAGATTGTTGTTCCCGGTGTAACGATAGTCACCCGCACCAGCTGCACCCGTACTGCGGAACACCAGGGAGCCATCGCCACTGATGGCATGGCCGATGTTGATCACGCCCACGCTTTGCTGGTCATCGCCCCGGAAATATTCCAGCGCCGCTCCTGCACCCACATAGACCGGGTTGTTGTTGAGCAGAGAGCCCACCGTGCCGCCGTCGCCGATCTGCAGCTTGCCGGCCAGCACGTCAATGCCGCCCGTGTTTTTAGAGCCCGACTCGATGGTCAGCGTAGCAGAACCCTGCTTGACGATCTTGAGAGGCGCGCCCGCATTGGTGCCATCCGTCCAGGAGTTGCGCAGATAGCCTTTGAAGTCCAGGTCCTGAGTCTGATTGATGATCAGCGTGCCTTTTCTGCTATTGACGGCGGCGCGATCGTCCTCGTAGTTCTGCAAGACCATGTACTCAGGCTTGGAGGCCGTGCCATAGGTTTTACCAGTCGACAGGTTGCCAATTTCCTGAGTCGTATCTCGCATGGCCATGTAGGCGTAGCCGTAGCGGGTGTCGAACTCGATGTCAACCTTGGGGCCCAGCTGGTAATCACGGCCAAACTCCAGCATGGCCGAGACATCGGGATAGCGCAGTTCAGTGGTACGGTGGTCGATGATGACCTTGCCCGCGGGTCGGTTGGCATTGGTGTACTGCGCCGACGTCGCGCTGTTGTTGCCAGCATCGGCCAGACCCACTGTGTTGTAGAGTGCCGGGCCATTCGGGTTGGCCAGACGCAACTGACCGTCGGCCACGATGGTATTGCCGGTGTAAGTGCTGGCGCCTGTGAGCATCAGGCGGCCATTGCCCCACTTCTCAACGCCATAGCCCAAGCCGCCGTCGCTGATGACGCCGCTGATGTTGCCTTGCTGGCCAGCCCAAGCACCAATGCGGGCATCGCCCGTGAGCAATATGTCACCCGAGAACTCGCCCTGTACCAGACGCAGCGCACCCAATCGGCCGGCGTTTTCATTCCAGCCAAGGCCCTTGAGCTCCAGGTTATTGGTGACGTAGGTACCATTGGCCACACTGATCAACAAGGATCCACCGTCTTTGACCTTGATCACGCCAGCAGTGGATGAGGCCGTGGTGCGGCCCATGGCATCGGCATGGGCCAGCGCCAGACGGGCATTAGGCTCCACCAGCACATTGCCGGTGAAGTTCAAGCTGGCCTTATTGAAGGTGTAAGAACTGGTCTGAATGGCGCCATTGCCCAGCAGGCGCAAGGTACCCGAACCGCTGAGCGTGTGGCCGGTGTCGTTGTTGGCTGGACTGCGCAGGTACTGCAGTGTGCTGCCAGCGTTGATGTTCACATTGCCCGCGATGTAGCCACTACCGCCGTTGTTGCCGATCTGCAGCACGCTGGCCGGGCTACCTTGTGTGCTGCTGCCAATGTTGGTGGTACCCCTGAAGCTGCTGTCAGCGCTCAGGGTGAGCAGGCCTGAACCGAGCTGTATCAGGCTACCCGTGCCGCTGATGGCGCCGCTCCACAGCTGAGCAGTGCTGCTGGCATTGACCAAGGTGCCGTTGGCACCCACGCTGATCGAGCCGCCGTAATTGTTGCCATCTACGCCACCGAGCTTGCCCGCGTCGTCCACGCTCAGGGTGCCGGCATTGACCGTCAAAGCGCCTGGGAAAGTGTTCGCCCCAGTCAGCGACATCACACCGTTCCCCGTCTTGGTGATCGTCGGAGCGTTGGTGAAGCGCCGATCCATCGGCGCCGCGACCAGCAAGTCCACGCCGCTGGCGTGCGTGCCGCGGGCCACATTGAAAGTAGCGGCACTGTCCAGCGTCAGGGCACCACCGCCCACACCGGAGATGACCGCTTGATTGGCCGATGCATTGACATTGACGCTGAGCGTGCCGAACGGGTTATAGGCATAGCTGGTCGGGCTCTTGCCCATGATCAACTCACCGCCCGTGAAGTTCATGGTGAAGGCGCCGCCACCGTAGAAATGCTGGGCAAAGGCCGAACCACCCACGGTGCCGCCCACGATGTTGAGCACATTGACCGAGACGCCCGCATCCCAGCCGAAGGTGTGATCAGTCAAATAATCCACCGTGCCGCCCGCATTGACCGTGAGCGAGCCGCGAATGGCGCCGGTACTGCCCCCCTTGCCCAACAGCAACTTGCCGCCATTGACCGTGGTGCCACCGCTGTAGGTGTTGAAGGCGTCCAGGGTCAAGGAGCCGGTGTCCGACTTCACAAGCGCGCCCGCACCGCCGATAACGCCGGTGATCTTCTGATTGGCCGTGCTGCCGAACTCCAGCGTGGCACCGCTGGCAATACTGATGCCGGAAGTGTATTCGGCTGTGGTGGCGCCACTGCGCAACGTGCCAGCGCCGTCAATCACGAGCTTACCCGAGCTCACGGAGGTGGAGCCACTGTAAAGCTGGTTGCCGCTCAAAACCAGGCTGCCGCTGCCTGCTTTGACCAGAGCGCCTGAAGTGATGCCGGTGCCGTTGGCAGCGCTGATGGCACCACCGATGGTCAAGGTCGAAGCAGCGTTCGAAACATCAATGGTGCCGGCAACCCCAGCGCTGATCGTCAGATTCCTGTCGATGCTGACATCAGCACCGGTGTAACGCAGGCTGCCGCCCCCAAGGACCAAATTGGCCGCAATATGGCTTGATGCGCCAATGCCGCTGGCGCTGCCGCCGTTGGCGAGGCTACTCACAGCGAGGGTGCCCTCGCTGATCAGGGTGCGACCGGTGTAGGTGTTGGCGCCGCTCAAGGTGAGCATGCGTGGCGCGGCTTTTTCCAGTCCAAAGCTGCCGCTGATGATGCCGCTCAGGGTGGCGTCGTTGGTATAGACATTGATGCGGCTGTCGCCGGCCAGGGTGATGTTGCCGGAGAGCGTGACCGGCGCCGAGACAGTCCAGCCGGTGTCAATGGCCACGGCACCGAGCTGGGTGCCGTTGCTTTCTCGCCAGCCCAGGCCACTGAGCTGCAGGTTGTTGGCCAGCGTCACCCCCCTGGCGATGTGCAACTGACCGCCGTCCATCACCGTCACCAGGGGTGCGTTGCTGCCCAGGTTGGCCTGGTTTTGCACCGACAGGCGGGCCTTGTCGATCACAATCCCGGCAGCGTTGGCGGCCATGGTGTTGGTGCCGGAATACACGTACTGACCCACGGCATTGCCACCGGTACTCATGACCTTGAAGGTCCCGTCACCCGCCAGCCCGTGACCAATGGTGATGGTCGCAGCGTTAGCATCGTTGCGGAAATACTGCATCGTGGCCCCGCTGGCGATGGTGGCCGTCGTGGTGTTGCTCAGGCTGCCTGTGCTGCCGCCGTTGCCGATCTGCAAGATGCCCTGGGTGACCGTAGTAGCACCCGTGAAGGTGTTGGCACCGTACAAGATGGCAGTGTTCGTACCTTCCTTGACCACCTTGCCCGCGCCAGAGATGGTAGAGCTGATCAGCAGGTCACCGGTACCGTTGCCTGTCAGGGTGAGCGTGCTGGCGTTGGCAATGCTGGTGCCGCTGCCGGCGTTCCAGTCGAATGCCGTGTCGTTGCGCAGCGAGGCGCCATTGGCGCCGACGGTGAAGCCGTAGCCGGTTCGCAGTTCGTCCACAGCACCCACGTACTCAATGGTGCCGCCATTGACCAGCACATGCGCCGTCTCGTGGCCGAGTACACCGATGCTGCCCGACGAACCCCAGCCCCAGGACGTCAGCTGCAAAGTGCCCCCGGTGTTGACCGTCACCGCATTGTTTTTGCTGAACCAGCCTCCCCCGTAGAGCATGCCAGTCGTGGCCACTCGCAGGTTACCGCTGTTGATGGTGTAGAAGCCACGATAAGTGTTTTCCTTTTGTAGCACCGTGGTGCCGCGCCCGGCCTGAATAACCTGGGCGTTTCCGTTGCTGCCGCTGATCACTTGGCCGATTTGCAAGGTATTGCTGCGATCAAACACCAAAGTGGCGTTGTTGACAATGCTGGTGCCGGACAAAGAACCGGTGGTGCCTGAACCCGTGGTCACGCCATCGTCGTTACCCAGCTGGAGCGTTCCTGCGCTGATGGTGGTGGCCCCGGTGTGGAGATTGGCGCCCGTCAGAATCAGCGTGCCGGCATCGGCCTTGGTCAGGGCTCCGGTGGTGGCTACCGAAGCACCCGTCAGCGTGAGCGTACGGCCACTGTCCACGTCGAATGAGGCGGTCTTACCCGCCACGATCGTGAAGTTGCGGTTGGTCGAGCCCGAGGTGCCGGTGAATTCGAGCGCGCCATCTTCAAAGACCAGGTTGGCGGCATCGGAGCTGGCCGCACCCAGTGAGCCCGCCACGCCCCCATCGCTGATGGACGCTACGCTGATCTTGCCTGCGCCGATGTAGGTGCGGCCGGTGTAGGTGTTGGTACCCGTGAGAGTGAGGGTCCCTGTGCTCCACTTGCGTAGCTCACCTACGCCACTGATGATGCCGCTCAGGGTCTGCGCTGCCGAGGTATCCAGAGTCAGCGCAGTTCCGGAGGCGAGTGAGACGTTGCCGGCGTAGCTGCCCAGGCCCAAACGCCCACTTCCCGACACCGACAAATTACCCGCATCGACGGCGATATGGCCATTGAAACTGTTGTCACCTGTCAAATTGAGGCGGCCCGCGCCCTGCTTGCTGAACGTGCCCGATGTGCTGACACCTGTGGCATTGATAATGCCTTTACCGATCCAGGCTGTGAAGCCATTGGTGTCCACGTTGCCACCGTTGGCACCTAAAGTGACCTTGAGGTTGGCGTTCGGACTGATCAACGACATGTTGTCAACACCGGCTTTGAGCGTACCACCGTCGAAATTCAATCGAGCCGTGTCATTGATGTAACCCTCGATGATGGTTCGGTTGGTCAGCAAAGTGCCGCCAGCATTGAGGTTGATCTGTGAATTCGAGCCCCCCCAGGGGTCGAGCCAGATATTGCTGTAGTTGTAACCCGAACCGGAAGCGCCGTCGGAACCCACGGTGACCAGGCCACCGCTGTTGACGTTGAGCGTGCCTGTGCCGTTCACCCCGTTGTTGTTGAACTGGCCGCCGATGTACATGGCACCACCCCCGGTGCCCACGTTGAGTGCACCGGTCACATTGACAATACCTTGCCCCGCAACACCCGCGCCCAACGCAAAGTGACCACCGCTGCCCACGCTCAAGGTTCCCGCCACATTCAAGGTGGCCGAGTTACCCGAAGTGCCGTGGCCAACGTCTATGCGACGCATTCCGGAGATCGAAGCACCACTTGCAATCGTGAGGGTACCGGCCCGTACATACAGGTCCCCCGAGTAACTGGAGATACCCGTGAAAGTCTGTGTCCCGGTGCCCGACTTTTGGATCGTGGCCTTGCCGCCCGGCCCGGCGTTCGAATCAACGATGGTTCCGGAGAAGGTACCGCTGCCGCTGTCCACACCGAGCTCAACATAGTCAGCGTCGCTGCTCCAGCCCACCTTGAGTGTGCCGGCGCCGTTCAGCGCGTTGACCTTGGCGCCACCACTGGAATTGTCGTTGGTGCTGTTGACGTGATAGAAGGTGGCACCGGCTTCGATGTTCAGATTGGACCTGTTGTTGGTCCAGACCTCATTGGAAGACCAACCCGATTCAAAAGAACCCGCTCTGACGTCAATCAGCGATCCTGAGCTCAGTGCGAAGGTGGCTACACCTGCACCCCAACTCAAGGTACCCAAACCGCTCTTGCGCAAGGTACCGGCGCCGTTGTAAGTGGTTGTGGGCAGATCGATCGAAGTCGCCGACGCCACGTCGTAGTTCAGCACCGCACCCGAGCTGATGCTGTAGGTGTCCGAGTCGTTCCAGTTGGTCAGGCGGAGCTCGCCAGCGCTGACGTTGGTGGTTCCGGTGTAGGTGTTACGGCCTGTGAGCGTGGTGGTACCGCGCCCGCTTTGCGTCACCGTACCGCTACCGCTGATGACATGTCCCAGCGTCAAGGCGTCACTGCGGTCAAATACCAGCGACGCGTTGTTCACAATGCTGGTGCCCGCCAATGAGCCCGATGTTCCAGATCCCGAAGTGACACCATCGTCATTGCCCAATTGCAAGACGCCGCCGCTGATGGTAGTGGTGCCCGTGTGAAGGTTGGTCCCGGTGAGGATCAGGGTGCCTCCACCCGTCTTGACCAGATTGCCCGTGGTGTTGGCAGAGGCGCCACTCAAGGTGAGCTTGGTGGCAGTCGTATTGACCTCGATCGTCCCAGTTTGACCGGCTAGCAGAGTGAAGTTGCGGTCAACACTGACATCGCTGCCGGTGTAGCGCAAGGTGCCGCCTGAGAACACCAGGTTACCAGCCGCATCGCTGGCGGCGCCAATACCGCTGTTATTACCGCCATGGGCCAACGTACCCACCGAGACCGCGCCACCGGAGAAAGTGGTCACGCCGGTATAGCTGTTGGCGCTGCCCAGGGTGAATGTGCCGCTACCAGTTTTGGTGAGCCCTCCCGTGCCGCTGATGACACCCGCATGGCTGGTACTGGTGTTATTGCCTCCAGTGGTGAGGGTGGCGCTGCCCAGGGTGACGTTACCTCCCGACGCACCGCCACCGGCCAGCGAGCCGATGCTGTTGTTGAAACCGGCCAGATCAAGCACTGCGCCTGCCGTGTTCGCGAGCGTGACGGCCGAGTTGCTGCCAAAAGCCGAAGTCGAACCGGCTCGTAGCGTGCCGCCGTTGACGGTGGTAGTCCCGGTGTAGCTGTTGGTGCCGCTCAGGGTCAGGGTACCAGCACCCGTTTTGGTGATAGATCCGCTGCCGAATTGTTCAGTGATCGACGCAGAGATGAGCAGATCGCTGGCGGCAGAGCCATCGTTCACGGTGAAGCCTGGCTGGGCATTATCGGCCCTCAGGTTGATTCGGCCCGTGATGCTGGCGGTCAGTCCCGTGTTGTTGGGGTCGCTCACGCTGACATTGGTGCCACCCCAATCCCAATAGTTGGCTGCCGATGTGGAACTGGTGCCGCCGTTGCCTCGCAATTCACCGCCTCCGGTGAAATTGACCCCGCCAGTCATGTTCCAGATATGTTGTTTGACAGTGGTCAGTGACTCGACCAGACCGCCATTGATGTTGAGTGTGGTGACGCGATCGCTGTTCCAGCCCAGGGCCGAAGTATTACCCGTGAGCTGAACCGTGCCGCCCGCATTGACGTTGAGCGTGCCCACCAACACGCCATGACCATCGTCGTACACGTCATTCAGCACCAAGGTGCCGGCATTGACCGTGGTGCCACCGGTGTAGCGCTTGTCGGAATTGAAGGTCAGCGACCCAGTGCCAACCTTCACGACCGCCCCGGCTCCGGTCAGAGCGCCACTGAAGGTGGTGTTGGTGTTGAGGGTTCCAATGGTCAGGGCAGCGCCACTGCCCACCGTGACGCTGCCGCCACCGGACAATGAGCCGATGGTGTTGCCGAACGTACCCAAGGCCAGGGTGCCGCCGTTGGCACTGACAGCGCTGTTGACCCCAAACGCACCCGATACCGGGCTGCCGTTGTTCAGCACCGTGGCCACCCCAGCCTGCAAGGTGCCCGCTGTGACCGTGGTGGCACCAGTGTAGATATTGGCACCGCTCAGAGTGATGGAACCGTCAAAGGTTTTGTTGATGCCAAAGCCGCCCGAGATGACCCCGCTGATGGTGCCGCCCTGGCCGGTCCAGGCGCCGATGTCGGCATTGCCGCTCAGGGTGATGGCACCGGCAACAGTGCCGTCGATCAAGCGCAGGGCCCCAATGCGACCCGAGGCCTCGTACCAGCCGGTGCCAATCAGGTTGAACGCGTTGTTGACCGTGCCGCTGCCCACCTGGATGTAGGCCTGCCCGCCGCTTTGCACGGTGATGGGCGCGCTGCCAAGGGCGTTGACATGGCGAACACCCAACCGGGCGCCAGGCTGCACGGTCACCTGGCCGGTGAAGCCACTGTTGTCGCGGGTGATGGCAATGGTGCCGAGCTGATAAGCGTTGATGCCACCACCACCCAGCACAAAGGTGCCTGCCCCCGACAGCACCGGGGCAAAGGCGAAATCGCCATCACTTTGGTAGCTGATGAACGTGGCGCCAGAGGCAATGGCGAGGCTGCTCCAGGTGGGATTGGCCAGGTCGTTGTTGTTGCCGTACTGCAGCGTGCCGGCATTCACCGTGACGGAGCCAGTAAAGGTCCTGCTAGAGCTGTCGCGGTGATAGGTATTGGCCAGGGTCAGCTTGGCGGGGCCTGCCTTGACCAGCGACAACGTGCCGTTGCCACCAGAGGTGTCGCGGAGGCTGATGCCAACGACCTGATCGGTCGTCTGGTTGATGGTGAGGGTGGCATTGCCCAGGCCCGTTTCATTCTGGGTGACTTGAATGATCGAGCCGGCATCATTCGTGCCGGTGTACAGCAGGTTGCCAATCGTCTGGTTGAACCCGCGCAGCTGCATCACCGAGTGGTTGCCAGTGGAGTTGAACTCCACATCCACCTGACTGCCCAACTGATTGACAGCGCCCATCTCGACACCGCTGAACCAGGTGCCGGGATTGCCGCTGAAGTTGGCGCTGGTGCCGTTGTTCTGAATGATCAGCTTGCCGCTGCTCTTACCGCTGTAAAGCGCAGGACCAGAGGCATTGGCAAGATTCAGAGAACCGGCCGAGACCGTGGTGGTGCCGCCATAGGTACTGGCGCCCTCCAAGCGAAGGCGCTGCCCACCAATCTTTTCGAGGTTGTAATTGTTACCGCCATCGGTAATGCCCTGGGTCAGAGTCAGTTGACTCTGACTCCAGGCATTGATGCGGGTGTTGCCCGTTAAGGTGATGGCGCCAGTGAGCTTGATCTCGCTTGCCAATGAATAGGCATCGGCGGTAAGTGCGCCAAGGCGATCACCGTTCGTTCCTTCGAGCCAGCCATTGCCTTCGAGCCGCCAAGGGTTGGCATAGGTACCGCCGCGGGTCAACCAAGCGTTGCCACCATCCAGCACCGTGACCAAGGGCGCATTGGTGCCCAGAACACCCGCCCCGCGGAACTGCACACGGGCGTCATCGATGACAATACCTGCGCCGCCTGCAGCCAGGCTATCGAGGTTGTTGGTGCCGCCGTCCCAAAGGTATTCAGCATCGCGTGCATTGGCGCCCGTGCCCTTGAAGCGCAGGCTGCCGCTGCCAGACACCTTCAAATTGACGGTGTTTTGGTTGTTCCTGAAAAAACGCAGCTCAGTGTTTGAGGCAATCGTGATGTTGGTAGCGCTGGCCAGGCTGCCTGTGGAGCCGCCATTGCCGATCTGTAGCACGCCGACATCGATGTTGGTCGCCCCGGTGTAGGTGTTGGCACCCGTCAGGATGGCCGTGCCGGCGCCAAGTTTGCGCACCGAACCGCTGCCGCTGATCTCATAGCTGGCCGTTTGCGAACCACTGTTCACCAGATACTCGAGCTGGTTGTTGTTGACGATGCCGCCGTTGCCGAACCCATGGCTGCCGTTGCCGTCAAGAATCAACTTGCCGGCACTCACGGTCAGGCGACCAATGTTGCTGAAGGCACCGCTCATGCGCAGGGTGCCGCTACCGGTCTTGGTGGCATAGCCCCAGGTAACACCTTCGAAATGGCTGAACTTGCCAGAGATCAAAAGATCGGTGCCAGAGGCATCGCCCGTGCTGCCCACATCCATGGTTCGGGTGGCGTTGTCGCCGATGCGCATGTCGGCACTGATGGCCGAGGTGGAGGTACCGCGCACGGTGACCGAGCCATTGATCCTGAAATGACCGTAATTGCTATTGGCCACCCCAGACCCGGCAAGGGTACCGCCCGTTTGACCTGCGAGACCAAGGAGCAGGTTGCCGATGCCGGTGCTCTGTGCGCTCGTCCAACCTGCGTTGAGCGTGCCACCGCCGTAGACATAGACATTGCTGGCCGATCCAATGGCGGATGAATTGTTCATGACCAACGTGCCGCCAGCCACTGTGGTACTTCCACTGTAGCTGTTGCTGCCCGACAGGGTGAGGGTGCCCGCATTGGCTGTGACGTTGGCCGTGCCCGAGATCACCCCGCTGAGGCTGAGGCTACCGGCTCCGGTCTTGGTCAGGTTTTGGTTGAGCGTGCCACCGCCTGGGTTCAGCGTCAGTGCACCGCTGGCGTTGGCAATGTCAAAGGTGCCCGCGCCTTGATCTATCCACAGGTGGCGCGTGCTGGTCTGGGCACCAGTGCCTGTATAACGCAGGGTGCCCCCCGAAAGGCCGATATAACCAGTGCTGCCGGTGCCTGCTCCCAAATGGCTGGCCACACCGTCTTTGATGTCAGCAACCGACAGCACACCCGCGCTGATCACCGTGCCGCCGGCGTAGGTGTTGGCACCGCTGAGTGTGAGCACGCCAGACCCACTCTTGCTCAGAGTGCGGTTGCCGCCACTCTGGCCGATGACGCCGGTAATCGCAATCTCACCAGCGCTTGCATTGATCGCAGTGTGGTCGGTCAGAGTAACGGCGTTGTTCAGGGTCACAGCCGTGGCTGAACTGTTGAGCAAAGCGCCTCCCCCCGAGACGCCGGAGCCAGCCAGAGAGAGGGCCTCGGCTGTTGCCGGGGCGATTCCGTTGAGATCAAGCGCGCCGCCACTGGCCACCGTGGTGCCGGCCGTGGTGCCCCCAAGCGCTGCTGTGTTGCCCAGCTTCAGGGTACCTGCAGACACCGTAGTGCTGCCGGTGTAGGCATTGGCCCCCGCCAAAATCAAGGTACCGGCATCGGTCTTGGTGAGCGCTCCGGTGGTGGCTGCAGCGCCACCAGTGAGCGTGAGCGTGTCGCCGTTGTCCACATCGATAGTGGCCGTCTTGCCTGCGTTGATGATGAAGTTTCGGTCGGTGCTGCCGCTGGTGCCGGTGAATTCCAGCGTACCGCCGTCAAACACCAGCTTGGTCGCATCGGCAGTGGCGGCACCGAGTGTGCCCGCCACGCCTGCATTGCTGATGCTGGCCACGCTGAGCTTGCCAGCGCTGAGAGTGGTGGTCCCGGTGTAAGTGTTGGAATTGTTGCCGAGCGTCAGCGTGCCGCTACCGGCCTGGGTAAGGTGACCCGTGCCGCTGATGATGCCCGACAGGGTCTGGTTGGAGGTCGAGGCGATGGTCAGCGTGCCGCTGTTGGCGATGTCGCCGGCATAGGTGCCACTGCCCAGCGTTCCCGTGACATTGAGCGTCCCCGCTCCAATGGTGGTGGCACCGGTGTAGGTATTGGCTGCGCTGAGAGTAAATGTGCCTGTACCGACTTTTTCCAGCGCTCCCGCACCAGATATCACGCCAGCAAAGGTGGTGCTTGTGCTGGTGCCTCCCGTAATCAAACGGGTGGCTGGCTCCAACATCACATGGCCACCACTGGCGCCGCCTCCAGCGAGCGATCCAATGGTCAGCGTTCCGCTATCCACCCTGAGTTTGGTCTCCGCCACAGTGCCAAGCGTCACGGCCGATTGATTGCCAAGTGCCGATGCCGACTGGCTCACGACCGTACCGCTGGCCAGGGTGGTTGTGCCGGTGTAAGTGTTAGCGCCACTGAGCGTCAGCGTACCGCCACCAGCTTGCGTTGTCAGGGAGCCCGATCCGCTGATGGCCCCCGTTAGCGTCGCCTTCACGTCCAGGTTGAGATTGATGGTGCCTGTCGAGTTGAAGGTGTGGAATACGTAATTCGACAAAGCCCCCGTTCCCAAGCTGACACTCCCACCTGTGCCGCGTGCATCCCCTCGGTAACGCACAACCACCAGACCTGAACCGCCACGAGTAGCGCCCCAGGCTCCCGCCACGTTGGTGAGGCCACCAGCACCCCCTCCACCGCCGCCAAGGCCATCGACGCCCGCCGTGGATCCACCACTATTCCCATAGGCACCCAGACCACCGCCACCGCCAACACCGCCGGCGCCGCGACCGTATTCCCCCCCACCACCGCCGCCGGCGCCGTAGCTGATGAGCGTGCCGGTGAAATTGGTGGTAAATCCACTGCCACCTCGACCGCCTGTGCCTGCGGTCGCATTGCTACCCGCTCCGCCCGCACCAGCGCCGCCGCCACCTGCTCGGTTCCATGTATCGGTACGACCGGTGCCGCCGGTGTAAGTGGTGACCACACCATCCACCGTGTTGCCAGACGGAGCACCGCCTCGGTTACCACTGAGACCGACGCTTCCGCCAGAAGCAGCCACCAGTGAACCGATTGAGCTGGCACCGCCGCTGGAGCCTGCACCACCGCCAGAGCCCACGGTAATGGCCGTGACATTGCGGTTGATATCACCATTGCCAAGCACAACGGAACCACCAGCGCCGCCGCCACCGCCTGCCGATGTGTCGCCGGCAGTACTTCCGCCTCCGCCGCCACCCACGAGCAAATACTCGACATTCGTGTCCAGACTGATGGTCGCCGCACCGTTGAGGGTGATGTTGTTGGCCAAGGATACTTTGTGGAACAAGCGCAGGTTGCTGTTGCTCTCGAGGGTCAAAACGCCTGAGCCAAGGGCACCGGAGACTTCGGCGATCAAGGTGCCAGCTTCAACGGTGGTACCACCTGCGTAAGTGTTGACAGCATCAAAAATCAAATTGCCAGAGCCCCGCTGCACTACAGCACCGCCACCACTGACAAGTTGACTGACACGCACACTGTCGCTGCGGTTGAACACCAATAAACCGTCATTCACCACCGCCCCGCTGCCCAGCGACCCTGCACTCCCACCTGCCCCAATCTGCAGCGTGCCAGCACTGATCGCTGTCGAGCCGCTGTAGGAGTTGGCCCCGGTCAGGATCAGACTGCCCACGCCACTCTTGGTCACACCAAAAGCGCCGGTCACAGCACCCGAAATGGTGAGTTGCGTGCCGCTCACATCAAAAGTGCTGGTCGCCCCCAGGGTGACCGCGCCAGAGAGGCTGCTGCTACCCGTGCTGGTCATGAGTGTGCCGCCACTGATGCTGATGGCTTCGGCACCCACGGCGATGCCACGCAGGTCCAGCGTGGCGCCATTGGCCACGGTGGTGCCAGCCGCGGTGGTGCCCAGGCCACTGGCGTTGGAGATGGCCAGCGTACCGGCGCTCACCGTTGTGGCACCGGTAAAGGTGTTGGCGCCGGACAGCGTCCAGGTACCCGTGCCCGTCTTGGTGAGCGTGCCCGTACCCGTGCCGATGATGCTGGCCAGGCTGCCCCCAGCGTTGCCGCCCAGCGTCAGGCCAAAACCAGTACCCGTGATGGTACCGGTGTTGCTGAGGGTGATGGCCCCCGATCCGGCGATGACCGAGCTGGCGCTGCCCAGCATGAGCAAGCCCGCATAGGTGGCAGCGGTGTTGCTGGTGTTAATAAGGGCGCCGCCCGAGCTGATGCCCGTGCCGAACAAGGTCAGCGGATTGGCCGCCGTCATGGTAATGCCGTTGAGGTCCAGCACCGCGCCAGAGGAGACCGTCACGATACCCGTTCCATTGCCCAGCGCGGTGGCATGGCCCGCCTGGAAGATACCCGCACTGATGTTGGTGGCACCACTGTAGGTGTTGGGGCCCGTGAGGGTCAGGGTGCCGCTGCCATCTTTGGTGAGCTGACCGGCACCGGTGATCTGGCCAGACAAGGTCTGGTTGGCGCTTGACGCCATGTTCAGGATGCCGGCATTGGTGATGTTTCCAGCGTAGCTGCCACTGTCCAACGTGCCCGTCACCTTCAAGGTGCCGCCGCTGATGCTGGTGTTGCCAGTGTAGGTGTTGGCGCCGCTCAGGGTAAGGGTGCCTCCAGCGACATTGGTTGTTAGCGATCCGGTGCCACTGATCACGCCGCTCAGCGTAGCAGCTGGTGAAGTAAATGTCAGCGTTTGCGAACCAACCTGCGTGAAGGTGTGAACGGTGTAACCCGCAGCCAAGTTGGTGCCAGCGGTGGCCTGACCAGTCGCTGTAGTTGATCCTGCTGTTGCCGCCGGACCACCCAGATAGCGAGCCACAACGATGCCCGAGCCGCCAGCACCGATGGCCCCAGCCCCACCTGAAGAGTTACCGCCACCACCACCTCCGCCGCTGCCGGTGTTGAGAGCACCAGCTGCGCCGGCGGTACCACCATTTTGGGCGCCGCCACTGCCACCTGCGGCATAGGTAACAGCACTCCCAGTGATGGACGAGGTGACACCGGCACCACCGGCGCCGCCCCCTCCGGGGCTTTGACCGGCAGAACCGGCGCCGCCACCGCCGCCGCCAATCGAGTTGTTGGAACCGCTGGCACCGCTATTACCTTGCCCAACCGTACCCGATCCACCTGAACTTGTCCATCCGTTGTGACTGGAACCACCTCCGCCGGAACCGCCGTTTTTTCCCGCACCACCACCACCGATAGCCGTCAGGCTGAAGGCCGATGAGTTCTGGCCACTCACGCTGTCTCCAGAGCCACCCCCACCAACGGTGATGGTCTGACTGCCTGTGGCTGCCACTGAGCCGATCAGCAAGCCACCTGCACCACCACCACCACCACCACCGGTGTTGCTGTTTTTGCCGCTGCCACCAGCTCCGCCGCCGCCAACAATCAGATACTCGACAGTGCTGTCAAAGTTGAGGGTGGCCGCGCCTGTGAGCGTGATGTCATTGGCCACCTGGGAAACTGCGCGGCCCAAGACAAGGGTGGCGTTCCCGATCGACACCGATCCTATGCCCAGTGCGGTGTTGTTGTACACCCCCAGAGCGCCACCGCTGATGGTCGTACCTCCCGTGTAACTGTTGACTGCTGTCAAGGCGATCGTACCTGCACCTTGTTTGGTAAGCGAGCCACCGGCAAGGCCGAGCGTGCCACTGACTACACCCACACCGCCGCCGCTGTCGAGCACCAGGTTCAGGTCACCACTGCTGGTGGTGATGCCCGCGCTGATGTCGATCTTGTTCGCTGCAGCCAAGGTCAATGTGGCGGCTGCGCCCGACGACTTGGTGATGGTCGCACTGACCGTGATATTGCCCGCATCGGTACCCGCAGAGCCTGCAGCGCCAGTGGTGATGCTGACGCTGGTGCCAGCATTGAGCGCACCCTCGATACTGCTGGCCAGGATGGTGCTGGTGGCACCCGCCGCATAGGTGTCGCTGTAAGCCGTGCCACTGGCACCGCTGGCAGCGATGGTGATGTTGTAGGGGTCAATCAACCAATCGCCAGCTTTGCCAGAGGCTACACCTGCCTCGACACGGATGCCAGTGATGTCGATGACGCGCCCCGAAGTTTCGATGCGACCGCCGTCGCCACCTTGTGGGCCACCTATCGCTTTGAGTTCGCCGGCGACCGTGGTCAGGCTGCTGGCCTTGGTGATGTCCGACCAGACCACGATGGTTCCCCCATCGCCCTGCTCGGTGGCACTGGCATCCAAAGTCACCCTGCTGCCAATATGCGTGCGGATAGCTTGCTGCATGTCACCGCTGCCTTGCCAATCACCGCCCACCAGAATCTTGCCGCCTCCCAGAGCTCCAGTGGCGTCTACGCGAGTACCGTTGTCCAAGCCAATGTCGTCGCTGGTCAGCGAGACTTTGCCGCCGCGCCCACGGCGCGAGCTGGCATTCAGGCCGCTGTTGGTCAGGATGGCCTGGCTAGGCGCTTGTGGGGTCTCGGGCAGGGGCCAGGGTTGGTCGGGCGCGGTTTCAGCGTTGGCACTGTTGAACTCCACTGACAGCGGCTCATCGGCCTTCGCAGGGCGCAGTTCGATATGTCCCCCCGCGCTGTCGCCCTCGGCGCTCACTTGAGCGCCGTCCAGGTTGCTTTGGTTGGCCACCAGGCGGATACTGCCGCCCTGCCCGTCGCTGCTGCCGTCTAGCGTACCGCTCAGGTTCAGCTGCGCCGCGCGCAGGCGGATGTCACCTCCGCTGGCGCCGGCCCCCTCACTACGCACCGAGACGCTGGCACCAGCGGTTTGCGTGAGGCTGCCGCCGCTGATCAGTGTGACTTGTCCGCCAGCACCGCTGCCACCTTTGGCCTCGATCACGCCTTCGTTGCGCAAGCTATGTGCTGTGGCCACGGTGATGCTGCCGCCCTGGTCGCCATTGGCACGGATGGTGCCGGTATTGACGAATTCACTGGCGGCAATCTGGATGTCACCACCTTTGCTCTTCTCGCCGCCTGGGGCAGAAGGAGCGGCCGAGGCGTCGATGCTGCCACTGTTGTTAACCACATTGGCGCTTAGGCGGATCTTGCCGCCCACGCGCACAGCGCCCTGCGCCTCAATACGACCACTGTTGTTGATAACCGCCTGCTGCAGCGCGCTGGCCGCACGGGCACTCATGAACACGGTGCCATCCTCGGCACTGACGAGCTGCTTGTTGTCGATCAGTGCCTTGTAGGACCCCTTGTCAACCGCCACGGTCATGCCGCTGGCAAGGTTTTTCAGGGTGATGGCCTCGCCAGCGGCCAGCACAACGGTGCCTTGTTTGGCACGAATGATGCCCTCATTGCGCACCTCTGGTGCCAACAAAGCGATGTAGCCGGCATCTTGAGCACTCAGCATGCCCTGGTTGGTGATGACACCTTGCCCGTCTGTGAATTTGTAACGCCCCGCCAAAAAATCTTCATCGGTGATCTTCATGGCGGCTGCCACCAGGCCACCCACGTCAACCCGCGAGTTCGGGCCAAACACCACGCCACTGGGGTTGACCAACACAATCTGACCGTTGGCGGTGAGCTGACCAAAGATCTGCGATGCCTCCGAGCTCTGCACCCGGTTCAGCGCCACCGAGTTGCGGCCCGGCTGGTTGAAGCGCACCCCCGCAGAAGCACCAATGTCAAAGCTCTGCCAGTTGAGCACGGCCTTGTCGCTGCTCTGATTGACGGTCATCTGACTGCCGTTAACTTGTACGTTGGCCTGACCCGCCGCGATTTGCGCACCCGTGGGCAATTGAGTGGGTGTGGGTGGCCCGGCCCAGAGCAAGGTGGGCGCGCTGAAAGCCAGGGCCAGTGCCAGCGCCAAAGACTGGACAGTGGGAGATATCTGGTTCAACTTCCGCAGTGCTGCCCTCCAGGGGCTAGAAGCCTCCCCGTTCGAGCGCCGCTCTGCACGCTCGAGGGTGCCACCATCTTTACCCTGGGATTTGGCCGTTTCGCAAGCGACCATCCACATGCCGCGGGCTTTGCTCCAGACAATGCGGTAACTGCGGTTCATGCCTTGCCCGCCATCTCAGAAAAACCCGCTCACAGTGAGCCACAGGCGGTTGGTGATCAGGCTGCCATCGCTGTCCATGCCGGTCTTCACATTGGCCAGTGGGTTATCGCCAACCCGGCGCGACCACGTCAAGCGGGCCTGCCCCTGCCCCGGCAAGCTGTAGCTGAGGCTGAGACCCGCACCCCTGAGGTTGACTTGCGTGGGGCCATTGAAACCGACGTAATTCTGGTAGTTGGTGGTGACCTGTCCGAAGTCGTAAAGAACCAGCCACTGCCATTGAGGGGAGAGAACCTGACGTCCCTCCATCGTGAACAGCCAGCCATGATCCCCCGCACCCTCGGCCGACGGATAAGCTCGCACACCCTGCGAGCCCCCCAGGGTGAATTTTTCTGAAGAGTCAAGATTTTTGTCAGCGCGCTGGCCCTGCAGCGATAGCCACATACTTTGGGTCGACGTGATGCGCTGTAAGCGCGAAAGCCCCAGGCTCAGCTTGTTATACAGACCGTCGGTGCGCGGCCCTTGTTGATCTTGTTGTGAGTTCTGCGTGTTGGCCGACAAGTCCACTCGCCCCCGGCTAAACCCCAGGTTCCACTGCGTGATGCCACCTTCGCCCCACTCATCGCTGTGGTCTCCAGCCAACGAGAAACTGCCCACGCCGAGTTGCTTGTTCGACAAAGAGTTGACACTCAAATTATCAGGATTGAAGATCTCATTGATAAAGTGCTTGTGGTCGAATGAAGCTTGCAAATTCAAGTTGTTCTTGGGCCCCTTTAACACGGGCCAACTGATGTTCAGACCTTGTGTGGTTGCACTACCACGCGGATAGCTGGGGTTGCTTTCTGACATCGGAAAGATGACGTGATAGTTCATGGTCGACGCGTTGAACCCAAAGCGCAAACCGTCGTACCCGAGTGGGAATGAATATGCCATTCGCGCATACTCCACGCCCTTGCTGCGCATCAGATTGAGCGAAGCTTGATCGCCCCAACCGTAGGGGCTGTCCAAACTCATGGCCAACGTATCTTTCACCACCCCTGTCGATCGAGAGCCCGTGTTATCGCGAGATACTGTTCCCGAGAAAAGAGCGCGTAATTGGGGCGTCACTACCAGATCAGTGGCTCCAGGCCCCTCGCCAGTGGCAAGGGTGGCGTTGACGCTGCTGCCCGGCAAATCGTTCAGCAAGCCCACCGCGCGCTCAACATTGGGCATGTAGAGCGGCTCACCAGGTTGTTGACGCGCTGTGAAGGTCTTGAAGATGCGCTCGCGATCGATTCGTTGCAACTGGCCAGGCTTTGGCGTCTCGTGCTCGATTCGAACTTCCCCCAAACGCCCCTCAATCACCTCAAGCTTGATGACACTGTTATCTTGCAACTCTTGCTCTGGAACCAGCGGACGGGCAAACCAGCCATACCGCTGGTACAAGTCCACAATCGCTTGCTTGGCACGGTCCAGATCCGAAAACTGGATCGGACGACCGACCCAAGGCTCAAGGACAGACCGAACCTCATCAGAGGGCACCAGCGTCACACCTTCCAAGACAAATCCGCTGATCTGGAATTGCAACTCGCCAGCTCGCGGAGGTTCAATTGGGGTCGGTTGAGCTCGCGGCGCGACCACCGGCGGACGCAGGGGTTGCTGACGTTCGAGATCTCGCTGAATTGAGCCAGCGTCAGGCGGGGTCTGGGATCGTGCGGGCAATGAGTATGCAAGCATCGCGTACAAAAACAGAACACAGCCTAGTCGGCCAAAACGAGAGCAGTGCAAGGCATGATGTGATGCTCCTGACCAACTCGAAATACTACCCATAGGCCTTAACGCCATCAGGCGTCAGTGGTCTCGTTTTGCTGTTTGGTCTGCTCGACTTGCTGTGTAGCTTCTGAAGCGGCCACGGCGCCACTGGCAACTCGCTGCGATGCGATCACTTGCACACCCACCTGAGCCGCTTGAGCAAAGCGTTCAATGACAATTTGCCTGAGATGATCAATTTGGTTCAGCGCATAGGTCAGATCGGGAAAAACAGCAGGCATTTCCATCAACTGCCCCTGTTCGGACAAAAACGCGGTGCGGATCACGATGCCCGCTGCCGACGTGTCAACGGCAAAGACGGCGCGGCCTCGAATATCCTCTGCAGGAGTTCCCTCAGGCACCTCAATGGCCTTTTTTTCCTCCTCAGGCAACTTGCTTTTGACACTTTTGCTCATGACTAAGCTTCTAAAAGTTTTTTGACAATCAACAACCCTTCCCGCAGCATGAGCGAGCATGATTTGATTTGATGTAGTAATTTATCTTTTAGATTTACTTGGAGGAACTACATATTCATGTAGTTTTCATTGATCAATTCGCAGATTAAGATCACTGAATTATCAAGTTGAATACTTTATGACTAAGACCATGAAAGAGCGACGACTGCTGCTGGTCGAGGACAACCCACTATTTGTTGAGCAAGTGAGTGGAGCTATCGAGGAGCTCCCTCAAAAGTGGAGTATCCATTTGGTCTCGGAAGGACTACGCGCACTGGAGCTCATTCATAACGATGCCACACACTTTGATTTGGCACTGATCGATTTGGGTCTGCCCGATATCAGTGGGCTTGAAGTGATCAAGGCATTCAATAAGCAATTCCCTGAAATGGCCATTGTGGTGATCACCGTGATGGCGGCTGAGCCGATGGTGCTCAAAGCCATCGAAGCTGGCGCCAGAGGCTACATCCTCAAAGGTGAATCTATGCAGGAAATCACCCAAGGCATTGTGCAAGTCATGGAAGGTGACTACCCCATCAGCCCCTCACTGGCAAGATTTCTTTTCAAAAAACTGGCCAACGAAAACTCTAAAGATAATAGCCTGCAGGACCCAGAATTCAAACTGACACCGCGTGAATTAGAGACGTTGCGCTGTTTGTCTCAAGGCCTCACCTATGAAGGTGTAGCCACAAAAATGGGGGTCGCGCTATCGACTATTCAGTTCAACGTTCGAAATTTATATCGCAAACTGAATGTCCGATCGCAAGTACAAGCCATCAGCAAGGCCCGTAATCACGATCTGATCTGATCAATCAAAAATCAAAATTCAGTGATTTCATTTCTGAATTTTCTTTTCTTAAGCACAGCACTTTTGGAAGTGCTTGTAGCCATCCTGGTCTACCTGGTCTTTAAAAATCAGCGTGACGCTTCGGCCAGGATATGGACCTGGGGCTGCGTTTTGATGGCCCTTGGCATGTTCTTGCTCACTGTCCGCACAGAACTACCGGATGTCATGTCCTATGGATTGATCAATTTCGCCATGCTTTTTGCCTTGGTATTGCACGGGCACTCTTTTAGGCTGCTGGCAGAACCAGAGCTACTTCTACAAAAAAAGGAAATGGTTTTTTGCCTCTTATATGGTGGTCTGCAGTGGTACTTATCACAGACACCCTGGAATACGCAGTTGTCGTTGATTGCTGCTTTATGTTGGACAGCCATGCATGGGTACTTGTTCATGCAACTGCAGCCATTGAGAGCACGATTGCGCAACACCTATTTCCAAGTTTTTCTTTACTTGCTTGTTGTGGGCTTCGCTTTATGGAGTTTTCGGATTCTGCTTGTATCAAATGACGCCATCGCACTTTCGTCTGACCCACGGTTAACCAATATGCTGAGCATTGCATCGGTCAACTTGGTACTCATTGCGCAGCAAATTAGTTACCTGGTGGTGAGATTGACCCAGGAAAAGCATCAAAAAGAACAGGAAGTCTTCTTGCATGAAACGCTACAAAAGTCCTGGTCAGATCAGACTGCTGTCACGGAGGCAAAACAAGAGGAGCGCCAACAAATGTTGCGTGACCTTCACGATGGATTCGGATCCAAGCTCGCCAGCTTGCGCCTGCTGGTACAAAAACAACGTTTGACACACCCTCAAATCAGCGACTATCTCAAAGAGATATCGGCTGATCTTCATTTGTTTTTAGACACCTTGTATCACGATGAACTCACCCTTGAGCAAGCCCTGATCGACTTGCGCTACCGAACGGAAAGTCGACAAGGAGAAAGCCCTCCTCAACTCACGTGGAGCCTTCAGTTGCAAGATATGCCACCATTGGCAGCCCGAACTGCCCTTCATATTCTGCGTGTACTTCAGGAAGCCATGCACAATGCCATTCGACACGCCAACGCGAATCAGATCAGCTTTAGGGTGGATTACAACCTGACTGAGAAACGCTTGACAGTTTCCGTATCAGACAACGGTACCGGTATGTCATTGAATTTACAAAAGGGTTACGGGCTGAGCAGCATGCAACAGCGGGCAAGAGAGATTGGCGCAGAAATCGTCTGGAGGCCTGCAAATCCAGGGACTGAAGTTTGCATGACTCTGAAGCACTGAATCGAATCCAGTTCATACGGAAAATCCTAAGCCAAATGATCCACGCACAGTGCGATGGTCGTGCCAGGCGTCGCATCTGAAACTGTAAGGCTTCCATTGATTTCCCTGGCACGATGGCGCATGTTACTCAGCCCTCTTCCATGTCTCGGCGCATCGGGCATGCCAATGCCGTCATCCTGGACACAAACCATCAACCGATCGGTTTGACTATCGTATGTAGCGGCGACTCTGATGTTATGCGCATGTGCGTGTCGAATGGCGTTGTGTATGGCCTCTTGCACAATCCTCAGGATTTGCAAAATGATTCGTGAAGACAAGGTTGGTAGATCGTCTAGTTCGAGCTCCCAATGAAAATAAACATTCCCCATCCCAAATCTGCGTTCGGTTCGGTAACGCAAGTCGTGAAACGCCTCTTCGAGGCTGATCTCAGATTGCCCCAGTGTGTCTACCATCAAGTGCAGATCCGCGCTGATCTCCTGCAAGTAAAGCGGGAGCTCTCCCTCTGAAATACGCCCGTTTTCCACCATCATTCGGACACTGGCCAGCTGGGAACCGAAACCATCATGCATATCGCGCATCAATTGTTCGCGTTCGTGCTGACGTGACTGGCTCAACAGGTGAGCTTGCAAAGCCAGACGATCCTTTTCTGCCGCCTCTCGCATCAATACCTGCTCTGTTTCATCAATCAGCACCCCTTCCCAAATCGTAGAGCCATCAGACAAGTCGCGGGGTGCACATTCGACCTTGACCCATAACATTTGCTGTTCAACCTTGATGCGAAATTGAACCGATAAAGACTCCTTCTTGGCCGAAGCAATGCGAAAACGATCGATCGCTGAAGACCTATCCTCAAGGTGAATAATCGAGAAAAATCTGCGCAAAGAATTCCTGTTGATTTTTCGATGCAGACCTGTAATCTGCAAAAAACGGCGGCTCATGAATGAGAATTCCGGCGAAATTGAGGCCGCCCCCAGGGTAATGGTGAATGTGCCGATTGGAATGTTCTCGGTCACTTCATAGGCAATGCGCTCAGCCACCTGTCTTTCCAGGACAACGCCCATTTTCTGAGACTGCAACAAAGCAGCAGCAAGCCGACTCATCAACAGCAGACCAATGGTCACCAACATGGCCGTGTAGGTGTAAGCCGAGAGATACACACCGTCAAAACTGGCTTGTCCTCCAAGCCTTAACCAATCGACCACACCACTGGCAAACAACATCAACATGACCACTGTACTTAGAATCTGAATTGCATCTTTGGACTGATAACACCAGCGTGCTGCTAGGAATAAGAGCAAAGGGCAACCAAAAACCAGCGGCGAATACAAAATAAAAGTTAAAAAACGATTGTTACCACCGAGCCAGATAGCGACGCATATGAACAGGCTATATCCCACAAGAAGCCATCTGATTCGACGACCATCCTTATCAAAGATCGACAGCACAATGAGAAACGACAAGGGAACAGAGGCAAGGCGAGAGGCAAAAACCATCCAATTATAAAAATCAATGTTCACCAATGGATGAACGACCACCCCGTTCAGCGAAGCCACTGCATTAATCAAGCTTGTGACACCGAACCAAAGAAAGACCCTTTCTTTGCGGAGAATGAGGCCTACGGTCAGCGAAAGAAGACCCAGCAACGTGGACAACCAAGTCAGTCCCACCTGCAAATCAGAGGTCATGAAATGCCGCGGCTGGTAATAGCGGTCATGGATGACAGTGGCGGGGCCAACATAGACAACGGACAATCCGTTTGTTTGACGTGCCGTGGCATAAATTTCGAATTCCAGAATATTTTCACCAGCATGCAGCAGATCAGAGGCGATCTTGAAGAATTGGGGTTGATGCAGGCAGCGAAGCTCTTCCAGTGGCGCATTGCCGCAATCATCAACATACTTTCCGTTCGCAAAAAGACGACCTGAAAGACTGAGTCTGGAGACGTAAACGCCCAGGGGGAGATCAGGCTTTTCCGATATGTTCCAACCCAGACGAAGGCGTACCGTTCCTCCGGATGGCGGGAAGTCTGAAGGCTTTAGCGCATAGGGCAGCTGAACAGTTCGTTGATCTGAGGATGTGATCAACGTTGCTTGATCCAATATTTGGATCTGCTGTGATTGACTGATCCCTTCTGCAGCTTGGGCTCCCATGAGAAGCTGCAACATGAAAATCAGACTCGCCAGGACTTTCATGCATCTCATTGATCTATGCCCTTTTTTCGGATAGTTTTGTCATCAATATACATGGCTAAACGAACAAATTTTCCTCTCTTTGGGTTACGTTTTTCATTATCGTATGGACCGCTGAGGGCCACCAATCACGAGTGTAAAAAATGCGATGGTCAAATTGATCGCGCCAATGCTAGCCCTGCGCGGCGAAATTCCGATCCGGTCGAACGGAACACCACAAAGTGTCGACCAAGCCGAATGGTCTAAACTTTTGTCATTCACTTGCGATAGCCTTAGAAGCCTCGTACTCCAAGTGATCTATGAGTTGAGTATTCGACTCAAAGGTGACGTGTCGACTCTGATTGAAATCGGTAATTTCAACTTTGACCTCACTACACAGGGCCTCTAGGCGTGAGGCATCCTCGGCTTCGCGTTACTCCACCATGCTAAGCCCATCCCGCAAACTTCACTGGCGTTTTGATACCGTCCGTTCCTAACAAGCCGCTCCGCAAAGGAGGCCTGATAGTTGGTCAGCACAACGTTGCGCGTAGGCATGCAGAACTCATCGGGAAATGTGTTGGCATATTATGCTGATGCACAACGACGCCGTCACTTGCCGCTCTACTGCTGCACGACTAAGCTCGTACCAAACGGGCTATCTCTTCCGACTAACAATGCGGACAAGCATGCCACTTCATTCATACCGCTGCGATTTTTTAAAACGTTCGGGACGCTCCATGATGGTTAAGCCCAATGGTCCGTTACAACCCGCCGAAACTTATGTTCTCATTCCTGATATGACACCGCTACGGGGGCTAGCCAGAGCTTTTTATTAGCAACGATTGATTGATCGTGAAATCGCCAACAACGGTACTGAGATTGCCAAAAAAGAGGGGCTGGATCTGGCAACAGGAGCGAACACTTGAGGCTGACCCTACTCGCCCCCCAAATCATTCGGGATATGTTAAGTGGGGATCAACCAGAACGACTCACATTGAACTGGCTGACCCAAAACCCTATACCTTGGGATTGGCATGAACAGCGAAGAAAATTCGCCGTCATTTCTAGCCCTGAAGAGCTTCCCCTGGGATTCCATCGGAGTCGATGATTGACACTAATGGCATTCTTGACTGATGAGAATTTCACTGAATGCCGCTATCAATCCTTAGCCGCTATTGCCAATTGCGAAAAATTGTCATTCATGGATTCAGGACTAGATCGAAGCCAGACACTCAAAGGTCTTTTATTGGCCAGGCTTGTGATGTGGAGTGCTCTTCGTTGTGTAGCCCTTTGCCGTGAGCAGATGCCTTGGCGCATCCAGAAAATTCGCCAATCGCAGCCAGAAATGGCCAATTCACATGCCCATACTATTCACAAGGTCTTCAATTTACTATCGGCTATCGACTCTCAAAATCACCTCGAAATGAGGCTCCCTGTAAGAAATATATTCATATGAATCAATAAGTTACAAGTTTTTTGAGTCGAGCATGCTACATGCAGAGATGTTGATTGGCGGTCGATTAAATGCTCAGCCGGGTTCTCTCGCTTGTTCGAATGCGTAAGTTTCATCTAAGATTTTCTGATACTAAGCGCCGAGGTCAAAACATGCTCACTTCTCAGAGAGCGCACATCACGCAAGTCATGCAGGCTGTGGGCTTGGACCAAAGGCCACTGTCCAGTGGTGCAATTGCGGATCTTGGCTTGCAGCTACCCAAAGACAGCATCATTCACGACTCGTGGACCCGTTGCGTCAGCGAATATCGGTTGGACCCAACGCGCATGCAGGAGGCGGTCATACTGCCCAACGCGCAGCTTCGCGAGCACCAGGATCAAATGGAGATATTTCTTCAGATCGCTCGCCATGGTCTGGAAGCGCTGTACAGGCAGGTCGCTGGCCTTGGTTATTGCGTATTGCTGACGGATGCCCGCGGAGTCACCGTCGACTTTCTTGGCGATCTCGTTTTCGAGCCTAGCTTACGAAAAGCCGGGCTCTACCTTGGTGCAGATTGGAGTGAGCACCATGCAGGCACATGTGGCGTGGGTACCTGTATTGCTACCGGGCAGGCATTGACGGTCCACCTGGATGATCACTTTGACGCGACCCACATTCCTTTGACCTGCACAGCCGCGCCAGTGTTTGACGACCAAGGGCGCATGAAGGCGGTTCTCGACATATCGGCGTTGAGTTCACCCACTGGCAAGGAAAGTCAACACCTCGCACTTCAGATGGTCAAGATGTATGCCGCCCATGTGGAAAACGCCAGTTTTTTGCAGCGGTTTCGTTCCCACTGGATATTGCGGCTCAGTAGAGCACCTGAATTCCTGGACGTGAATCCGGAATACCTGCTCGCGCTTGATCAGTCCGGATGCGTCGCGGGGCACAACCGACAAGCGCAACTGTTGCTTGAGCGAACCTCTGGTTTGGTCACCAGCACTTTGACGGCTGGCAATCTGATCGGTCGTCCGCTTTCATCCGTCATCAATCTAAACCCATCGGATCTGGGGCGATACATGGCGGGCATACCTGTTGATCAGCGTGCCGTGACGCTGCCGGGGTCCAAAGAGATGCTTTTCTTGCTCGCATCGCCTCCGCCCCGGCCAACCACATCTCGTTCGTTCGCAGTCCAATCCGTTTCAGTGCCTGCTCCGTTGGCGGAATTGTCAGGTGGGGATCCCACACTGGAGCGAATCACCGAACGCGCCACACGCTTGGTCAATTCACCCATCAATATTTTGCTCACTGGTGAGACAGGCAGCGGCAAGGAATGTTTTGCACGTGCGCTTCACGAAAGCAGCGAACGCCGAAGACAACCCTTTGTGGCTGTGAATTGCGCTGCCATTCCGGAAACCCTGATCGAGAGCGAGCTGTTTGGGTATCTCCCAGGAAGTTTTTCGGGGGCGGGTACACGTGGCAAACGAGGGCTCATCCAAGAGGCAGACGGTGGCACACTGTTCTTGGATGAAATTGGCGATATGCCTTTGCCACTGCAAGGACGACTCCTGCGGGTATTGGCTGAACGTGAGGTTCTGCCCATTGGTGCAACGCGTCCCATGGCTGTCAACCTTCGGGTGGTAGCTGCTACCCACTGCAACCTGGTTGCTGCCGTCAAGGCTGGTCAATTCAGAGACGATTTGTATTACCGCTTGAACGGGGTGCATTTCCATCTGCCGGCATTGCGCGAACGAAAAGACTTAGAAATGCTGATTCAAAAGCTGTGCGCTCGTGGAGAGTCTGCGGTGCGGCTGAGCGATGCAGCGCTCGAACTGCTTTTAATGCACGATTGGCCCGGAAATGTACGTGAGTTGTGCAACGTTCTTGATTGCGCCCGCGCACTCTGCGTCGATGGCGTGGTCACCTTGGAGGACCTGCCTGAATATCTGGTGCGGTGCCCGCCGGGGCACCTGTCGGGTCTGTGGACCCCTCATGCAACACCCCTCCCTATTGCATGCCTGGATGAAGTGGTCAGCTCACAAGACCCTGCAGCTCAGGAGGCAAAAAAAGTCCTGACTTTCCAAACTGCTTCTTCGGACAGGGATGCATATAAATCCGAAAAGCGGATGGATGCGGATCCGGTTGATGTTTTGCGTGATGCTCTACGCCAGAGCGGCTGGAACATGAGCGCTGCGGCGCGGCGTCTTGGCGTGTCACGAATGACGCTGTACAGGCGCATGGAACGCCTTGGTCTGCGCTCTCCCAACAAGAAGGATCGTCTTGTGGGCGACGGCGATTCATCAAACGAATAGTCTGTCACAGCAGGTGTGACACCTGTAACGCCTGGATGGACTTTTTCCAAATCACGAGATTCGACTGTGACAAGTTTTCATATGCAAGTTGTCACATACCTGCTGGCATGAGGCTTGCCTGTAGAGGTTGTCGCCCCAAGACGGGTGATATGACCAAAACAGGAGACTCAACAGATGACTGCACAGGAAAAAGCAACTGGATGGCTGTCCGAATTCGATGCCACCCTTCAACGAGGCGACACTGCTGGCGCTGCCAAACTCTTCATTCAGGATTGTTACTGGCGGGACCTCTTGTCCTTTACCTGGAATTTGAAAACTGCGGAGGGGCAGGATCAGATTCGCAATATGCTTGACAGCACACTGGCCAATGTCAAACCCATAAACTGGAAAGTCGATGGTGAGGTAACTGAAGCAGACGGCATCATCGAGGCGTGGTTCACATTTGAAACAGCAATCGCTCGTGGCAAGGGGCTACTGCGTCTTAAAGAGGGCAAGGCCTGGACACTTTTGACCACAATGGTCGAGCTCAAGGGCCATGAAGAAGCCAAGGGCGAGACCCGACCAAAAGGTGTTGAGCACGGCCCGCACAAAGGCAGAAAAACCTGGCTGGAAAACCGCGAAGAAGAAGCGCGTACGCTGGGCTACACCAAGCAACCCCATGTGGTGATCATTGGCGGGGGGCAAGCGGGCATCATTTTGGGAGCGCGTCTTCGCAAGCTGGGCGTACCAGCCATCATCATCGAGAAAAACGCCCGCGCTGGTGACAGCTGGCGCAACCGCTACAAGAGCTTGTGCCTGCACGATCCCGTTTGGTATGACCACCTGCCTTACATGCCTTTCCCGGAGGACTGGCCCGTGTTTGCTCCCAAGGACAAGGTGGGTGACTGGTTGGAGATGTACACCAAAGTGATGGAGCTCAACTACTGGAACTCCACCACCTGCAAAAAGGCGCAATACAACGAAGCACGCGGCGAATGGGAAGTGACCGTTGAGCGCGAAGGTCGTGAAGTCACACTCAAACCCAAAGAGCTGGTCGTGGCACTGGGCGTCTCGGGGTATCCAAATGTGCCCAAAGTCGAGGGTGCGGACAGTTTCCTCGGCGACCAATTCCACTCCAGCAAATTCCCGGGGGCCGAAAACTATCGCGGAAAGAAGGCCGTGGTTCTGGGGTCCAACAATTCAGCACACGACATCTGTGCTGCGCTGTGGGAAGAAGGCGTGGACACCACCATGATCCAGCGCAGCAGCACGCACATTGCCCCCAGCGCATCGCTGATGGAATTGGCACTGGGCGGCTTGTACAGCGAACAGGCCGTGAGGAACGGCATTGACTGCCACAAAGCCGATCTGATTTTTGCCAGTGTGCCCTACAAGATCATGCACACCTTCCACATTCCTGTGTATGAGGAAATGAAGAAGCGTGATGCTGACCTCTATTCCCGCCTGGAAAAAGCAGGCTTCTTGCTGGACTTTGGCGCCGATGGATCGGGTCTCTTCATGAAGTACCTGCGCCGGGGATCAGGCTACTACATCGATGTAGGCGCCAGCGAGTTGGTGGCCAATGGCAGCGTTCATCTCAAGAGCGGGGTGAATATCGCCAAGATCAAGCCCAAGAGCGTGGTTCTCACCGATGGCACCGAGCTGGAGGCAGACATCATCGTCTACGCCACGGGCTATGGCTCCATGAACCGCTGGCTTGGCGATCTGATTTCGCCGGATGTGGCCAACAAACTGGGCAAGGTCTGGGGGCTAGGGTCTGACACGCCGAAAGACCCCGGGCCATGGGAGGGTGAGCTGCGAAACATGTGGAAGCCCACCCAAGTGCCTCATCTTTGGATACAGGGTGGAAATTTGCACCAGAACCGCCACTATTCGCAGTTCATGGCCTTGCAGCTCAAGGCGCGTTACGAAGGCATCCCGACACCTGTCTATGAACCAGCTCAGGTGCACCACCTCAGCTAAAAATGAGGCTGCGATGGTTGAGATCAATCATCGCCTGGGGTCAAATTTCTGATGGAGTTTGACCCCATTTCAATTTTTTAGTGTGGATATCGACTATGTGTGCGTTCAAGGATACCTGCCCCACTGCTATCGCTCACATATTCAGGTCGATCGATCGGTCTGCATTGAATGCATCCGTCTGAAGGCACTTGCATCGATTTCTTTCTGGATCATTTTTGGCCCTGCCAAGCAGCGCTGATCTTGCAAAAGGGTTCAGGCGCGACGCTTGGTTTACTGGGCTGACAAAGCGGTCATGAATTCAACGACGAACTTGCAGTCTTCGTCCTGCAAAACGCTCAGGTCACCTACTGCAACCGGGGCCACATAACTACGAATGAGCTTCAGGCCAGCAATTCGTTCATCAATTTTGGTAAGCACTTCTCTAGCCAGTCGCTGCACCCCTTGCTCATCGAAGGCACCTTGATCGCGATCAGACAGCAACAATGCAATTTCGACCAGCGTGAGGCCGAGTTCCTTCAGATGCAGAATGACCCTGAGTCGGTCCAGGGTGTCAGCGCCATATTGGCGATAACCGGCGTCCGTACGGCCTTGTGGCGCAATCAACCCTTCCTCTTCATACAAGCGTAATTGACCTCGGGTCACTTTGGCTGCCTTGCACAAGGCGCTGGTCGTTTTCAAAGCCCTGAAAGGGTTGACGGTGGGAACGGTTTTCATGGTTGGTTGCAGGTGAATAGCGCGTGCGCGGATTAGTTATCCTAAACCCGGCACCATGGTGCCATGTCAAGGCCTTTCGATGTCATTGATTGGATACGCCTAAACACTTGACCTGGCACCTTGGTGCCGCGTTTCTAATCCCTTCATCGACAACCACCGATGGAGATTTATCTTGATTACCGCCCCAACACTTCACAAAACCGTACTCATCACAGGTGCGTCATCCGGGATCGGCAAGGCGCTAGCCCACCAGTTTGCACAAGACGGCTATCAGCTCGTGCTGGCTGCCCGTAGCGTGGCCAAGATGCAGGCCTTGGCCGATGAGCTGCAGCGGCATTTCGAGGTAACCGTGAAAGTCATAGGTGCGGACTTGGAGACCCATGATGGCGCAGCACAGCTGCATAGCGAAATAAAAGCACTAGGCATCGTATTGAGTGCGCTGGTCAACAACGCTGGCTACGGGACGTTTGGTGAGTTCAAAGATTCTGCGCTGACATCTGAGTTGGCCATGATGCAGCTCAATATGAACACTGTCGTTGTGTTGACCAGGCTGTTCTTACCCGATCTTCTGGTAACACAGGGAAGAATTCTCAACACAGCCTCCACGGCAGCTTTCCAGCCGGGCCCATACATGGCGGTCTACTGCGCCACCAAATCCTTCGTTCTCAGCTTCTCGGAGGCCATTGCCTCTGAGCTGGAGGGCACAGGCGTCACCGTTACGGCGCTGTGTCCTGGCCCAACAACCTCCGGCTTTCAGGACAAGGCTGACCTTGGAAACTCAAGCCTGATCAAAGGCAAGAAACTGCCCACATCTGAAGAAGTTGCGGCTTTGGGCTACCGCGCCATGCAACGCGGACAGCGGGTCTACATCCCTGGCTTCGTCAATTGGGCCATGGCGCAAAGCATGCGCTTTACACCACGCAATCTGGCCACCAAGGTAGTCAAAATCATGCTCAAACCCGTCGTCTAAGGCCACGTCATGATGAACGACATGAGCAGCTACTTCGTCGCAGAGAAGCAGGTGAGCGTGATTTTTATTCTCGTCGGCCTGCTGGCTATGGGTCTCAGCCTCTGGCTCTGGACGAATGAGCACCAACAAAAATTCATGGCCTGACCGGTGGTAGTGATAGGGTTGATGCAGATCGTGGTGGGGGGCACCGTCTACCTTCGCACCGACGCGCAGTTGTCCACCCTAAGCGCGCAGTTGCAGACAAACACGTCGCCCCTCAAAGCCGAGGAGACTGCCCGGATGAAAACCGTCATGAAAAACTTTTCGATCCGAAGCGGATGAGGGAGCATTGACCACAGCTCAACTCAGCCAAGTTAAAAAATCTGCGCCCAAAGCCAAAGGCGGCACCATCCGCAGCAGTCTGTTTGAAGTGGAAAACGCCTGACGCGCTGGTGGCCGGAACCCGCGGCGGGTGAAATCGTCTGGTGCCACTTTCCTGACAACATTCACCCAAAACCGAAACCACGCCCAGGCCTCATCGTTTCGACTAAAGAGGACGACGAAGGCATGATCTTCTTGAGCGTGGCCTATGGGACCAGCCAGAAGACGGATCGCCTACACCGCGGCGAGTTCAGAATCACAAAAAGCGAACATACTGCCGCCTATGAAAGCGCAGGCCTGACACAGATTTGCAACGATTGCCGCCCGTGGGGACCACAACCGCGTGAGTTCAGTTTCGCTGAATATCTGCATATTTCCAGGCTGAACTACCGGATAGAACGCTCCCTGCGAGCTTGTTCCCGCAGCAAGAACAGGTACAGACCTTCCACCTTTTCACGCGCCCAGGGTGTCTTGCGCAGGAATTTCAAGCTCGACTTCACGCTCGGGTCGTGTGAAAAGCAGCGGATTGGGATCCTGTGGGCCAGTTCTTCCCACCCGTAGTGCGCCTCTAGGGTGCGCACGATCGCCTCGAGCGTCACGCCATGGAGGGGATTGCGCGGTTGTTCGGGGCGAGCAGGCAGGTCGTTCATGCCAGGATTGTCCATCGCTATCCGACCGCAACCAACCTATACCCCCAGCACCAGCAGCGCTTCATCGCGCCAGTGCTGAGCCGCGGCCACAAACCCTTCCCAGACACAGCCGTTGCAGCCGCGTCCACAGCAGGTGGTCGGCTCTGGCGGCGGCGCGCGCAGGTCCAGCCCCCGGGCCTTCAACTGCGCTTGCAAGGCTTCAAAGACGGAACGGGCTGTTGCAGCGTCATGCAAAGGCCACTGCGCAACATCTGCGGGTGTTGACAGCTTCGAGATCATTGCATTCGCAGCGCTTCAGAGTCTTAGTATTCATGCCTCAGCGAGAGGTCAGATCGGCTTCGCCACGGCTCTAGCTCCTTAATCAAGCGGACACCAGGCCTTCCTACGACCTGTTGACAGCATCCAACCCATATGATATCTTTAAGATATCCAACTTCGAGGAGCCTAGAGATGAAAGCTGGAGCAGCCCAAATCGCCTTTCGTTATCGCCCGAAAGACAGCGCAACTGGCGTGACACGCACAACGGCCAAACGACTAGCGGATGTGCTGGGCGTTGACGAAACGCAGGTGATTCACTTAGCTCTGCACGAGCTGGCTACAAAGTTTCTGCCTCAATACGAAGCGGATGAGGGAGCCTTGACCAAAGCCCAACTCAGCCAAGTTAAAAAATCTGCTCCTAAAGCCAAAGGCGGCACCATCCGCAGCAGTCTGTTTGAAGTGGAAAACGCCTGATGCGCTGGTGGCCAGAACCCGCGGCTGGTGAAATCGTCTGGTGCCACTTTCCCGACAACATTCACCCAAAACCGAAACCACGCCCAGGCCTCATCGTTTCGACTAAAGAGGACGACGAAGGCATGATCTTCGTGAGTGTGGCCTATGGGACCAGCCAGAAGACGGATCGCCTATACCGTGGGGAGTTCAAAATCGCAAAGAGTGAGC
>JACCDW010546392.1_pt1 | contig 53057 bp, 69 predicted proteins | sample 7449781 | NCBI WGS metagenome assembly JACCDW01 (sample SAMN15323449, study PRJNA562643) | freshwater metagenome | isolation source: river surface water | place: USA:Blue River Watershed | collected 2017-08-18
ACTCCAATTATTATTAAAGTGTAAAAATTCATTAACAACCTGAAATGTTGAATACGGCATATCTTCAATTATTCCATCATAAATTAAATAATCATTTAAACCAATAACTCCGCCAATATCCACCAAAGATGCCGCTAAATTGAGCGTTGGTCTTATATCTTCTCTATTGTTTGTAATATCTATATATATATAATCATACTTATTTTTTATTTTTGATAATATTTTTTTACTATCACCTTTGAAAGTTTTTAAATTATTAAATTTTTTAAACTTATTTATAATATATTCTTCATGCGTCTCTGGGGTATACAATAACTCATGCTTTATGCCCTGACACTTACACTCACCAAATTTTCTCCATGACCAGCATTTTAAGTCTTGATTAAACCAGTCAACTAAATGAATGAGTTGTGGATTTTTTTGATTTGCAACTAGTTCAGAATAATACCCCCATGCAACCCCAACCTCCATATACTTTAAATTTTGTGGTAATGTTTTTATATAATCTTCTCTAGAAGAATACACCTTGGTTGAGTTTAACTGATCTTGTTTTATAGAATATGCACAATCAATTTCGCCATTTTTTAAAGTATTTGTATCACTAACTAACGGCATTGTTGGAATAAAAGGCATTAACTTATCTCCTTCATATCTTTTATGTATGTATCATATAAAAAATTTGCTAGCCAAATGTTGTAGCCAAAGCCATCGTGTACGTTATCACGAGCATAATAATAGTATTGAGAATCATACTTATGTTCATCATTAACGATGTCACTATGCATTTTTTTAGAATCAATATGAATAAAAGTTTTAAAGTTAGCAAATAAATCATTAGTATTATAATATTTTGGCTCATCTACATTCCAAGTTACGGAGTATAATTTTATTTTATTTGTATTACAGTATTCTTCTAGCATTAAATAATAGTGATAATTTATTAAAGAAAAAAATCTTTGTACTTCTATATCTTTTGTTTTAAAGGTTATTTTATTATAAGTGTCTGTTTCTGATATGTAGCCAATAAATCTTAAATTATCTGGCAAATTTAAAAAAATATAATCTGGGTTGCCAAAATTTTTAAAATATTTAAAAATATTTGAAATGACAAACTGTATTCCTGAACCAGATACAGATAGATTAAAGTATCCGCTACATTTTGTTGTTTCATTAATTTTTTCATACAGTATTCTAGACCACATCTCTTCTTGCATTAGTGCAAATCCAAAAGTTTGTGAGCAGCCAGCAAAAAGAATATGTTTTCCGTCATGACTTTTAGAAAACTGATCACTTCTGTAGCCATAATCATTAAATTCATTTAAGTATGTTTTTGGAAAAAAACGATAATCTTGTGATTTAAAAATATTTGTCTCATAAGGCTCTACAGAATAGTCTGAGGGATTTAACCAATATTCTAATCTTTTGTTTTTGCTAATATTGGTCTCTCTAGCCCTATCATTTATATTTTTAAAAAAATCTTTATTTTCTATCATTAAATTATTATATCAATTAACTGATATCCTAAAAATATTCCCAAGATTCCCAGAAGTCCTGGAATAACAGTAGGTGCTGGCACTGGTAGTTTAAAAAATGCAAATGCTGCACCACATACTGCTCCAGTTATTAATGATAAAACCATTTCTTTCATACTACTCCCCCATCTAATTTATCTGTTGATATTGGTGGCATTCCGCATTGCATACATTTCATATTGTCAAAATATACCGCAAGGGCATTATTTTCAAATATTGCAGATATTTGCCAAATTTTAGATCCACAAGAACATACATATGTCTTGTTATTATCCATGCTTATCACTTTATCTAGTATACCAGAGCCTCCTGTAGGAATTGAACCTACGACAACCCGCTTACAAGGCGGGTACTCTACCCCTGAGTTAAGGAGGCGTGTTTTAAAAACTGAACTATGACTTTATATTTTTTGAAATATCTGCTGATCTCATATATGTTCTATGTCTATGACAGTTTGAACAAACAATTTCACACTTTTCAATTTCTTTTTTTATATTTTCAAGAGTATTATCTTTAATACCCTGTCCACTAATTCCGAATTTTTTATCCCTTAGATGATCAAAATCTAATATATGTGGTGGATATGATATTCCACAATCTGCACATATAGAATTTTGTAACTTATAGTCTCTAACATATTTTCTCTTTAAAGTTCTTTTATCTTTTATTTTACGGAATATTTCTTTTTTATTTCTTTGATACCAGGCAGCCTGTGCTGCTTTTTGTGCTAAAGGATCTTTATAAGGCATAGTTCAATTGTAGCATATGATTAGAACCATTGCTGGTCTGGTAGGACTCGAACCTACAACCTGTCGGTTAACAGCCGACTGCACTGCCATTGTGCTACAGACCAGTAGAACAGGTAGGACTCGAACCTACGATAGCCGAATTATGAGTTCGGGGCCTTAACCAACTTGGCTACTGTTCCTTAAACCTCTATTCTATGTTTGCAACTGCGTATGCTGCTTGCGACGATGTAAAGCCCTCAAACTCTAACTGATCAATAAGTCCAGATTTTGAAAATGCCATATTTTTCAAATATGATTTAGCCTTTAAAATAGCCTGATCATTCCAATTAACATTAAGAGAGTCTACCGCTTGAGTGGAATCAGTTTTGCTAAAACCTTCATATTCTAATTGCTCAATTAAACCACTTCTTGAAAAGGCCGTATATCTTAGATATGATTCTGCTTTTAGTTTTGCTTGACTATCCCAAATACTTTCTTTAACTTCTGGAGTATTTTTTGTAGAACTTGCCTTTGTTTTTGATGACTCAATTTTTGAGGCAGGACCTGAATTAGAGGGCATAAATAGCCCAATAACAATTAATAGTAAAAATACTATTGAGATCATTTTTGCAATTTTCATTATTGTTTTCATTCTATATCTTTCTATTAGACTGTATATTTATAGTATTAATTATATAGCAGTACAACCTAAAAGTCAAACAACATTTTTAACATTAAGTTCATGCGTTGGCCAATAGTATTTACATGGCTCTTTACGATCTGGGCAGCAAGGAGCATTATAAGGACTATTTACTGCATATTGATATTTAGCATAATAAAGAGGATCTTTCTTAAATAGATTAGCACGATGTGTAGTAATAATACGCATTCTTTTATTATTATCCCGCCAAAATGCTGGGTGCTCATTGCCCCAATCTTCTGCACATTCTTTATATAAAGCATTAAGATTTTTTACATTATTTTCTGTTTTGATACCACGAAGATTAGCGATTTGCACCATACTTTCAATATAAGACCACAAACCATGCTCATAGTCTTTCCACATAAGAACAGCAGGATGATTACGCCAACCACCAGTCTTTGATCTACCAGATAATACATTAAGGATTTGATATCCTTCAAGTATTTGTTTATTTAATCTTTTATTGTCTAGGTTTTGTGCACACTCTAAACTATTAGTAGATGTTAAAAATGTTTGCACTATTTGGTTGGCTTTCTGGTAAGCAAAACTACTGCTCCGTTCTGTTCTAAGGCATCTTTTACTTTTGCCATATACTGTATTGCTTCTATTTTAGCATCATGATGAAGTTTTGTAAAGGCTATCTCATCAGCCCGTACGACTAAAAAATGTTCATTGTCTATGATATCTACACTAAAGTTTTTAGGCGGTATGACTGATCTAAAAGCCCTTCGCATTTCATCTGTATACATTATTTTATTTCTAGCGTCAATGCTTGCCAGTGTTTAAACCATACCTCTTTAGTCTTATGGCTATTAAATTCTTTTGATGGCTCGCCATCTTCTAAATAAATACCACCCCAGAGACCGTATTCTTTTCCAGAAACTCCGTAGGCAAAACATGTTTTTAATACAGGACAGTTTAAACAAAACTGGTCCATATTATTCTTATACTCTATACTGCCTTCTTCATATTTATCAAAAAAGTTATTTGTATCTTGACCAACACAAAGACCTTTATCTTTCCACTTATGGCCTTTCATTATATGTTTTCCTAACATCAATTCCAACTGGATCTATTTTATCGAAGTCTGGCATACCTTCCCATAGTTGAATTGAATCAACATAAGAATATTTTTTACCTTCTGGATTTATAGGTTGTTTGACATCAAAAGCATACCATGATGGCATTGTATATCTAACCCCACTAATAACTTTTTTAACGTCATGCTTATATGCCCCGTTTCCTGGAAACATAACCATATCCCCTGGCTGTGGCTTAATAACTAGATCATAGTCTGGAAAAGTAATTTCACCACCAGAATAATCATTGTTTGGATACATTAATACAGAAACATTATATGTATAGAAATCTGCAGCAAGTGCTGGAGTTCCATCTGGCTTTTCGCAGTCACAGTGTAGTTTAGAATTCATGCCAGCAATCCATTTTACAAAATGAGTAGAATTAACTGGCTTTCTAACTAATGGAATCCCATGCTTTTCTGTAAACATTTCATGTGCCTGTTTATAGATTTTTTGCTCATATTTATCAAGAAGTGATCCAACTATAGGGCTTTCTTTTTTAACTTTATCTTCTCTTAAATCTTTACCACCCATAAACTCATCATCATCTTTATGAGTATTTAAATAATCATTAATTATTTTTAAATCTTCATCACTTATGAAGTTATTAATAATCAATATGTTATCTTTATTTTTTCCAAGTCTGTTAAAATAATTTTGATATGGTTCATAGTTTATCATTTATTGTCACCATATTTGTTTGGAAGATACCATCCACTCTCAGTTATTGGATATATTTTATCTATGCCCCATTTACCATCTAAAAATGAGCCGTGTTTGCTGCTGTATCCATTTGGTGTAATTTCTCTTGAAACAATGTTCCATCCAACCCATCTTAGGCTATTATTATTTTTTACAATTTTTTCTGCTTGGTTTAAATTTTTGATTAACATATTTTCTCCTAGTATTGAAATATTCCTACTTCTACGCCATTATTTTTTGCATCCTTTGCTAAAGATGATAATGGCTGTTTTGGCTGACTAAAAAAAGCAAAATAATTAATTTGCCCCATGTATTCTTGTATCCAGGAATCAGTTGCTTTGTACATTTTAATTTTTTTACCTCTACCTTTTAAACCTCTTTCTGAAAGGTTACAGAACTCCATAGCAAATTCATAGATTTTGTTATTTTTAGATCCAACTACATAAATGGCGATTTCACTATCATCTTTATGCATGCTTGATAAAACAACACCCATTGCACGCAGAAATACCTGATAGTCGTTAAACTCATTAGTTCCCTGAACTACCGCCATCATTTTTTTCTACTCTCCCCAATTCATCAACAATTTCCATTAGCATATTAATTTCATCGTCATTAAGATTTGTAGTGTCTACTGGCTTAGACGATGCCTGGTCTATTTCTCCATTGTCATCAACATCAGTTTCATAAAACGTATTGTTTTGAATCCAATATGCTTTATCTCCAACAACCAAAACTTTTATTTGGTCTGGATTATACTTTTGCCTTGACTGCTTGGTTCGTGATGATCTCCTCTTTTGTCTAATAATATTTGCTATTATTTCTTCATTTGTTGGTAAAACAGATCTAACAATATTATGTATAGTGCTTTGCCTATGCTTTAGGTCTAAGCCATCTACTTGTCGAATCCCCCTATTGGTAATTTTAACAACAATATATATTATAGAGGACAAAACAAACATTGTCAACACAAGAGGGATAATATACTCCATAATAATTCCTAGTATATCACTCAATCAAACTACTTTATTTTTTTACCAAACCTAGCCCATATTCTTTCATGAATATAATACCCAATTGATTCCCAAGCAATATAAATCAATGCTCCAAGACTCGCATATTCCCACTCACCAGTAAATAAAAATATAACGCCAGCAACTCCAACTAAATGAAATGTTTCCCAACTGGCAGTCTTAATCAAACTTTTCTTATTTGATTCCACTATTTCCCCTTTTTGCTGTACTCTCCATATTTGCCAAGTATTGCTTTTATAGTTCCATCTTTACGAAGACGAACAATCATGCCATCTTTTATTTGTATAGGATTAAATCCTCTATGCACCTTATACTTTCCAGATGACATATTATTTCCAATTTTCTGGAATCATATCTTCTGCACCAAGCGCTCTTGCACGACGCTTAATATGTTCTTTAACAGATGGTTTTGCTCCACCCCTGCCCCAAGATCTTATTGCATTCATCAGATCTGTACGGTTTGCTATTGGATATGAGCCGTCTGGCATTGCTGTTCCAGCCTCTGCCATTCTTTCTCTTTGTGCAGTGGAAAATTCTCTTTTAAATACTTCTGTCAGTCTTTGTACTTTAGCGTTTGTTTTACCAAAATCTGCAAATAGTGCCTTATCTTTTTCAGCATTTACAATTCTACGTGACCAAGAATACCCTGCGTCTCCGCCCCAGGCCAGCCACATTATGTATCCGTTTGATGGATTTGCCTGATTGCCCCAGTCTTTGCCTTTTTTATCGACTTCGTGACGTGAAAAATAAGAGTACATTCTTTTTACTGTGCTTAGAGATAAAGTTTCTCCCCTTGCAAGTTGTCCTGCACGAGTCCAACCAACTGCCGTTCCAGCACCCTTTGCCTTTCCATCTTCTTTAAATTTAATTGCTTTGCGTGCTGCTGCACGAGCACCTGCTGGTGGAGAATATCCTTCTGCTTTTGACATAGAATCTGTTTCATAAACCACAGTATCATCATCTTCCCAAAGGTCATCAGCCTTTTCTGCTGGAACACAATTAGGAACCATTCGCCCATTGTCTCCTGGTTTCATTCCACGTTGAACATATCCGTCCCAACACGGCGCCTGTTTTTCAATATTTTCTTCTGGACAACATCCATCAAACTTGTCCATATCTTGTAATTCTGGTTCTTGTGGCAATGGATCAATTTGAATCATTAATGACATCATGCATGCAGAATATTCTCTTGTTGCTTCCCAAAAACCTTCTTCATCTTGTTCATATAATTGAATTAATACCGCTGGATTTTCTGCACTTGCCTCTAATGTATATTCTCCACCAGGAACGCCAAGCATTCCCTCTCTCATTACATGAACTACTTGACCAATGTGAAATTCGTCTTCTTCTCCGTGAGAAGTTAAAGCCCAGTCGCCCTCTTTGAGATCTGGCATTGCCTTGCCTATATTGCCCTCAGAGACGTTTATAGCGTATATCTGCGCTGCTGCTGCAGCACGAGTCTTGTGGCATCCCATAACCTCGCCTGTGTCTTTTAAAGCAGGGTATCCAGAACACCCATATGAACCTTTAGAACCTACATGATACGGCATACTGACAGTATATCACTTATTTATAAAACCCGAGGGCTTCTTTTAATTTGGTAAGCAATTCTGCTTTTTCTACTGGCAAAGTAGCAACAGCGTTTGAGTCAAAAGCCTTAGTGGTCAAAGATATTTTTGGATTTGTATCAGTAAAGTCACTGATTTCAACAAACCCTTTCTCCCAAAAATACATGGTTTCAGAATGAACCTTATTGATATGTTCATCATACAGGGCTTTATTTACCTGTTTCATTTTATCTGTTATTCTATATAAAAACTCACCAGTTTCTGAATCAATACCCTCGATTTCTAGGGCTCCAGAAAGAACTAGTTCTTCTATAATTTCATCATTACTTTTTGACATTTATCTTTTAAAGGCCTCTTCTAATTCTTCTTTTGATTCAGCCTTATACCTTTCATCTACAATCTCCACAGCAAACTTCATCATTTTATCGTAACCAACAGCATTATCCATAATTGAGTTATAATGATGACCACAGAACATTAGATCCCCGACTCTGCCAATAATCATTACTGCTGCCCTTGCACTACATCTGTCGCATCTATGCGTAGCATTAAGCGAAATAGCATTTTTTGCTTCTGTTATTGCTGAACTCATATACTAATTATACATTAATATTAGTCTTCTGGCAAGCACGTGTTCAGTTTTTGATGGGGAAGCCACTATAGGATTAAATGACTGACAAATTTGATTTTTTGGAATACTTTTAATTATTTTCTATTATCTGTTTTATAAAATCCACTACCATTAAAAACTACTCCAGCATTTGAAAAAACACGAACTAGTGGCCTACTACAGTTTTCACAATTATATCCAGGATCATTTTCAGACATTGATCGTATTTTTATATATCGTTTTGCACAGGGCATACAATCATACTCATAACTTGGCATTATTCTTCTCCCGTCGACATTCTTGGCTTACTAAGACTATGATACCACTGTGGAACTGAATACCTTATTCCTGATTTAATTTCTTTTACTTCATGAATATATATAAAGTTTGACGGAAAAAAAATAACACTACCTGCTTCAGGCTTAACAGTTACATCAACATGCTGAAAGTATATCTCTCCACCATCATAATCGTCATTCAAATATCCAACTGTAGATAAAACCCTGCTGCTAACTCCTTGATCTTGATGTGGTGGCAAATAGCCAGCCTTAGAATATTTTAAGACGCTTAATAGACCCTCGGTAGATTTTATATTTCGTGCAGCAAATGGATATATTATTCCAGCATAGTGAGAAAATGCTTTTTGAATTCCACCAGCAATATTGTCATAAACAAAACATAACTCTTTGTATAGTGGATCATGCATATTTGGCAAACTAGCATCTATTCTTTCTAATTCTTTATTATCTAATTCTGAATTGTTTTTATATGGATCAACTATATAATGTTTTTTACAAAATCTTTCTTTTTCTTCATCAACACCATTCCAATCATGCCATTTTTGTGCTATTGAGTTAACCCCACTATTTAACTTTGTTTGTATTTCTTCAATAACATTAATAGTTTCTTCAGGGTTGTCTATAGCGTTTTTATAATATACTAAACCTGGAGATAAAATTTCATACTTCATTGTAAGCATCCTTCCACCTTTTTAACTTGCTAACTAATTTTTTCTTAAATAAATTATAATCTGGCCTTAAATCTCCCTTATGTGCCCAATGATCTTTATCTATAAATTGAAACCATACCATGTCAAGAAACTCGCCATCCTTAAAATCTTTTTTAGGTCTCCAGTGCAGAACTGATTCGCCCTCAAAAATCACAGCACTATTATTACTTAATAGATATTCTTTTCCTTCAATATTAAGTGGCCAAGATGTGTTACCATCTAACTGATAGTCTAATGTAAACTGTGATGGCACTTCGTCTATATGTGGTCCTAACCCTGGCTTGCCAAATTCTTTGCTATATTTTCCAAAAGCAACTGCATAAAGTTTTAATGATTTATTGTAGTTTTTATATGCTATATTTAATAAAATATTTTTTATATCATCTGATAGTATATTTAAATCTGGCAAAGGCTTAACCTCTCTGCCAGGCCATCTTTTACTAACACTAGTTGTGTTAAGAGAGTTTTTAATATCCTTTAGATGTTTTATCTGAACATCAGAAAAAATATTATTTATTATTATAGAATCCAACATTCCTCCTAATACAAACCATTATATCAAAAGATGAGCAGTTTTACAACATGCTCAGGTTGAATTAGACATTTGTCTAATAATGTCTGCGACTCCCCAGTGACGGGGTGCAGACTTATATTATATTATTTTATTTTGATTGTTTTCGGTTTCTTTTCTTCTGGGATGTTTCTTTCCACAAAGACGCTAAGAATACCGTCTGCCATTTCAGCACGATCAACCTCCATATACTCTCCAAGAGCAAAGGTGCGTGTGAATTTTCTGGTTGCGATACCCTTATGCAGAATCTTATCAGATTCTTCTTCGGTTTTCTCACCCTTGACAATCAGACTTCCATTATCCACAGAAACCTCTACCTCATCTTTACCAAAACCTGCAACTGCTAGAGATAGTTTGTAAGTGTCCTCATCAAGTTTTACCAAATCATATGGCGGGTATGATTGACGAGTTGCCTCACGATGGATATTTGAAAGGCGGTCCAACTCACGGTTGAAACCAATAAAAAAAGGATCTTTAAATAGATCCATAGCAAATGAACTTACCATTTTTCCTCCTTGTTAAGCGAGTTCAATTTGTACCCCCACTTGGGCAGGTACAAATTAATTATATCATATAGTGTATAATGAAAATATGGACTTTGGAAAATTGTTTTTGGTAGGAACTCCAATAGGAAATTTTGAAGATATGCCACCAAGATCAAAAAAATATATAGAGTTAGCACAAAATGTAGTCATTGAAAATTTAAATGCCTATATTAGAATATGTAATAGTTTAGGTATAGAATATTCAAATAAAAATATTATATCTATAAGGTTTGATTCTGATGGAACTAAGCCTGGTAAGCAGTTTGAAATAGAAAATACAGAAAAAATTATTAAATTACTAAAATCTGGAGAAGATGTCTATGTTATTTCTGATGAAGGTATGCCTGGAATAGCAGATCCAGGATCTTGGTTGGTTAAGGAATGCATTAAAAATAACATACAAATTTCATCGACCCCAGGACCATCTGTTGTTATAGCAGCAGCATCCGTATCTGGAGTTATGCACAACTTTACATTAGAATCTTTTTTACCCTTTGAAAGAGAAAAACGAATCATTTGGCTGAAAAATAAAAAAAATCATGAATATCCAATGATATTGATGCTTAGAAATGCAAAAAATAATAAAGAGTTTAATAATGAAATACCAGAATTTTTAGAAGACTCCTGCTCAATATTAGGTAAAAATAAACTAGGATCTTTGTGCTATAACCTAACAACAGAAAGAGAGTTTGTTGTTCATGGAACCATGGAATATTTATATAATTATTTTACCTCAAAAAGTAGAGACATTTCTGATCAAATATGTATGGTAATACATTAGTCATGATATAATAAAATTTATGAAACAGTCAGAAAATGGTTTGCTATACGAAAAGTATCTTGAATTTAAAAAGGCACAGCCTATAATATCAAACCAGGACTTTAAGCCATTTATTATTGATAATATTTTTTCTGAAGAAGATATTAATCATATCTATAGTTTAGTAAATAATGCTAATGAAAGTCATACGTCTTTGCAAAAGTGGGCTGGTATGAAGGCTTGGCATATTGATTTAGGATTAAAAATTAAAGAAAGATTAAATACAGTAATAAAAGAAAATATAGGAGAACACGTAAAATTATCTCAAGATATTTCTTTTGCTAGATACAGTGCAGAATATGGCTATGCTACCAATCTATACCCACACGTAGACACATTCTTTAAGTTTAATAAAAACCAACAAAGAGTTACTTTTGACATTCAACTTTTTGCCGATGAGGAATGGGGCGTTGTTGTTGAAGATGTAGAATATTTTTTACAAAATAATCAAGCACTAGTTTTTTGCGGAACACAACAACCACACTGGAGAAGAAAAAAACAATTAAAGGATGGAAGCAGACAGGATATGGTTTTTTGTCATCTAGAATATATTAATGATACTCCGCTGAGCGAAAATCAAGAAGAAATAATTAATTCAAGGTGTAGATTTTTTGCAGAATCTTATGATATGATCTACGATAAAAATTTATTCTATTAAAAACTACTTACCAGACTTGGCACGCTGAGCAGCAAGAGCAGCAAAGTCTTTAATTTTTGTTTCTCCCATGTAACCCCAAGCATAGCCATCTTCAATCATTTGCTCATTAATTGATTTTGCTGCGCCATCTATAAAAAGCCATCCCAAAATTCTTCCATATTTTTCAGATGAGTCTGGTTTTTCAGTTTTAATAACTACTTCTTTAGCATCTTTAAGTTTAGATTTTAAATATTCTTTAGACTCCAGACCAAGTGTCTTTTCAAACTTGTCAGATGTACGAGATTCTGGGGTATCAATACCTGCTAACCTGACTCTTTGAGAAAATGAAACACTAAAGCCAAGATCAATATCAACATCTATTGTGTCCCCATCTACCACAGATGTTATTTTTTTAACACGGTATATATACATCTATCTATTATATCAACTAATTATGATTGTGATACATTTCTGCCTCATGCGCCATATAAATATTATCATACCCCTTGGAAATAAAGTCTTGACAAACCACAACCATCTCACAGTCTGGCTCTTTTGTTACTTTGTTGATATATCCATAGCGAATGCCATCTATGAATGGCTTTGCCCTATATAAACAGAATCCTCCAGATACTGAATAATATTTCCTATAAGGTTCTGCCTTATACACCTCAAATAAATCTTTTATTTTTGTGTTATATTTTGCATCTTCTCTTGTTGCCCATTGATCATATAACATTCTTTTTTTAAGGGTTGTAGCAGCAACCACATCAAAGTTTTTAACACTATCCTTAAAGTTTAATATTTTTGATACCGCTGGCATTTTAAATTCAACATCAACATCTATCATTAACACATAATCCATTTTTTCTAAAAACCCTCCGCCAGTCAACACTTTGTTTCTTGCAATTGATAAGTTTTTAACACGATCTTCATCTTTTGTTGAGCCATAATATTTTGTATTTATATTTTCAGATATAATGGAAACTCCAGAAAACATTGAAAAGTCTTTTGATAAAATCTTTGTTTTAGTTCCATCTGTAGAGTCATTTTCATATATAGATAAATAAAACTCATACTCTGGAAAGGTTGTTACAATATCTTTAATTCTTTTATGATAGTTATCAATAAAATCATACTCATTTCTAAGTATAGAACATATTAATATTTTTTCTTTTTCAATTTTTTTATCTACATCTTTTTTATTTACTAAAAATGTTTCAATAAAATCTTGATAATCTTTTTTTATAATTTCCCAATCATAAAATTTTGCATTATTATATGCTCCATCAGACATACTTTTATATACTTTTTCATTTTTTAATTTTATTATATTGTCAATCATTTCATTATCGCTATCTGCAATCAGCATAGATTCTTCTATTTCTTTTTTCTTGAACCCTCTTGCACCAATTGAAGAAGAAACTATTGGTATGCCATAACTTAAAGCCTTCATCATTTTTAAATGTGTGCCAGATCCAGACTCCATAGGGTTAATAAAGGCAAAAGATTCTTTAAAATATTTATCTAAAGTAATGTCATCTACTTCTCCCAATATTTTTAAATTGTCATTTTCTTGACTTGTCTTAACAGAATGTCCACAGCCACCAATAATTATAAAATTAAACTCTGGCATTTTTTTAGCAATTCTTGCCACAGACTTTGCTGCAATATTGTTTGGTGGATGACCACTACCAACAAAAATTATATCTCTAGACTTTAGTCTTTCTTTATATTCGACCTTATCCCTAATAACTGTACCGTTTGGAATATACTTACCAGGAACTGTTTTCCCATAATGATTCTGCATTTGCTTAAAATCTTCTTCTGAGCAATAGACCACTGCTGTAGATTTTTTAAGAATATCTCTTTCCATTTTTTCTACTAACGATATAACCTCTAAATTATCTGAATATAATTGATTTGCCATTGTTATTTCTGAGTTATGAGAACTATAAATTACTGGTATTTTTACAATACTATTTACAAGTGGACCAATTGAAAAATGATCAACAATTACTAGGTCTGAGTCTTTTGCTAACTCTTTTACTGTTTCAGAAAATGATTTTAGTTCATCCTTTAATATCTCAAATACAATGTCATGATTTGGCTTTGCAATACTATTAATTAAATTTCTTCTTCGTTTTTCTATTCCAGACCTAAGTCCAGGCTGTATTTGGTGTATATGGTTATTAATTTTTTTATTAATTGGCTCATTAAACCAAGAAAATGATAGAAATGTAACATAATGATCTGATAATGCCTCTGCTAAAACAGCGGTTCTTTCTTTTCCTCCGCTATTTTTAGTCCAGTCTTTTAAATTAGAACTAACTATAAGTATTTTGGCCATATTAAATATTATACCGCATGATATACTTTTAAAATGGACTATGTATATATTTGTAGAAGTGGACAAAATGAAGAATTAAGATATTCAATAAGATCTCTAGAAATGAATATGCCAGCGGGACGTGTTTGGATTTTTGGCTACAGGCCAGAATGGTACATAGGAGATTTTGTCAAGGTAGACGATATTGGTAAAAAATTTGATAATATAAAGAATTGTATACATGCTGTTTCTAAGAACTCAGAAGTATCTAATGATTTTATTTTAATGAATGATGATTTTTTTGCCCTGAAGAAAATTAATAAAATAGAAGACTATAATGGAGGACCTCTAGAGGATAAAATATTAAGATATAAAGAGTCTAGAATGTCTCCTAAGTATATTAAATTGCTAGAGTTAACTTTAAAACAATTACAAAATAATGGCATTGACAGTCCATTAGACTATGATATTCATGTGCCTATAACTATGAATAAAAATATTTTAGAAAAGGCGCTTAAATTTGCATTTTTCCCTAGATCTGCGTATGGAAATTTAATTAAATTAAAATCAACAAATATCTCCGATGTTAAAATATATGGAAGAGATAAAAAATTTGACTGGGGACAAATATTAAATAATAATTTTGTTTCTACCGAAGATAACTCTTTTTTGACATTAAAAACAAACATATTAGAAAAAATGTTTGTTGTGCCAAGTAGTTTAGAAAACCCCAAATATTAAGAATGATATAATGATTATATGAATAATATAAATATTGAGTCTTTTGAGCCGATAGTTATTAAAGATTTTTTGCCTAATGAATATATAGATCAGTTGGTTGAAGATTTTGAAAGCCAAATAAATAATAACAAATACTCTAATTTTAAAATAAATGAATACATGGGTATGTTTATGCATGAGGTTGATTTTAAAAAACATCATGAACTATTTAATTATTTAAAAATAAAAATAAAAGAAATATTCAATATGGATCTAAAAATTTCCAGCGGGCTTCAGTATTTGAGATATAGTAAAGAAACTGGGTTTGAGCCAAATCTAAGACCACACGTTGATAAAGTATATAAGGATCAACCACACATGATATCCTTTAGTCTTTCAATAAATAATAATAAATCTTGGCCAATTTATATAAATAAAATAAAATATGATCTTAAAGATAACGACGCTTTATTTTTTAATGTAACAAATAATCTTCATTGGAGACCAAAAATGGAGTTTATTGGTAAAGATTTTTTTGATGTTTTAGTTTTTCGATTTTATGATTATGAAAACCCCATATTCCTTCCAGAGGAACTTCAACAAAAACTTGAAAACGAAAGAGTAGATCTGTTTTTAAACTATTATCACTAATCTTTTATTTTAAAAAATCTTTATCTGCAAATTGTTTTTGAGATGTGTGCATATATAATGCTGTATATCGATGACCAGATAGAACTGTTGTAATGCCGTGTATATACTCTGTTCCAGCGCTTGGGAAAAATACGGCAGAAAATTGTTTAGGTTTGTATGAAAAGGCTTGGTTTGGAAAATAAATTTCTCCGCCATCGTATTCTGATGGATTATTTAAATACATAATTGTACTCCACTCAATAAATGGTTCTGGTCCTTGTGCATCTATATGTAAATCTCCCTTAGTTCCAGCAGTCCAGTGAGATCCGAATGCTTTGAAAACATATATATTATTTACGTAGCCATTTAATGCCTTTTGCATTTCATTAGACTTATGGCCGTATTTTATTAAAACATCCATAACTCTTTTATTGTATGGGAATGCGGTTCCGCCATATCTTTTTTTATAGTATTCTGGATATGGATTTATTTCAGATGGATTATCCATTTCCTCAATTAATAATTTAGCATCATCTGCTGATATAAAATCTTCTACTACAGTAATTCTATGCATTAGTCCACCTTCTTTATATCTTTAATAAATCTATTACCGTCTATTTTATCATAGTTTGAGTCTGTTATTCTATAACTTACGTCATTAGTTGCAAATGGAAGATACTCTAATGATTTAAAATCAAAGTTATGATACTTTATAAAAGATTCAATTACCTGCATATCTATTGCTCCAACTATGCTATTAGAGCCATTTTTAAATAAATTAATAAGTTCGTTATAGTTATGATATTTAGAAAATGGTACATAGTAATTAAAATCTTCAAGAGTAGTATAATTACTAACTTTTACAATATTTTCTGGCGCAGCATAAATATCTATTTTATCTTTAAAATATTGCAACGAAAGGGCTTCTTCTTCGCCATAGTATTTAAGCCATCCTGGAAAATTATACTGACCTAAAAAACTATTCTTCATCATAATAACGTTTCCAAAAATAAAATTTCTATCTATATAATTAGTTATTGTAAAATCTTCAATATCGGTAAATTCTTTTTCTATAAAGAATAAATTTTTATTTTTTATTTTTACTTTTTTATTACCAGAAACAATTATATTTTTATTTTTTACAAAGTTAATTAACTTTAAATCCCAATCTTGTTCAACTATTGTTCCAGGAGTAATACTCAAGTGATACCTGCCACCAAATGTTGCCTTTAACCTTGCATCCTTATACATCGCTGCACCATCTATATTATCCCAGTGGACAGGAACATACGTACCATTACAATTATCGTAACTATTTACTAAATCAATCAACAACTTAGATCTATTTACCCCATTTTGATCATGCCAATGAATAAATAAAAATATCTTTTTAGACCACTTTTTCATTAAATTTTCTAATGTTTTAATAGCATCTTTATCTTTATAAGAGTACATAACTACATTAATACTATCAATAGAGTCATTTTGTTTTTCAGCCATTATTGAAACCTCTTTTTTTGCCATGTTTCTTTTTTATAATATCCAGTCACCATTGTTCTTCTTTTTTCTGCTTTAAATTCTTCTTCCTCTATGGCTTCTTTACTATTATTTATTTCAATTTCCCAAGAATCTCTTTTAAAAGGAATAAACTGCATTATTGGAGTTCCTTTAGGAATGACACCAATAAAATCTCTTTTTAAGAAAAATGAAAAGAAAACTGGAAGTCCCCAAATATCAGAATCTACCATTCCAGAAAGTGTATAGAATGGTAAATCATATCTATTCATTGGATGGGTAACTAGAACAGAATATCCTGGTGGTGTTTTATAGAACCAATTCATTCTAAATCCAAAATGTAATTGATGGCAGTTGCTAGGAATTGGAACCTCTAAAGTTGGCCTCTTATCAATTAGCATGACTTCACCCTTCCATGTCAATGTTGGAAAACCATCTTTATTTAAATCAACATATAAATCATCTTCTAGTAAATAATAATATCCAGAGGTTAATGCATCAAAAAATGGCATACATTTTTTAGTAGCAACAAGGGTTCCATCTGTTCCAATGTGATTTACTGGATGTAGATTTTTTATATCATTAGTATCTCCGTACAAAGCAAGGCTTTTATACCATTCAGGAACCACAGTTGTTGCTGGAACTGGAGAAATATAATGATCTTTAAAGTTTTCTAAAGAAGGAATAAAGGTTATTTTTTTAGAGTCACTCACTTATATTCCTTTTGCTCTCTAAGATGGTCTCGATAAAAGTTTTTAAATTTACTTCTTACGGAGGTTCTTTGCTTATTGATAACCTTGGAAGATTCTTGCACATCAACTAATTCCATTTGATATTTTTCTCTTTTGAATGGTATTACTTGAACAAGCGGAGTTCCTCTTTCAATAATACCCTTAAAATCTTTTTCAATATACATGGATAAATGCCCGTCGCTAATAAATTTATCTGTGTCTATGATTGCTGAAAATGCTTGGAATGGCAGGCTATCTCTATGAATAGGATGCGTAAATAGGCAACTATATCCACTATCTGTGCCTACGGACCAAAATGGTAGGATTCTAAAAACCTCTTTATGATATTTTTTTTCATCTCTTGGATAATGAGAAACTTGTTCTGGACTATGAGAAGATACTAAATCTCTCCTTATCATTTTCATTTTATCTGGAATTGACCATGTAATCTTCTCTGGATCTGTTGCATCAATATACACATCGCATGGAAAATAAATTAAATACCCACTATTCAATGAATCAAAAACTGGCATACATCTTTTTACTGTGGATGCAGACATACCTCTCTTTAAAAATTGTTCTTCATCCCCGCCGTATGCTGGCTGCTTTTTATACCACTGCGGTATATTTCTTGAAGACGGTGTCGGTGCTGGAGACATATCAATTGTTTCTTGACTAAACGGATAAAATCTAACCTTTGCCATAAAACTCCTTTATTCTTTCTATCATTATATCATCACCAGAAAATTCAATCAAATATGCTGGATTATTTCTTTTAATTCTTCCATACTCTTCATCCACCATATGTTTTCCAATATTTTTAAATTTAAAAAATAACATTGGAGGCTCTATTCTATCCTGACTTAGTTTTTGAGAAGTATAAGAAAATTCATAAAAATAAAATGGCGAGTCTGAAGCCTCAGAAATTTTAATATCGATTCCATCATAATCTATCATCCATGGCATAGCCCATCTAAAAACTGGATCAAAACATTTTTCTATATTAGTATCAGTTTTTTTAGATAAATAAAACTGTCGCATGTGTATTTTTTCCATTGCTCTTAAAGATACTGAATTTTTATTTTTTAATAAAAATATTTCTGCAAAGTTTTTTTGACAAAGAGTTATAACATTTTCTTTTATAGAAACAAGTTCTGGTGGAGGACACAACTTATAAAAATATTTATTAATGGGCTTAATAATTTTATCAGAATACTCAGTTTTTAAAATTTCACTATAGTCTAGCCAGTCATCTTTTATATTAGATCTTTCATTAATATATAAAAATGATTCATTAAATGATTTATACCATATATTAAAATCTGGATTAGCCATTAGTTCCTCTTACTATCTTTTTGTTATATGTTTTTTCCCACAATAATATATCATTTTCATCATTAAGCAATGGTTGTCCTTTAACATTTAAACTAGTATTTAATAATACTGGCACACCAGTTTCTTGATAAAATTTATTTAATACTCTCCATAGACCCCTGTGTTCATTTCTATTCACAGTTTGCACTCTAGAAGTTCCATCTTTGTGAACTACTGAAGGTATTAGTTCTGGTTTTAAACATTTAACAGCATACTGCATATATGGAGATTTAAAGTTCATATTAAACCAAGATGAAGCACACTCTTCCATTACCACTGGGGCAAATGGCCTGAACAACTCTCTTTTTTTAATTTTATTTACTTCGTCTTTTATGTTTGGATCTCTTGGATCTGCAAGAATACTTCTATTTCCTAATGCTCTAGGTCCATATTCTGCCTTACCTGTTGCTACCGCCACTATTTTATTTTTTAATATTTCATCTACTATTTCTTCTACTGGATACTTTCCACCAAGGTCATATCCTAGATACGGATGCTCCCAGTTTATATGCTGTCCATAGGCTGCAGCAGCGGCACCTAGAGAAGATCCAGCATCACCAGGGTTAGGCATAATCCAAACATCATCAAACATCCTCCAAAGCATTGTATTAGCAGCACAATTTAAAGCACATCCACCCATAAATACTAATTTTCTTTTACCTGTTAACTGTTTAGCAAGGGCCATAAAGTTAACTAGTCTATCTTCATATACCTTTTGCACTGCTGCTGCAATATCAAATTTTGCCTGATCATCAATAGGCTCATTCCAATCGATTATACCTCTATGAAAATTATATTTTTGTTTATCTATACTTGGAAAATATTCTTTTATTTTTAAATAGTATCTTGTCCAATCACCATATGCAGCCATGCCCATAAAGATATACTCTTCTTCGTTTGGCTTTAGTCCTACTAATTGGGTAAATGCAGAATAGAATAGCCCAAAACTAAATGGATAATTCTTCTTATAAATCATGCTAATGCTAGAGCCTTCACCAGACCACATTGTTGAAGTATTGTACTCACCTATTGCGTCAAGTACAACTATTACTGCATTATCAAATTTACTTGTATAATACCCCGCTGCAGCGTGTGAATAATGATGACTAAAAGATTCTCTTGGTATCCAGTTTAAATCTTTTCTGCTAAGATAAAATGGCTTACCTCCACCAAATCCACCACGAATTAATATTCTAGACTTTTTAAGCCACCTTGATTCGTAATATGCTATCTTATCTGGTTTACCATATTGCAATGCATAATCAATTAATTCATCATTAGTAAACCAGTCATTTTTTTCTTTACTAAATCTTTCAGAGTGTCCAGCAAATAAAATATTTCCATCTTCTATTAAAGATATTGAAGCATCATGAGTCGTTTCATTAATTCCTAATATCTTCATTTGCTAACTAATAAAAATCCTTAATACATGTTCGCAAGGATCTCCGCCTTCTTCCCACTCTTGCATTTCTTCATCGCTCATGTACTGCATTCCACCATCATGTGTATGACAATAAGGTTCGCTAATCCAACCTCTATCTATTCCGTTTTGCAGCCAAATACCAAACTCTTGCTCATCTGATGTTAGTTCTGAATCATCCATATGGTTCATAGTTTTAGTATACCTCTAAACACTCAATATGTCAATTGGTCCCTTGCACGAAGGGGAATGTGTGATAGCAGCATTAACTGCCATCATTGCACGCTTTCTTCCATCTTTTTGTTTTTGTGTAGAATATAATGACCCTAGTGCTAAGTCTGATCCAGACCCCATGGCAATGTAGTCTTGTTCATATTGTGTAAGAGACATATCTACTGCGCTATGTTCATAAATTTTTCCACGGGTACAAATAATCATTCCAAAGTCTGATGATGATGTTGTATCTACCCACCACTCTTCATAGAATTTACGCAGTGATTTTAAAAATCTGCTATACATAAATTTATCTATGCTGCCACGACCTTCAAATACTGGCGGAACAAATAAATGTTTTAGTCTATCTCCATCCATTGATCCAGCATAGCCAAACAAATATCCTTCTTTTTTCCAAATTTTTGGACTGGACCCTACATTGATTGTGTTATCATCTGATATACCACGATCCCCAGCCATCCATATTTTATTATTGGCCAAGTCTCTAACGACAGCAATACAAGTCACATTTTCTCCCAACTACACTATCTATTAGTATATCAGAGTTATTTTTTTAGGTCAATGCTACTTTTTAATTTCTTGACCGCAGGCTGAGCATACATTTTTCTTTTTTGTTTCATTATTGGATTTTTCTGAAGACGCTACAGCCTTTTCAGCGCCACCCTTAAATTTTGGACGGCCGAATCCTACAATTGAAACAAGTACACCCTTTTTATTTTTCTTGTATGCACGAAGTTTTTTTACTACCTCTCCACCATTACGTTGAGATTTCTTTGGATCTCCTGATGTATTACCTTCAATGCACCATACAGTTCCGTCTTCGTTATCCTTAATGACAATACCGACGTGTGAAATTCTATCAACACCGTCTCCAGGAAAATCGAAGTACGCAATATCTCCAGGCTCTGGATCGCAAATCTGTGCATCATACCAACGGCCAGACTTTTTAAAAGCAGCAGCACCGCCAGGAGTGTAAACTGTATTTGGGACCTTAACACCTGCTTTATCTGCACACCACATTACAAAACTTCCACACCAAGGCTGGAAATTGGCCTTGGTGAATGCTCCATATTTAGTTTCGTTATCTTTAGGACCTTCAATATAACCAATTTCTTCTTTGGCTATTTCAATTAATTTTTCTGCTGTTCCCATTTCTGCCATGATTAATCCTTATCCCAATCTTCATCTACTTCTTGTTCTTCTGGCATTTGTGAGTTATCTTTACCAGCAGGAACTTCTTCTTCAATATCTTCTACGACTTCTTCTACTTCAGTTGATGAGGTTCCAGCAACAGGAGACATATTGTCCATTGCCTCTTTCATTTCTTGTGCACCACTTTTACCAATTAATAAACCTGCTAGCGTTCCTGTAATAAATGTTGCAACTGATCCAAGAACATTAAAAAACATTTTATCATTTTCGGACTGTGCATTAACTGGTTGTGTCACAAATATAAGGGCATATAAAATACCTAATGTTGTTGACAATAAAATAACTCCAAGCATTATTCCTAATGCAAACTTTAATCGTGCATCTAACTCTGCAGACGAATATCTTTGTTTAGCCATTGTTTGTATCCTCATCTATTTTAACTAAGTCTTCTGGACACGCACCATTAGCAGTACAAATTGGTGGCTTGCATTCTTCACTTTCCCAATTTACTGGATCCTGGCATGGATAACGATAGTGACCATCGTAGCCACAGCCAGATAAAGTAAAAACCATCAACAAAGATGCTAATATTTTTGGAGTCCTCATAACCTCCATTATATCATCTTAATCTTGGTCTTCTCTGATTCCTATGGTTGCAAACCACAAGGCGATTGAAGCAAGGGTTACATAGCCAACAACTGTCTTAGCGCTACCCTCAAGAACTACCCAGGCTACAAAAAATCCCAGGAAGGTGAAGTTTTCACTAAGAATGGCCATTATCCTTTTCTTTAACCAGTTCATATTACCCCCTTATCCTCATTATTGAACTACCAAGTATTACCTGCCCAACTAAAACTGCTGCGACTAAAACTTCTTTAGCCTTTTGCCTTTCTTGTGGAGACATATCTGCTCCAATATTAGCAAGTGCTTTAAATACCTCACATTTTTGCTCTTCAGTTAACCCTTCTATTTCTTCATCTGGATTAATACATGCTGCAATACCGCCGATAAGTGCTGCTGGACTCTCCAATGTGAGTAATGCGGAGGCAACCTCTGCAGTAATCACAACTGGGTTTCCATTAATATCTGTTCTAACTTCTACAGGGGTTGCTGCTGGAAGATCTCTAAATTCTAACCCTGCTGCTGCTATATCTGCTGCAGTTACTGGCTCTCCATCTGCTGCCTCAATTAATGCATCTGCTATTATTTCTTTTTCTACAGATGTTAGTCCACCATCTGCTAAAAATTCCTCAACCATATTTTGAACTTCTTCGTTTGTTACTGTATTATTATCTTGTGAACTATCACCCTCTGTCCCAGAATTTTCTTCAGGACTATTATCTTGTCCGTCGTTGGATGAAGAATTGTCAGGTTCAGTTGTATCCGTATCGGGAGATTCAGGCTCTTCAGAAGGCGTCTCATCAACGGGCTCTTCAGGAGTCGGTTCAGTCTCTGTATTATCACTTTCATCAGGAGTGGCTGTGTCTGGTGGAGTTTGTTCGTTACCATCAAGATTAAAATCTATTGATACACCGCCAGTTAAATTAGAACTTTGTGTAGAAGGTATTAAAATTTCTGTTGCAGAATAACTGCTAACTGCACCACTCCAGTTTGCAACTCTAATTGTATAGGTGGCTCCTTCAGTTAATCCCGATATTGTAAATGAATCTGGAGATCCGTCTGTATTTAATGTTTGTCCTTCATATGGATTTTCTGCATTTGGATCTTCTGTAATTACTTGATAAAACCAAGTGTTTCCTTCGTATCCCGTAGGCATTTCAACACTTACAACAATTTCTCCATCTATTACTTCGGTTTGAGAAATAATTGGTGCAGGAGTTGGGATATTATTATTTATAGTAGAAGTTAAAGTACTTGCCCTTGTAGATAAGGTTGATTCAAGATTATTTTTTGCAGATACCGCTGAATTAATTGTATTATTTAATCCATTTATATTTGACTGTAACGTAGAAAGTGCAGAATTATTTGTTGCATTTTGAGCAACTACTGGACTTAAACTTGAATTGAGTTGAAATATAGTAGCATTTGCAGCATCAATTGCTGCTTGAACTGACGCATTATTTGGATCTACTACTGGAGTAAAGTCTGGACCTTGACTAATTTGTCCATTAAAACCAGTTCCAGTATTTGTATCAATAATATTTGTTACAGCACCATTTGTTGTTTCTCTATAATTAAATCTAGCACCATTTGGAATAGGACCAACTGCAGAAACATCTGCCTTCCATGCTCCATTTGTTGCATTTACATCAGCATTAAATCTTATTTGAACCATTTGTGTAGATGCATCCCATTGTGGATATGGACGAAGATCCCAAGCAATATCTAATGTAGATCCAGTTGTTGAATATGTAATTCCAGTTCCTGTACTCCATGTAGTCCAGTCCCAACCTGCAATAGAAATTGACGGAGCATTAGGCGTAGAATAATAATTTGCTCCTTCATTAACTCCAAATGTAATAGTAGCATTAGATCCTACATAAACATTATTATATAATGTACCGCCCATCAACAATCCAAAAGGTAGATTCATTTGAACACCAGCATCATCAACACCAGCAAGAACATTTGTGGTTGCTCCAATTGTTGCTTGCAAAGCATTAATAGCATTCTGAGCATTATCGATTGCTATATTGGCTTCAGTTAATTGAGATTGAGCAGTAGACTGTGCAGTCGCTGCCTCTGTTCTTGCTGTATTTAATTCTGAGACTTCTGTTTGAGCCTGTGATATTTCTGTAGTTATTGCACTTACGGCAGTTGTAGCATCGATAACATTTTGTTTTGCATCTACAATGATTTGTGAACTTTGATCAATTGGATTAGACTGAATATCTATTGAACTTATTGTATTAATATCTGTTTGTATTTGATTTACTTCAGACTGTGCAGTAGATACGACAGATGTTATTTCTGATACCGCAGTTTGTGCCGAGGCCAGTTCTCCTTGAGCCTGCCCTATCTCTGTAGTTGCCGTATTCGTGGCTGTAATAGCCTCCTGAACCTCTGTAGTGGCTGTTTGTATGGCAGTGTTAACTGCTTGTTGCTGAGGACTTACAATTACCTGCTCTTGATTAGTGCCTTCTGTTGCGTTTGCATAATTAACTGGAGATAAAAATATCCAAGCAGTTACAAATAATCCTATTATTCCAAATCTTGTTAATAATTTATAAATTTCCTTTCTCCTGTTGGGGTCAGTAATAGGATTATTATATCATTTTTATGCAAAAAAAGAGGGCTAGCACTTGGCCAACCCTCTAATTTTATTTACTTTTTACTTCTTTTTATATCCTACAGGACACTTAGGATTAATTGCAGTAACCTTTTTAGTAAGTTTACCTTTAACGCATGTAATTGTTGTTTTCTTTTTAGGATTAACAACTTGATCTAGTTGCTTTGTAATCGATGCAATAAGAGCAACAATTCCTGCTAGCACTTCAGCATTTGACACCTGTGGTGTAGATGTTGCAATTGTATATGCAACTGTCTTTGCAGCATCTGTTGAGACATATGCTGGCAAATCTACAACGGCATTATATGATCCTGTGTTATTTCCTACAGTGAACTTATATGTCTTTGCACCATTTGTGAATGTATCTGCTGCAGTTGCTGCGGTAATAATTGTCATACCTCCTGCAGTTACTGATACATTTGCACCAACAGTAGCAGCGTCATGCACCTTTTGAGCAGAAGCATCGCTTGCAGTGATTGTCAATGTTGCAATCTCACCTGGAGCATATGTTGTCTTATCCATAGATACTGAATATTTTGCTACACCATTACCACAAGCAGCAGTAAATTCATTTGAATAAACTACTGAAAGGTCAGACAAAGTATATTGCAAACGAACTGGAGATGATCCAGATGTCGCTGCACATGTCCATCCACCTGTTTGTACTACAGTAGCGGATGATGCACCAGCAACAGAAACTGCTGTAACTTGTGCTGTGTATTTTGTGGTATCAGCAGTTGGAGTAATTCCAGCCAACTGATTTCCAGCAGAATCCTTAACAACAAAGTCATAAGTTCCTGTACGTGCTCCACCAGCCTGTGCAATATCTACACCAGATACTACGATTGATGCAGGCACACCAGTGAATGTAATTGTCTTGCTTACAAAGTTTACTCCATTAAATGAAACTGTAAGTGTTGTTGTAACTGATTTGTTAGCATTTGCTGCTCCCTGCTTTACATGTAGAACACCACCTGTACCAGTCTTTGCTGCAAATGAAACTTCTGTAGATGGTGCTGCATCCCATGCGATGATTGCACCATTGGTTGCAGAAGCCTGAAGAACGCCAGATGTTGACATAGTATCGCCATAACCATCTTTTGCCAAGACATTTACATATCCTGTTCCTGCATTAGCAACTATAGTTGAACCAGCAACATCTACGTTTGATGCAAGAGTACCCTGTGTTGCAGTATCTTGTACACGACCAAATGAATTTGCTACAGAAAACACATTAGTGGTTGCAGTTGTAGCAGCATAAATTGTCTTGATGTCAATTGTAGAAACGGTTGAGCCAACCTTTTTCTTTTGTGTAATTGTGATTGTTCCTGCCCCAGTAACGTTAACCAAAACTGGCGAAGGAAGATTTACTGCAGAAGTTGTATCTGCTGTAAATGTAAATGTCTTACCAAGATTGGTAAGCGCTAGACTTGCTGCATTGCTACCTGCTGCGGTATAGTTACCGAAAATAGCAGGACCAGAAATCTCTAGCGAAACATAGTCATCTGCAGTTGCAGCAAGAGTATCGCTTGTTACCAATGCAACGATAGCATTAGTAGCAGCCTCAGCCTTGTCAGCATCAGATGCTAATACGGTCACACCACGAGCACCATTAGCAAGAGTAGCGGAAAGTTCATATCCACCACTTACTGCTGCAGAGGCTTGAGGAATTGCAACCAAAAACGTGCTTGAAACGGCTGCAGCCATAATCAAAGCAACCTTCTTTAATGAATTCATTTTTCTCCTTAGTTTATTTATATTAAGTTAAATCTATCTAGATAATTTTTTACATCATCAGGGATAGGTTTATATTCTATCACACCGTCTGGCCTGTCGTCAACTTGACGTGGTCTATCTCTAAAGGTATGTATCTCTATCTCTTCAGAGACATCCTTTGGTGTGAAACTTATTGCCCCAAATACCGCCCCACAGACAGCATCAGACAAGTCCTTTGATTTTTTACGTGGGTGATCTACTTTTTTATCATTAATAATCTTAAGTTCTCCCATTTCTTCTAATAGGAGAGGAATCATTGGCATAACAATTCTTTCCTCATATACCAACATTGCTAAATCCTCATAGTGTTTTTTGGCAACAGATATAGTTTCTGTTTTAATACCAACAGATTTTAATTCGTTTTGAATATCAAATGACTGCCATCTATCAAAAGAAACCAAACCAATATTAAATCCCTGTCTTCTTAAATTAATAATCCAGTTTTTAACATCGCTAAGATTTACTGGTCCTTCTATTTTTGGTTCCCACCAAGCAACTGCATCAACAACAACAATTGGAGCGACCTGCTCATAATCTTTTAATACTTGAACATTTACCCATTTATCAACATGTGCGATAGCAACAGCACACTTGTCATGCTTTTGTGCAAGGTCAGCATGTATGTAATAAACTTTGTCTGGATCTGGTTTAAAAGATGAATCAAATCTTCTACTATTATCTAATGGATTTCTTAAAGACATACATTTTTCTAGTTTATCTCTCTGCTTAAAAAATGCATCAGAGGAATGTGTGGGAATACAAGCAAAACGCATTAATGCATCTCCGACATCTGTAAGAAAAGCAATCTTAAAATCTTCTATTTTTCTAGTTGGGTTAACTTCCCATGTAGGTCTTTTTAATGCAAACATTCTTGGATACTTATAAGATTTAATTTCATCTTCTTCCCAAGTAATTTCAAACTCATTGTCTGGTCCTTCTGGAAGTTCCTCATTAATAATAAACTTATGTCTTTTTTCAATAACATCTTTTTCCATTATGACATCGTCATATCTTTTTTGAATAAAGTCTCCTGTATATCTAGGAAACGAAAGTAAAACAACTTTACCCAAATCAGGAAAACGAGAATCTACAGTTCCACGAAATGCTTTATATATATTATCTGCAGTCTTACCTTGATCATTTCCAGTTCCAATCTCTGTAGCAAAACCAGAAATCTCATCAAGAATTGCCATAAATAAATTCAAACCCTCATGCGATTCTCTTTCAGAGTGTCCAGAGTACACTGTTATAGACTTATTAAAACTAATAGAGTTAACCTTTGCTTCATATTTGCCAGCAAACCAAGGGGACTTTTCAATCTTTGTTTTAAAACCCTTGAAGAAAACATTCTTAGCCTGCTCTGCGTTAATAGCAACGTTAATAATATCTATCGCATCCCCGCTTGGTTTCCCAAAATATCTAGCAGGATCTTTTAAACATAGTAGTTTATATACCACATACGCACAGGCTATTGTTGAGGTATGGTCTTTTCCACTACCCTTTCCCAACTGCAAAATAATTTCATTTTTAGTATATTTGTCGTAATGTTGATTTCCAGGATTTGTGCCTAATAGATTTTGAAGATCTTCTTTTCTATATATTTGACTCATCGCTTCAACAATTTCATATTGTATTTTTGAAAGTGAGGGCTGATTTAAATATGCTGGAGACTCAACAAATGTTTTTACATCAACAGGAGTCTCTTCAAATTGATCATCTTTTAATGCTTCTAAAAAATCATTGAACATCGTGGACAATTGTAATTACCTCATTTTCTTTGGCAATTTCAGATAATCTTCTCATAATCTTATCTCTTACCTCTGGATGCTCAGTTGCTATATCTCTTAAAATTTCTACAAGGACCTCTTGTCTTTTTTCAATTTCAATCATTTCTTCTGCCAACTCTTTATTTTCAAGTAGTCCAGCCTTTTGTAGCATATCAATTCTGCGTGCCTCAATATCCATAACAAGTTTAATTGCTGTCGTCTTTGCATTTAGGTTTGCAGTAGTTGTTGCATCATCAATAACTTCATATGCCTGTTTAATTAATTTAGTGTAATGTGCGTCTGCTGAAACCAACGCTTCTTTTGCACGAGCACGAATTGCGTCATTTGCAGATGCTAAAACTTTCCACTCATTTAAATGTGCAACAACTTTTGTTCTTGGCAAGTCTAATGTTTTAGATATCTTAGTTGGATCATTTCCCTTAAGATATTCCTCAACAACTTTATTAACCTCATCTAAATGTTTAACAATATCTTGTTCTTGTGACATTATTTTTCCTTTGATATCTTAAGCAACACAAGATATCCTATTAAATCATCTATATCATTATCTCCTGGATAATCTGTCCCTTTCATAAGTCTACTGAGTTTATCATCAATGCGAACATGCAACTGTTCTCTTGGGTCCGCTTTGCTAAAAATACGAACAGGGCTTAAAGCAGAATCTCCATAAGCAATGTTTTTTTCAATTAACATTTGTGCAATTGCATGACAGGTGCTCCATATTTCATGTCCAGATGGTGCACTAGTTGCATGTAAATATAATTCATCACAAACAAATCTATCTGAATATACTGGTTTGGGATTCATCTCTTTGACTTCCTTAAACCAAATTTTGCAAGGTAGACATATATGGTCTCAACACTAGCACCACACTCCTTTGCAATATCTTGTGGAGACTTTTTATCCATAACATAGCGCTTACGAAGCCAAGTCTCGTTTGTATATAGTTTAGCACCCATATGTTATTTTGTCAACTTCCCCCAGTTATTTATTGCCCAGTGCCCTATACCACAAGCATCTGCAACATCATTATCAGTGATATTTTTATCGTATTGAACATTAATAAATCTTATAGTCTTTTCTTTTCTAATCTCTCTTTCTTGTGCCTTATACCAAGACTCCGACTTGTTTGGATTATTTCGTCTCATTATTAATTTTTCCTCTTTGGTAAATCGTTTATTTCCAATATAGTTTTGCCAAGTTATTGGAGAGACTGAGCCTATTTCTTTTACCCCGCAACTCCACATTGCTGCAAGAATAGATCCTTGAACCAAAGCGAGATCAGAAACTGTCTTTGGGCTATTCATAAATACTGTATGCTCAATAACAACGGCATCAATTTCATATAAACTAAAAAGCCCTTTTGTCTTTACAAAAGCATCTCCAATTTTTTCATATATGTTTGTTCCATCAAAATTTAATTTTCCAAAAGTTTTTAATTGATTATTGTAAAAAATACCAAACGCTATACTGTTTGTGCTAGCATCTATTGAACAAACTCTATGAGGGGCATTATTATTAATATTAATTATCTTTGCTATCACGAACAATTCCTTTTATTTTTTTTAATACCTTAGCAACATCTTTATTATTGATTTTACAAGAATTACATAAAGAGTCATCATTGTATACCGACAAAGTTATTCCACATCCACCAGCACACTTTCTGGGTTTATTTTTCTTTTTTTGTCGCCTAGTTATCGAATACCTTGCAACAATTTTTTCTTTAGTTGCTGAATTTCTACACTCAACGCTACAATAAACCTGATAGGTTACAGAGGGTTTAAAATTATTATTACACCAGTTACATTGTTTCACTTAACTCTTCTAGAGATGCTATCTTGATTACCCCATCTCCAGCCTCATCACATGTTTTTTTAACTGGGCAACCTTTACAAATCTTTGCATTTGACCTATAGTTCTTTATTGGAAGTTGTTTATTTTTCCATGCCTGATGTGTTTCTAACATCCAATTAAATGTATTGTCTATATAATTTCTATAGTGGTCGTTTACCTCTATTGGAAATAGCAATAAATCATGGTTATTTTTATTTTCATAAATAATAATACCTTTTGATTTATTTAATATTTTCATATATATTAAGGTTTGAGCGACGTGATCTCTTTTTGGCTTTCCTGCATTTTTTCTATACTCAAAGGCTTCATTATTTTGAGTCTTAATTTCTCCAACGATTTCTTCGCCATCCCATACTATCATGCAGTCTCCATATCCAAAAATTGGGGGACTTGGATTATAAACCTTAAATTCTGTTGTATCATTATTTTCATCATCTTTATATATTTTTACAATACCAGACTTAAGCAGAGCCTTTTCAATTCTCTTATGAGACATAGTTCCACTAGTCATATTTGCTACACTGTATGGAGTATTTGATTCTTCAAATGTTACCCCGCTAAATGCGAAATACCAATATCTAGGGCAAACTCCTTTACCATCGCTATATGTAAGTATTGAAGGCGCAAATGTTTTTTTGGTTTGAAACTTTGGCTCTTGATCTGCTATATATCCACTATTTATTTTTTCAACTATTCCAGATACATCAAATGACGGCTTAGGTGCTTTTGGTGCATCTACCTTCATCATAATCTCTTGCAATAAACTTTTAGCCATGACTCTCTTTTCTTTTGTATAAGTATACCAGTTATCAGCGTGTTATGTATTTTAATGCTGAAACTAAATTGTTTACAGCCTCTGCAGCCGTATAATATATGTTCTTCTTGCCTCTATTACTTTTATCAACATTGGCCATCCAAGTAGCCCTTAAAGATAGTTTTGCTGCTATTGCCTGAAGTCTTACTATTTCAATTGTTGCGACATTGATAGGGATGTCTGGCTTAACAATAAGTTTTGCTATCATCTCTAATGAGGTTGTTAATTCTTTATCATCCATATATTCTGATATTTCTGCCAACCCGTTTATACTTTCCAGTGTAGTTTTTTCTGGTTCCATTATTGTTCCTTCTTTAGTTTTTCTAGTTCATCAAAAAATTGTTTTCTATATTTTTGCATTCTTGGCATACTATTATGTTTTTCAATAATCATATTTCTTTCTTCAATGCCCATTTGTTTTTCTGCGTAAGGCTTGTGTTCATGCTTATTCGAAAAATGAAAGACTATAACTTCACATCGATCATTTTCTTTTAATATGATTGGGTCTCTCCAGTGTATCCTTTCTGCTGCCTCAAATACTAAAACTTCATTATCTTTAAGAAAAAACTTTTGACCTTCAACAACAACTGCCCAGTCAATATTACTACGCATCTGATAGTCTATGCTTACCTTGGTATAATAATTTTCAACATCTAAATGTGGTGGAAGCATTGGTGAGTTTCCATTGCCATACTTTCCATAGTAATCTAAATATTGATAATGTGTGAGTTCTAAGTCTTGATCATCTACGTATTCTAATGCCAATAATTTTAGTTTTTCAACTATATTTTGTGGGGCATCAAATTCAATTTGTACTCTTGACATTGACTCTATAGTCATAGGGGCATATCTACTGCTATTAGGCTCAAGCCTTCTATTTGCCTCTACTATATACCGTAAAAGCAACTCTTCTTGTGGTGTAAAAAAATTTTTTACTATTCCGCATTTAGTTTCCATATTATTATTTTACCTCGCCTTGTTCATTTCATCAATCAATACAAAATTACACAATAACAGATTAGAAACTCCATTATCTTTTATTTTTATGGTTTGATGTGTTGGTGAAAATGTTATTGCTGAAAATCTATCAATGGCAAATGCCCTATCATCTATATATAAGTTTTGAGGGCTTTCACCAATATTTATAGCCATTGTAAGGATTTTATTGTTATTAAAATTATTTTTTATAAAATTTTTAAAATCTTTATTTGATTTTATTGATTTTACTAAATAACATTTTGATAAAATAAAAGTGAATTCAGCATGTATATGCTTCATCCTTTCAACAATTTCTGATAACTTAGTAGAAGATAAAGAAACTGTCGATATATCAGTATCTTTTATATCAAAATTAACATTATAATCAAGAGTGTTAAGTGCAACATTATATATTTCATTATGGAATAGTGGATTATGATTATCAGTGCTTATTTTTTCATAATGTCTATACTGGCTAATTGAGTTTTCAATTTTAACTGGCTTCCACCACTGAGAATTATCTAAAGGTTTCATAATTGGAACTGTTTTTAATAATATAGCCTGTCTATCTTTCATAATTTTAGTATGTTTTTCCGTTATTGGTTTTGGCTTTTTATGTTGCATCCAAAAAAATATAAGATCAATCTCTGCATTATCATTTAAGCGTATTGAGTCTCTCCAATGTATTTGACCTGTCCCGTTAAATAACACAGCCACATTATCTTCTAAATCAATTCTTTCTCCCTCAAAAAATAATCCCCATTGCTGATTTGATTGTACCTGCAAGTCAAATACAAACATTTCTACTGGTCTAGTGTCATAATGTGGTCCTAATTTTGTCTCCCAACCAAACTTAGGAGAATATCTAGTACCACCAAATTCTAAAACCTCTATGTCTTCTCCGACAGCATCACTAGCCATTTTTTCTATTTTTTTAATAATTGAATCTCGATAATTTAGTAACTGAATGTGTAGCGTCCCCAAGCCAGAATAGGACTGTACATCAATTTTATCTAGTGGATATTCATTAAATATTTTTTTAGTAAGATTTAACTCATCTTGTGATAAAACATTTTTAAAAATTGTTGGTGAAAAATCTTCTCCAGAAACGGGATCTTGTTGTTTTCTTAAATTTAGATATTCTGGAACTAAATCATATATTGGCCAATGCTTCATGGTTTAATTATACCTCGCCCAGCATATCTTCAATAACAGACAGTTCTGTAACAATTAGCCTTGTTTTTTTTGCGCCATCTCCTAAAACAACAACCAGGGCTGGAGATTTATCTATACCAGACCTAATTGCATCTGTTGTTATTTTTGCCCAAACTTTTTGATTTAAGGTAAAAGATTTTGATGCCTCTTTAATATCAACTATGAAATTGTTCCAGGTAGCATCACCCTTTTTAGTACCCCTTCCAGAATTTTTATGTGCCTTTGCTTTTATTCTTTTTATTTCATTTTTTTCACTCATATGTATACTTCTTTATTTGATTCTTTAACTCTGATATTTTTTTTATAAGATCAAGTGAAAATCTATTAGAATATAAAACCATTGCTTGCTCAATCTTAGCCTTATCTTCTAATGTAAGTAATTTTTTATTTTCTAAAGAAAAATGACAGAATAACATTTCAATAAAATCGTCTTTTCCAAATTCCTTATGCTCTCTCCAATGTATTTGATTTGTTCCAGAAAATGTTAGTGCTTCGTTATCTTTTAATGTAAATGATTTTTCTTGAACTACTATTGGCCAATCGATACTACTTTTTAACTGAACATCAATTGTAACTCTAGACTCCTTAAAGGTGTTATCATAGTGTGGTGTTAGAACGGGAAACTCTCCATATTCTTTAGAATATCTTGCAAAAGATATCTCCTCTAACTTTAAATTTTCTTTATAAATATTTTTTGCCAATAGTAATACTTTATTTTTTATTATTTCAGGAAGATCTATAAACCACGCTTTTTGTCCATAAATGCTTATAACAGAAGTTCTTTCTGTTTGATTAATATCTATAACAGAATATAAAGCATTCATTTCGTCTTCAGTAAAAATATTTTTATATATTTTATTATGATGAAGCAAAGAATCATTCATTACTAAATAACCTTTCTTCACTATTTATATTTGTCTCTTTCATTAAAACAGACTCTCTCATTTTCATTATTATATCATGATCGCCATTTAATGTTTTTTCTTTTTTATGCTTTAACCAACAAAACATCATATATATTTCTGTCTTATCTGATAAAGACTTTTTTTCTCTCCAGTGCATCTGCTGCGTTCCTGAAAATAATAAAGCATCATTATCTTTTATATTAAACTGTTGACCTTCTACTATAATGCCCCAGTCTTCGTTGGTTTTTAACTGTATGTCAAGAATAAACATTTCAATTGGGCGAGTATCATAATGAGGAAATAGTTTTACCTCATATCCATACTCAGAAGAATACCTGGCAATAGAATATTCTGCCAAAACTAATTCTTCTCCGACAATGTCGCTACACATCTTTTCAATTTTATTTTTTATTTTATTGGTAATAGGAATGTTATCGAGAATTCCCTGGCCACCCCATTTTTGAACCCTTATATTTTTTTTAGGATATTTATCAATAATTGAAAATATATAATCTTGTTCTTCTTTAAAAAAAATATTATTTATAGTTTGTGGTAAAAAATCTTGATTATCAATTTTTGGCTGACTATCTCTTAAAGTTTTATACTCGGGCAGCATATCTAAATTTGGAAAAGATGTCATTTTTATATTATACCCTACCACGTTTTGTATAACTAGTTTGTTTTACTAAAATAACCTTAGATAAATGTTTTTTGCTACACATCCAGGTTGCCTCTGTTGTTTCTCTCCAAAGCCTCATAGTCTTTACCTCTTCCTTACATGTATGACAAGGAAACTTTCCAGGGTAAACAGAATACTTATTTTCCAATTGGCCTAACCTTACTCATAATATCCTCAAACAAACCCTTGTCATCTTTTACTTTATTAATAAAACCTTCTCTACCCTGTACCTTGGCGCCATCAGGAAGTAGATACCATGCACCAGTTCTATTAACTATTCCCATAAGTTCTGCTGTATCTACTAAATCTGCTATAGAATCTATTCCTACCTGATCCCCCCTGAAATAAAAATCATACTCGCCAGACTGAAATGCTGGAGATGTTTTAGAAAACTGCAGTTCCCATCTAACTTTTCTACCAATCTTTTCTTCAATTAATTTATCTCCAACACTAATCTTACCTTTAATTGCCTGATTATCAGACTCTGAAGAAAATAGTTTTATTACAGTTGAAGAATAGAACTTTGTGGCTTGACCGCCAGAAGGCTGCTGACTAGTATACATGGCATTAATGTTGTTTCTAGATTGAGAGATTAGTATAAGCAAAGTTGGCTTTACTTTATTATTAGCATAGTTAAGCATTTTCCAAGCATTGCTGAAGTCTCTAGACTCTGCACCTATTTGTTTTGTATTTTCTAATTGCTTAAGTTCATCAGAATCTTTTTCAAAATAAACTGCTGGGAGCAAAGATGTAATACTATCAACAACAATTAGGTCTACTCCAGCATTCATCAAATTAGTTGCAACATCGACCATATCATTAATTGTTCTAGCAGAAGAATATATTAGTTTTGAAGTATCAACACCAAGACTCTTTGCCCAATCTTCCGAATATGACATCTCAGCATCAATCCATGCACAGATCTTTCCTTCTTGTTGTGCTAAGGCAATTGTCTGTAAACATAGGGATGACTTAGCACTTGACTTGCTGCCCCAGATCAATACCTGCCTTCCATACGGCAAGCCTCCGTTTAAGGCTCTATTTAATCCATGACTTGGTGTTGCCTGATATTCAACACGAATACCTTCTCCAGTTGCTAAATTTTTTCTAATTCTTGGATCTAGTTGTGCTAATACTTCTTCTACTGTGACTGTCATTAAAATTTTACTCCATGTTTTTCTGGTCTATCTTTATTTATGTTTGCCTTTTCTTGCAGTGCATAATCTAAAGAAACTTTTGTATATCCTGATTCTACCATACCAGCATATAAATCTAGTGTGCGAATAATAATATCTGCAGTCTCCATTGCAATTTCTTCTTCGCCCTTGTCTTTTCGAATTGCTTCCATTAATTCTGAAACTTCTGAAACTATCATCATACACTGTTTTGCAAAAAATATTTCTGAGGACCAGACTTCTTCTCGCCAGAATCCCTTACTTACGGCAGTTTGATGTAATTGCTCTGCTAACTCATCCAACATGAACATCCTCCAATATTACCGTGCCCTCTTTTGTTTTTCCAAGTTCAAACTTATATGCCTGACCTTCTTTTATATTCATATATGCTTTTGCAAACGATGTAGGAAAAACTACAACTGATTTTAATTCTCTAGAAGTATTTGCTAATGTCATAGATGCCATTTTCTTACCAGCCTTAGTTGTTCTAGGCTTAAAGGCCACAACAAACATTTCATCATCTTTGTATGGCAACTGCCTATAATTTAAAAACTTTACCAAAGAGTTGGAAGATCCTTTTATCTGATCTACCGATATAGCATTAATAATTCTATTGTCGCTAGCAAGCAATAAGTAAGTTTTACCAGTTTCAATTGTTGTATTCTCTTCGTCAAAGATACCTACAGATCCAGTTTTATCTAATATCTCAACTCTAGACCAGCCCTTGCCCCTCTTTATGTCTTTTACAATGCCCATCAAAATAAATGATCCAGTTTCCTCAAAATCTTCTACTTGATTAATAAAAGCATGATAGTGCGATGGAACTGCAATATTAAATTCTGGAAGATTTAAATATTCATAAAGGTTTTCTTTTATTTTTTTATCATCACGGGGATTGTCTGAAAATGTCAGTGCACCGATTGCGTTCATTGCTGATAGAGCACGAGAATTGACACCATTGCCTTTTGTAAATGTAAATTCTTCAACATCCTTAAAAGTATTAAATGGTCTTGCAGCAATATATCTTTCTGCAATTTTATCTGATATAAATTTAATAGCACTTAAACCAAAACGAATACCCTTGCCCTCTATTTTAAAATCAATGTCAGAGTCATTGATGTGTGGCAACTTAATTGGAATCCCCATTCTTTTTGCCTCAATCAAATATTCAGTTCTATTATCTGGGCTTTTTTCATTCTTTAAAAGTGCAAACATAAACTCAAGCGGATAGTAATACTTTAGCCATGCCGTCCAATATGAGAGCGTAGAATAAGCAACCGCATGAGACTTGTTGAACGAATATCCCGCATGCGCTTCAAAGTCATGCCATAAATCACGAGCCTGATTAGGACTAATATAAGCAGAAGCACCCTTAATAAATTTTTCTTGGAAAACATCAAACTCTTTAGCATCTTTCTTTTTTCCAATAATCTTTCTTACCTTGTCTGCCTCTGACATAGACATACCGCCAAGGTGAACGCATGCCTGCATAACTTGCTCTTGATACAAAATGCATCCGTATGTATCCTCCGTATAAGGCTTTAATATTTGATGTAAATATGATACAGCCTGTTTTCCATGTTTACGAGCAATATAATCTTTACCAATAGTATTCATGGCCCCTGGACGAACCAAAGCATTGGATGCTGCTAATTCTGACAGATTCTTAACACCCATTTTTATAATCAAGTTTGTATAAGGTGTTGCTTCACACTGAAACACACCCTTAGTATGTCCGTCTGAAAGCATTTGATAAACCTTTTCGTCATTTAAATCTATTTCTAATGGATTAATCTTTACAAAATGATTTTTTTCAATTACTTTAATTGCATCATTAATAACGCTCAAAGTTTTAAGACCAAGTGCATCTATTTTAATCAAACCAATTTTTTCTGCCTCTTCCATATCAACAGCCACAACTGGTATGCGATCATCGCTGCCAGGAGAATTGCGAGTCTCCATCGGTGCGTATTTAAAAATAGGATTTTTACTAGTGACAACGCCAGCAGCGTGTATGCCAGTACCTCTAATGCGACCACGTAATTGCTCCCCGTATTGTTCTACCTCTGGATATTTTTCTCTAAACCATGCAGTTGTCTTAGAAGTACAATATTCATCCCAAGTATCAACTAACTTTAAAACTTTATTAACATCTGATAATGGTATGTTTAATGCTCTTGCAACATCTCTTACCACGCCCTTATCTTTGAACTCTAAAAATGTTGCAATAGAGGCAACATGTCTGTACTGTCTAACAAGATAATCTTTAACTTCATCACGTCGTGAATCTTGAATATCTGTATCAATATCTGGAAAGTCATTACGATCAGGATTAATAAATCGGAAAAATAATAGATCATGTTCGATTGGATCAATTTCTGTGATTCCCAATAGATAGCAAAGAAGAGATCCAGCAGAAGAGCCTCTGCCTGGACCAACCATAATTCCTTCTTTTTTTGCCCAGTTAATCATATTACTTACAACAAGAAAGTATGGAGCAAATTTCTTTTCTCTAATGATACTAAGTTCTTCATCCAATCTTTGTTCATATATATCATTTCCAAGCCAATTGCTATTTAATCTTTTTTCTTCTAGTCCAGCAAAAGCCAAATTTGCTAATTCCTGATCTGGATTTTTATATTGAACTGGAAGAAGATCTAGTCCCTCTTCAATTTCATAATCCTCAATCTTGTCCATAATTTCAAGTGTGCTGTCAAACATATCAGTTCTAGAGAAAAATTGTTTTCGCATTTCAGCATACATTTCATCAGTTGTTAAAAGATGTATATTAAACTTATTAAAACTCATCTGTCTGTCTCGTCCATACAAGTAATCTAATCTTTGCATCATGTTGTTATACTTTTTTGATTTTTCGTATGTAACATTTTTTTCTAATTTAGCATGTGTGTTTAATATAAGCATTAATTCTTGTACTTCTTTTTGACTTATATCAACATGATGACAATCTGGAGTTACAACTACCTTAATTCCGAACTCGTCTGCAAGGTCCATTAAATGCATATTTACTTGCTGAGAATTATGTGGCATAACCTCTATATAATAATCATCCTTAAAAGTATCTTTAAACCACTTAATATATTTTTTGGCTTCTGCAAACTCTTCAATTTCTACAGACTTAGCAATGACTCCACTCAAACATGCAGAAGTTACAATCAAGCCTTCTTTATACTTTTCTAGTGTTTCAAAATCAAATCTTGGTTTTCTAAAAAATCCTTCTGTCCAAGCAATCTCATTAATTTTGTTTAAGTTCTCTAAGCCTTTTTTATTTTTGGCAAGAAGGATTATATGATTATAAACATTATCTAGTGGACCTTTTCGTTCAGACTTTTCACGTCTGTCAAATCGATCGGCACACATATATCCTTCTATGCCAAGAATCGGCTTAATGCCTTTTTGTTTTGCAATTCTGTAGAACTCACGATGACCAGATAGAGTACCATGATCAGTTATTGCTAAGGCAGGCATGCCTATTTCAACTGCACGACTAAGATACTCTTCTGGTGTTCCAACACCATCCATTAATGAATAGTGTGTATGTACGTGTAGTCCTACGTAATTCATACTACCAATCAGTATTCGTTGACGATGTTACTGATGGTGAATCGAAGCCAAGATAGAACGCTTCTTGCTCTGCATATGGAACTTTGCGTAGTGCCATTTCTAATGGATATGGAGTGATACCTTCCCAGTTAAATGGTTCCTTGTCTGGTGCTGATGGGATAAGTGTATAACTTGTTTCTGTACCCTGCCCATTTCGCTTTAACTTCCAGGTTAGGTTTGAAATGCTTCCTGTTTCAAGAGCATATTCACGAATTGTATTAAAAGAAGACTGCTTACTGACACCCATAGACCAGATAGCAACATATGGTGGCTCAATGCCATCATCTACAATAACATTGCAATAGAAACGTAGGCGTGCTCTCCAGCCAGCCTTTGGATCTTTACGATGCATCTCTTCAGCCCAATCTCGGCCTTCTGTATCCATTGTGTCTACAGCCTTACGCTTATAGTCCTTTGGATTTGTATGTTCTTTAACAACTAGAGCAAGACCTCGATCTGCGCTATAACTTGCAGAATCCTCATCTAGTTCTTCAATGAATCTAATTTTTACTGATTGTCCATCGGCAAGTTTAAGCCAACGAACCTTTGGTGAATCTGATTTTGGTTTATCGAGCAGGGCATTGATATTTTTGAGTCCCTTAATAACGCTCATTATTTTTTCTCCTTTGTGTGTTTTATTTATTGTAGCATAGACGATATAGATTTGTCAAACCTATATTCTAGATTTTTTATTGCAGTATCATCCATATCGCCTATGTCTTTATATTCTTTATTAAGTTGTATAACGGAAACACGAGATCTAAGTTTTTCAATAATCCTATCTTTCATGTTACCGCCTGCCTCATCATTATCTGCAATGACTACTATATCATTAAAGTATTTTTGAAGCAAATCTATTTGTGTGTTTGAAACATTAGCACCAAGCGTAGCAACTGCAGACAGTCCAACCTGATCAAGTCGTATTGCATCAAATGAAGATTCTACAACATATACTTTGCTTGAGGTTTTAACTCTATGCAAATTAAATAGAACCTTTGCCTTTGGTAATTTAGGTGTATTTTTAAATTCTTTTCCCTCTATTGATCTTCCTACAAATCCAACAGCAAGTCCATCTGGCGAATGAACTGGAATAGTGACCATGTCTTGTTTTTCAGAATATCCCAAACCAAACTTTATTACTGACTCTTTACTGATTCTTCTTCCATTATAATATGACATTGCCCTAGGAGATTCTATTGCCTGATTATTTAGTCTCTTAATTATAAGTTCATCAAATGCAATATATTCGGGAATAGATACAAGTGCTTTATTTACAAACTGTTCTATATCAGTATCTTTACCCTTGCTTGTGATAAATCTAATCGCCTCAAAATATGTTCTATTGCTAACAAACATTACCAGTTCTACTAAATCTTTTGTTTCTTGGCAAGAAAAACAAAAAAAGGTTCCTCTAGTTTTTGAAACCTCTCCTGCTGGAGTTCTAAAATTATTATGATAGGGACAAAATATCATAAAATCATTATCCATCTCTGACTCAATATCTATACCACAACCATTAAGAACTCTTCTTACTTGGTCTTCACTATATGATTCTATTTTATTTTGAGTCATCTAAATCCTCAAAGTCTTTATATCTATAATATCCCTTATCAAAATCTGCCTGTACTAAAAACTCACCCATAAAACCATTTCTATTTTTTCTAAAAGCGCATTCAATAATATCACTATTTGTAGCACGGCCTAATGCAAGAACCCAATCTGCATCATATGCTATTTGACGAGACCAAGCAGTTTGACCTAGGGTGGGGACTGTGCTTAAATTTGTAACATCGTCTGGTGTAGCAGAAGATATGGCTATAATTGGAACCTCTTCGCTGATTGCCATTAGTTTTAATTCTCGTGAAAGGTTTTTCATACGAACAGTTTCATTATCGGATTTTTGATTAGGTGACATTAGTTGTAAATAATCTACAATCACAAAGTCTGGACGGTACTGATCAATCTTTCCACGAATAACAGATGGATTTACTTCTCCCCCGCTATCGTTAGATATAATATGAAATTCTGGCTTACCGCTTAAATGCTGGCTATGCCAAGACTTCAACATGTCCATCTCTATTTCGCCATTACTTATTTTTCTATGAGACCATACACCCTGTCCCATAATAGTAAAGACACGATTACGAACCTCTACCTCAGACATTTCTAAACTAATGATTAAAGGAGATTTGCCCTGTCTCCATGCTTGCACAGCAAAATAAAGAGCAAGCCAAGATTTACCAATTCCTGGATATGCAAGAAAAACACCAAGTTGTCCTGGCATAATTCCAGATGGGAGATAATTGTCAAACCCTGGCAAGCCCGTCTTAATTCCTACAGCACCCAATTCTCTCATTTTTTGAATTTGAGTAAAATAGGAAATAGCAGAGTCCAGGTCAGTTGCATCGATATCTTTTATTGCTGCAACATTCTTTTTTAACTCAGATGTTTTATTTATTAATTCTGTTAAGGCAATATCCCCATTACCGCTTTGAACATCGGTAGCAGCAGATCTCAATATATCCTTTAAACTATCATTTAAGTATTCAGACTGCAATTCTTCTAAGTGATACTTGGTTGCACCTACATCTTCTATAGGTTGAAAGTCTCTAAATTTTTCAACTACCAAAGATTCTGGCGGTATTGCATTGTTAGCCTCATAATATTTTCTAATAAAAATCCACAGGTCAGTATGAGTCCTTAATAAGTTTTCTACATTGGCCTGCAAGAGAACATGCATCTGTTTGTCTTTAAGCAAGGCTGATATAAGTTTTGATTCTGTACTATTCACTTAACCACTCCTTTGCCTTTTTCCTACGCTCCATGCGCTCTAATTGATCTTTTATAACATCTAACTTAGACTGCATTATTTTTTCTGCATTATATGCAAAATAATTCCAGTTGGGCATTTGTGAAACACTAAAATAATAATCAAGCAAGTCATAGCACATAGACATTCCGTAGGATTCTATTAAGGCATCTGCTGCCCACTGCTCTACATTTAAATTAAGAGAAGGCTTCTCTTCGTATTTTATAGTGTGTAACTTACTATATCTACTTAGCAAAGCCATACGGTCTTTGCGTTGTGCCACTAGTCGCCTATCTGTGCGTTTGCTTCTTTTACTTTTTCAGTAAGTTTATCCTCAACAAACTTATATACTCTTTCAAATGCATCATTGATATTTTCACCCTCACGACGACTATCGGTTATTCCTAGATCCAATCTAAGAGATTGAAAGTTGCCAAGGTTTAGCGTGTAACCAAGAGTTACATTTACTTTTGTTTCTTCGTTATTCATTACCCCTCCCAAGGGATCACTTTATTGACTCATTCCATACTGGAATAAATCTTCCATCTTCAGTTTTTGTATATGTAAGTATACCATCGCCCATTCTGCGTGTCAATTCTTGCTTTGTTGGTGTCATATTATTTGTCACCAAACCATCCTTCCTGGGCTGACCTATATGTATACTTGCCAGTATATCACGAATCTCTTTTACTTGCGATTCAGAATAATATGCTCTAACCTGATACGCTCTTTTACCGCCCTCAGAACTTCCTGTTGGTGGCGGTATTACTCCTCGTTTTATTAAACTTGGCATATATTTGCGATGCCTATTGACAAGTCTTGCAGTTTCTGCTATAGTATATGCCCTTTCTCTATTTTTTTTAAAATCCAATATAAAACAAAGTTCAATTTTATCTTTAACTATATTATATAATGCAACAGTTCCATCAGATCTATTATAGTGATGAACTCTAACTAAATCTTTATTTAAAAACCAAACAGCATTGCTGCCTTTTATTACAGAGGACTGATTGTATTCTTGGCTCTCAATGTTTCCTTTTGCAGTAGCCATAGCCCCTCACTTGATGCAGATGGTGGATTATAAAATTTTCTTGTACCGCAATTTAAACAAAATGTCTCTATGTGTTCAACACGACTATACTGTCTATCAATAAACATTCTTGATTTACACTTAGGACATTTTAGCATTAATTCGGAATACCTACTATCATAAGATTCACCCATACGGATAGATCTCCAGCGGCTCCAAATCTAACACTGCCTTCTACACGAGAGGTTGTAATATTTTTTAAAACTACAGAAACATTTTTGCCCGCTGGTGTATTGCCCACATTAACTGGGGTAGCAGTAACAATTGGAGCATACTTAAAGTTTGTTGCAAAGTTATAAGAAAAATCTTTTTCTGTTGTTGGTGTAACAGTTGCATTATTAAAAATCTCAACACGTCCAGCAACTACACGTAACTCTGAGGTTTTAACATTTGCCTTTTCAGAACCGAGAGTGTCTATTGTTGCATAGTTATATGTGCTAGCAGAAATTTCTGTAGATAGGCTATTTACTGCATCAGCCAACTGGTACATGTATGTTACATCTAGAGGCTGTCCTCTTTCTGGTAATGGTATTTTTGCCATATTTCTCCTTTTATTATTATATCACTATAGATTAGTTAAAGCGCTAACTAGATACGTTGCAGCATCAAATGGCTCTTTAACAATTGTAACCTTTTGTATTCTAAATTTAATATGATCTGGAGAGCCATTTCCGTGTGGGTAGGACAAAGAATAAGAAGTTCCAGTAGATTTCCCAACCCATATCCAGTTACTTAAAACACTATCCGTTTCCCATTGAACATATACATCAAACTCTGTAATTGCAGCCTGCTGGGCTTGTATTATTTTTTCTTCTTCTGTTGGATCAACAATTAGCAATGCTGGCATTGTCCAAGAAATAGAGGCAATATGTGCATTATTATCTATAGAAATATGATGTGGAATATTTGTTCCTTCAGGATCATTTGGATCAAACCCAGTTTCATCAAATGTATTTTGTACTGTTAATGTATAAATAGGCGACCAATGAGAAAACCTGTTTTTATCTTCAGAAACCACCCTATATCTAAGAGTATAACTTAATGTTTGATCATCGCCTATAACGCTTGGCAATTCCGATGATTTAATTATTGTTTGCTTAATATTAGCATCTGCCATTATCCAACACCAATAGCAAATTTAAATTCTACATAGTTGCTAGTATTTGTAGACTTAATAATCGTTGCTGCAGTATCATTTTGAATTACAGAATAGCCAACTAAACCATAAAGGGGGTTTGGCGTATTTAAATTTTCAAACCTTAAGGCATCAAGAACAACATAGAAGTTACTAGACTCAGATCCGCCATCAACTACAGATGCATAAATATTTATTACGTCAGCCGATGTCCAACTAAAGTTAGACGTAGTATATAGTTCCTGTAGTTCTTTTGTTACTATGCAGTATCTATTATTTGTAAAATCATGCTGACCAGTGCTTGTGCCATTTGCTATATTAACCTCAAACCTAGAAAATTTTGTAGGATCTATGCTATTTGTAAACTCAACTAGTATTTTTACTGTATCTGGAATAGCAACAGAATCTCCATCTTTATTTATTACAGAAAATGCCAACCTTAACTCATCAGATGGAGCATTTTTTGAAAAGTCTAAAGATATGCCAGAGGCCCTTATATATTCTGGATCTGAGCCAATAACTAAATGCCCTCCAGAAGTTGTCATTGATGATGAATCTCCACGAACTGCTATTATATTATTAAAATATCTACATCTTTCGTATCTAGAAACTCTGTTGGTGTTATAAAATATTTTATTATCTGCATTACTTTCAAATATTTTAGAGGTTGTTTCAATAACATTATCAGACAATGTTGCATCTAATGGTTGAGTTATTCTTTCAATATCAGTAGTTGCTGATGGAGTTATGTGCTGCCAGTTTTCTCCCTGTGTAAAGGTTAATATTGACTTACTGTCATATGATCCAGCATACGGGTTTGATCCAGCAGAATATATACCTACCTCAGAAATCTCATATCGTTCTTCTGTTGGCAACTCTGCAGTTAATATTAATTTTGACTGCCCGTCTTCGACTATATAACCTCTAGAACTAATAGGAATACGAAACATTTCAAAGTCTAAAGTTTCTTTTGATGAGTAGTCTGGGACCACATCTGTAGTGTCAAGTGGCTTAGCACCGCATCCTAAAGCCATATATGAGGCATATGCTGGGGTCTGCCCCAGTAAGTATTTTGCAATAATATATTTACCAGTATTAGTTATCATAATTATTCGGCTCCAAGTATTACTGTATATATTGTACCACCTATACCCAGTTGTATTTCTACTTGCTCATCTATGTCTAAATTAACCAACTCTACTACTATATTCTGTGCAGAGTCTACATATACATTTGTTCCATTAGCGCCATTGCCCTCAAAAGGTATTTTTGACTCTAATTTAATACCGAAGTTAGAAAAATATTTGTCAGAGGTATTTTGTAAACTTAAAAGTCTTTTTGATGAAAAGTCTTGATTAACTGATGTCATATTTTTTATTAATTGATTAGATACATAATCGCCATTGATTGTATCGTGTCTAGAAAGTGATAATAGTTCTTGCCCACCAATATTTTCAAATATTAAATCTGTTAAAACCTCTACAGGAATGGTTTCGTCATCAAATAAAATTATATCTGGAGTGGCAACTTTTACCTTATAGGTGCTTGGGGTTGGGGGTGGAGGCGGTGGTGTAGGAGTTTGTGGAGTGGGATTAACTATTTGGCCAGGGGGATTATCGCTAAAACTTTGAACCTTTATAATTTTTGGAGCACCTATCTCATCTCTTCTATAATCAACCCAATCTTTATTTGCAGTCTCTGTTACTTGTTTCGCTGGCCCCTGCATATATGATTTATGAAGAGCATCTCCATAATTAATTGGAGTTGTATCTCTTTCTCCCGCCCTATAGTTTGAAAATTCAGTAGCCATATTATACCTCTGCCAAATAAATTGTCATATTTGGTCCATCTTGATTTCTCTCATAGTCAATATTATATATTACAAATTGTTTTTCAGAGTCTGAAATTAAATCTACACCATCTTTGCTATAATCAATATTTACAATATCTCCTAACTGCAAAACAGGCAATGAAAAAATATTGGCGCCAACTAGTTTTTTAGGCCTCATAGATTTTTTAATAATCCAGCCCAGTAGTTCTTCTGCGTCAGACGAGGTCTGAATGTATGGGGTTTCTAAAGTAAAACTGCTAAGTCCATGGTTTAGCCTACTTTGTTTTATATAATTAAATTCTTGCATGCTTACCAATTCAGATCTAGATGTATTAGTATCTAAGTTATCTAACTCTGCAAAGTTTGACCTTTTATTAAAATAGTCATCCACTGAAGTAGAATAGGTTGTGTCTTGAGTAAATGTAATACCTTGAATTCTTAAATAATTTCCACTAGTCTCATCTAAATTTAATGCAGAGTCTGTTGCATTAAAAACTAAAAATTCTGCTCCATAAGAGTCTGCCTGAAAACCAGAAATAACATATCCTTTTATTTTATTTGGAGTTGGAGAAACCTTTGCATATAGTGCTGGATATGCCTTATCATATTTAATATTAAAATATGCAACCTCTCTAAAAATTGAACCGAACTCATCATAGTACATGTTATATTTTGGTGGCTGCAAACTAGATAGCCCACTCAGATATGTCGATTGAACAATTCCACTCATTGCATATTTTCTTAAAGCGTCATTAGCATTAACTTGATCTGCTCCAAAAACAGCAGACATTGGCTCAGAAACATTAAATACTGTATTTTGCGAGTAGTTTTCGGTAAGTGCATAAATATTTTCAAACATACATTTTGAAGAACCTCTAACAAACAAAGATACATTATTATATGCTGGTAGAGGATCAGCGTCATCTACTATGCCTACAAGTTTATTATTTATATATAGATAAAATTTTCGGCTTGTTCCAATATCAATATACTCTACTGACAAATCATAAACTGTTGGATTTTCTTCAGACGAAAGTCTATACTGACCAGTAAATCGACCATCATCTACAAGTATGCTTGCAAGGCCAGACCACATCTTAATTGGAATAGCATTTCCAGAAGAATCTTTTTTAATTTTATAAAAAACCATATTTGAAATATTTGTATCTGTTGATCCATCAGAATTTATTTTCATATATGATTCTACATTTTTTTCTGTTAAAGCAACTATTTCAAAATAATACCCATTATTTGTTTCTGGATTTATCATAACTCCAATTCCTCCAGAACCACCACCAATATTTGAAGTTTGGTCTGGCTGATTTGCGGGCACCTGATAATAAGTTGAACTTCCAACTGGTGTCTGTAGTCTATTTTCGCTATTCTCTGCGCTACCTATTATTCTTATCCTAGTTCCAAAATGTTTATATGAACTATCTAATGGTTTATATATATAAGAAATAAAATCAATTGGTGTGTCGCCAGATTCAAATGATGGCCCAGACATAACGAATGCAGAAGACTGAATAGTTCCAGTTTGAGTTGATTGCAAACTATTTATTTCTGTTTCTGTAAAATAGTTACTTGCCATAAAGTTTTTTATAATTCCATTGCGTGATGATTTTTTAGCAAGAGTATTGTTTATTCCAGCAGCACCTAACAGTGTTTCTGGATATTCTATTTCAGAACTTATATTAAATAGATAACTAGACTTCATATTGCATCCTCTTAAATAAGAGTCTCCAGTCCAATGTGATGATAGTCCAGCAGTATGGCTTGTAATCTGTGTTCCAAACTGTCCTCTGCCGTGCTCAAATACTGCACCATTCTTTATTCTTACTTCCCCATCAATATTTTCATAATATGGGTTTGCCAAAATCCTTATAAGGCCTGTAGGATACATTTTTCCATTAAAAGGCAAAGATCCTAAATAATCCTGATACTCTTGATTGTTTGAAATCCATACATTTCCAGTTCCAGTTATATTAAACTGAATAGCGTCATATCTTAGAATTTCTCCACTTGAGTAAAAATACCCTTTATATTTTGTTATCCAATAAACATTTTCTCCAACATCTACTGTATTATTTATTATTTGACCATTGACTACAGTAGGCAAAGAATCAGATAGATCAGAATTTATTGGAATAGCGCCTAAAACAAAATTAGATTGTTTACTTACCTTACTATTTATACTTTTTAAAATATCCTCTCCAGACGCTTCCCACAAAAGTGTTGGCTTATATATCCAAGTTTTTTCTTGATCAACAAGTGCACTTTGTCTAAGTGAGCCATACGATCTTTGAATATATCTTGACGTATAGTTAATTTTTCCATCATTATATATTTTTTTATCTTGAGACGATATAGAAATAATGTTTGGTAAACTATTGCCAGTTTCTTTATTTCTAATTGGACCAATCTTTTCTTGACTATTAGTACCAACCAAAGTAAATCCTGCAGTTCTTTCACCATTATCTGGCATAATATAATTTTTACTCATAATGGTAAAATTATTATACTCATCAAAGAACATTGCAGTTTGTGTTGAAACTGCCAACTCATTTAAAACTTGTGCAACACTCTGATCTGGGGCAACAAAAAAGTATGGAATAATTGGATCTTTTTCAGAACCAAGTCTTTTAAAAGAGTAGTTAGTAAACCCAACAGAGTCTAGTAATGTAGATATTGCAAAACTCAAAGAAACATCGGTTAGCAACATTCTTGGGGCAATCTGTGATTCAAAATAAAAATAAAAATCACGCAGATCTATTGAAACCTCTGATCCATCTCCACTAGTCTGTGGGAAATTATCTGAATACAATGTTTTAATTGGTACAAAGTAGTCGACTGAGTTGTCTTCGTTATAAATATTCTCATAAAATACAAACTTAATGTTTTTATTTAAATAGTTTTTTACTATGCTATTTGTATTATTTTCATTAAAAGCAAAGTCATCATCAAATACTGTAATACTCCCAGTGGATGCAAGGAGTTGTCCTACAGGCAGTGCGCCTTGTGATAGATCAGATAACATTTTTGTTATTTTAAAATCTGATACCTTATTAGATATATTTGCAACAAGTCTTGGAGACAGTTCTATTAAGTCTAAAGTTGAATCAAATTTGTTCATAGATAAAGTCACTAATCTTATTCCGTTGATATAGTCAAACTCATCATAATAAAATGTTCCATCAGCCTTTGTTGTCTTTAATGGATTAACCAACTCAGTTACAAAGGGAGTTTCATAGTCCACTGTTTCTGATTTTAAAAACCATTCATTGTTTAAATAAAAAATTTCTAAATACCCATCTGGACCAAAAATATCAGACCCATCATTTCTTTGGCTAGATGAATTAATATTTAAAATATCTATCCAACTATTGTTTTTTAATACCTGAACCTTAAATCTGTTTGGAACTGTTTTATTAGAATTGCCATAAAATGGACTAGGCTGTGTTCCGTTGATTGTTTGAAAAGACCCAGGGTCATTTTTGCCAACATTAGTTTGTAACTTTAAAATGATTCTATTACATGGAACAGAGTCTTTATATACTATAAATGGACAGGCATCTTCAATGTAATGAATATTATTTATTGTTTTATTTGCTATACCTCTTTCAACACTTTCTTCTTTTCTATATGATGTCCAATATTTAAACTTGTCATCTCTAGACGCCATGTAATATCTAGGAGCATTATCTCCAAACATTGTATTATTTGGTAAATATTTTTTATTAAAAAATGTTGTTTTATTTATTCCAGATCTTGGTCTAAAAGGTTTTGTGCAATCTTCCAGTGAATAATATAAAGACTGTTTTTGATCTGTAGATTGAAATAATTGAAGTGTATTATTGGTATCATAGGTATTCTGTATTTGTTCATATGAAAGTGTTGCATCTGTATAATAATTTCCTAGATCTTCTGGATCAAATGTATTTGGAATATTTTTATATATGCTTGTAGTATCGTTTGGTCTATACCTGTAGTTGCCAACCTTTTTTATATTTCCTGGAATATTCATATTCCACTCTGCAGTAACAACAGATTTTATAGATATATCATTTGATGTTTTTAAATATTCTATTAAATCTTCATTGCTAAACATCTTAAACCTCTTCTAGGGTTAAAGTAATGTTCCAGAAATCATGAGTTGATGCGCCCCTTTTAACAATAGAATAGTTAAAATCTTTAAAGTACATCTGAATTATCTGATTATATTTTGTATTTAAATCATATCTATCATATGCCAAATAAACCCAAAATGGACCTTGATGGTTTTCATACCACTCTAAGAGTTCCAAACCTCCAGCACCACCGTCTGCTGTAAATTCATCTGTTGTCTTTTTAAATTCTGTTAGGCCAGATTCATCGAATGATGGGTTATTAGCATATGCTTTTGATGGTAGCATTTGCCAAGAGGTTGACAAATTAATCTTATCTGCTATGTTATATGCTCGCATATTGCCATTAACCATTCTTCTTCTCTGCTGTATTCTTTCTGATGTAAAATCAATTGGGCTTCTATTGTGATCAGAAAGTATTAAAAATGTATTTTTATCTTCTTCTGCTACTCCTGTAAGATCAGCACCTATTTCATATCCATCTGGATAATAATATCCGTCAATTAAGGTTCCAGAGTTTTCAGACCATAGCATTGCTTGAGGAAGTCCATATCTACGTCTGCCAGTTAAATATGCTTCATTGGCCATTAGTATCTGTTCCCCCTCAATCTTTGAGCATCCATATTTCTAATTTGTGCTATTACAGTTCTTGCGATGTCATCTGGACTTGCTGAACTTCCGCCAACATCTACCTGTAAACTATAATTATACACTGAGGTAGAGTTGTTATTAATCATATTATTATTAACTCCCGCCACCATAGGCGATCCAGCCAAAGCCAAACTTCCAGGGTATTTAGATTCATTTATTTGTTCAAGCAAAGGTCCAAATTTTTGTGTAGCAGCCTTGTTAACAACATATTCTCCTGGAGTTAGAAGCGCTGGAACTTTATCTGTCATTCCTGAACCAGCAACCGTTCCACCAGACTTATACTTCTTTATTAAACCTCCATACATGGCTCTTTCGCCACGACGATAGTCTTGGTATGCTGCTAAGTCCGTATATCCATATGCTGCTGCTGCACCTGTTTCTCCAGTACCACCACCAAGAACACCGCCACTACCGCCACCAAACATCTTAGAGCCTAGTTGCTTCCAAAGTTCTACCATTCTCTTTAATACTTCTTCTGCAGCAAGTAATTCATTTTTGTATTCTTCTGTCTGAGCCTTTGCTAGTTCTAGCGCTAGTTGAGTTTCTTCCCACTTTGCACGCTGTGCTTCAATAGCATCAAGTTCTGCCTGTAATGCATCCTCTGTAGCCTTTAATTGATTTTCTTTTAGATCATAAATTTGATCTTGCAACTTAAGTATTTCTGCATCAACAGCCTGACGCTGTGTTTCAAGATTATATATCTCTTGACTAATTTCAAATAATCTTTGCTCTATTTGAACTCTGCTTAATCCAGATGCGCTTCTTAATGCATCAATTTCGTTTTGTCTTGCTCTATCCAATGCATCAAGACTGTCTTGTTGGGCAAACTGTTGAGATTGATTTCTTATGTCTTGTGCTAGTTGTGCAGCCTGTGCAATATCTCCTTGTGTTAATGCATCAGCAAGAGAAATCTTAGACTTTTGTTGTTGTGCAATTCTGTCATTTAATTTATATATGTTTTCAAGGGCATCTCTTTGTTTATCATACTTTTCATTTATTTTATCAGTTGCCTGACTTATTAATGTTAAATCATTATTTAAGGCTCTAGACTCGTCTTGAAGCACCTGAATTGGTCTATCAAACTGTATCTCTGCTTTACGACGTAAAACCTCAATCCTAGATTCTGCGCTATCGATAAGTTTATTAATTCTATCTATTTCTGGCTGATATTTTGCACGAGCCTGACGTTCTAATAAATCAAAATTAGCAAATGCTGTATCTTTTGCAAGATTAAAAGCGCCTAATTTATCTGTAGCCTCTAATGTTTTTTTGCTTTGTTCTTCTGCTTTATTTAACCACTTTACAAAATTCTTAATTTCTCCTGTAGTTTTTTGTTGAGCAATTGCAAGCGCAAGAGATCTATCTTGTATTAAATCTAAAGCCTGTGCTGTGGTTGCTCCAGCAGATGTTAGTTTTATAAAGGCTACTCTTTGTGCTTTTGCACCCTCAATAACATTTATTTGTTCTGCCTGCAATAGGCCAAGTTGTTTTTCATTAAATGCTTTTCTTGCAGCATTTCCAAGTTCGGTTAATGCTACAGTTCCGTCTTTAGCAACTTTAATTAATCTATTTTGCATTGCCTTTTCTACGCCACCAACGAAGTCTAAGAAGTCTGTATTTCCTCCAAGCCTTGCTAACTGCTGATCTAAACCATTAAATATTTTTATATCTTTTCCTTTACCTAAAACTCTTAATAGTTCTTGAGCCCCTCCAGTAG
>JACCDW010111588.1_pt1 | contig 52999 bp, 56 predicted proteins | sample 7449781 | NCBI WGS metagenome assembly JACCDW01 (sample SAMN15323449, study PRJNA562643) | freshwater metagenome | isolation source: river surface water | place: USA:Blue River Watershed | collected 2017-08-18
ACCCCATCTATCACGTCATCAACCGTGCGAATGGATGTGTGATTAGCTTTAACACCTGGAATTCTTTCGTGAAAGCATCATTGTGTTTGGTGTTGGCAAAGTGAAGGCGGAGTTGCCTTGCTTGACGTCGAGTCGCGTGTCCGTATAGTTCAATGAGAAAGAGAAGGAGTCTCCCTTGTCTGCTCGCACATTTTTTACCAATCTCTTGGTGTTTTTTGCTGGGATGGTGTTTGCTGTCATCTTGGTGGCACTGTCTGTGATGTCTGTTGTTGCGGGGTGGATATTCTTCATGCTCGTGAAATACGGAATACCCATCCTTGTGCTGAGTATTATTGTCTGGCTGTGGTGTGAGCGTCGTCGTGCATGCAAGAAACGCGAGTAATTCCGTTTTGTGCACCAGACCTTCTGACAGCACATTCCTCTCTGCCTCCCCATCTGGGGAGGTGTTGTGTATATAGGGTATGCACAACCCTATCTGTGCAAGGTATACTAGAGCATATGCTCAAACCTCAAACAGGTGAATTGGTATTTTTTTGGATATTATTTGGTCTCGTCGGGCTGACGACCTTTACCATCATGAGCCCGTATATGACTCCGCTCTTTTTGGCGGGAGTGTTTGCGATTCTCTTTGCTCCCATCCACACGCGCATGGTGCATTGGATGCCACGTCATCCTGCATCGTCGGCGCTTGCCACTGTGGCACTTATACTTGTGGCCATCATGATTCCGCTCATCTTTTTAGGCATCTTGATGTTTCAAGAAGTCCTGTCTATCTATGGTGCACTATCTCAGGGAAATGCGGCATTGGTGTGGGTGGATGGCGTCATTCGCCTCATTGAGGGTGAGGTGCGCACATTTGTGCCTAACTTCCAGATGCACGCCAATATCTATACCTATTTTGAGGCTTTTTTGCGATTTATCGCATCACACCTCAATACCTTTTTTTCGGGAATTTTGTCATTCATCTTCCAACTTTTCATCATTCTCGTTGCAATGTTTTTCTTGTATCGTGATGGTGAGCGATTACGTGCGTTTGCACTAAAATGGAGCCCGCTCAACGATGATTATGATGCCAGTATTCTTGCAAAGATTGAATCCGCAGTGTCTTCAGTGGTAACCGGAGCCCTCACGACGGCAATTGTACAAGGGGTGATGGTGGGAATAGGTTTCGCCCTCTTTGGGATTCCCAATCCCGTCTTGTGGGGAACGATAGCAACTATCGCCGCATTGATTCCGCTCATCGGTACAGGGGTGATTACCATGCCTGCTGGAGCGTGGCTCATTTTGACCGGCAGTACCGTTTCCGGTGTGGGTCTCATTGTCTGGGGGCTCGTGTGTGTAGGACTTGTCGATAATGTACTCAATCCCTACATGATGAAGCGGGGAATGGATGTGCACCCGTTTCTTATTCTCCTGTCGGTATTTGGCGGGATTGCTTATTTTGGTCCTGTGGGTTTTTTGGCGGGACCAATCGTGCTCGCATTTTTCTTTGCCTTGCTTGAGATATACCCGCAAGTGGTGAAGGGAAAAACCATCCCTGATTCCCATGCTTGACCTTTTTGGCTAGTGCCGTAGGATGGGGGAGGACATAGTCCATTATATAGAGGTCATGATGAATACACGCACTGAAATCCATACGGCTCCCTCTGGCGAACATCGCGTACTGCGCTTGCCTGATTGGGGGTCGTTTCGCACCGACACCATCGTGTCAGAGGTGGAAGCATTGCACGATGAGGGGTACAAGCTGGCAGAAACTATTGCCTCTCTAGCGCAACCCACATTCCAAGAAGTGGTGTTGCCTATCGAAGACTTGAACGATCGCATGGCAATGGTGATTGGACCACTTGAGCATCTCAAGGGCGTCATGTCGGCTGATATCCCCGAGATTGTCCGCGTTGCTGATCGTGTGTCTGAATTGCAGTCCGCCTTTAGTGCAAAAATGGCACTGCATGTGGGGCTCTATCGTGCCTATGTGGCCATTCGGGATGGCGAGCAATTCCACGCACTCTCGGACGACGAAAAGCGCATTATAACCGAGAGTATCCGCAAGCGTGAATTGAGTGGGGTGGGGCTTCCCGAAGACGAGAAGGCGCAACTCACTCAGGTGCATGAGGAGACCGCAAGATTCTCCACTCAGTACGAGAACAATATTCAGGATTCGACCGATGCATGGCACTACGTTGTGGTAGATGTATCGGAATTGGATGGCGTGCCCGCAGACGACATCGCGCGGATGGCAGAAGAAGCGGTGACGCGCAAGGAGAAGGGGTGGGTGATCACGCTCCAAATGCCTGATGTGATGGCAATTTTGATGTATGCCAAAAATCGTGCGCTCCGTGCGCGAGTGGCAGACGCTCGGCGCGAGATTGCCTGTCATGGTGCATACGACAACATACCAGTGAGCAAAAAGATTCTTGCGCTCGCCCATAAGCAAGCAAAAATCCTAGGGTTTTCCCAGTATGCTGAGTTGTCGCTTGAGCCGAAGATGGCGCGACAGGGTGGCGTGGCAGGAGTCCAAAATTTCTTGATGGGTCTTCATGCATACGCTTTTCCCAAGGCACAAGCGGAGTATGTTCTCTACGAGGAATTTGCTCGCACGCGTCTCGGTATCACCGATCCTGCGCCACATGACTTTCTGTTTGTTGAACGTCTGATGCAAGAAGAGCAATATGCCATAGACCATGAGGCACTGCGTGCGTATATGCCTTTCAGTAAGGCCATGGAAGCGATTGCCCATATTGTGCAAGCTACCTTCGGGTTGACACTCGTCAAGCGTACCGATGTGTCGGTGTGGCACCCGAGTGTCGTCTTTTATGAATTGCGAGATTCAGTCGGGGCATTGCGTGGAGCGTTTTATGCCGATATGTATGCTCGCAAAGGTAAGCGATCGGGTGCCTGGATGGATACACTCACGACCTCGCGTCGCACAAAAGACGGCACGTTGGTGCCGGTCGCGTTCCTCGTGTCCAATGCCCCCACTCCGCAATCAGGTCAAGAAGCGTATCTCGCACACGACGAAATCGTGACGCTCTTTCATGAGTTTGGTCACACGTTTCACTTGATAGCAGGGGAGCCAGTGTACCGCAGTCTGTCTATGAACCATGTAGAGTGGGACACCGTCGAGCTTCCGAGTCAGTGGATGGAAAATTATGCCTGGGAGCCAGAAGTGCTCACGCGCATGAGCGCACATCGAGAAACAGGGCAACCACTTCCCCGGGAGATGATTGATCGCTTGCTTTCGTCTCGACACTTCCATACCGGACTCTCGACGGTGCGTCAGTTGCGCTTTGCGCTCTACGACATGAAGCTCTATAGCACCTATGACCCTGAGGCACCGCTTGATCCTGTCGCTGTGTGGCACGACATGGATGGCCTTGATGTGCGCACCACGCACCCCGATGAACGCATGGTGACGAATTTCCGCCACATCATGAGTGGGGGGTATTCCGCGGGGTATTTCAGCTACATGTGGGCACTGGGACTCGTGGCACAGGCATGGGAACCGTTTGCGCAGAATCCGTTTGATCGCGAAGCGGGAAGGCGCTATCACCGTGAAATCATTGCACCGGGAGCATCGCGCCCGATGCAAGAAAGCTTTGAGCGCTTTGTTGGACCACTCCGCCCTGAAGCTCTTTCGCGATATTTGGGCTTGTCCTAAAGGTATGCACCCGACATTTGTCGGGTGTTTTTCTTTATGCCACAATACCGTGATGCAAGAGAGCGAGAAACGGAAACGTCAATTTACCCGTACGCTGTTTCGGTGGCACGCTACCCACTACCGGGACATGCCCTGGCGTCAGACGGATGACCCATATCGTATTTTGGTATCAGAGGTGATGCTTCAGCAGACGCAGGTCGATCGCGTCAGAGTGTATTACGATAATTTCCTGACCCAGTTTCCAGATGTGCGCGCGTTGGCGCACGCACCGCTCAGAGAGGTGATTCGCATGTGGGCGGGATTGGGGTATAATCGTCGCGCAAAATATCTGCATGAGTGTGCAAAAGTCGTGGTCCGCGAGTATGATGGGGTCTTTCCTTCTACCTACCAAGAGCTCGTTTTGCTTCCGGGCATCGGACGTTCCACGGCCGGGGCACTCCTTGCGTTTGCCTTTGGAGAGGAGACTCCGATGATTGATACAAATATTCGTCGCATTCTATCTCGGGTATTTTTTTCTCCCACTACCACTCCTCCTGATCGAGTTCTGTATGATTTTGCCCAAGACCTCATTCCGAAAGGCAAAGGGCGAGCCTGGAATTATGCCATGCTTGATGTCGGGGCGACGGAGTGCCTCGCGCGTGGGCACAAGTCGTCATGTCCTTTGGCTCCGCTCCACGGCCCAGTGGAAGCGGCACCCACGAGACGCCACCCAGTGCGATTTGAAGAAACCGCACGGTATGTACGAGGGAGGATTATTCGTGCATTAGGTGAGGGTCGCGTGCGAGAAGCGAAGATGCCCGAGCTTGTGGGGGTAGAAGAGGAGCGTGTACACCATGCGCTTTCTTCCCTCGCAAAGGACGGCATGCTTGTCATACGGCGCGGGTGGGTGAGCTTGCCTGTTGACTAGGCAGGGACAGTAAAACGCGATACACTCACGTGATGTATATCTTTTTTGATACAGAAACAACAGGTCTTCCTCGCAAATGGCGTGCGCCAGTGACGGATTTGGATAATTGGCCACGCATGGTGCAGATTGCTTGGGTGCTCACGACCACCAGTGGGGAAGAGGTGAGTAGTGGGAGTCATATTATTCGTCCGAGTGGATTTGTGATCCCCGCCGATGCTTCACGGGTACATCATATTACGACTGAACGCGCAATTTTAGAGGGTGAGGAACTCCAGTCGGTTCTTACGCAATTTGCGAGTGACATCGCGAGAGGTGAGACGCTCGTTGCGCACAACCTCTCATTTGACGAAATGATTGTTGGGGCAGAATTTTTGCGCATGGATATGCCCAACATGCTTGAAGGAAAATCTCGCCTTTGCACCATGGAGCGTTCGACAGATTTTTGTAATATTCCTGGACAATATGGTCCGAAGTGGCCTCGACTCTCCGAACTCCATGAAAAGCTCTTTGGTGAATCCTTTGCCGAAGCACACAACGCAGAGAACGATATTCGTGCAACAGTGCGTTGCTTCTTTGCGTTGCGTGAACGCGGGGTGGTATAAAAACACTCCTTTCAAAGAGGAGTGCATTTAGGGAGAACTTTTGAGCTTGCTCATGAGCCGGTCTTTGCGAGAAACGAGGCCATAGAAGAGTCCTAGGCACACGACGATGCTCCATCCTAGTGCCGTCAGTGAGTTGGAATCTAGATAGAGCCCCATCGTGAGCGTGGTGATTGTTCCAGCCCCGACACAGGGTGCTCCCCATTGTTTTGTCCAGATGAGCATGCGTACGAGTGCCCGCTTGTGCCAGCGTCGCTCATACCACACGTCAATGCCCGCGTAGGAGATGATGCTCAGCACAAGAAAAGGGACAAAGTACCATCGCTCCGAAGTCAGTATCACCGATACAACAGAGAGCGCCAGTGCGACCATGCTCGCGCACACCAGTTTTCTCAGAAAGTCGCTCCAGGTCCGTTTTTGATATTTCACGAGCTACTCCTTTTATCTCATCGCACCGTACCGCTAGTTTTGCGCGCGGTCAATATCGCTCTGTGCACACGAACTTGTTGTGATATACTCGAATGATGCTGACGCTAATCACAAAATGGCTCGTTTCTGCCGTCGCAATATTTGGCGTCGGATATGTGCTTCCGGGAATCGTGGTGCCCAGTTTTTCCGTGGCACTCGTGTGTGCTTTGGTGCTCGGAATACTGAGTGTAACCCTGGGGTCCGTTCTCAAACTCCTCACCTTTCCCATTACCGTCCTCACACTTGGACTATCTGCATTACTTTTAAATGGTTTTGTATTTTGGCTTGCAGCGCGTTTTGTGGAAGGCATGGTGGTGACGTCTTATTGGTCTGCTTTTCTGGGTGCATTGGGAGTGAGTGTCGTCTCCGCGATACTCAATCGCATATTCTTGGGGAGTGATGGGAAGTGGGGCGGTCAATAATTTTTTACTTTCATGTCAGCACCCATTCGTATTGTGACTCACAGCGGAACATTTCATGTCGATGATCTATTTTCTGTTGCGTATTTACAGCTCCTGCATGGTGTAGAACATACAGAAGTGGTGAGATCTCGTGACCCGGAAGTCTGGGCGACAGGGACATACGTGCTTGATGTGGGGGGTGTATATGATCCTCTCACTCGCAGGTACGATCATCATCAGCATGGCGGAGCAGGTGCACGCTCGAGCGGGATTCCATATTCTTCTTTTGGATTAATTTGGAAGCATCATGGCATGGAGCTCGCCCGAGACGAGGAAGTGTGGAACACTATCGACACGCAACTGGTGACGCCTATTGATATGGCAGATTGTGGTATTGATGTGTATACCCCTACCTACCCCGGAATTCACCCCATTTTGATTCATCGTCTGTTGGTGCAAATGAGGCCAACCTGGAAGGAGGGTGCAGTCCACGATGAGCGATTTATGGAGCTCTTACCTGTTGCTCGGCGCATGATTGAGCGTGAAATTATTGTTGCGCGAGATGAAAAGGAGGGGCGTCAATATGTCGAAGAGGCATATCGTCGCGCTGAGGACAAGCGGATGATTGTGCTCGAGGCAGGATATCCGTGGAGTACGGTGCTCTCCCGACTCCCCGAACCACTCTATGTCGTCAAACCGAAATCAGCGGGGTCGCATTGGGAGGTGGAGTGTGTGCGTGATGATGTCCATAGTTTTACTAACCGTAAAGGGCTTCCCGAGGCATGGAGAGGCTATTCCGGGGGTGCGCTCGAAGCGCGCACTGGCGTGCCGGGCTCAGTATTTTGTCATAATGGTGGATTTATTGCCGTGACAGAAACACGTGAAGGCGCACTTGCGCTTGCCAAACTCGCACTTGACGCGTAGTATCACACCACAACATTCCCATGGCATTTGTCGATGAACTTCATATTCACTTAAGCGCAGGAAAGGGTGGCGACGGCGTCAACCGTTTTCGTCATGAAAAAGGTCGCGAGTTTGCAGGTCCTTCTGGTGGCGATGGAGGAAAGGGGGGCAATGTCTATGTGACGGGTTCCCGTGATTTGAGTTTGCTCTACAAGTATCGACACGAAAAAGAATTTCGTGCCGAAGATGGGGAGGCAGGAAAGAAAGACAGTCTTCATGGTGCCAATGGCAAAGATTTTACCCTCGTTCTTCCAGTCGGATCTATTATCACCAACACAGAAACAGGTAAGTCCATCCAAATACTCCAAGAAGACGCACCTATCTTGTTGCTGAAGGGTGGCGATGGAGGGTTTGGGAACGAGCATTTCAAGAGTTCTCGCGTCCAGGCTCCAACCCGAACGACCCCGGGATATCCTGCAGAATCTGGAGATTACTTTATTGAACTGCAATTGCTCGTGGATGTAGGATTTGCAGGTTTTCCCAATGCAGGAAAGTCCTCACTCCTCAATGTGCTCACCAATGCGGATGCCAAGGTGGGGGCGTATCAGTTTACCACTCTCGAGCCCAACCTCGGAGCATTTCATGGATATATTTTAGCCGATATCCCTGGCCTTATTGAGGGAGCATCAGAGGGGAAGGGATTGGGGTATAAGTTTTTGCGTCACATCAATCGAACGAAGATGATTGCGCATCTGGTGAGTCTTGAACACGACGATGTGGTGGCAGCGTACCGCACCATCCGTGGAGAGTTGGAGGCGTATAGCCCTGAACTTGGCGCCAAAGAAGAAATTGTCATATTGACTAAAACAGATATGGTGGATGCCGATACCGCCTCGCGTGCGCAGATGCAGTTTGCCAAGATGGGGAAGTCTGCATTTCTTCTCTCTATTTATGATGATGCTTCTATCAAGGTATTTGCAGACGCCTTTGTGAAAATGCTTCGCGCCAAAGATGCGGTGATGTCTCCATCTCCCGAGGAAGACGATTCCACTATTGTGTAGTGATTTCTATGGTGTGGTAGTATGAGTGATATGAAAAACACATCATCATCCACAAAGACTCGCGCTCCGCAGACTGCCCCCTCGAAGAAGGCTCTCGTTGCTGGCAAAAAGGTGCCCGCATTTCGCCTGTCTTCCACCGACGGGACTGTGGTGTCGTCAAAGTCACTTCTCGGTACGCCGTATGTGCTCTACTTTTACCCCAAGGACATGACTTCTGGGTGCACGACAGAAGCACGCGAGTTTAGTGCCTTGGTCAAGAAATTTGCAAAAGCCGGGGTCGCAGTATTTGGCGTGAGTCCCGACTCTCTCAAGAGCCATATGAAGTTTATTGAAAAAGAGGGAATTACATTTCCGCTTCTCGAGGATACCGACCACAAGGTGGCCGAGAAATTTGGTGTATGGGTGGAGAAGAAACTCTATGGGCGGACATACATGGGTATTCTTCGCTCGACGTTTGCGGTGAATAGAGAGGGCGTGCTCACTGATGTGTATCTCAATGTGACCCCTGAGGGGCATGCCGTGTGCGTGCTTGCCGACCTGTCTCCCAAGAAAAGTAGACAAAAGTAGGGCCATTCTGTCTTGTTCTCGCCCTCTGTCCTCAGGTCTAGTCCTGTGTTAGAATCTCAGTATGTCTCAGTATACTGCCACTATTGGACTTGAAGTCCACGTCGAGCTGAAAACAGCGACCAAAATGTTTTGCTCGTGCAAGAATGATCCCGATGAAACACGTCCGAATTGGAACGTGTGCCCTATATGCATGGCGCACCCCGGCACACTTCCGGTGCCCAACAAAGAAGCCATCCGACAAGTACTGCGCGTGGGTACGGCGTTGTCTTCCACGCTCGCCGATTTCACCGAGTGGGATAGAAAAAATTATTTTTACCCCGATATTCCCAAGGGGTACCAAATTAGTCAGTATGCGTATCCGCTCGTGACGGGCGGGGCGCTTGCTGGGGTGGAGATTACGCGTGTGCATCTTGAAGAAGATACTGGAAGTTCCATGCATGATCAGGGAGATTTTTCGTTGGTGGACTACAATCGCGCCGGTGTCCCGCTCATGGAGCTCGTGACTGAGCCGGTCATTCACGATGCGGAGACCGCTATGCGCTTTGCGAAAGAGCTCCAACTTCTTATGCGCTATCTTGGTGCGTCGGATGCAAACATGGAAAAGGGGCAAATGCGCATCGAGGCCAATATTTCAATTTCGGACACGACGCAGTTTGGGACGAAGGTAGAAGTCAAAAATATCAATTCCTTCAAATCAGTAGGAGATGCTATTACCTACGAACTCAAGAGGCAAGAAGAAGTGCTCTCTCGCGGAGAAAAAGTTGTGCAAGAAACTCGAGGATGGGATGAGCATGCAGGAAAAACATTCAGTCAGCGCAAAAAGGAGAGTGCCAATGACTATCGCTATTTTCCGGATCCCGATATTCCAAAGCTACGGGTAAGTGAGGTTCCAGAATTTACCGCGCTTGGTGCGACGATGCCTGAGCTCCCATGGGAGCGTCGGATGCGTTTGCGAAACGAATTTGGTTTTGCTGATGCCATCATTGAAATGTTTGTGACCGATTTGGCCATGGGCGACTTTTTCGTCGAGGTGGTAGCGCGATTAGGAAAGCAGGTCGACATGATTAAACTAGCATCGAATTATCTGACTTCAGATTTTGCCGCGCTCGCCAAGGCGCATGGACAAGGATTTGGGAAAGTCACAGTCGACAACTTCACGGCGCTCATACATATGGTGAATGAAGGGACGCTTTCTTCGCGCGGAGCAAAGGACACCCTTGCACATATGTATCTTCATGGGGGAGACGCAAACGCAGTTGCAGTAGCACTGGGGGTGATTCAAAAGAATGACACCGAAGCGTTGAAGGAGATTGTGCGCGAGGTGGTGAATGCGCATCAGGAGGTAGTCGCAGAATACCGCGCAGGAAAGACGGCTTCACTTCAGTATTTGGTGGGACAAGGCATGAAGGCTTCTCGGGGCGCTGCCAATCCTAAAGTGTTAACCCAATTGTTTCAAGAGATGATTGGGAGTTAGGTTGTCCTGATTGCGAAACACGTAAAATATTGTATGCTGAGCGTATGAATGTGGGGAACAAGACGCTCGCAGTCCTCGCGGAGGAGGCAAAGGAAAAACACTACGTAACACTCGATGTGGGTGCCAAAGTTTCCGGCTACACCAAAGAATATCTCGAGCATTTGTGTCGTATCAATAAAGTAGAGTCTCGCGTCTGGAATAATGGGCAGTTTGTGATTGAGCTAGAATCTCTCCTGACAGAGACTCATACCATCTTGTTGTCCTACGAGGATATTGAATTTGTCGACAAATCTGAACTCGAAGACCCTACTCCTCAGATTGTGACGAGTATTCTTACTGCGATCGGGGCAGGTGTGCCAGTGCATGCTCCGCGTGCGGGAAGCGAGTCTGTGCGTGCGCGCTTAGAGCAAAAAGTTGCTGACGGCATCACGCAGTCTATCCCGACTTTCGGTGAGGGCTTTGCAGGAGCTATTTCTCGTGTAGGACGGTCTGTGGTGTCCGACCCGCTCCATCCCGAAAAAGCAGATTCTGAGTCCGAGGAAAATCTCTTGGCTCATGTGGCACTCCAGACAGACGCCCCAGGCAATACGGCGGAGTCTCCTGAATCGACCGCCATGTATCCTGAGACACTTGCTGTGCCTCATGATGCGGTGGTGCTGAGTGAGTCTCGGCACGCACCCATTCACTTGCGAGTTACAGGGGAACATGCCTCGGGGAATCAGCCTGCACCTGTACACCATGTGTCGATTGCAGACGAAAACATCGAGGTGGCACTGCCCAAATCTCGCTTTCATACCAAAAATCCAGATCTGCACCCCATCAGCACCTCACTTGATGCGACTGCGCATCATGACCCCGCACCGCTCTTTCCGGCGCCTTCGCGAAGTGTGATTGTGCATGACGATGCACCACTTTCCTCTCCTAGCCCGCGTGCAATCAACCCCGAGGTGGTGCTTGTGCCTATCGTAGTGCGCCCAAGCGTGCCAGCAATGACTGATTCGCCTAAAGAAGCATCCCTCGTAGTGACTGACGACGTGGCTCCTCAGCTGTTGCCACCTGAGGCGGTGGATACCCCACTTCAGACCGCAATTCTGACGCAGCCTTCGCGCATTCCCCAGTCGCGTACCACGATGCTCCCAAGCTTGACCCCTGAGCACCATTTAATGGTGCGTCCTGATTTGAGCATACTGAAGAGCCCCGTCCTCAACATTGCATTTGCTGTATTGGTGGCTGGAACGGTCTTCACCCTGGGACAAGAAACACTTCTTGCTCCCCCTGAAGTGCAGGTCGCGAGCGTCGCGCAGACTCCAGAGGTCACGACCAAGGCGGAGATATCCGTGATTCCTTCTGCAACCTCTTCGGTCAATACTCCAGATCCATTTTTGCTCCCATTCTCAGATGATGTGGTGCGTGCCACAACTACTACTGGTGAAGTAGAAATCACTCCAGTCGTTGACGGTGCACTTGAGTCCGGGGTGCGCTATCCTCGACCATAGCTGGGGATAGAGTGCGCATGTGCTATCGGTGAGACTGTGATATGATACAGGCATGGCAAATCTTGATTTGAATACCATTTTTCAATCGCTTTTCGCAAAAAAACCCACAGGATATGTGGGCCTTGATATTGGATCATCTTTTGTAAAGGTCGTTCAGCTCCACAAAAAGGGAGGTAAGGCGATTCTCGACACGTATGGAGAGATAGCAGTTGGGCCCCTTGCAGGGCTTGAGGTGGGACAATCAGCGGTGCTCCCTGTCGACAAAGTTGTCGAAGCGGTGAATGATTTATTTACCGAGGCAAAAGTCACTAGTCGAGATTTAGTGTTTTCTCTCCCGCTCTCGACTACACTGGTGACCGTGATTGAGATGCCCGATGTTGGGGAAGAAAAGCTGAAGGAAATGATTCCCCTCGAAGCACGCAAATACATTCCTACCCCAGTCGCGGAAGTGTCGTTATCACACTGGGTCATTCCCAGTGTGGCCCGGACCTATATTGATCCTGATAAAGAAGAAGCACTCAAGACGGAGAAGCCTAAAGTTGAAGTGCTTTTGGTTGCGGTACATAATGATATTTTGGCGCGTTATACCGACATTGCGACCAAATTGGGCGCCACATCGGCATCATTTGAGATTGAAATTTTCTCTAGCATCCGCTCGGCGCTTGGACGCTCGACGGACCCAACGATGATTATTGATATTGGTGCAGCCACAACTAATGTCGTCGTCGTGGAAGAGGGGATTATCCGCAGTTCTCATGCAGTCAATGTGGGATCACAAGATGTCACGCTGGCACTTTCTCGTGCTCGAGGAATTACGATGCTAGAAGCCGAAGAAATCAAAAGAGATTTTGGATTACTGGGCGACCCGAGTGATCCGTCTATTGCTGAAATTACCCGACTTGCTGTTGAGCGCTTGTTTACGGAAGCCAACCGTATTTACACGACTTATCGTCACACCAAGCGCACAAATATTGCTAAGGTCATTTTGGTGGGAGGTGGCGCAATGATGAAGGGGATTTTAGATGTTGCAAAGACAACCTTTGATGCGACCGTCGTTTCTGGTGCTGCGTTCGAGAAGGTGGAAGCCCCCGCTGTAGTCGCACCACTACTCGCTGATGCCGGACCTGAGTTCGCTGTTGCGGTCGGACTTGCGTTGCGTAACCTCGAGGCACGCTAGTGCGTGTGCATAGAAACCCTCGCCATTGTGTATGACCTCTTGTACAATGGAAAAGAGGTCTGCGTGTTGTCTCACACGCGTTTCTGGTATGACTTCTTGCATGCATGCAGAATAATTTTGATACATCATTCATCCCACAGCAACCATTGCTTCGCGTCGAAGGCGTGAAGTCGCGCAAGGAGCCGATCAACTTTGCGCTGATTTTGTCGCTCATTGTGTTCTTTGTGGTGCTTATTATGGCCGGAGGGATATATTTTTACTCCAAGCAAATAGACGCGCGCGTGCTTGCTCGTGCTGCGGAATTGGAGTCCCTAGAGCTCGCGCTCGATGCAAAGGATGTTGCCAAGTATAAAGAGGTGGATTCTCGCATTCGTGTTGCCAAAGCGATTGTGCGAGACCATCGGGTGTTTTCTGTGATATTGGATTTACTCGAAGTGGGGACCGCTTCAAATGTCGGTTTGAATTCCCTCGAGTATACGGTGAATGAAGTCGATGGAGCGAGTGTGTCAATTGCGGGAGTGGCTCCATCGTATGATGCCGTGTATTTTCAATTTGAGTCCTGGCGTGCTTTGGCGCCTCTGGTCATGCGTGTTGACTCTGATTTGGTGACGCTCGATGACCTGACGGGCCTGGTGGTGTTTCGCGCCAAGATTGCACTCAGTCCCGAGTACATGAAGTACGCAAAGGTCTATGCGACCTCCAAGCCTGCATCTTCTACTGATTCGATAACACCACTTTCACCATGATGGTCAATCGCTACATCACCCCGCTCTTAGTTATTGCCGTCGCGATGGGGGTGTACTTTCTCTATATCAGTAAAGTGTACCAGCATATCGGGCAGCAGTTGGCTCAAGAACAAATCATCGAAGGCTTTTTGCTCGAAGCACAAAATGCCCGTACAGAGCTCGATCAGATTATCGCTCAGTACCGAGCATTTCCCGCTGACGGGAGCGATAGGTTGTTGGTGCTTCTTCCTGACACACTGGACCCTGCTCGTCTCATTACTGATGTGAATGCAGTGGCATCCCGCCACGGACTTGCACTCAAAGGTCCTGCTGTGACATTGGGGCGCATGGACCCAGATGCGCCAACTGACTACCTCTCTCATGTGTTGCGTTTTAAGGTGACTGCTACATACCCTGTGTTCAAAAATTTCCTCATAGATATGGAGAAGTCTTTGGCAATCAGAGATTTTGAAGGCATCGCATTCAAGTCTACTTCATTTGAGGAAGAGGCGCGTGCCTCCACCCCTCTCGCTCCGGAGTTTCAGGTGTATAATTATGAGGTAGAGCTTCGCACCTACTCGTTGCGCTAATATCATGAACAAGCAAATCCTCACAGACATCATGGTTGTCCTCATTGCGCCAGTGTGCTTGATTGCGCTTTATCATTTTTTGCTTGAACGTGAAGTGACCACAGATGATTTGCTTGCCATCGCCAATCCCTCACAAGTTGCTGTGCCAGGTTCTGAGCAGCACGCACTCGGAGAGAAGAGTAAGGCACTTTTGACTGAGCTCCGCTCAATTAATTTTGATGAGTCGGTGTTTTCTGACCCCGTGTTTTTGTCCCTTGTGGATTTTACTCCTGCATATGCATCGAGCACAGTGGGGCGCTCTTATCCATTCTCGGCTCCAGGCGAAGTGCTAGAAATTATTCGTCGCGTACAAGTGGCAGAAGAAGGGGATACTGGTGCACCGTAGTTGCTTCTTGTGTTTCGCGCAGAAGAGTTCTCTGATATGATGAATTGAAACCATGAGTTTCTTACTGTACTTATCTCAAAAAGGTCTTTTTAAAGAGGAAGATATTCCTGGATTGGTGCAATCCGCTGAAACTGCCCCAGGGGGCGTTGATGAACTTTTGGAAAAAGGTGGTATGACCACCGATGAGGTGCTGACACTGAAGAGTGAGTATTACGGTCTTCCTGGGCGCTCTCTTGCAGATGAGAAAATCCCAGGGGAAGTCCTGAAGTACATCCCTCAAGAATCCGCTCAGCATTACGAAATTACTCCTCTTGCGGTGAATCAGTCGGTCCTTGAGATTGGTATTGTCGACCCAGACGTCACACAGGCGCGAGATGCTGTACAGTTTATTGCCGCAAAACTCGGAATGCCATTTAAGCTATTTTTGATTACCAAAGTAGACTTCAATAAGGTCTTAGAGCAATACAAGAATTTATCTGGTGAAGTAAAAAATGCGCTTTCGGAGCTGGATGCAGGGGACAACAAGCTCGCTATCGACAATTCTTCAACAGACAATGTGTCATCGGTGACCACGCATGAGCACGAAGAAGTGCGCAATGGGGAAACCAAAATCGTTGAGGATGCCCCAGTCACCAAAATTGTTGCAGTGATTTTGAAACATGCCGTAGAAGGCAATGCTTCAGACGTGCACATCGAACACACAGGAGACAAAGTCCGCGTACGATTTCGTGTAGATGGTGTGATGTATACATCACTCATTTTGCCTACCAATATCCATAATGCCGTTGTCGCGCGTATTAAAATTCTCGCTTCACTCAAGCTTGACGAAAAACGTAAACCCCAAGACGGGCGCTTTAGTGCCAAAATGGAAGGCAAAAAGGTAGACTTTCGTGTTTCCACATTCCCTGCGTATTACGGAGAAAAGGTGGTGATGCGTATTTTGGATACCGGCAAGGGGGTGAAGACGCTCGATATGATGGGTATGTCTCAGGCATCACTCGACCTCGTGCGAGATGCTATTGCGACACCGTACGGACTCATTCTTATCACCGGTCCGACTGGATCAGGAAAGTCTACTACACTCTACTCGATGTTGTCTGAGTTAGATCGCGAGAAGCGCAATGTCATCAGCTTGGAGGATCCAGTAGAATATAATATTCCAGGTGTCAATCAGTCTCAGGTGCGACCCGAGATTGGGTATACTTTTGCAAGTGGGCTCCGCTCAATTCTGCGTCAAGACCCAGACATCATCATGGTGGGAGAAATCCGCGACAAGGAGACCGCACAGCTCGCTATTCAAGCCGCACTCACTGGGCACTTGGTGTTTTCGACACTCCACACCAACAACGCTGCGGGGGTGATTCCCCGTCTGATTGACATGGAAGTCGATCCTTATTTGATTGCCCCAACGCTGATTATGGCCATGGGTCAGCGCCTTCTTCGTACCATGTGTCCTGATGCGCAAAAACCAGTAGATTTGAGTGAAAGCCAACGCCTGATGGTAGAACGGCAATTTTCAGATCTCCCGGCAGAGCATCGTGCCAAAATTACTATTCCCAATCAAGTGTACGAGGCCGTTCCATCTCCCTCTTGTCCGTCTGGTACGAAGGGGCGTATTCCTGTATTTGAATTTCTGAAGATGGATAGAGATATCGAGCATGTGGTGCTCACAAATCCCGTGGAGCAAGCGGTATACGATGCAGCGCGAGCAAAGGGCATGCTGACGATGAAGGATGATGCCCTCTTGAAGGCGTTTAATGGCATTATTCCGTTTGATGAAGTGAACAACATCGTCTAGGCGTCCACACCGCGCGTATTGGCAGAGAGCGAAGTGTGGTATGATGCTACATATGCCTAAAGAAAAAGTAGGACACGATATTTTGATTATCGACGACGATGCGTTTCTGCTTGATATGTATTCTCTGAAGTTTTCACAGAAGGGATTTCATGTTACGAGCTCGCCTGGGACACTCGAGGCTCTCGAGATGTTGCGTGGAGGATTAACTCCTTCTGTGATTGTCGTAGACTTGGTGATGCCAGCGATGGATGGATTTGAGTTTCTCGAAGTGGTCAAGAATGAGAAGCTTGCCCCTCACGCCATGGTGATTGTGCTCTCCAACCTCGGAGAGCAGGATGATATTAATCGTGGTCTCGCACTTGGTGCTGCTGGCTATATCATCAAGGCATCTGCGACCCCCTCTGAAGTGGTAGAGAAAGTTGAGAGTGCAATGGAACATCATAAGAAAAAATAAATATTACACCCATGACCCAAGCCGAAAGTAAGAAGGAGCTGGAAGATTTGATTTTGACCGTCATCCACGAGGGCGCCTCTGACTTGCATTTGGTTGCAGGGAGGCATCCCACTATTCGTGTGTCTGGAGAACTTGTTCCACTAGTAAAAAAAGACGTGCTCACCCCCGAAGCGACCAACGGCCTTGCGCGAGAGCTTTTGGAGGATGATATATATAAAGAATTTCTTACAGAAAAAGAAATAGACTTCTCTTTTTCCTTTGGAAAGGAAGCACGATTTCGTGGCAATGGATTTTTTCAGAAAGGCTCTGTGGCCATCGCACTACGACTCATTCCTAAAAAAATTAAGACAGTGCAAGAACTTGGACTGCCTCCCATTCTGGAATTATTCACCAAGCGTAAGCAGGGATTCTTTTTGGTGGTGGGGCCAGTGGGGCAAGGAAAGTCGACGACTCTTGCTGCGATGATTGAGCTGATTAACCGTGAGCGCGCAGAAAACATCATCAGTATTGAGGATCCTATAGAGTACGTATTTACCCCTGACCGCTCGATTATTAGTCAGCGTGAAGTGCGATACGATACCAAAGATTTTTCTGTGGCACTCAAGGCATGTTTTCGTGAAGACGTCGACATTATTTTGATTGGGGAAATGCGTGGTCTCGATACGATTGCCACGGCGGTGACTGCAGCTGAAACAGGACACATGGTGTATTCCACTCTTCATACGAACAATGCGCCACAGACCATTGATCGTATTATCGACTCTTTCCCTCCAGGGCAACAAGACCAGATTCGCCTTCAGCTCTCTGCGTCACTCGCAGGTATCTTCTCACAGCGCCTGATTCCTCGAGTATCTGGGGGGTTGGTTCCCGCGTACGAACTTTTGATTAACAACAACGCCGTAGCCAATCTGATTCGCGAGCGACGTACCCATGAAATTCCGATGGTGATTGAAACGGGCTCAGAGTCTGGCATGATTGATATGAATCGCTCATTGGCGGATTTGGTGCGAGCTGGCGAGATTAGCGCAGAGAGTGCGTATCTTCATTCGTTCAACCCTCGCGCACTGGAGCGCATGATTTAACTTATATGCTGTATCGCTACAAGGCCATCGACCATACCAACGGGGAGGAGCGAAGCGGAAGCATCGATGCTGCTACCGTCGATATTGCTATAGCCGCCCTACAGCGACGCGAGCTCGTCATTATCTCGATTGTCGCAGCGGATACGCAAACATTTTGGGAAAAGGTGCAAAGTATGGGCACCACCAAGAAGGTGAGTTATCGCGACGTGGTGATTTTGTCCCGACAGATTTCGACCTTGTTTCACGCCCAGGTTTCTGCGTTGCGCGTCTTTCAGTTGTTGGGTGTGGAGGCAGAAAATGAGTCATTACGATTGATACTAGGAGAAATAGCCGAAGATATCCAAGGTGGTATGGCCTTGTCTGGGGCACTAGGGAAACACCCCGAAGTCTTTTCGGATTTCTATGTCAACATGGTGCGCGCCGGCGAGGAGTCAGGAAATCTTTCTGACACCTTTAGCTATTTGGCTGATTATCTTGATCGCTCATTTGAGCTTGTTTCAAAAACAAAGAATGCGTTGATTTATCCCGCATTTGTGATTGGAGTCTTCTTTATTGTGATGATTTTGATGCTGGTGGTGGTGATTCCAAAACTCGCGGTGATTATTACTGAAACAGGAAAAGAACTTCCGGTGTATACCAAGGCGGTGATTGGGGCATCAAATTTCTTGATCAATTATGGCCTCCTGCTTTTAGTCGTGATAATCGCACTGGGATTCTTTGTGTGGAGATTTTTGAATACGCAAGAAGGAAAGGAGGCATTTGCTGCAGTAACGCTCCGTTTGCCCTATGCTGGGGATTTATATCGCAAGCTTTATTTGGCGCGTATTGCCGACAACCTCAATACCATGCTTTCTTCGGGTATCGCAGTAGTGCGCGGGGTAGAGATTGCCGCGTCAGTGGTGGGGAATGAAGTGTTCAAGAATGCCTTGATGGAAACCGCAAGCGATGTGCGCACGGGAGTCTCCCTTTCTGCGGCCATCGGAAAGCATCCTGAAATTCCTGGAATTATGGTGCAGATGATTAAGGTCGGAGAAGAGACAGGGGAAGTGGGGAGTATTCTGGAAACCCTTGCAAAGTTTTACAAGCGAGAAGTGGACAATGCTGTCGAGACGCTGATTGGCTTGATTGAGCCTGCGATGATTATCTTGCTCGGGCTTGGGGTGGGTGGACTTTTGGTCTCTATTTTGCTCCCTATTTACGATCTCGCTTCATCCTTCTAGGGGTAGGTGGAAGTTTGGCACCTGTGATAGGATATGCCTATGTATGCCATTGATATTGTTGGGGTGACCAAGACATTTGAAACGCGTACCGGACCTGTTCACTCGGTTGTGGACTTACAACTCCATGTTCCAATGGGCGCAGTGTTTGGATTCTTGGGTCCAAATGGGGCAGGGAAAACGACAACGATGAAAATGCTTGTTGGTCTCACCTCGCCAACCTCGGGAAAAATCACTCTTGGAGAGGGGGATCCGCAGGATGCGCATGTGCGCGCAAAAATTGGATTTATGCCCGAATCTCCCATGTTTTATTCTTATCTCACCGGTCATGAATTTCTGGCATTCGTCGCAAAGATTTGCGCCGTACCACATGCCTCAGAGCGTATTGAGCGCGTACTCCAGGAAGTCGATTTAGCGGGGCGAGAACATCGCCAGGTCCGTACCTATTCCAAAGGTATGCTTCAGCGTCTTGGGTTAGCGCAAGCACTGCTCAATGACCCAGAAATTCTCTTTTTAGATGAACCACTCGATGGACTCGACCCTCTTGGTCGCGCGGAAATGAAGGGTATTGTGACGACACTACGCCAAAAAGGGAAGACCGTATTTATGAATTCTCATGTGCTGGCGGATGTCGCAGAAGTTTGTGACCTGGTGGGGATTATTGACCGAGGGCACTTAATTGTTTCTGGAAGCCCCAATGAGGTGAGCGCAGGGTACCGCGACCTTGAAGATGCATTTGTGCACATTATTCACCATCATCGTCAGACACTTTCTGTATGATTCAATATCAGCGTATTTTTGCCGTAGCACAAAATACATTTCGCGAAACCGTGCGCGATCGCATTTTGTGGTCCGCTCTTGTGGTGTCGGTGCTCCTCTTTTTTGTGGCACTCTTTGCTGGCACCATCTCGTTGGGGCAAGACAATCGTATTGTGGTGGATGTCGGACTGACGGCTATATACGTGCTTCAGGTATTTGTTGCAATATTTGTAGGTTCGATGATGATGGTCAAAGAAGTAGATCGCAAAACTTTTTTTCTCTTATTACCGAAGCCTATTTTGCGAGAGGAGATACTCTTGGGTAAATTTTTCGGATTAATGGGTACCATGATTGCGGTGACGGGTCTGACTTTTACTGCATTCTCGGGTATTTTAATGTTCGGAGGGATGAGTGCACTGTTACCGCATGTGGCACTCGCGCTCTCGCTTGCCTTGCTTGAGGGGGCTATCCTCATTCTGCTCTCTCTCGCGTTTTCTGTGCTCACCTCTCCCACTTTGGCTGCGCTTTATACATTGGGTTGCTATGTCATAGGACACTCCGGGGGCATCCTGCGTGAGCTCATTGCACGAACTGATTACTCCGTGGTCAAGCATGTGCTCGAAGTTGCCTACATGGTGATGCCCAATTTAGAGAAATTTAATATTCGCAATCAGGTCGTCTTTGCCGAAATGCCATCCCTTTCTGTGCTCATGCTCTCGGTGCTCTATGCCGTGTCACTTTGTGTTGTGCTATTTTTGTGGACCCGGTGGATGTTTAATCACAAGGAATTTTGATATGCAGGAATCGGCGCAGTCACCACAGTATGGGAGAGTATGGTACGGTCCAGTGCTCGGTTTTGCTTTTTTCTGTGCCGTCTTGCTCTCACAGCAAGGATATGATGCCGTCGTGCATGGGACCGATGAAGATCCACGCCCGATTCGTAAGTTTGTACTTCCCGCAATGATGGTGAAGGCATCTGCAATGGGATTTGATGCGGTGCTTGCGGATTATTATTGGATAGAAGTGGTGCAGGGCGCTTTGCGGTGGAACGGGCAAGACGCATACTACCCCGAATATTTTCATATTATTTCGACGCTAGATCCTCGTTTTGCGTATCCGTATCTTTTTGCCATTCTCACTGTGCCAAGTCAAAAGCATCCTGAGGCTATCAGGTATCTCAAGGAGATTGTGGAACGAGGTCAGCGCGCCCTCCCTGATGATTGGAAAATTCCTTTTTATGCTGCGGTGCAGACTCACGTGATTGGTAAGAATAATGCCCAAGCTGTGGCATACCTTGAGGATGCAATCCGTATTCCTTCTGCGCCTGATTTAGTGCGACGGACACATGCTATTTATGTCATGCGAGATGCGAGCGATTATGGGCGAGCTCGTGCGCTGTTTGCAACACTCGCCGAAACGAGTGACAACGAGGAAACAAAGATGATTGCTATCGAGCGCTTGGCAGTGATTGATTTGCTCGAAGTGTTGCGGGTGGGCGTGAGTGCATACCATCGCGTACATGGGGTGTATCCCTCGCATGTAGAAGATTTGCTCTCGGGGCAAGAGTCAGCAGAACTCTTGCGATTGATCAAAAAGTACAAACCTCAAATTGGACATGATGGCGCCGTGACCCTGAGATAGGAGTCAGTATGTATCTCACATGCAGACTTATCCACAGGATACTCGCGACAAGGGGTAGGGGGGTGATATGATGAAGTAAGCATTCCACGTCGTGGGAGCACAAAGTGTTTTTATTCATAGTCGTTAATTTATATGTTCACTTCGATTACCAATCGCAACAAAGGCTTCACGCTCATCGAGCTCCTTGTCGTGATCGCCATCATCGGTATTCTTTCGTCGGTCGTGCTCGCATCGCTCGGTACTGCACGCCAGAAGGCGCGTGACGCCACACGTGTGTCAGACATTAAGAACATTCAGCTCGCCCTCGAACTCTTCTTCGATGGTGCACAGGGATATCCTGCAAATACGGACGGCGCTAACGCACACTTGTTCCCAGCTGCAGCTGCGACTAATGTGACTGGAAAGCTCGTGCCAACATACTTGCCACAGCTCCCAGCTAACCCAACGGGTACAACTGTCGGATATGTGTATAAGTGTACTGCAAACTCAGGTACCACCGCCGAGGTGACTACCGCGGGTAATACTTGCGGATCGTTTATCCTTGGTGCATCACTTGAGCGTACGGACAATATCTCGCTCAACAACGATAACGATGCAACCATCACCGGTGGTACATCTATCACAGGTGCAGGTACGACATGTATTGCTGCAGGAACAGAGCAGTGCTACTCGATTCGCCCATAAGTTATCGTTTCTTGCATCTCTTCACCACGCGCACCCTTCGGTGCGCGTTGTGCTTATCCACAGGGACTACGCGACAAGGTGAGGGTTGGTGATATGATAGAGGAGTAGGCGAGTGTCCACACTCGAATAATTCTCACATTTTTATGTCTATTTTTACTCAGATGCATCGCATCAAAAACAAAGGCTTCACGCTCATCGAGCTCCTTGTCGTGATCGCCATCATCGGTATTCTTTCGTCGGTCGTGCTCGCATCGCTCGGTACTGCACGAGAGAAAGCACGAGACACCACTCGCGTATCGGATATGAAGGCGCTTCAGCTTGCACTGAACTTGTATTACGATACAGCCCAGTCCTTCCCCGCATCATCCGGGGCAAATGATCTCCCTACCGCTCTAGCCCCTACCTATATTCCACAGCTCCCTACCACCACCCCTCCTGTTGTGGCGTATCAATATCTCGGGTTAACTGATTTTACTGATTGTACAGTAGAACCATGTACCCACTACGGATTGTTTGCGCAGCTTGAGCGCACAGATAATGTGGTACTCAAGACCGACGTGGATCAGCTTACTGTGACGACAGTGATTGATGGGACATCAGTTGCTTGTGACTCCACTGCTGGAACTGAAGCAAACCAAGCATCCCCGACAGAGCGATGCTATGATTTGCACCCATAACTCAACTCTTGCTTCTGTGATATACTTGAGCTATGGGAGAGTTGTCATTTCCACTCGTACTACTCGCGTTTATTCTGGGTATCACATTCGGTAGTTTTCTTAATGTGGTGATCTATCGTGCTCGAAGCGGAGCGTCCCTTTCCGGACGCTCTAAGTGTTTATCTTGCGCTAAGCCTCTGAAGGCTCGGCACTTGTTTCCACTCTTCTCGTATCTCTTTCAATGGGGGCGGTGTGCGTATTGCGGAGTGCGGTTATCTTTGCAGTACCCTCTCGTTGAGGCCGTGCTGGGGGTGCTATATGTGGCAGTCTTTATGGTTCATGGAGGAGACATCTTTATGATGAATGTCCAGGATATCCTGCTCATGATACTTGATTTACTCATTTGGACAGTCCTCCTTGCTATTGCGGTGTATGATATCCGTCACAAGATTATCCCCGACACTTTTGCACTTCTATTTGCACTCTCTGCGGGGCTTGCACTTGCTTTGCGATATCTATGGGGAGTTTTTCCTGAGACCTATTTTCCCTTTACTTACAGTGGGGTAGTCCCTGATGTGCTCAATCTTCTTGCTGGGCCACTCCTGTTTCTTCCATTTGGATTGCTGTGGGCATTATCACGCGGACGGGCAATGGGTCTTGGGGACGCCAAACTCGCTTGGGGTATGGGGTGGTTCCTCGGCTTTGCACAAGGTATTTCAGCGGTCGTGTTGGCGTTTTGGATCGCACTCATCCCGAGTATCGCACTCTTGCTTATGCCTCGCCATCGTTTTACTTTAAAAAGCGAAATTCCCTTTGCCCCTTTTCTTATTTTAGGCACTCTTGTGGTGTACTTGTTTGGGGTTAATGTGCTCAATTGGACGATATGAGGCGAAGCACTTCCATCACGTCACGCGCACTGCGACAGAGAGGATTTTCATTAATCGAGCTCTCCATCTCTATTACGGTGTTTTTGATATTAAATGTGGTCGTGGTGACAGGATACTCTTCGTTTAATCAGCGTGTAAACACCGATACATTAGCACACAATATTGCGCAGTGGGTGCGTGATGCCCAAATTTCCTCGATGAGTGTGCGACGTTCATCAGTTGGAACGTTTCCTCCTGGGTATGGTGTACATTTTGCTACGGCACAGAATGATGAGTTTATTTTCTTTCGCGACCTTGACCCAGACGGGACAGGACCGCTTTCGCCGAATAAAATATATGACACGGGCGAGGCCGAGCAAACTATCACCTTACTTCAGGGATATACGATTTCATCTATTTGCGGAGGTCATAGTGGAACGGCAGCGATGACCTGTGGAGGCACCGTGGGGTTTGGTGCGAGTAATGTAGTCGACGTGTCATTTGCTCGCCCAGAACCCGATGCCATTATCACTGGGCAAAGTGTGGGTGGTAGTGCGCTATACTCACCCGTCCGTATCACGGTGTCATCGCCGAAAGGCATGAGACGCGCTATAGTGATATATGCCACAGGACAAGTGTCTGTGCAGAGTGCACCATAGGATATATGAACATTCAGCTCCCCACATCTCGAAATAAAGGATTCACCATTATGGAAATGGTGGTGTCATCTGGATTTTTTATTACTGCGGTCGTGATTATCATGGGTGCCCTAGTATCGCTCGAATCAGCGAGTCGCAAGGTGCGTGCAACCCGTGTTGCTATGGACAACGTGGGTGCCGCCATTGATTCGATGTCTCGCACGATGCGCATGGGTGCCACATTTAATTGTGGATGTACTGCGCCACTCGATACTCCAGTGGAATGCGAAATCTCTCCTAACCCGAACGATGTAGATTGGGGTACCTGCGTCGCATTTGAGCACCAAAATGGAAATATCCGCCTTGCAACAGACCAATACATGTACCGTCGCAATGTGGTATCTGGAGTCGGGAGGCTCGAGCGTTCGAAGAATAGCGGGACCACCTGGGAAGCCTTGACTGCACCAGAAATCAATATCACCGAACTCAAGTTATGGATGGGGGGAGTCAATATTGGAGTAGATCAGCCTTATGTCACGATGGTGATACGCGGGACTGCATCTACAAGTGCAAAGACAGCCACATCATTTAATGTACAAACAACAGTGGCGCAGCGCGTCCCTAATCTTGATCTTATACCATGATCCATTCATCTTCATCGCCATCCGGTTTTACGTTAGTTGAAACCATCATCTCAGTGGGCCTTCTCGCGCTCTCCATTATTGGTCCTATCATGCTTGCCTCACAGAGTATCCGTGCTTCTCGTGACGCGCAGCAGCACCTCGAGGCGATTCACTTAGCAGAGGAAGGGGTCGAGATTATTCATAGCATGAGAGACAATAATTCAGGACAAGATAATTCCACTGATCGCAATGAGTGGCTCACCGGAATCAATTGTGCCACGGGTTGTGCCGTTGATGCGCAAAGCGCTTCCACGGGAGGTTCAGGAGGAAATGTATGGGGATCGCAAGCTATTGTACCTATTACCTGTGGACTGGAGGGGAGTTGTGCGGTGGTGCGCTACGATCCTTCCACCGGAACCTACTGTCAAAATTGCCCCGCCTCTATTCCTGTTTCACCTTTTAATCGTCGCGTGACTACGACTGCTATAGCTGGAAAACCCCAAGTGCGCGTGGTCTCGGTCGTGGCATACCGCAGTGCATTTGGTGGTGGGATGAAATATGCCACCGCGACGACAGATATCTATAATTGGTTTCCTGAACTTTCACCATAATGAAACGCGTCTCTCATTCAGAAGAAGGATTTGTGCTCCTCCTGACGATGCTCATTATGAGTGTCACTTTAGCTATTAGCTTTAGTATTTATACGCTGAGCATCAAAGAGGTGGTACTTGGTTCGTATATGCGAGAATCAGAAAAAGCATTCATGGCAGCAGATCGCGCATTAGAATGTGCATTGTTTTGGGATCGCGCACTGCCACCCCAGCCCGGCGCACTCGCTTGGACGATATTTGCTACCTCAAGTACGTGGGTAGCTCCTCCGAACATCAACACCGCGACATGCAACAATGGAACGACGAATGTCCAACTGAATACCCTTGCTTCGTGGTCGGTCCCAGCTGCGGATATTTCAAGTACAACGGGACGCACCCTCTATACCATCACCTTTTCTGACGGCACATCTGCAGACGTAGAGGTGTATAAACAAGATATTAACACCACGATTACGTCAAATGGGTACAATACGAGTGTAACCACGAGCTCTCGACGTACTCAGCGTACACTTGTGGCGCGCTACAATCTCTAGTGTACTTTTTTGTCGGTCATTTGTTATACTCGACACATGAAGCGACAGACCTCCAGGGAAGATGTGGGAGTACGCGAGCGCATGGATTTGCTCTCTCGCATGATTGCTCACCACAGCACGCAATATCACACATATGATGCCCCAGAAATATCTGATGAAGCATATGATGCACTTGTCCGCGAGCTCACCTTGCTCGAGGAAAAATTCCCAGAATGGAAATCTGCGCACACACCTACCGAAAAAGTTGGCGCTTCCCCGCTCGCCAAAATAGGAAAAGTCACACATGCTGTTGCTCAGTGGTCATTTAATAATGTGTTTACTGGAGAAGAGTTTCGTGAATTTGATGCACGCATAGTGAAACATGCGGGGAGGCCTGTTGAGTATGTGACAGAACTCAAAATAGATGGTTTTAAGATTGTTCTCACTTACAAAAAGGGCGAGCTCGTCTTGGCTGCGACGCGTGGTGATGGGGTTGTCGGGGAAGACGTGACAGACAATGTACGCACCATTCGCTCTATTCCACATCACTTAAGCTCAAAAGTTGATCTCATTGTGGAAGGTGAAATTTGGCTTCCGAAACAGGAATTTGAGCGGATCAATGCGGAGCGGCGCCAGGATGGGCAACCGTTGTTTGCCAATCCGCGTAATTGTGCTGCGGGCACAGTGCGCCAGCTCGACACGAGAGTGGTGGCGTCACGAAATCTTGAGTGTTTCGTCTATGATATTGCTCGCGCAGAAGCACATATCCCTGATTCCCAAGAAGGGGAGCTTCGATATCTTGCAGAGCTTGGATTTCAGGTGAATCCACACTATCGGATTGCGCATTCCTGCGAAGATGTCTTGGCATATTGGGAAAAGTGGACCCCTAAACGCGATCGAGAGCCATACCTGATCGACGGAGTGGTGATCAAGGTGAACGAGGTCACACTGCAACAATCGCTCGGATATACGGCCAAAGCTCCGCGCTTCGGGGTTGCGTTCAAGTTTCCTGCTGAAGAGGCGACGACGGTGGTCGAGGATATCGTGCTTCAGGTGGGTCGTACGGGGGTAGTAACACCGGTCGCTCATTTGCGCCCCGTTTTTATTGCTGGTTCGACCGTTCAACGCGCAACGCTCCACAACGAAGACCAAATTGCTCGACTTGATATTCGTGTAGGGGATACCGTCATTATCCGCAAGGCCGGAGATGTGATCCCTGAAGTGCTTGCGGTAGTCATGGAACTGCGACCAAAGAACACTGAGCGCTACGTATTTCCGATGTACGTAGAAGCATGCGATGGACCCATTGAACGTATTCCCGGTGAGTCCGCATATCGGTGTGTGAATAGGGATTCATTTGCACAGCTCGCACGACGCATTGAGTATTTTGCTGGGAAGCATGGATTTGACATTGAAGGACTTGGACCGAAGAATGTCGAGCTTTTGCTTCGTGAAGGTGCGATCACTTCACCAGCGGATTTGTTTACGCTTACCGAAGAGGATGTGTTGCGGTTACCAGGATTTCAAGCACTCTCTGCTTCTAATCTCGTCCGTGCCATTCGTGCTCGGCGTACGGTGACCCTGGCGCGGTTTCTTACCGCGCTCTCCCTCCCTCATGTGGGCGAGGAGAGTGCGATTGATATTGCTCGTGCATGTAGTACGCTGGAGCAGTTTTTGAGCTATACGCGGGAGGATTTCCTGCTAATCCCGGGTATTGGAGAAGTCATTGCCGATGCGATTGTGGTATGGCGCGAAGAGCCACATCATCGTGCACTTATCGCGCGACTTCGTGAAGTGGTCACCGTGTTGCGTGATGATTCGAAAGAAGCAGCACTGCCTCTTTCGGGAAAAACGATTGTCTTAACTGGGACATTGGCACAGATGACGCGCGATGAAGCAAAACTGCGAATTCGTACCCTGGGCGGGTCCGTCTCAAGCAGTGTATCGCGTCTGACTGACCTTGTTGTGGCAGGAGAAGAATCAGGGAGCAAGCTCGCGCGCGCAAAGGAGCTAGGAGTACGCATAGTCGATGAAGCACAGTTCATGCATATCCTTGAGCATGGTGTATGAAAATGACCGAGCTCTCGCTCGGTCGGAAAAAACTCTTCAGATGGAAACCGCGATGGAGACCAGAGTAGCAATCTGGACGCACGCAGTCATTTTGGCGTGAACATCAGGTGCACTCGAGAGCAGGGTGCGCACCGTGTCCTCATAGGCCGAAAGCTGGTACTCGTAGATGGTGCTTCCCGGCACAATCAAGCTCGCGATGTGTTGCAGTTGTCCTGCCAGCTCCTGATTGGCTTCCTTTAGAGCCAATTCACGAAGCCATTGAGACGCATCACGGTAGGGGAGATGAGCCATCTTGCCGTTCATGTGGTATTCCTGAGTCAGTCTGGAAATATTATATCAATGAAATTGTTATACGTCAACACTCACACAGTCTCGCAAAATGATGTATGATGCATGATATGTTGACCGTACAAGATATTGAACACTTGGCGACACTTGCCCGCATGGAGTTATCCGAGGAAGAAAAATTGGCTTTCGTGAACGCACTTGACCCTATTTTGAGCTATGTCTCTGAGCTCCAAGAAGTGACCGTGTTGCCTCCTGATGCGACACCCCCTCATGTTCCTGTAAATGTGACACGCAGTGATACTCATCCACTTCCTGGAGGGACGTATACTCAGTCGATTCTGGGCAATGCTCCACGTCATGAACGTGGCTATGTGCGAGTACCGCGAATTCTCTCCTAACTCGTATGACTTTTCATTTTCCTTCTCTCACCATTTCCGAAGCGCGCGCTCTCCTTGATTCAGGCAAGGTGACTTCTCGCAGTCTGACCGAAGAATCTTTGCGACTCGCTCGAGAGTTGCAAAGTACGACCAATGCGTATGCGGAGATTTTTGATGATGCACTTGAACTTGCGGACAAGGCAGACGTGATGATTCAAGCAGGTAAAGCTGGTCCACTCACTGGTATTCCTATAGCAATCAAGGATAATATGCTCTATCAAGGGCATGAGGCTGCATCTGGGTCAAAAATTCTTTTTGGTTACACCTCTACCTATAGTGCCACATCGGTCTCTCGCCTTCTTGATGCGGGTGCGGTGATTATTGGGCGCACCAATATGGATGAATTCGCGATGGGGAGTTCCACAGAGTCCTGTGCGTATGGACCAGTGAAGCACCCGCTTGACCCGTCTCGCATTCCTGGAGGATCGTCTGGGGGTGCGGCAGCCGCTCTGGTCTCTGGGACGGTCTTGGGCACATACGGTTCTGATACGGGGGGGTCTATTCGGCAACCTGCCGCACTGACGGGGTGCTTCGGACTTAAACCGACCTATGGGCGTGTGTCGCGGTATGGTTTAATGTCGCTTGCGTCCTCGTTTGATCAGATTGGTCCATTTGCAAAGACTATTGAAGATCTTCGCATCCTATTTGATGCAGTTAAGGGGCATGATGCAATGGATGCGACCTCTGCGAGCGAAAACTTGGCTGTACCAGCGCGCATTCGTGAGAACGGGAAGCCCCTCACTATCGGGGTTCCAGAAGCATTTCTGACTCTTGATGGTATGGATGAGGATGTGCGCACTGCGTTTCAAGAGACACTCGATGGGCTTACTCAAATGGGGCATCAGGTTGTTCCTATTGCACTCCCGTCCCTTGCTCGTGCATTGTCGGTGTACTATATTATTCAGCCAGCTGAGTCCTCTTCAAATCTTGCTCGATACGATGGTATTCGATATGGGCACTCAATTCCAAGTGAACGATTACTCGATGTCTACCAAAAGACCCGCATGGAAGGGTTCGGCAAAGAAGTCCGCCGTCGCATTTTGCTTGGGACATACGTTCTTTCTGCGGGGTATTATGATGCGTACTATAACAAAGCTGTCGCAGTGCGTGCACAGATACGCCGTGAATTAGAGGAGGCATTTGCTACGGTGGATGTCATTGCGACGCCAACGACACCGAAGCCTGCGTGGAAGCTCGGAGAAAAAATTACCGATCCGCTCACGATGTATTTGGAAGACATATTTACGGTCCCTGCGAATATTGCTGGTGTCCCGGCACTCTCTGCTCCTTCGGGCACCGTAGTGCGTGACGGAGTATCTCTCCCTGTAGGCATACAATTCATGGCTCTCCATTTTGACGAGGAGGCATTATTTAGCGTCGGAAAGGCCGTCGCATCACTGACTCATGGCAGATAAACCCGCTCCAAAACCGGCTCCCTCACCATTTTCGGTCAATGGACCGGAGGCTATTGTCTTGGGGGTGCTTATCCTGGTGCTGTTGGGCGCGGTGGGATTTGCCACAGATTTCTTTGGAGGGGATTCTGCCGTAGGGCGTTTCTTGCGTGAGGCGCACCGCATAGTCACCCTGATTGCTTCCGTGATATCGATGTTCGCTATCGGTATTGCGGTGTATTCATACATTCGCTTGAGTGAGATTATTGCTGAAGAGACAAGAAAATTGGGCCTTGCGCTGACGTGGCACACCGAGCGCGCACAAAAAAATGCCAGATGGGAGCGTGTTGAGACATACATGACCTCACTCAATCCATCAGATTGGAAAATAGCCATTCTCGAAGCAGACAATATTTTAGACCAAGTAGTTGAGCGTATGGGGTATCCTGGGAAAACACTAGGGGAGCGTATGAAACATATTGAAGCGAGTGATTTTCCTTACTTGGATGATGCATGGAACGCACACAAAACTCGCAACGCTATTGCCCACAAGGGGACAGATTATGAGCTCTCTCGTTCTCAGGCTGAACAGACTATCAATGTCTATCATCGTGTATTCAAAGAGCTAGGGTATTTATAGGAGAGATATGAAATGCCGGTTTCGTATTTCGCAGACGAAATATACTCAACCTTTTCGAGTCCCTTGCAAAGCTCCGCTTCGCACCGGCGCAATAAAAAACACCTGACGGTGCTTTTTATTATTTGCGCGGCGGACGGGACTCGAACCCGCAACCTCCCACGTGACAGGCGGGTGCTCTAACCAGTTGAGCTACCACCGCAAACATTGTCTCCGATAGTACAGCAAGATGTGCTTATTGTCTATCGGATGGTGTCGACGGCTGGAATCGAACCAGCGACCTAAGGCTTATGAGTCCTTCGCTCTAACCAACTGAGCTACGTCGACATGCCGAAGTGCGTCTCCGTGTGTCCATCTCTGTCGAAGCGGGAGATCACATTCGTGTAGCGGGATCTGGAATCGAACCAGAGCCTTCAGGTTATGAGCCTGACGAGGTACCTCTCCTCTATCCCGCTATAAATTGACTCATTTGAGTCAATAAGGGCATTATAGGGAAGGGAGGGCAATTGTGCAAGTAGGACTATGGGATTTGGGGGAATTGATTAAAATGAGGAGATAGGGTACGATAGCACGGACAGGGGGAATCCCCCTCTCATATTGCCGTTTTAGCTCAGATGGTAGAGCATTTCCATGGTAAGGAAAAGGTCCCCGGTTCGATTCCGGGAAACGGCTCCAGCCGGTTCAGCATGTCACCTGCGTGACATGCGTCCGGAATCGAAAAGCCGAAGTAGCTCAGTTGGTAGAGCATCTCACTCGTAACGAGAAGGTCCCCGGTTCGATCCCGGGCTTCGGCTCCCGGGGCACAACGTATTCTCCATGTCTAAGCACCAACAATTTTGGAATAAGGAATATCGCACTTCCGAGCATCTCATGCTTTCGGACGAGCCAGCAGAAGACCTCGAGAAATTCTGCCGTTTTTTGGAACGCAATTTTGGGAAGCGATATCTCAACGTCACGACACGGGCACTGGATTTGGGTTGTGGAAACGGGCGCAATTTAATTTACTTGGCCCAAACATACGGCATGCGTGGGGTAGGGTATGATATCTCTGATGAAGGTATACAGATTGCCGAGCGTGCTTCAGCTGGCCTCCCTATCACCTATACTGCCCGGAGTATTGAGGGCATTATCGATTTGCCAGATCACTCGGTGGACATCGTGCTTGATATGATGACCTCTCATTTTTTGCGCCGAAGAGAGCGCGAGGCATTGCGGGCAGAAATCCTGCGCGTACTCAAGCCGGGAGGATGGTTATTCTTTAAGTCGTTCTTGTCGGAAGAAGATATGCACGTCAAGCGATTGCTGAAAGATCACCCTGCAGATGAGCCAGATGCCTATATTCATCCAAGCATGGGGGTGTATGAGCATGTGTGGAATGAACAGACGTTGCATGATTTCTTTGATCCCTATTTCGATTGTGCAAAAATTGAGCGCTCCTATAAACATATTCGAGACGGAAAGGCATGGAAGCGTCGCACGGTGTGCGCCTACTTGCAGAAGCCAGTTGCATAGATGATAGCGTGCTTCATCCCCATTTTGTCATTATTTCAATGGGTATTTTGACAATATTGAAAATCTCTTGCAAAAATTTATTCTTACTCTAGGATGATTTCAGAGGTTTTTTGTAGTCATAGAATAGCTGGAGGTCCTGTATGAGCTTCAAGTTCTGGCAACGTCATCGCACGGATGATTCCGTGCCACCCCCCATGCGACGCAGTACCGATTTGCCTCAAGAGGTGTCCCGCATTGCGCGCCTGTGGAAATTCGTTCTCGTGACGCTTCAGGCGAGCACGTGGGCTCTGGTGTGGCTTGTCGGTGTTCCACTGGCCGTTTTGGGATTTATGTTCTTGTGGTACTTGGTGCACGAGCGCTCTCTCGAGGCTTTCGCCATTGTGCTTTCAAGCATGTTGTCCGACTTCATCTACGCTGTCGACATCAAGACAGGGTGGTTCTCTCATGAACTCCCGAAGGTGTTTACCTTGGGCGTGGGTGGCTATTTTGCTCAGCTGTCGCCATCCGTCTACATTGCGGTATTGGCACGCGTGTGTCTGGCGCTCTTGGTGGCTATTGCGATATTTTTTGCGGTGACCTACTACCAGCGCGTGAGACGCTATGCGTCGATTGCAGCGGTCAACTCATTTCTCCTCATCATGGTGATGTGGTATGTCCTCCTCGACCCCACCCCACACCCCCCAGCGTACGGTACGCAGTTGCGGGACTTCCGATTGAAGGCCGCAACCTACGTGACCGACACTTCGGGGCAAGTGGAAATGGGATGCTTTGCCCACGAGAATCGAGATCCAGTAGAGCTCAGTCAGGTGCATCCGCACTTTTTGTCTGCGATTCTGGCTTCCGAGGATCACACCTTTCGGGATCATCACGGCTTCAATTTGTATGCCATGGCTCGAGCAGGTGCGGCTAATGCCATCAAGGCGCAAATTGCTTCGGGGGCATCCACGCTCACGATGCAGTTGACGAAAAATGTGTTTCTCACTCCGGAGCGCTCGTATGTGCGCAAAGTAAGAGAAGTGGTCATTGCGTCTCACCTTGAGCATGCGGTAGACAAAGACCATTTGCTCTATTTGTACGTGAACCTCGTCTACTTTGGTGGTGCGTATGGAGTAGAGACTGCAAGTCGCTCGTACTTTGGCAAGTCAGCCAAGGATGTGACGATTGCCGAGGCAGCATTTCTTGCTGCGCTCATTAATCAACCCGAGGCATATCGCTTGGGCGGTGATGAGGGGAAAAAGCGAATCATGGCTCGCAAGGATCGTGTGATCAAGTTGATGGCGGAACGTCGCATGATTACCGACAGTGAGCGTGCATTGGCACAACAGCAAGTGCTGAACCCGCTTCCCTATGCAGGCACGTGCAAGCGTACCCATGCATACATCAATGCCGCAGTGAATCGTCAATTCGGAATTGATCAGAAAATTCCGATTGCCAGTGCAGGCCTCTTGGTGCAGTCGACCATCGATTTGCGCGCACAGAAAGCACTTGAGGAAGCGTGCGAGAACGCAATAACAGAGTATCTCAAGCGTCACCCCGAGAATAGCGAGACCATCCAGTGTGCATCACTCGCAGTATCCATTGCCTCGGGCGAAGTGGTTGCGATGGTAGGTGGGCAAGATTTTAGGGAGAATCAGTACGACAATGCGCTTCAATCGCGCCGTCAAGCTGGATCGACGTTCAAGCCCTTCCTCTTTGCTGCATATCTCGAGAAGCTCGAGCGGCAAGAGCGCATTGCGCGCGAGACCGCTTGTCTCCTCAATGGTGTGTACCCCTGTGATGGCATGGACGAACCCATTGATCTCCTCACTCCCTGTGTTGTGCTTGATGCACGCGTGTGGGTGCCGCAAGTGGTGGGATGGAAAGGAAAAATTGTCAGTCGCCATCCGATTGATAACTACCCCTACGAGGGTCGACCGCAATATCGAGGCAAAATTTCTTGTGCGTTGGCACTTGGAGAGAGTCGCAATACCGCCACAATCTGGGGTGTGGGACAACTCGCTCCTGTAGGGAGCGATGAGCTCTCTCGCTGGAATTTCGGCGCGCAAGCCGTGGCGGACATGGCCAAGCGGTTGGGTATTGAAAGCGAACTCCAACATCTATCGGTGACTGGAAAGACCGAGGAAGAGCGGAGTACGCGACTCCCGAATTACACTCTTGCCATTGGTTCTGCTGAAGTGACGCTGTGGGAAATGGCGCGCGCATTTATGCCCATGATTAATGGCGGATGCAGGGTGCCGCTCACGTTCGTGCGGCAGGTGAGTGACGTTAGCGGGAAGGTGACATATCGACATGCACCACCTCGTGCATGTGATCGCGTGCTCAGTCCCCATACGGCTTCGGCGATGCGTGCACTCATGCGTGCCCCGGTTGATGTCACGGGCAGTCGATCAAGCATAGGGAGTGGTGGTGACCTTCTCGGCACTGCTGCAAGCCTGCGGAAAGTTTTCCCAGAAGGTGAGCTGTACGGCAAGACAGGAACGGCCACAGGCCCAGATGGGACGTCATCGACAGAGAATTGGTTTATTGGTGCGACGTCGACCATCCTGGTGGCGACACGACTCAATAATATCGAAAAGACTCCGTTGGGGCGCAAAGAGACCGGTGGGCGTAATGCGCTCCCTGTGTTCCGTCAGTTTATCGAGACGATGAGGTATCACGATCCAAGTGTGATGCTCCCGCCTGTCGATATGAGCGTGGAGTGGAGTATTCCTCCCGCAGTACAAAAAGAATAAGAGTTTTTACCCGCACCAATGGTGCGGGTTGCTTTTTTTGTCGCGATGATTAAGCTGAATTGAGATGTAATTGTCAAGGAGAAGAAGAATGTGGAAGTATCTCCTTTCTTGGGGTATTGCGACGTGCGCTATGGCGCAACAAGCTCCATTGTGCGACCCCAGTCATGAATTGGTGGATGCATACCAGGTGGTGGCGCTGAGCGAAGCGACGCGCCAGCGTTTGCTCGAAGAGGACAGACCACTTATTGAACGCGATCGCGTGCGTGCCGAAGTCCGTCGCGCAGTGCGCACCAAAAGTGGAAAGACCCGATACGTGACTCGAGCGCACACAGAAGAGCGCCTATATCGACATATCACCATCGGAGCGTACGATGCATGTGATGGTCGTATTCATCTGATTCCGATTCGTGTTCCTCATCCTTTGCCGGTGCGCACGACGAAAGGCAAAACTACCCCAGTATTTTCTTTTGAATCACTCGATGCATCATACGATGTAGTGCACCAAGGGGGAGTTGGTGTAGCACGGATGAAGTTTGGGGTGACCTATGACGATCGCGAACTCATTGTTCTTGGGTTGCGCCATCCACGCTTTTCGAGCGCCTATTGGCGGACCAGAGATGCACGCATCATCGCGCAGGCTGTGCCGGTCGTCTATACCCCGTATCACCCCATGCACCATGCACTTCCAGCGACCCCTGCGCTTTTGCGTTTGGGGTACTCTATGTGGATGGCGGACATTCGTCGGGTGGATGGTCCACTCGGGCGCACCCCATCCCTTGCATTTCCTGGTAAGTCACTGGGGGAGGTGTGGCCTCGCGATATGCTGATGGTGCTTGGCATCATCGAGCAATCAGATGATGGTGCATGGAGGAGTGATCCACTACGCACTGCAGAAGCGGTGTTGATAGAATACGCACTCAATCCCGAACCATTTTATTTTGCCAACTCGGTAGCCGATGCGATTGGATTGTATCAATTTACCAACAAGAATGGGAATGGCACATATAGCATGACTCGGCGACTGTGCCCCATGCTGTCGTTGCGACCGGACTTCGATCCTGGAGCGCGAGATGGGGAAAATGGGATGAAGTCTGCTGTGTGCCTCTTGGATTATGAGCTAGCAGAGCTTCCGTCCTCTGTGCGAGAGTTGTTTCTGGAGGATTATCGATTAGGGAGTACATATCCTGTGGCAGCCTACAACGGCGGAGGTGGTCAAGCGATGAAATTGTATCGCGCCCTCCCTCCCGAAGATGTGGCGTCCGTCATGGAGACCATGAATCTTCCGATGAGAGCCTTTGCGTATCGCAAGCGCGGAAGTGGGCAAGTGCGTATCAATCATGAGACACAGTATTACCTGGTCAAAATGTTTGGTGCGTGGAATATTGTGACAGACTGGACAGAGCAATTTGGTCCGTAAGTAAAACACCCCGAGCATAGCTCGGGGTGAATTTATGTACGAATACACACAGAAGCGCCATAGTCTCGTGCTCGCCCTTCTTCCACTTCGTTTCGGACATCGTCGACCCAGATAGCACATCCAGGCTTTCGCACGGCACTGAGGAGTGTGCATCCCGACTCCAAGTCGGTCGATACATCCTCATGGCGGACTTGTATGGCAGTTGCACCCATGGCGATGAGTGAAGAGACGTAATCAGGGCGCGGAAGACAATTGAGGACGGCGACAATGCCTGGCCCATGGCGATAAAAAGATGAAGCGAGGAAGGGAATGAGCTGATGCGCAGTGGTCGAGATGAAAAATTTTGACCCTGTCCAATTGCCGATGTTGGACATGTGCGCGATGAATGCGGTCACGCTCGTGGATAGAGACGGATTCACCAGCTCGAAGCACACTGATTTTTCGCCATCTATACGCTTTAGTATTTCTTCCATCACCACTTCTTTGCGGAGTGTCGTACTCCAGTCTTGGGGGAGACGTTCACCGACGGGGACGAGAAAGAGCTCGCGCTCTTTGGCGTCGGGCTGATTCGGGTTCATCTGGTGGGGAGTCGAAATGCGCATGGCACGAAGCAACATATGGGGCCTTCTTGAAACATTCTGCGTTCAATCTTTCACTCTTTTGTGACGTTGTCAATCACTTTGCGACTCCCTGCGAGACCTGTATACTCTGTGCTATGACCACTGTTGATCCAGAGAGTCGCCAAGCCCGTATCAGCGCAATTGAAACTGCTATGAATCAGGCAGATTTTTGGGTGAACCCCGCAAAGGCACAAGCAATGATTAAGGAATTGCAGGATTTAAAAACTGAGGCCGAGGGAGGGGGGAAATATGACAAAAACCATGCCATCATCACGATTTTTTCTGGTGCAGGGGGCGATGATGCAGAAGATTTTTCCGCTATGCTCGCGCGCATGTACATGAAGTACTGCGAGCGCAAAGGCTGGGGCTATCAGCTGATTCACGAAAACGAAAATGATCACGGTGGATATCGCAATCTCACCTTCGAGGTGGTGGGGAGTGCGTCTTATGGTGAGCTCAAACATGAATCTGGAGTCCATCGCTTGGTCCGAGTATCACCCTTTAATGCAAATGCGAAACGCCATACTTCCTTCTCGATGGTAGAAGTCATCCCGAAGCTCAAGAAAGGGGAGATGGAGCCTATTCCTGAGACTGAGGTGCGCTATGAGTATTCGCGTTCGGGGGGTGCCGGAGGGCAAAATGTGAATAAGCGCGAAACAGCTGTGCGCGTGGTGCACGAGCCCACCGGTTTGTCTGCGCATTGTTCCGCCGAGCGGTCGCAGTTACAGAACAAAGAGCGCGCGATGGAACTCCTCTCGGCAAAGATTTTTCACATGCGACAATCACTCACGCAGGCAGAGCAAGAAGCAATGTATGTATCCAAATCGACAAAAGTAGAATGGGGAAATCAGATTCGCTCCTACGTGCTCCACCCATACAAGATGGTCAAAGATCATCGTACCGATGCGGAGACGGCAAAGGTAAATGACGTGCTTGAAGATGGAGACCTCGACCTTTTTATCGAGGCAGAGCGACACTTGGGTCAAACAGAACACCGCTTGTAGGCGGTGTTGGGCTAGACGGGTATACCAAAGCAAAACATAAAGAACGCAATGGCACCCAGTATGAGTGTGATGAGCGCGCATACGCCACCGAGCATCTTGCTTCCGACTGTGCACTGTCGCCATGTGCACCACCCAAAAAATAAGATGAGGAAGTACAGGCCTCCTGCCACGAGCTCGATTTTTCCCATGTGTATCTCACTCAATGCAACTCTTTTGAGCCTACGACACCAAAGACGGTGAGTCAACAGAGATTGACAATAGAGTACACCCATGTCATTCTCAGCACAGGTGTTATTTGGATACTGGTATGAAAACGCAATTTTCGCCAGCGCGTGTGCGTGCAGATCTCGTGTCTCAGTTCTATGCAGAGATAGAGACTCCATCTATTGGACGATTGGTGCGCACATTATGTCGTGGATTTGACCGAATGATTCTCGACGAGTCGCATCGACACCGCTTCACGGTGAACCCCCTTCACTTTGCTCATGATGAAACAGGCGAAGAACTGGAATTCGGACTCATGCGTCGAGTGGGGAGTGCAAAAAGTGTGTTGTCTGAGCAAGAAATTGCAGAAGGGCGTACGACCCATGATCGCAATAAATGGGTCTTTCACTACGCACCGGAGCTCATGGAGTATCTGGAGGTCGACCCAGACTTGAAACGAGAGTATGACGGATTCTTGCGTGCATGTCAGACACTGCACCAACGGGCTCGCGCGTATGCTCACTTGCTGGCTCAGGCGTTTGACGCTGTGCCCCATCGCTACCCCGAAAGCATGGCGAGCAAGGTGGCACATGCTCCTGCGTACACCCGACTTTTGCGATACGATGTCGTGCCAAGCAAGGTGATGGATGCAGGGCTCCATCGTGACCGTTCAGCATTTACGGTGCATCACTTTTCTTCACACCCTGGTTTGGTGTTGTTTGATCGCGCGTTGCAACCCGTCGCAGGAAGTGAAACGGATGTGCGAAAGGCATTGATATTTCCTGGCCTCAAATTCTGGATGGCGACACGAGGAGAATACGGCACGGGGACTATTCATGGAGTACGCGATCTGCGTCGCGACGAAGCGGTTCCCGGCGCACAGACTTCTCGCTATGCTATGGTGTCGTTCGTGCACACCAAGCTCTCGCCTGGGGATTTGGAGTTTTTGGCGTCACGAAAAAAGGAATTGATGATTGACCCACGTATCCATCGACAAGTATTGTGACTCACCCCGCGCCCTGTGCGCGGGGTTTTCCACAGCAGGGGAGAGAATTGTGGTATACTACAGCACACACGTATGATTTATTTTGACAACGTTACCAAGCACTACTCAGATCACGCTGCGGTCTCCGACGTCTCTTTTGGTATTGAGTCCGGAGAGTTTCTTTCTATAGTGGGACATTCTGGTGCGGGAAAAACGACCCTTCTGCGACTCCTCTTGGCAGAAGAAAAACCTACTTCCGGAGCGGTATTTTTTGAGTCCACTAACGTGCATCGCATTCGCTCATCGCGAGTCCCTGAATATCGCCGTAAAATAGGTACGGTCTTTCAGGACTTTCGTCTTTTGCCCAACAAAACAGCCTATGAAAATATTGCATTTGCGATGGAAGCCGCAGGGCGCACGGATGAGGAAATTCACTCCGACGTTCCTCAAGTTCTTGAATTAGTCGACTTGTCCTCCAAGGCACTCCATTTTCCAGGCGAGATGTCTGGTGGAGAAAAGCAGCGTGTTGCGATTGCGCGCGCCATTATTAGTCAGCCAGATGTATTGATTGCAGACGAGCCGACGGGCAACCTCGATCCGGTGAATACGTACGACATCATTCAGATTTTGAAGAAAATTCACGATATGGGCACGACTATTATTTTGACGACACACAACAAAGGCATTATTGACGCACTGAAGCGTCGCGTCATTACTATGGAAAACGGCAAAATCATTCGTGACGACGCCCACGGGAAATATATTTTATAGTTGCATATCTTCGGTGTGTGACGTAGGATGCGAGAAGTTACAGTATGAGGAGGAATCATGCCTCATCCCAAGCGCCCGCGTCGCTGGCTCTTCATTCTCACGGTGGGAATCTTTGCTTTCGTGATGGCTTGCTTCATCTTCGGCGGACTCTCGCTGTTGTTCGATCAACCCATACGCAATCTCCCCACACTACTCCACACCTCCCACTCTGTGGGTGGTTTTTTCTATGAGGAGATGAAATGAGTCAAAGTATGCAAAGCGGAGCGGGTAATAGCACCACAGAGCAAGTAGGGTAAAAGGTTGAGGGATGCTTTTCTTTATGCGTGATTCACGTTGATCGGTCACCGTGAAGCCGAGAGAGTGCAAAAGATTGGTGATGTCACGAAAAGTGTAGTAATGCATTTGATCAAGGCGCTGAAGCCCTGATGATGGATCTGAGTAGTCTTTGTGTTTTCCCCACAGTGAAATAAACCCAAATGACCATGATCGAGGAATCCAGTTCACAACGTAGAGATGAAAATGCGGATCTTTCCAGCCGTATCGGTTGGGCACGCTCAAATATGCACTCCCGTTTGCACTCAAAACCCGATGCACCTCTTTTATGACTTGCGTGGGGCTTTCGACATGCTCAATGACTTCTGAGATATTCATGAAGTCAAATGTCGCATCAGTGAAGGGGAGCGCCTCACCTCGCCCCTGATGTACTTCCACCTCGACGTTGCGTTCCTTGGCTTTTGCCTGCGTGATAGCAATATATGCAGGGTTGTACTCTAGTCCGACTGCGCGTACTCCTCGGTCTAGGCAGTAAAAAAGAAATTTACCTCGACCGCTACCTAAATCGAGAATTCGCCGGGTATCCAAATCGGGTACGTGAACTTTGAGATAGTCAAAGTGGTTCATGGTGTTGGTGTATGATGATACCCTGCGAGTTCTTTCATGCGTTTTTCGCTATACGCAAATTTTGGCGTCGGGCGTGCTGTGGCATAAAAGTGGGGATAAATAGGGTCGAGCATGTGATCGAGGGTCGAGTTCATGTAGTGGTAACCTCGCATATGCTGCACCGTCCAACCTCCTCGTTCGATGGTAAGTGCAAGGGTGTCTTTCGTAAAAAAATTAATATGTTGCTCTGCTAGTGCGCCACGAAATTTCCGCCACCGCATGAGTGAAGTAATAACTGGCACCGTGGGGACACCCAAGATGAGTACCCCTCCTTCATTGAGAAATGTGCGCACCCGAATCAGAAAGGAATGTGGAGAGTAGAGATGCTCAAAAATGTTATTGGCAAAGATGACATCAAAGCGTTCATTCAGGGTAAAATTGGTATCTTCAATATTTCCTTCCCGAATATCTATGCCCTGTGCTTTACCAAATGCGACTTCTTCGGGGTTGATGGAGACACCCACACTTCCTTTACCAAAGTGCACCAAAAATTCACCATAGGAACATCCAATATCAAGCACCCGCTTCGCTCCAAGCTGGTGTGTGTCGACAATGTGTCGAAATGTGTGCGACTGAGCGACTCGTTCGAAGCGCTTTTCCATCCCATGAGCCATATGACAGAGGGTAACATGAAACTGCGACATCCCCAAGCTGGGTAAGTGGACTTTGCGCCATTTTATGAGAGAATCTGGTTATCGTATATATCTATGTCACACCAAGACGTCAAAGAATTCTACAATACCTATATGCCAAACAAATTTGGCGATGACTATGAACACGAACGCTGGTTTCGAGATGAAATTCAGCGTGCTGCGTATCACCTCACCTTGCGTGCGGTAAGCAAGCACGTGCTTTCGGATGATCGACTTGACCCACTTCGCGTCCTGGAGCTTGGGCCTGGGGCAGGGACATGGACTAAGTTTTTGGCTAAACGATTTCCCGATGCCAAGATTGATGTCGTAGATATTTCTCGAGAGATGCTGTCACGCGCAAAACGCGCACTTGCCAAAGAACCTCATGTCACATTTACCGAAGCAGATATATTGGAATGGAAGCCTAAACACACCTATGAGTTCTTTTTTTCCTCGCGCGTACTTGAGTACATTGATGACAAGGAGGCATTCTGCGAGAAACTTGCAGGAATGCTCCATCCAGGAGGGCGAGGTTTCGTGATTACGAAGATGCCACACTACCAGAGAGAGCGATTGCTTGGGCGCAAGGTGAGTGCACTTCATCGTGGGCAAATAGAGCCTGGTCAGCTCATAGCGTTGTTGCGGGACGCGGGATTTATGGATGTCGTGGCGTATCCTGTGACGGTCAGTATTCCATTACTCCATAGTGCAAAATGGAATGCGCGAATCGGACGCTTTTTGGATCAATATCCTCTGGGCCCCATCGGAATGATGCTTTCCGAGTCCTATGGAGTGGTCTTTCGCAAGCCAGATACTACAACATGATAGTCGAATTGCTCGGAATGCCAGGAAGCGGAAAGTCCACCTGGGCGCGCGCGCTTGAAGCTGAGGGTAAGTGGGTGCGTGTACGTATTCAGTCTCGTTTAGAACTATGCTTATATGCTGGGTTATTTCTTATCCGGCATCCAGTCAGTGCATGGAAACAATGGTGCTACCTCTTTCGCTTTCGGGGAGCATCTTCACTGTGGTATACAAAGTTTATGAACTTGTACGTGATGCATCACGCCAAGTACATGAAGGCAAGTATGATGTCCCATGCTGTGCTAGATCAAGGGCACCTCCAAAATCTCCTTTCCTTGTTCGACGGAGATGTGTCATTGGAGGTGGTCCGTGAATATCTTGCAATACTCCCGCGCCCAGATCTCGTACTCCTGTTTGACACGTCGTCTCATGTTTGTCGCGAACGCGTGGCGTTGCGCACGCATCGACCGAGGCATTCACTGATGAATGATGCCTCGTATGATGCGTGGATGACCGCCAATGAGGCCCGTTTTTTGGCGTTGCGTGAGTTGTTGCCAGTGACCCATCAGAGTGAGGTAGTCGTCATGGGTTGCGAAGAAGCATCTCGCGCACTCGTGCGAAATTTTCGCCCCATTCGTTTTGTGATGCATGTGCGCATGCCCACCGAGAAGGCTCATGGATTACAGATAGCCAAGACACTCGAAGCGCTCCATGAAGCAGGGGAGCATGTGGAATTATGGATTCCAGTACGTCAGAATCCACTCACTCAAAATCTGTTTGAGTATTATCACCTTCGAGGGCGTTTTCCTGTACGCACTCTCTGGTCTGGAGAAGTATTGCGCACCGCATCCACATTTGGCGCTGTGGCGTATTGGATGGATGGGCTATTTTTTGCGCTCCGGGTTTGTGTCGAGAGATTAGACGCTGGCGCAGTATATTACACCAGGAGTCCACTCTTAGCATGGGTATTGAGTGGGAGAGGGTGCCATGTGTATTTTGAAGCCCATAGTTGGCCGGAGAGTAAGGTGCGAGTATTTCGCGCCATGCTTGCTCGTGTGACGCGTATTGTTGCCAACTCTCCAGGGACACAAGCAGTGTTTAAGCAGGCAGGATTTTTGGACGTGGTGATTGCAGAGAACGGAGTAGACTTGAGTCTTTTTGATGCATCACTGACGCAGTCATCAGCGCGCACATATCTTGGGCTCCCTGCGACCGGATTTCTCATAGTTTATACTGGTTCGTTTGCACGCTGGAAGGGAGTTGCCACCCTCTACTCCGCATGGCATACCATTGCACAAGAGCATCCCAACACCACGCTCTACCTTGTGGGCGGCGAGGTTTCGGATTTATTGCGCTTCCCAGAGTGCGCTCACGTCATCAATGATACGCGAACAGTCGTCATTTCCCATCAGCATCTGGAGAGCATTCCGTATTTTTTGCGTGCCGCAGATGTGTTGGTTATTCCTAATGAAGCAGTACATCAAGAATCTATCTCATATACCGCTCCTATTAAATTGTACGAGTATCTTGCCGCCCGCCGCCCCATCCTCGCATCCAACCTGCCCTCTATTCGAAGCATTGCGGGAGAGCACGCCACATATGTCCCCCCAGGGGATATCGACCAATGGGCGTTGGCGCTCCGTGACGCAATCACACATCCCACTCACAGAGTGACTTCTCCGTTGCACATTCCTACTTGGAAGGATAGAGCACGCGTGTTGTCAGCATTGTGGCAGCCCAACATAGATGCCACCTCATCTTTCCCGAAGAAGTTATCATGAGTACGATGAAATTCCTCGTCCTGGGTTCTCGTCTGCGTACCTATCCGCGCAATGTCGTGGTGCTTGATGCACTGTCTCGTGAGCACGAAACCACCGAGTATGATACGCACGGGAAACACGTATTGCGAGTAGTATGGGATATGGTGCAATATCAGCCCATGGTTGACGGGGTGGTACTCATGCAACCCATCCATACCTCGTTATGGGCCGTTTTTCTCGTGCGACTACTGTGGCGTAAGCGTATTATTGGGGACATGTTTATTTCTCTCTACGATACATTTATCAACGACCGACATCTCGCTTCTGCACACAGCGTGAAGGCAATGTACTACAGCATGCTCGATCAATTGTCACTCCTCTTGTGCGACACCGTATTTTTTGATACCAAGCAACATCAAGCCTATTTCGAACAACGCTATCATATAGGGCGACGTCGCATGCATGTATTGCCTGTATCAGTCGACATAGACCGCATGGATAGTGTAGTGCCCACCCCTATCCCAGGTGCCAGACCCGGAGTCTTCCAGGTATTCTTTGGTGGATATTTTATTCCACTTCAGGGTATTGAACATATTATTGATGCTGCGCATATCTTGCGCAATCACACTGAAATTCAGCTGACACTTTTGGGGGGAGGGCAGACTTATCGGGAGATGGTCAGTCGGGCGAGCACCCTTGGACTCACCAATATTCAATTTTTGCCTCCCGTGCCATACGATACTTATTTGGCGTATCTCAAGAGTGCAGATCTTGCGTTAGGGGTTTTTGGAAGTAGTGATAAGGCACAGCGTGTGGTGTCCAATAAGATTATTGAAGCAGCTGCACTTGGTACACCACTACTCACTGGGCGCTCTGAAGCCGTGTCCTCCTACTTTGCTGACGCGGATAACATTTTTTTTGCAGACATGGCTGATCCGACCAGTCTGGCGCAATCTCTTCTTCGTGCAGTGTCGCATCCGACACGTGCACAAATTGGAGCAAAAGGACGTCAGGTGGTCGAGCAATATTTTAGTGCTACGCACGTACGAAAAGTAGTTCGAGAGTGGTGATTTAGGATATTGTATGCTCCGAAAATGGATGTGGGTGCTTGATGTACTCAGTCATGATGGAGATCAACCTCTCAGGTGCTGATGGCATGCCCAACATTGTACGAGATAGTTTCTCCGTATTTAAAATGGTGTTAGATCTTGGAGCACGTACACGTAGGTCATCAGGGGTAATATATGTCTTGTGCAGTGATACACCTGAGAGCTGTTCGAATATATCGAGAATATCCTTGTGAGTAAGTGGGGTTGGGTTTGTCATGTTGTATACACCTGTCATATCGTGGGTGATGAGTTGCACCAGTGAGGCACACATATCTTCAATCACCGTAATGGAATTCGGAACTACAATGATTTCTTGGTACCCTAGCAGTTTATTAATTAGGTTCCTGGCATGCGGGATTCCTGCTATTGGCATGCGAGGTCGTACAATGAGGACATTGTCATAGTCTGCAAGTATGCGTTCCGCCTCAGCTTTTGTGAACGAATAGAATGAGCGCTCAAAGTTTGGCGAGTCCTCTTCCGTCCAACCTTTTCCATGATTGTCTCCCTCGTATATGCACCCACTCGAGACGTGGACAAGTCGAATCCCGTGGCGCTTGGCGTGCTCTGCCATCATACGCACGAGGGTGACATTAGCAAAATACGTTTCTTCTTTATGTGACTCACACCAGTCTACATTCGGTCGACCTGTTTTTCCTACCATATTTACAATAACATCGGGGACGTCAACGTGCTCATCCTCAAGGTCAGATTCTGTAGTGATTTTATTGCTCAAAATCTGAGCATTAAGTAGTGGAGAGAGGTGGGACGATAAGTAACCATTTCCGTATATGAGGGTATTCATGTGTGTAATATAAAACACAAATAACAAGAAGAAGGTGGCAAGACGAATGATTCATCAGACTTGCACATTACATGAGGTTTGATTAAATGAGCAGTATGGATACAAATACGTACTACAATACACGCCAAGTATATAAAATTGGTGGTGCTCGACTCCGTCATATTTGCAGTATACTTCCTGAGAATACTTCTCCTGTACTTGACGTAGGGTGTGGATCAGGAGAGCTTGCTCGAGAATTGAAGCAATTGGGGTATGTCGTGGATGGGCTGGATGTGTCTGCATCTGCTCTCAACTCCGCTCAGCCATTCCTTCGGCATAGTTATCTTCAGGATATTTCACAGTCACATTGGGAGGGAGATATTGAGCAACAGCAATATGGTGTGGTGATTGCTTCTGAAGTATTAGAGCATACGTTTTCTCCTGATGTGGTGCTCAGTAAAATAGGTACCCTACTAGGGAAGAATGGATATGTCATTTTGACTGTTCCAAATTTCTTATTTTGGAAGATACGACTTCGGGTGCTATTGGGGGACTTCCGATATGAAGCCGATGGCTTGCTTGATTTTGGTCATATCCGATTTTTTACTCATGAATATGCCATGGAGGTCATCAAGAAGGCAGGATTCATGATCAGCAAATCATGCCATGTGTATCCGAACCTTGACTCAAGGAATATCTCATGGCTCGGGCGTCTATTGCCCGGGGTTTTCGCCTACCAATTTGTTTTTTTGTTGCAAAAACAAGAAGATGTTCATGCTCAGCCATAATGACAACTTTATCAGAAGTCTTGCCACTTTTTGTCAGTTGAGTAGTTATGATAGTGTCAATCTAATGACCCATTTCCACAGTGAATCCTTCAAGAGAGCAGCTACGAGTAAATGATATAACACAAGCACCATTACGACGTGTGGTGCTTGTTGGCGGCACTGGTTTTATTGGGCATGCAACAATGCAGGCGATACAATCACGTTTTCCGCGATGCATGATTGTGGTCACGGGTACGAGTCTCACCCGCCCAAAGCATCTCGATGTAAAAATCGCATACACACGATTATCTTTGTCTGAACCTTCATCGTACGAATCTTTATTTTGTGCACATGATATCGTCTTTCATCTCGCCTGCTCAAGCGACCCTCGAACCTCAGAGCTGAATATGGACGAAGATAGAAAGGTGAATATTGCAGGCAGTATTGAGTTATTTCGTTCAGCCGTTTCCGCGCAGGTGGATAAGTTTATTTTTATTTCATCAGGAGGGACGGTATACGGAAATCTAGCAAAACCAGCAACAGAAAATGACCCCTGTACTCCTGAGCATGCCCACGGCAAGATGAAGCGCGAGATTGAGCTCGCTCTCCAGCATGAAGCTTCTGACACCACAGTCGATTTATTTATTCTTCGACTTTCCAACGTATATGGACGAGAAGCAAGTGTATACAGACAGCAAGGTGTCATCGATGTATTCATAGCTCGAGTGTCGAGCGGGCTGGCAATTCAAGTTTGGGGTGATGGTAATCAGATCCGTGATTACATTCATGTTCACGATGTAGTGTCATTCTTCTTAATCATTGCATTTGAGACCTGCCAGCCCGGGGTGTATAACGTTTCATCAAACAGCGGGGCGACCATTCGAGATATTATCACCTTGATGGAAAAACATAGTGGTATGCGTGTGACTGTGGAGTGGCATCCCTCGCGCCACTTTGACATAGCGGCCATCGTTCTCGATAATAAAAAAGCATTAACTCTCGGCTGGTCACCTCGCATTAGTTTGGATTCAGGAGTGCAAATGCTATGTAATCGGCATACCAAATGAGTACACAAGTAAAAAAAGTCGCCTTTCTTCTTCCTCATCTCCGAGCAGCTGGAGGTGTACTTGCGCCCCTCATGTTTGCGCATGTTTTAGCTCAGCGTGGATATGCTGTCACCGTGGCTGTTGAAAGCAAGAGTTGGACGCGATGTCTCATGAACATGTGTTATCGCAGTCCGCTACTGCCTTTATTTACAAAGGTTAAAATAGTACGCTTGTACAGTTTGGATGATCTGGATGAGCATGATTATTTGATTGCTGTATCTGTTCCGGTGGCAACAAAGCTCCTCCGCATGCCACATACGGGAAAGAAATTTGATTATGAACAACACGATGAGCGATTGTATCACACAGAGAGAACAGTCGTGGATGCGGTGTATAAGTCTGATTTGCGTATCATTGCAAACGCGACATGGCTTCAAAAAATTTTTTTACACGAATATGGAAAGTCGGTACCTGTTTTATTGAATGCCGTAGATACACATTTGTTTCATCCCAAACATCGCACAAGAAAACAGCACGAACAAACCATTCGGGTACTGGTGTTGTGTCATGATTATGAGTGGAAAGGAACAAAAGAGGGTGTTCAAATCGTCAATGAGTTAAAAAAAGAGTTTCCCCAACTCCAATTGGTGCTTTTTGGTACGAGAAGTCCACATACGGATTACCCGTGCGACGAATATCACTATATGCTTCATGGAAAAAAGCTCGCAGAACTCTTTGCAAATTGCGATATTTTTCTAGGCCCTTCATGGGATGAGGGATTAAATTTTCCACCTCGATGGGCAATGGCTTCAGGGTGTGCGGTGGTGACATACGAGAATGGTGCAACGCAGGATTACGCCTTTGATGGCCAAACTGCTTTAGTTGCCGAGCGCAAGAATATGGATGAGCTTAAAGAAAAATTGCGCCTACTTGTGACTGACGCAGAACTCAGAAATAGCATCGCAACCAAGGGGAGAGATTATGTTCAGCATATGCCAACTTGGGATAAATTGACTTGTCAATTAATCGACATATTGGAGCAACATGATTAGGCACGCTATTTCAGTAGTTATTCCGACCTGTAATCGCCCAGAATTACTCGAGCGGTCTATTCGTTCTGTGCTTGCTCAGACCATCCCTCCAATGGAAATTATTGTGGTCGACGATGGAGATGTTCGATCAGAAGAAGTAGTACATCGCATGGCCGATCCCCGAGTGAAATATGTGATGAATAATCCTCCACGACAAGGTGGTGGTGCTACGCGGAACAAAGGCATCGAAATGGCACAGGGTGATTGGATTGCATTTCAAGACGATGACGACGAGTGGCTGAATGAAAAATTGGCAGTGCAGCTGGATGCAATCGACAAGAGCACAGAACCGGTCGATTTTGTTTTTTCATCTGTTGTGAACGATTTTGAACACGAGCAACGCACAACCCAGGTCCCAAGTGGGATAAGTGATTTTCATCAATACGCTCTACGGCGATTTAATGGCTTCTTGACGGTAACCCTTGTGATACGAAAATCAATACTCCAGGAAGTCGGAGGGTTTGATTTGAGTTTGCCAAGCCATCAAGACCCCGAGCTTATGATTCGCATTACTCAAAAGTCTCGAGGCATAGGAGTTAACCAACCTCTGGTAAGGGTGAATATGCGAGAAAGGGCACATGTCGGAGGCAGTCTAAAGAGGAGAATCGAAGGGAGAAAAAGCATCATAGAAAAGCATTCTGCCGAATTTGAGCCCATACCTGATATATTGGCACGACACTATTTTCAAATTGCGTTATGGTGTCGAGATTCAGGGGATGGGGTTCAAGCGCTTGTGTTCATGAAAAAAGCACTCTACGCTTGTTGGTCGATACAGTATATGATTCACTATGTATACTTAATGATAAAATTTTACAGAAGACATGCATCGAACTAAATTTACGTTCGGACTCTTGATAAGTGGAATCATATTTGGATTTGCTGGCACAGTCTCTGCTGAGCCTTTTTTTGATCGATCATTACGCATTTCGAGCGCAGAAAGTTTTCTGTCCGTAGCTGATGCTACTCAACAAGGTTTGGACATCTCAGGAGATATGACACTAGAGTGTTGGTTCCAGTTGGATTCCAGTGAAAGCTATTTTCAGTTTTTTAAAGAAGACGGAGGGGATCCAGATAGTGCGCCGTATGGATTTACTTTACAGCCAAATAATGAGTCTCCTCAAGAAGATGATTTTGTGGCACGTATGATAAATAACGCTGATGATACTAGAAATACGGAGAAAGACATGAGTATTTCCATAGCATCCCTGCAAGTAAAAAAATGGAATCATGGAGCTTGGGTGTTTCGTGCCCAAGGGGGAGTGTTTGAGTTTGTTCTGAATGGTCAGAGTATGGGTCAAGTGAGTGGCATGAATACACACATGTGGAATAGCACAGGAAGTGTTGTGCTCGGAACCAACAAAAGCACTCCCACTTCTTTGAGTTTGCGTGACTGTCGTATTTGGGGCATTGCGAAGGCAGTATCCGAAGTGGCGGACAACATGAATGCAGTTATTCATCCCCAGACATTCGGATTAATATCTGACTGGCCACTCAAAGAGTCACTCGAAGACAGGACCGGAAGAAATCATTTAGTATCCAATGTGCCACAAAGTGTAAAATATTATTCACATATCGGAAAGTATTTCACTTACAAATTGCACTCTGATCACCGCCAGAATGATGTTGCACCTGCGACTGACACAGAGTTGAGTGTCGCACTTGATCGTCCCAATGCTACCTACCATATCAGAGGTGTGCTCATTCCCTCTGCGTTGAATGGAACTCCAGATTTTCGTTTTGCACTCTCTGCCCCGAGTGATGCATCGCTCAAGGCTACTTATATTGCAGGAACAGCACATGATCGCTCTACAGCCGGGGTCCTGAGAATGTCAATGCAGGAGAGCTTGCGAATCCGTTTGATTGCGTCATCTCCCGCTGTGATTCAAATTGAAGGAATAATTACGACTGGAGCAAGCACGGGATCACTCGACGTATCCTGGGCACAATTTGTCTCATCGCCTACAGCAGTCATACTGGAAGAGGGTTCATATCTTTCCGCTACTCCACTGTAAACTTGTGTTACTTTCTAGATTCGAGTAGAGTTTTGAAATATCATGGAGAGCAAAACGAAACGCATAGGATTTATTGGGCAGGGCTGGGTTGGGAAAAATTACGCTGATCATTTTGAGGATCGTGGTTTTTCCGTGGTCCGTTATGCCCTAGAAGAACCATATATTCAGAATAAGGATGTGATTGCTTCCTGTGAAGTGGTGTTTATTGCTGTTCCCACTCCTACTACTCCAGAGGGATTTGACGACACCTACGTAAAAGAAGCAGTAAGTCTTGTCGGAAAAGGAAATATTGCGGTCATTAAGTCGACCATTCCGCCTACAACAACCAGAAAATTTGCCCAGTTATTTCCGGATATATTTGTCGTGCATGCACCTGAATTTTTGCGTGAATCATTTGCGCGATATGACGTAGATCATCCTGAGCGTGTGTACGTCGGTATCCCAGAGCACACTCCGCCATACCAAGAACGAGGAAAACTAGTGCTCGCTCTGCACCCTGATGCACCTGTCATGCAGTTGATGAATGCAGAGGAGGCGGAGTTTGTGAAGTATGTGCACAATACGATGGGGTACAGCCTCATTGTATTCACAAATCTACTGTATGACCTCGCGCAGCAGCATGGTGTCGCGTGGGAGCATGTTCGTGCGGCGATACTCTCTAATCCGTGGTTCCCCGAGAAGTATATTGACCCGGAGCATAAAGGCGGAAGAGGCGCTGGAGGTCATTGCTTTATTAAGGATTTTGCGGCACTGCGTGAAATGTATCAACGCGAATTACCATCGGATATCGAGGGCGTATCTTTGCTTCGCGCCTTTGAGGAAAAAAATAATCAACTCCTGAGATCAAGTAATAAAGATTTGGATGTCTTAGATGGCGTATATGGTAAAAACAAAACCCGCAATTAGCGGGATTTGTTTTGAGGTCGATAATGCATTTACGGCACAAAGATTGAGGCGATATTTGAATAGAGTGAGTCGCCCTTGAGATTAAATGCACGAATGCGATAGTACCAAGTTCCGGTTGAGCTTGCAGCGGTAAAGTCAGGCCAGTTTGCGGTATTGATTCCTGGTGTACTAAATAGAGCGAAACTGGTGGTGCTATTGAATGCGCGCTCCAGGTGAAATCCAAGCTCATCACTCGCGTTGTCTGACCATGTTAATGCAATATATGGAGTGGAGGAGCTCGTCAGTGTGGCAATCATGCCAGATGGAGCAATGGGTACTTGTGTTGGGGTGTTTGGGGTACTTGATCCATATGCAGACATCCCCGCCGCGTTTACTGAGGCAATGCGGTAATAGTATGTTGAGCCTGCATAGGCAGTATAGTCAGCAAACAGAGTGGTATTGAGTGAAGTGGTGGCAAGAACGGTATAGTCTGTCCCATTGATGGAGCGTTCGATGCGAAATGATTGTTCTGTACTGGATGTGTCGACCCAACCGAGCCATACGACAGTCAGTGACTGACTTGTGATGGCGAGCGCGGTGGGAGTAGTCGGTGGAGCAATGGTGACCTGCGAGGTGCTTGAGTAAGTGGACTGACCCACAGCATTGACGCTCGTCACGCGATAGTAATATGTCCCTGCACTTGGCACTACTTGCGTGACACTGGTGGTATTTGGGGCGGTGGTCGTAGCCAGAGTGAAGTTGAGGTTATCCGTAGATTGCTCTACGTGAAATCCAGTTTCATCAATAGACTGATCTATCCATGAGAGTTGCACATTGAGGGTATTGGTATTTGTCCAAGATGACACCAAATTCGTGGGGGCTAGCGGGAGTGTGGCGTACTCAATCGCCGTTGCGAGTCGAGAGAGTCTTGCACCTTTGGTGCCCGAGAACAACAGTGCACCTGTCTCCAGTGTCGTGGTAGAAGTTTTGGTAATAGAGAGCCCTGTCCATGATGTTGAGGCAAGCTCAGTCGGCGTGGTCCCGCTGAGGCTATATGAACCCGCATCTGAACTGTTTACTCCGTTGAGTCGATAAAAAAGCTTCATGATTGGAGCCGCACCTCCACCAGTTTGTCTGGATGCACAGGGCTTCACAT